>Ga0255342_1001140_pt1 | contig 39773 bp, 39 predicted proteins | sample wastewater_treat_3_FD_192416 | JGI IMG/M metagenome (GOLD analysis project Ga0255342, IMG submission 192416) | Wastewater microbial communities from Lulu Island WWTP, Vancouver, Canada - plant14 | ecosystem: Engineered > WWTP > Wastewater > Unclassified | place: Canada: Vancouver, British...
AGGTTGCCATGTTGAGCCCGACTCAGGTATTGGCTAACCAGAATTATGAAACAATGAAAAAATACCTTGAACCCTTGGGTTTTAATGTTGCCTTAATTACGGCAGGCATGAAGACAAGGGAAAGAAGACTATTGCTTAAAGACGTTTGTGACGGAGCAGTGGATATTCTTGTCGGGACTCATGCCGTACTTTCCGATAATGTTGAATTTAATAATATCGGGCTCACAATCATAGATGAGGAACACAGGTTCGGAGTATTGCAAAAAGAAGCCATGTATAAAAAAATCTCAGAAGGCGTTAACAATCTTTCCATGAGTGCAACTCCCATACCGAGAAGTCTGGCTCTCTCTATTTACGGAAACAGTGTTGATGTTTTTATTGTTGATACAATGCCCGAGGGAAGAATGCCTGTTAAGACAAAACAAATAGATTCCCTTGAGGAATCATACAACTTAATGGTTTATGAAATTAAAAGAGGCAGACAGTGTTATGTCATATGCCCGCTGATAGAAGATTCCGAAGCGGAAGGATTTTCGGATGTTGATTCCGTAAATTCAACCTATGAGAAAATGTCCGAGTATTTTAAGAGTAATCCCAATATTAAGATAGATAAAATATCCGGAAGAATGAAGGATAAAGAAGTGGATGATGCCATAAAAAGGTTTCTTAACAAAGAAACCGACATTCTTATTTCTACTACCATTGTAGAGGTAGGTGTTAATGTTCCGAATGCGTCTGTTATAGTAATAAACAGTGCCGACAGATTCGGTTTGGCTCAGCTGCATCAGCTTAGGGGAAGAGTAGGACGTGGGAAATACCAGTCATACTGTTTGTTGGTTTCAGATAAGGATAAGGAAAGGCTTAATATATTATGCAAAACAACAAACGGTTTTGAGATCGCCGACGAAGATTTAAAACTTCGTGGTGCCGGGAAACTGACCGGCATTTCTCAAACGGGATACTCTTCTGAAATTATGACTATTATGAGATGTCCTAAGCTTGCTTTTGCTATTAAAAACGGGCTCAAAAATAAGTTAAAAAACAATTCGGAGATTATTGCATAAATATGATTGCATTGAGGCCGGGGTTTTAAACCCCGGCTTTTTTAATTAGCTGCCTGATTTTAAACTATTAATGTTCTTTTTAATTAATTCTTCAAGTTTGTTGGTATCGAGCAATACGTCACCATAAAAAAGTCTTTTACCAACCCTGAAGACTGACAGAAGTTGAATGTTAATGAATCTTACTCCATAGGCTATCAGCATTTTATGAAAGTCAATTTCCAAAGAATTTGCTATGTCTACAAGACCGTCTATGGAGACAAGTTTGGTGTGATTCTCTTCAAGCCTCCTTAAAGTCATTCTGGACATTTTCAACCTAGCGGCAGCTTCGTAAAGATTCAGTCCTTTAGCTTTTCGGCCTTCTTCAATGATATCTCCTAATGTTTTCACCCTTGAGCCTCCTTTTATTTTATATAAGTGATTTGAGCGGTGTAAAAGTAAAATAAAATTGTGTTTATCACAAAACTCCTTATCAACCCTGAACTTATTATATCACATTTTTTCAATAAAATCAATCTTTTAACTGTTAAAAACTGTCAAAGGGAAACCCTGTTAAACCTGTAATTTTCAAGAGAAAAAAATTTTTGTCAAAAACTGTATTTGTTGGAATATATAAAAAATGAATTACGTATTATATATTATAGGAGGAATCTTTATGAAAAACTTTAAAATAATCAATCAATTAAAGAATAAAGACGGTTTTATAGGAATAGAGACTTTTATAGTTGCAAGTTTGGTAATTATGGCAGGGCTTATGTTTTTTCACCACATAATAAACATAAACGTAAAGATGTCGCTCGTTACCGAAGTAAAACCTGCAATAGACGGACTTCTGGTAAATTAGGAAGGTGATGGATGATGAAGAATCTAGTAATGAAAATTAAAAAATTAAGTACAACAGGTTTTATCGGAATTGAGGCTACTATAATTGCAGCATTGTTTATAGGTTTTTCCATGATTGTATACCAATTTTTAAGACCAAGTTTTGACGATATTGCGATAGCCATAAGAGATTCAGTGTCCGGTACCTATTAATAAGGAGGTGCGGTCTTGAATAAAAAAGGATTCACAACAATAGAGACATCTTTCGGCATACTGTTGTTTCTGGTAGTTATACTGGCGGTTGCCAATGTAGTAGCAATTTTTTACGAAAGAAATGTAATTTCCATAAAAACTGAAGCTTTAGCGGCAAATTCCAGTATAAACGGAGGAGTTCTACAAAGCGATATGAATAATTTTTTATACGAACTCGGTGAAAAAGGATATGATACCAGCCAAATTATAATTACCGCCAGAAGGATTGTAAACGGTTCAGAGTCCGGCAGCAATGTTTTCCTGCAGAGTATGAACTCTACAAACTATGTAAAGGTGACGGATGAAAATCCGCAAATTCATTTGAGGATAATAATACCATATAAGGAAAATACAATATTTTACAAGCTTTTTGATAATTTGGATGTCATGGTTTTCGAAAGAAGATTTGTAAGCAGGAGGGTCTAAATTGGGCAAGAAAGGATTTGTGTCTATAGCGACAATAATTATAATAATGGTTCTTCTCATAGGACTCATGGCTATACCTGTAGGAATCAACTATATAAGTTCACTAAGGAAAGGCATATCTGCAACACAGTTTGCAGCAGAAGCTTTAACTACATGTGTTAAAAGCTACAATGAAAGCACCAATGCTGCCGAGTTTGATAGTCTGGTTACCATAAAAAATACAGCAATGTCAATTATACTGGGCAATATGGGAGCATCAGATTTAGATCTCACAGATACTTTTTTATCGGAGATACCTACGATAGATGCTGTTACTTATACAAGCGTAGCCCCGGGAGGCATCAATATATCATATAAAGGCAAGCCTTATCATCTGGATAAGCCGGCAATACTGATAGCCGTTACTTACAAAGTAAAACCCATACTAAACGAAAATATAGAGCCGACACAATTTACGGTGGTAAGGAAATTCGAAATTAACAGTTTTGACCACTATTAACATTAAAAAAATACAAAATGGAGGACAAATAATGTTTTTAAAAATCACACTATCAACTGTTGCAGCATGTGCTTTATCTTATGCTTTTATATTAATTTCAAAAAGAATAGGATATGAATACGGTTCCAAGAAAAGAGAGATCTTGTCGGTTGTGTTAACAGGCATTTATGTGCTGTTAATATCTTATTTTTCAAGGAAATCTTTCAGTTTTACGGTGCAGCATGAAATGTATTTTCCTTTATTTCTGATTGCAGCCGTCATTTCAATCAGTTCAAGCTTTATTGACCTTAAATATCAGGAAATTCCTGATTCGTACAATTTGGCAACTGTAGGTCTCGGCCTTGTTTCAGTAGTTTTATTCCCCAAATTAGTTAATTCTGCAATATTGATAGGCGGAATAATGTTTGGAATTTATTTTCTGATATTAATTATAACCGGTGCGATGGGCGGAGGCGATGTAAAGATGGCAGGGGCACTGGGAACTTTAATTCCGACATCAATGCTCGGAACATTTTTAATATCACCTTTTGCTGTCGGATCTGTTATTGCTCTTTATTTACTTATTGTGAAAAAACAAAATAAAAACTTAAAGATACCTTTCGGCCCTTATATAACAATAGGGTATCTTATTACAATATTCAGGTTCTGGGCCTTATAAGATAGGGAGGGAGTCTCATGAGTGTTTTAATAACTGTGCTTATTATTATTTTTATGTTTTCAATACTTGGGTTCATCTTTCGCTCGGCAATTAAACTGATAATGGTTTCATGCGTAATATTTGTATTGTTTGTTCTGTTTTTTGGTGACGGATCTTCTATTGTTTCAAAAATTACCCCCTTCCTTAAACCGGAAGAGGGGCAGGCAGTGGAAGATTTTTATTCCGAATTTAAGGACAGGACCAACGAAATAGCCGTTGTTGATACAGACAAAATAATAACATCAATAAAAAATTATGCAACCGGAACAATTGATGAAGAAAAACTGAAGGAAGATTTAAAGGCTTATGCCGGCAAAAATCTGACAGACGAAAAGCTTTCCGAAGGGGTTGAAGCTATAAAGGCTTCAATAAAGGAAGGAACCGTAACAGAAGATTTAAAGAATTTCATTACGGAGAATTTCACCGGAGATAAGGCTATAGAATTTTTAATCACAATAAAAAAATATTTGCACGAATAAAAGATTTTTCGTTCCACCCTGAAAAGGGTGGAATATTTTATTTGTAAAATGCATATTATATAATATAGTGATAAATTTCAAATCAAGACTTTGCCCAAAATCACATGGAATATTTTAAGCATGAAGTGCATATTATATAATATAGGATAAAAATCCTAACTTTCGTCATTAAAAGCCGAAAGGTTTTTATTGAAATAAAAAATTTTTTTATGGAGGAAAAAGAATGAAAAATCAATTACTGAAATTGAGAAAAGCTGAAGGTTTCATATCAATAGAAACCATCATAGTCGCAGCAATTATGGTATTGGCCGGTATTGTAGCTTACAACGCTCTGTATGCTGGAACATTGGCTAACAAGGCAAGTGCCGCCAGAGGAGTTTTAACTGATAATACTCCTGATAATCTTCAAGATAAAGGATTATTCGACATGTCATTACCCCCACTCCAGGGCGACTAATAGCCCATCCGCACCAAACTTTTAAGTTTTAAAATTTAAAAAAAATTATATTACGGGAGGAAAAAGAATGAAAAATCAATTACTGAAATTGAGAAAAGCTGAAGGTTACATCGGAATAGAAACCATGATAATAGCTGCTCTTGTTATAGCAGCAGGCTTTATAGCATTAACAGCTGTCATGGATGATCTTAGCGAGACGGCCGTTAGAGTCAACTATAATATAGTGTCTAGGGATTTTGATCCCTTCGCAGTTGGAGAAAATTAATAAAGAGCAATAATAAGGAGAGGAGAAATCCTCTCCTTATTAATGCTTCTAAATAAAAAAAAAGAGGTTAAACCTCTTTTTGTATATCTTATTCAAATTCTTTTATAAGCTTTTCTTTTACCATTGAGTTTCTAATATTCCCCTTAACCAGTAAAACTGTTTCCTTGAATACTTCCTTATCGCCTATGAATATCATTTTAGACTTTGCTCTTGTTATTGCGGTATAAATTAAGTTTCTATATAATCCTCTTGATACGATACTGTGAATGGGCATTATAACAATAGGGAACTCACTTCCTTGACTTTTATGGACCGTAATAGCATAGGCAAGTTCAAGTTCTTCAAGGGACCAAGCCGGGTAGTCAATGCTTTTGTCCGGATAATCAATAGTAAGCATATTTGATTCGTTGTAATTTAAAGTCCCTATAACCCCTGTTTCTCCGTTAAAAACATTAAGGTCGTAATTATTTACAATATGAATCACCTTATCTTTGCTGTTAAACTGCATTTCCCCGGATTCTATAAAATCTGTGTTATTGTTGAATTCATTCTGTATAAGCCTGTTTAATGCTTCCGTCCCGAGAGATGTTCCCTTAACCGCACTTAGAACCTGAATATCCGAAAGGGGAACTTTCATATTTGTCATAAGTTTTTTCATAACCATGATAATTTTTCTTTGTATCTCATGTGTAGACGACTCTTCAATAAAGAAAAAGTCTCCGGAGCATTTCCTTGATAATGTTACGCCTGCTGTCAGTCCCGTATTGATTATGATGTTTGAGTTAGTAACAATTTTACTGTTTTTTGCCTGTCTGAAAATTTCCTTAAGACTTGTGGTTTTTATTGTATTGGAATCTATCAAATCTCTTAAAATAAGCCCTGCCCCTACGGACGGCAACTGGTTGTAATCTCCTATTATGACAATTCTTATATCTTCATCAAGAGAGGACAATAACCTGTAAAAGACATAAGCATCAATCATGGATGCCTCATCTATGATTATAAAATCCCCACTGATAATGTTGCTTTCTATTCTATCGTTGGCATTAAATATTTTGACAAGCCTGTGAATAGTGCTTGCATCCATACCGGACATTTCGTTCATTCTCTTTGCAGCTTTTCCTGTAGGAGAGCACAGGTAAATTGTTGCATCCGGCGACAGGGTTTTAATACAGTGAATTATGGCGGCCATAGTTTTTGTTTTCCCTGTTCCGGGGCCTCCGGTTATTATACTGATAGTATTCTTAAGAGCTGATATTACAGCTTCCTTTTGTTCCGGAGCCATTTTTATGCCGGAGGATTTTTCATAACCTTCAAGGAAGTTTTCTATTTCCTTTTCAGGGTACCCGTATCTGTGGATAGAGGAGTTCATTTTCCTCGATATTAACTCCACAATTTTATTTTCAATATATAAGTTATTTTTTAAATATAAAATTCTTCCCTTTTTATTTTCGCAGAATACTACTCTTTCGTCTTTTTCAAGGTATTTTAAGCCCTTTTCTATTTCTTCTTCGGAAAATTCGTAAGAATCGGCAAATCTTCCTTTTTTCTCAAGATACTTATTAAACTTTTTATAGATGAAGCTTACCGTGGTATACAGGTTCCCATTTGAAGTAACATCTCCCTGTATAAAACTATAAAGGGCTGCAACGAGTCTTGTTAAAGAGTTGGCTGTTACATTAAGGTTACATGCAATCTGGTCGCACACAGAGAAGGGAACTATATTTTCCATATAGAGGACATAAGGATTATCTTTAATTCTTATGATGGAATCCTCTTTGAACCTGTTGTATATTTTTATGGCCAAGGTATAATCAAGGTCATTTAACTGCATGAAGGCAAGGAGCTTTTCAAATTCGATATTCTGGGCTATGGCAAGCCATATCTCTTCCTTTTGATCTTTTGTTATCCCGGGTATTATATCAAGGGCATTAATGTTTTTAGCGATAATATTTAAAGAATCTTCCCCGTATGCATTTGTTATTGCCTCTGCTCTTTTCTCTCCGATTCCTCTTACAATTTGTTTCAGGAAGGTCTGAATCCCTTTAATTGTCTGGGGGATATTTTTTTCGTAGGATACGACTATGAACTGTCTGCCGTACTTTTCATTGTCAATCCAGTAGCCTACGACATTTATATCGTCTTCAATATAAATGGACATAAAATTACCCTTGAAAGTTACCTTTGTTTTAACCTTTCTTGTTTTCCCCGATGGAGTCTTTTTCTTAAGCGAAGTTAAGCCGTCAAATATATACAGTTTGTTTTTCTCATCACAGTATTTAATTTTCTTGATTATAACATTTAATTTTTCCATAAAGACCTTCTCTTTAATTCCTCTTATTTTTCTTCTATTATCGAATAGCCTCTTTCATCAAGCTTTATTCCTGCTTTTATCAGTTTTTTTCCTGTTTTCTGTTGTGTATTTAATTCCAGCCTGCACCGCTTCGTTGAAGGTTTCGAATATGTCCTTATGCCAACCTTCAAGCACCGCATCAATGTTTTTTAGGTTTACGGCTATCGTTTGAATTCCCGTAAGCCTTGTGTGGCAAGGTTTGTCCTTACCGCATCTGCCGGGTACATCACCAAAAATTTCTTTAAATTTTTCCTTCTGGAACATACAGGCATCACAGCACACGGTTAAATATCCGTAAACGGTGGTTCCCAAGGGGACCGGCAGATTTATGGTTCTCTTATCTTCACTTATGAAATCCATATTTTTCTCCTCCTTATAAAAATCCTCTCCTTATATAATACACAATATCATAAAAAAATATTCTGTCAAAATAATCTGAAACGGTCTTTGTCTTAAATGCAAAAATATGTTGGAATATATAACTAATGAATTGCGTATTATATATAATAGATAGACTGTTTATGTTCATTTTTAAAACTAATTTGAAAGGAGAAGCGAAATGCAAGAAAACGTGATTGAAAACAAAGAAAAAATAGGAGAGGAAGAAATAATGGAAGAAATAAAAGAGGAAATTAAGGATTTAAAAGCCGAAGGCAAAGAGGTTAAGCCGGAGTATAAACCGAAAAAGAAAGGCTACAGAAAAAACGCATCTCCGGTTAAAAAGCAGGGCTTTTTAAAAGCTCAGATTTATAACAAAAATATCGCCGAAGAAACAGTATTTCAGGTTGAAGTAACCGGAGCCAAAAGGGATGAAGAATACGGTGATGTAATGCTGTTTACATTGAACAACACAAATGGTATGGTGCCTCTTGACGAAGCGGATGATGATATTCACTGGAAATCTCTGATAAGCTTCATAGGCAGGGAAATACCCATAGTAATTAAAAGTTACGATGAGAAGAATGACAGATTGATTTGTTCTCGTAAGGAAGCTCAAAGGATAATCAAAAGCAAGATAGTTTCCACTCTTTCAATGGAAGATGAAATTGTTGCTAAAGTTTCAAAGCTTACATACTTTGGAGCTTATGTGGAAATTCACGGGGTTGCGGGAATTCTTAAAAATGAAAATTTCTCTGATGATCACATTTCGGTCGGAGATGTATTTAAGGTTGGAGATACCTTAAAGGTTAAGCTTCTTAGGGTTAATAACACCGGCAAGCTTGCATTTAAGGTTCCTAAAATGTTTAAGAAATCTTCAATGTCCGAGCTGTCCAATTTTGAAGTGGATCAGGTTATAAAAGGTTCTGTAACCGCAGTAAAGGACTGGGGATTCTATGTAAGGCTTCTGCCCGGAGTTGATGCTTTATGTCCTCTTCCGAGAGATGAAGAAGTTTTCGTAGGCTCCAACGCCGTAATTAAGCTTACCCAGATATTTGATGAAAAGGGTAATTTAAGAATCAGGGGAAGGTTGATTAAATTTTTGGCATTTTAAATAGACTTGTCGGGGCTGTTAAGAACAGCCCCTGCAGTATATATATATATATAAAAAATAGAAAGGAGTAGCAATTTAAATTGCACACACAAATTATGGCAGAATTAAGTCTATATATTAAAAAAAGTGAAGACGGTAATTTTAGTTTTAACTACGACTTTAAACAGACTTGGCATCATAAGTTTAATATGCAGGGAGTAAAACCCGAGCATGTCTACATAAAAAACTTCATGGACAGAAGAAATGAAAAGAATGCAGATCTGCAGCTTTCTTTATTAAAGTTTATACTGAAAGTCTGCTTTGCTACTGAAAATCAAATTAAGTCATATTTAAGCTCTCAGGGGTTCCCCTTGGAAGATATTGACAAAACCCTTGAAATGTTTCTTCATCAAAGAATAATAAATATGTTCATTATTTCAAAATATCCCCTGAATGAAATACCGGAAGATGCGTTGAAATGTTACAGTCTTGATTTCGGCGGCAAGTATATTTTAAGTCATTACGGTACCGAAGACGTGTTAAGCTGGACATCCACAAATGCGGTAAGGGGAGTCGAATATATAACCAAATATCTTACAACAACTCAGTTTTATCTGGCTCTTTTAAATTCCGTTCCCGAAAATATAAGGTATTTTGAATCCTTTGCAAACTTCAACATAGGGAAGAGGGATGTTCAGACAAATGCAAAATTTGAAATTATGAGTGGTCACACTCCGAGAGGTTTCATACTGGAGGTTGTGAGAAAGTACGATATTCCTTCCGGTATTCAAAAGAAATCGGAGAAATTAAATGTTCTTATGTCGGAAGGATATATTGAAAAGTATTTCAGCATAAATCCGGTAGTAATTCTGCTTGCCGAAAACGACAAAATGGCACTTGAGGTTGCAGATATATATTACAGAAACACCAACAGCACTCAGTTCAGGCTTTTAACAGACATTAGAATTAAAAACGGGTTTGATGATAAGAGCTTTATGAAATATGATCCCAATAAAAAAACTTTAATAATTGTTAAATCATCTTTGTTTTTGCCCAAAATAATTAATGATTTAGAGGAGAGTGAGTAATTTGAGTAATGTAAAAGAAATTTTCAAAAAATTAATTAAAAGAAAAATCTTTATGGCAGTCTTATTATTATTTCTTATTGTTGTTTTTGTTGCCGTAAAGAAAATGCCAAAAGGCAGTGAACCCGCAGCGGTTAAGGAGTTTTCCATGAAAAACGATATGCTTGCGGGAAATCAGGACGGAGTTGTGTCCATAGTCAATATAGCGTCCAGAAAACAGCTCTTTTCACTGAATTTAAACAAAATATATGAAAAAGACTACGAACCTGCAGAATTAAATATTATTAAATCAAGCCCGGAAGCTGAGGAAGAGCCGGGAAAGGTTGAAGATACCAAACCGGATCAGGCCAACGATGTTGTGAAGGATACAGGCGGCAAGTTTTTTAGCGACAGAAGCATAGAAGTGGTTGGGGAAAAAGAAGGCTATGATATTGTAGCTATAAACATTATTAAAGGAGATTGCTGGATAAAGGTTCAAAGAAAATTAATAAGCGATGTTCCCGAGTTTAAGCTTCTTAAGTGGGGAAGGGAAATCAATGATCCACAGGAGCTTCATCCTATTTATGTAGGGGATGTAAGGCTGTTTTTAGCTAAAAAGGGAACATTTTCAAAAAATACCTCCAAAACTGAGGTGGGGAATATTTTTGGAGGAAGAACTTCTGAAAGCGGTCTTCCCGAAGCCGAAGAGATTTCTGACCAAGCATTGATTGAAAATATTACGTGGGATATAGAAACGGCTAAAGATTCTTTAATTCCCGATTATAACTATTCCTTTACCGACAAGGGATTCTTTGTATATGACAATGTAAGGTCAAAGCTGTATCAGATTTTTGTAAAAGACAATCAGCTTGAGCTTTCCTTTATAGCTGACAACAAGGATATTGTGGTTAAGGATTATCAGTTTGAAAACGGGATATTCTATTTTACCGTAAAGGATGATTCCAATATATATATTCTTGACGGAGAAGGATACAAAAGGGTAGCAGTTGATTACGACTTGGAAGACTGGACGGTTGACGGGAATTTTCTGTATTATGCAGCTAATAAGTCCATATTTAAGATAGACCTTAAGACAAAAGAGCAGATGTATGTATACTTAGGAGATAAAACAACCGATATAGAAATTATCGGAGACTATCTCTACATAGCAAACAAATTTGGCTTAACGGTAAATAAGTCTATTCTCCATAAGTTTGATAAAAACTTGGTTTCATATGGCTGGGCCGAATTAAACTATGCAAAAGATACTAAGATTGTCTACGAAAAAGACGGGGAATTCTTGCTTAAGCAAAGTTTCAGGGACAACAAGGATAAGCTTGTTTATGTAAACAAAGACTTCAGGTTAAGCTACGAAGTTTCACTGGACGTATCGATTCCGAAGCTGGCTGTTTATAACGCCAAATGTGTTTACGGGGCATATGACGAAATTCTGTATATATATGACATTCAGGGAGTACTTACAGACAGGGTAAAACTTAACATAAGCGATATTTATATTTTATAATAAAGACCAATAAAAAACCCGCTTTTAATAATGGCGGGTTTTTTTTGGTTTCTTTGAAGAATTCTCATTCTTTTTATTCTTTTTCTGTTTTCTTGCTTTTATTGTCAGATTTATCTGCTTTATTACTGGAAATTATGCCTAGATTAAAAATTGTTATAATATTTAACCCTATTGAATTTCTCCTTTTACTTAATTAAATCAATATCGCTTGTTCTTGGGGTAAAGCTGCTGTATACGTTCCTCTCCGTTTCAATATAAACGAGTCTGTTTGACCGGCTGTTAAACTTAAATATCGGGTAAAATCCCGCCCTTATTCTAATGGGTATGAGGGTTTTTTCAGGGAAGCTGAGTCTTGTGCTGCTTTTCAGTTTTACATCGTCAATATAAACTGCCCAAGTATCAAATCCCGCCTTTGAGAAACCGCTGTTTAAAGTGGAATATAGCCGTGAGCTTTTAGTATAAAGTGAAGGGTCCATGTATCCGCTGGGTGTACTTGTTTGTATCCCGCCCTGTTCACCTATTATCCTTGATACATAAGTGGTTGTTTGTGCCATATAACTGTACCTTTTACCTAAAAAAGTTATTTCTATCAGAAGGCTGAAAGTAAGCAGTATAACTAAAACGCACATTATTACATTAACGGCGGAATAACCTCTTTTGTTTTTCCATAAATATTTTTTCATTATTCAACAACCCTTTCGATTTTTGTAGGTATCTTGGTATACTTTGTTGTATAAATGCTTATTTGTTCGCCTTCAGCCAAATTAATCTTATTTCTTAATAAATACTCGTAAGTTTTCTTGCCTTCATTGTCCTTAATTAAAACTATCCATCTGCCGGTTTCTTTGTTTTCTTTTTCAGGGAAAATATCTTCAACTTTTCCGGAAAAATCATCAAAAATATTATTCTTTGTATCTTGTATGTCCTGTTTTGCACCGTTGATTTTAGGAAGACACAGAACAGCAAGCATGTAGCAGAAAAGCCCTACGAGAAGAAAAATCTGATTGTCGGACAAAAAGATTAAAGCACTGCCAAAGCATGTCGATATAAAAAATAAGATTGTGATTAAAAGTTTTTCCTTTTTGATTAAACGGATGATTTCTTCCTTTGTCAAATCCATTATTACTCTCCTTTCTTATGTACTTATTCTATAATATGCAGATTGTGATTAAAATATTCCAATAAATAATTTATGGAATATAATATAAAAAATATACGTAATATATATTAAAGGAGGTTTGAGTATGTATTTTCAAGTAGATTTTATTGATTCCTTAACCGCTATAGACAAGGAAGTTTTAAGGTCCATATATCTTTTACGATGCTTAGATGAAAATTTAATGTATGAAATGTTTTATTCCTTGGAAGGCAAATCAAGGGATTATGTCATGAGAAGAGTAAGAAAATTTATGAAGTACAAAATCATAGAAAAGGTAGGATATGGAGAAGAATATCCGGCGATATTTTTAACCACAAACGGCATAGGACTTTTAAGAAATTATTTAAATCTTCCGGTTGAAGCATATTTAAGAGCCGGCAAGAAAACAGCCCTTGGCATATACAATTATAAAGACCTTCGGCTTGATGCAAAATTGATAAAGCATCAAATCTATTTGAACACCTTTGTCCTTGAGTTCAGAAAAAGAGCCTTAGAGAAGGATCTTCAGTGGACTTATTATGACGAAAAGTATTTAAGTAAATACACAATGATAAGACCGGATGGAATGATAAGAATAGGTTCCTATGATTTGTTTTTGGAAATGGATATGGGAACCGAAACTACAAGACAGCTTAACAGGAAATGGACCAATTACAGAAGGTTCTATAATTCCGATGAATACTTCCAGAGGGAACAGGACATTAAAATACTGTTTATAATCGGTAATGTAAAAAATCCGGAGATAAAAGCAGACAGGATAAAAACAATAATTTACAACGAACTGGGAGACATAATAGACAAGGATTTTGACTTTTATGCAGCGGGTCAGGATGAACTTCTTGACATAATCTTTAAAAAATTAATTCCTGATTCTCCGTATAATAAAGAAATAATTCCTGATTTCAAAAGTATGATGATGAGGTCCTGCGGATTTATTCTTTCTTCCGGCGACAGGCTTGCAAGTGAGCTCGGCAGGGTTGCCTTTGACCTGTACGCAAGAAAGCTTAATAACTTAAAGAAAATCTTGGTTGTTGATAAGACTCCTCAGGAATTTGTCATTGACATAAATGTGGGAAGCCCCCTGTCTTTGTTTAAAAAGATTTCCTACATAAAACAGACTTCCGTTTTCTTTGAAAATAAATTCAAGAGACCTCTAAAATACATTATTATTTTGGAAGAGAATAAGGAAACGGAGTTCTATAAAGCATCAAAGGCATTCGGAATAGTGCCTTCTGACAATATATATTTCTCAACCAGAAAAAGAATAATGAATATGCAGTTCTACGAAGCCCTGTATCAGTATGATTCTCTGGGCTCAATATTCCATTTTACGGATTATTCTTTAACATCAAGAGTATTTGAAAGATCAATTTAGGAGGATAAAAAAACAAATGAAAAATGTTTTGTTTGCAATCGGTCACAAGAAGACAGAAGAAATATTGCAGGATGCTTTAAAAAGCGAAGGCTTGAATGTTGTAGGAGTCGTTACCTACAAAAGCGGAATTTTAAAGAAAATTGAAGAGACAAGGCCGGATGTTGTGGTTATAAGAGAAAATATACTTGGAAATGAAAATATCCTTGATATTATTTTCGAGATAAGAACTCAGTATCCTGCCGTAAGGGTTGTCTTTTTCGCTGAGACTGAAGAAGACGGGAACAATATGATTGCAACTTTGGTAAGCTATGGTATTTATGATATTTTGTCCGGTAAAAAGTTAAAGCTTGCCGCCATGGTTAATATTATAAAAACACCGAGAACCTTAAAGGATATCGGGAAGTTTAATATAACTACCCTTCCTTTTACCTATCGTCCCAATGAAGAAGAGGAAGAAAAGGAATTGAAGGAAGGCAAGGGATTATTAAAGAGGCTTTTTAAAGACAAGTCTCAGGATAAGGTTATAAAAACTGCTGTTGAACCTTATGAGAAGGAAGCTCAAAACAAGGAAATTCTTCTTGCTAATACCGAAAAAGAAATTAACAGGCTTAAGGATTTGATTAAGGAGAAAGAAAATAAAATAAAAGAGTTGAAAGACAAGGGAACAACCCTTGAAGCAACTAAAAATTCCCTTGAAAATGAAGTGGTTTCCCTTAAGACCAAGAAAGAGTTTTTGGAAAAGGAAATCCAGAAGCTTGAGAAAGATAAGGCAAATTACTGGAATCTCTATATTGCAAACAAGGATAAGAAGGTAGAGCTTGAACAGGAGCTTCTTAAGAGAAGGGCGGAAGTTGAAGAGCTTGAATTTAAAATAAAGGAGCTTAAGGAAAGTTCCATCTCTGAAGAAGATAAAATAAAGCTCGAAGCCGAAAGAGACTTCTTGGAAAAGGAAGTTAAAGAAAAGATTGAAGGAATAGAGGAATTAAAGGTTGCCGTTGAAGAGAAATCCAAAAAGTTTGAGAAATTAAAGAGAGAATATGAGAGCAAGCTTTCCGAAGAGGTAGAAGTAGATGAAGGTCTCGAAAAGGTAAGAGATGAGCTTAACAAAATTATTGAAGCTAAAATTAAGGAAAAAGACGAACTTGATTCTAATTTCAAAAATAAAAGGGAAGAGATAGAGAAAATTAAAGAGGAAATCGAAAAGTTAGGCTCGGACCTTAAGAGCATGAATGAAGAGTATGACAATCTTGCCGACAAGAGAGATGAACTTCTGGCAGAAAAAATGAAATTAGAGAAGAATATCCTGAATCTTTCTTTTGAAATAGAAAGGGCTGCCAAAAATAATGAAAATCTCTTAAATAAAGTTGAATCTGACACCATTACTCTTGAGAATCTTCAAAAAGAAGCAAAGAAGATAAGTTCTCTGGATGCGGGTGCAGATACCAAGCTTCAGAATTTTAGAGAAAATATGGATAAGAGTGATGAGGATGACTTTATTGACGATAAAAAAGTAAGGGTTAAGATTTCCGAAAGGGCAAGCAACAAGTGTCAGTTGATTTCGTTCTTAGGAAGCAAATCGGGTGTAGGGAATACTACAATTGCCTTAAACACCGCAGCGGTTTTAGCGGGAAAATATAAGGTTCTTTATATAGAAACCGACGACAAGTATCCTTATTCAAGCTATCTTTATGAACTTGACAGTGTAAACAAAGGTCTTGAATTCGCCTTAAAATCAGCTGCAGCGGAAGATACGGAAGGAATTTACAAAAATATTGTCAAATCCGCCAATGAGAATGTCCACGGTCTTCTTGACTTTTTAACTGTTTCAAGTACATACCTGATTGACGAAAATGCAGAACCGATAAATACTCAGGAATTAAAGGCTCTTATAAGGGACTTAAAAGCTGACAACAAATATGACTATATAGTAATGGACATAAAGAGTGATAATAATTCTTTGACAGAATCCTTTTTGAAAGGAAATATGTATTCCGATATTCTTTATATTACCTTAACTCAGGATATTCACAGCGTTGCCTGTGCATTCTCTAAGAAGAAGGCAGTTAATAAAGAAAAGGCTTATTTTGTAATTAACAGGTATGATGATAAATGTAAGCTGAAATTAAAGGATATAGCGGAATGGATTGAATCTCCATTGGAAAGCTTTATAACTATTTCTTTGGATTATGCAATGCTTATGAATCTTAATATTGACGGCATGTTCTACTCTCTGCAGAAAGGGAAAGGTTATATTTTTTCCAGCATTGTTTCAAATATATTAGCCCTCAAATAATGCATGGAATAAATAATAAATTAAATGCGTATTATATAATATGAATATTAGGAGGTAAATTTAAATGAAACGTAAGAGAATAATGATAATTGTGATTGAACTTGTTTTGCTTATCGGAGTACTGTACGGGGTATACGCATATACTAATTCTCAGATAGGTCCTACAAAGGTATTTGTTTTCAATCAACCTATGAAAACAGGAGATGTGATAACTAAGGATAAGCTGGCTGTTGTCGAAATTCCTGCAAGGGCTATTGATAAAAACTTCTTAAGGGATAAGGATTTGATTCTTAACAAAGTGGTGACCACCGAGGTTTCAAAAGGACAGTTTGTTATGACTGATTTTGTTACTTCTCAGGAAGATTTAAACCCTATGAAGCTGATGGATTTGTCCAAAATGAGAAAAGTATCTTTCCCCGTAGAAATGGAGAGGGCTTTGGCCGGGAACATTAAAAGTGGAGATGTTGTAGATTTGGTATATATTGCAACCGTTGATAACCCGGACACAGGGCAGCAGTTTGTTTATTCAAAAATCTTTATGAAAGATGTGGTTATTTGGTCAGTTAATACGGAAGACGGATATGACTATGTACAAAAATCCAATGTTTCGGAAGATGATTTCAGCTTGAATACTGAGTCCTTCAAGGGTGAAGAAGTAACTTCAATGGATAATTCCGGCGACGGAGATTTGGCTTCAGTTACAGTTGTTGTAACAGGACCACAGGCAGAGGAAATAATAGCAAGGTCCTACAGCGGAGATATTCAGATTATAGGAAGGTTCTCCGGAGCTGAAAATGTTGACAGTACAGGATACAATATATTTGACAGTATAGATGTATTTGCAGGCAATAAAGATCCTGAGTCTGGAGATTTTCCCGAAATAGAACTGGAAAGTCTGGAGTAATGAAGGTTAAATAAAAGAGGCGTTATGCCTCTTTTTTATATGGCAAACAATTGCTCAAAATTTTACAGGAATAATTTTAATGAAAGTTGCATATTATATAATATGCAGAGATATAAGTTTTTGTGTAAAGAAAAAATTATAAAGGAGAATGTGTATGAATGTGAAAAAATTTAAACGAAGGAAATGAAAAGAGTGTAACTCTTGAAATTTCAGGCATCAATGAAGAATTCTACATTACTCTTGAAGCAGATGATTCTGAAATCGCATCAAAGGGAACTGTAAAAATTACGGCGACCGTACAGGGAGAGTTTGACGAATTTTATTTTGGTGAAACTCCGTTATTAGAAAGTCCGGCAGTTATAACTGTAAATAAAGACGGCAACTATGTATTTACCGATAAGAAAGATGATACAGTTATAACTTCAAACATAGTGATTACTGCATTTTCAGAGCTTAACAAAGGACCTGCAGTAGAAGTTACTGTCAACGGAATGAAGATGGACATTACAGCAACTCCTGTAGCCGGAACTTCAATAAAGACCATAGAAGTCTTAAAAGACGGTGCTTCCTTGAAGAAAGTAAACTATAAATCACAAGCTACAGCTATACCGCAAATAGTGCCGGAGTTTATACAGTAAAAGTAACAAGCAGCAATAAGGATGTCACGACAAAAGAAGTTACAATAGAATAAAAAAATAAATTAAGGGGCTGTTAATAAGACAGCTCCTTTTTTTTGTGCGTGGAATATTATAAAAATAAAATGCGTAATATATAATATAGACCATTTTAAGAAAGGATGTATATTATGAAAAAACGCATAAAAAAAGAAACACTACAAATGTGGGAACAAGGTATTTCCGATGTAAATCAACATCGCTGCCTATTGCCAAGAGTTTGCGAAGCTGTTTTGTATGTACCCCCACTAACTTCATATTTTATAAAGAAATATAAGAAGTATTTAGTTGACGAAAGCAATCCGCCCCTTCACGGATACGACATTAAAGAGTTCTGCCATTATGGTGTTTACGATCTCAAAGAAATGGGAATGATATTAAATCTTTTAATTAAAGCGGAACATGATGAAAACCTGCGGTGGGAACTGCTTGATAAATTTTCTTCTTATAGGTCGTCTTTTGATAAAGAATATGTTATGGTAAATGATGTAACCTCCGCAAAAAGCAACCTTGACGGATACTTAAAGTATTACTATAACTGGCTTTATTTTTCTCTCCCTACAAGGGATGAAAAAGCAGAGCAAGATATAGATATTGAAATGAGGAAGAAAAATGTGGGTTGTTGGGAGGAAGCATACATAGAAAACCTGAAAGCTGTGGATCTTTTCACGGAATGGGTAAATGAATATATAATTAATGAAACTTTCTTACAATACGAAAAAGCAGTGTATGATGTTTTTGTTAAATTGAATTTTAAAAACAAAGACTTAGCAGATTTAATGGAGCCTGAATATATAAAATTCATGCTGATGCAGGAAAAAACAAAGGATTTTATGAAGTTATTTAAGGCACCTTCTTTTAGAAAAACTGAATTTAATCTCCCCAAGGAATTAAATGGTCTAAACAAAGGAAAAGAATTAAGCTTCCGGGACCATCTGGAATATAATTTCTTCGTATATCATTCCCTGACTTTTTCAAAAGACAAAAGCATTTTTGAATTTTTACAGAAAAGGATATTAGGAAGAAATGACATAAGAAAAATAGTCAGAGATTCTGTGTACTTACTTTTGTTAAGAGATGAAGTTAATATAAGGGAATATGAATATGAATTAAGCTGGCTGGTAGTGCTTAACCTTGTTGTTTTAGCTCAAAACAAGGAAAGAGAATTTCTCCTTAACGACTACAAGGATGTATACGGTAAAATCAAATCCAACAATGTAAATAGTGATGATAAAAAGTTTTTAAAAATGCTGAAAGAAAAAAAAGACGAGATAGCTTCTTTAAAACAGTCGCTTTCAAAGGCAGAAGAAAAAGTGACCAGCGATGTTACCGAATATAAAAGAAGGGCAAAGGAACAGGAAAAAATCATTTATGAATTAAACAAAAAAATTAGGGAATTGGAATCAAAAAATAAAGAACCTGAAGAGGCTGAAGAGCTGAAAGCTGAAATTGTTATTGAAAAAGAGGCGGAAAGGGAAGTAACCGAAGAAGAATTCCTTGATATAATAAATAAATACAATATCTGTATTTACGGAGGCATTCCAACGTGGCAGGCAAAAGTAAAGAAAAAATACCCTCAGCTTCATATGATTGAAGCGGTAGGTACTCCATCTCTTAAACCTCTTGATAAAGCTTGTATGATTATTTATGTAAATATCTGGACCAGTCATTGTGCATGGGAAAGAGTTGATAATTATGCTTCAAATTTAGGGCTTCCAAAAGGTCATTTAAATAACTATAATATAAAGTTTTTATGGGAAGTTGTTGTAAAAGAAATAGAAAAGTTAAAATTAACTAAAAGTTCCTAATTTATATAAATTTGCTTAAAAAAAAAAGAAACCATAGGTTTTTTTTATCCCTACCTTCTTCGGCAGATAGGGACTTAATCTATTGGGATAAGGATCCCAAATTTATCAAAAAATGCATTGATAAATTCAGAATCGTCTGCGTCAAACGATGAATAAGTAATTGGATCATATTCATTGCCGATGCTGTCAAAACTATGATATTTATTATCATAGTTTATGTAGTACCTTCTTCCAAAAGATCCGCAAGAGGAATCATCAAAGGTTCCTCGTTTCCCTTTGAATTCAAAGGTGATAAACGGTTGGTCATAACAACCACCGTCGTAAGCTTTTCCGTATTGGTAGTTGTCATTTTGCTCCCAACTAATAATGTTAATCATATTCATGATTTCTCCTATTTTTTTATGTTTTATAAATTTTTAAACACCTCTTAAATTTATTAATTATCGTATGCACTTTTTAATAAAAATATTCCAATACATTATTTTTTTAAAAAAAATTTTATTAAAAATAGCTAACCGACAAGGACAAGTTAAGAGCATAATAAAAAGGAGCATTCGCTCCCTTTTTTGTTAAAATAATAATCCGTCATTTACTATTAACTGGGCAGATTTTTTATCTCTAAAGCTATTGATTGATAAAGTCCCTACAGCCTTTCTCTTAAAGGTTTTTAAATTAACTAAAGCTTTAGAACCGTTCCACATGATTACAGATGTATCTGTAAATTTATCTAAAAATTTTAAATGCTGCTTTTTATCGCCCATTTTGTAGATATCTGTGTAAGAGAAGTTAATTCCTATTACCGGCTCAGGGAATCCTTCCCCGAATGGTCCGAGATTTTCAATATCTTCAACCAGCTCTACACTTAAATCCTTAGTTGTTATTGAAGCATCTATAACAACTTTCTTTTCAATATCCTCACTGTTTAGGATTCTTTCAGCCTCTTTATTAAGAAGTTCTCTTAACTTGCCCAAATTCTCTCTCTTAATTGAAAGCCCGGCTGCTTTTTTGTGTCCGCCGTAGGTTTCAAATATCCCGGTTTCCCTCTGTATTTTATCGAAGTTTTCCTTTAAGGGGAACTTTTCAATAGAACGGGCGGAACCTCTTAATATTTTTTTCTCTTCATCAATAGTTGTCAGAACAATGGCTGGCCTGTTGAATTCTTCCTTTAATTTGCCTGCTGCTATACCCACAACTCCCTCATGGAAGTTTTCTCCTCCAACTACTATAACCCTATCAGTTAAGGGAGATGGAAGGGAAGCTTTACACTGTTCAAGAACAATTTCCGTAAGTTCTTTTCTTTCTTCGTTTTTCTCTTTCATAAAAGCCAGAATTTCTCTTATTTTTTCTTTGTCATCCGTTAAAAAAAGCTCAATCCCTTTGTTAATGCTTCCTGTCATTCTTGACAGGGCGTTAATCATAGGAGCGATGTGGTAGGCAATTATATTGTTGGCATCAATCTCTTTAATTCCCAAAACTTCCTTTATAGCTGTAAACACGGGGGATTTGTTGGTGTTTATCATTTTAAGCCCCTTATCCACTATAATTCGATTTTCTTCAATTAAAGGAACGGCATCTCCTACTGTTGCAACTGCTACCAGATCAAGGACCATATCGGCCTTGTCTTCGTTAATTCCGAGATATTTGTAGGTTTCTTTTAATACCTTGTACAAAACTCCTGCTCCACAAAGTTCCTTAAATTTATAGGGGCAGTCTTTCTGTTTGGCATCAACGATTACATCTGCGGGCGGAAGGATTTCCGGAGGCTCATGGTGATCTGTTACAACCACCTTTAGTCCCTTTTCTTTAGCGTAATCAATTTCCATTGCGGCTACGCCGTTATCAGCTGTTATAATGAGCTTGGTTTCAGGGTAAAGTTTTAAAATATTGTCCACACCTGTTTTACATAAGCCGTATCCATCACGGTACTTATCATTGGTGTAGAAATATACTTTATCGGTTACCTCTTTTAATAGCTTCATTCCCACTATACCACTCATGCATCCGTCAACATCTGTATCGGAATACAATACTATGGTTTCGTGGTTCACAGAGTCGCCGATAATTCTTGCAGCTTCTTTTATCCCCTTTAATTCCCCGTAATTCTTTTCTTTCTTTTCTATAAAGTCCTGCATGTCTTTTTCAGTACGAAATCCTCTGTTATATAAGATTTCTGCAATTACCGGATTAATTTTAGAGACAGTCTTGACCTTTTCCTTGTTGTTTTCATAAAGCAATTTAATTTTACTCAACGTGTTTCCTCCTATGGTTTATATATTTCAAAAATATTCCTCAATGATTTGCTTATATGATACGCAAAATGGTAAAATAATATTCTGAAAATCAAAAAAAATTAAAATAAAAATATTTTCGCAAGATAAGCAAGGAGGTTCGCAGTCACGAACATCAAAGTGCCTATAAGGAGGTCTTGAGCTAATGTTTTGCCTGAAATATTATATTTATTCACGTCTTCACCTTCTTTTCCGATAATGTGTTAAGTAATATTATTGCTGCTTCTGCCTATAGGATAACACAAAAAATTTTTCTGTCAAAATAATTTTATTACTTACTATATTATACGCTTATTATTCAAAAAATATTTTTATATTTTGGAATATTTAATAATTAAAATGCGTATTATATTATAGATAATAATAATGGAGGTATAAAGAGATGAAAGAATTTAGTTTAAGCAGAAATTATATGGTTTTTCTTTTAGTGTTATGCGTTGCTTTCATTCCTGTTTTGTTAGACGGGCAAGACGACGGCGGAATGCTGGGAGATTTCTTCCTTCCAGAATACGCTTTAGCCAATGACGGAGCAGGCGGAGTTAATGTAGAAATGGATGGCGATGGCAATATAATTCTTGAAGGCGGAGATGTAGACTTCCAAGGAACTTCCAGAAGCTCTTGGAACACTCTGTTCGGAAGATATAAGAATATTATTACCGGATTTAGCGGTATAGCAACTTTAACTATGCTGGCTGCATTCATCTTCTTACTCACCAAGCTTGGTGCTACTTCAGGCAACGACAAGGCAAGAAGAGACTGCTTAACCGGAATACTCTTTACCGGACTTGCTACTGCTGGTCTTGGTTCCGTAACTATCATCATGGCTTTCTTCTACAATGCATTTGCCGGACTATAAGAAAAACGACTAAAAGAGCGATATTCGCTCTTTTTTTATTTAATAGGAAAGTTCTCAGTTTTCCAAATTAAATAAAAAAGCACAAAAAAGACTTTAAGTAAAAAGTCTTTAAGTGCAATAAATTAAATAAAAATCAATCTAACTTGTAAATATACCCATAGACACTTTTGTAATAGACAGGTTGCATTAAACCGCCACATTTTTGACAATCAAAACGAGGAGGAACAGATGGGTCTCCACCGTCCATCTCATCAAAATATTCAACAACATCACGTGGAATTTCTTCGATTTTACTGCAAGATAAACATTTAAATTTAACTTTTTTACTTGGTTTGAACTTAGCCATGAAAACACCTCCTTACGCAGAAGAATAAAAATCTAAGTAAGGCTGAAATAATGAAACCTTGTTATGGTAAACATCCAAAATAGTCATAGTATGTCCACAAGAACAAGAAAGAGGGTCATAATTGAATGATAAAGCAATATTAAATCTCCAATTAGAATGCTTTTTAATTCTTGCACGGTGGAAATCAGATGTAAGCTTAATTAAATCCTTAGAATTAGGAGTAGTTTGAGCATAAATACCATAATATCTAACCATTTTAAATTGTCTATCGGGAATATGAATAATAAGTTTCTTGATAAATTCAAAGGCAGGAAGAGAAACAATAACTCTTTTGCCATCTTCATGACGTTCATAAAAATAAGTAACCGTATGACCGTCATAGTTAATAATACGAGAATTAGCCATAACGGGTCTGCCAGTGTAGCGAGTAACGTATTTCATGACCTCTTTAGGATCAGAAACATTAGACTTAGCATAAACATAGAAGCCCTGTGGAAATTCTTTGTATAAAAAGGCTTTAACTTTTTTAAAAGAAATATTCTTTAAATGTTTTTCAATGAGATTAAGCAAAACAGTCATATATCTTTTACGTAACATGGTAAAAGGGAAATGAATAAATTTTTTCCATGTAGTTATATTACCAGAAGCTCCTTCAGTAATAATCGCATGGATATGAGGATTCCATTTTAAATCTCTGCCAAATGTATGAAGAGTTAGAATAAACCCAGGTTTAAATTTTTCTTTCTTGTTCTGATTTGCAAACCAGGAAGAAATGGTGATATTTACAGCAGTAAATAAAACATTTAAAAGTTTTCTATCCTTTCTGAAATACTCTCTGAGTTGTTCAGGAATAGTAAAAACACAATGTCTGTGAACACAATTAACCATTTTAAGAGACATAGAGTTAGCTCTATCAGCAGCATATTTAGTACCGCAGGTATTGCAAAATCTGCTTTTACATCTAAATGGAACAACTTTAAATTTACCGCAGTGTTCACAACCATAAACTGCAAAACCCTTGCTCATATCACCGCAAGAAAGCATTTTATCAACTTCTTCATTAACGACACTACGTATATTTGGTGCTGTATTTAAAAATGAATACCAATTATCATTGAAAATTTGTTTAATAGAATATTTGCTCATAAAAAAGATAATACAATAAATTTGAATAAAAGAAAAGACTTAAACGGAGAAAAAAACTACCCCTCATGATTGAGGGGCAGGGGAGTTGATTTTGACGTTAGTCAAATCTTTTTATTTAATATAATAACTAAAGGTGCAAATGAGACATTGAACATTAAAAATTATACATTTCTTACATTTCAAAAATATTTGAAAAAATTAAATTTAAGGTTGTAATTTTAAAGAAATTGCTATATAATTCCCACCCACAATTTTTAAAAAGAAAGGATGTTGAATATGAAAGAAGTTGAAAGGTATATTTCCTTAGGAATCAGTAAAAAGGTTAGTGCACTCGTCTACAATGAATTATTTGAGCTACTTAATAATGAAGAAGATAGTTCAGATCTTCAAAGGTTTAAATTGACGATTGCGAGTAATGGAGTACAGCTTATAGAGCAAACAGAGGAAGGCACAGACAAAAGAAGGGTGCATTTATTCTTAACATTAGAGGCAATAAAGGAAAAGATAGTTGTAATAAGAGATGGATTGGATTTAACAATGATGCTTGAAAGTGAGGCAAATAAGCTAATTAAAAGAAAGAAATCAACTTCCAATCAAGCTGTTAGCAATGTTAAAAACTAAAGAGCAGGATATAAGATTTTATGGAATAACAGTCTATAGGTTATTTGGGAAGAAGAAAGATTTAGAACGACAAGCGAATCAATTAGAAAGACAGATGATATCAATTGATTCAAGTGAGCAGAGTTCAAGAGGTTTCATAAGTTTTCAGAACATAGAAAGTGTTAATACAGGTATTTTAACTGAAGTCTGGAGCCATAAAGATTTTGTAGATATTAAACATTACTATGACGGCATCCAAGCAGGCTATAGTTTATTCACATTAAAAAGAGGAGACATAATTGAGCTTATAGGTACTCATAGAATATTAACTTATTTCAAGGTATTTGCTAATGGACTTCAGAAGATAACTATAGACCAGTCAATGATAAAGAAAGGATTATAAATTAATTTGATCGGAGGAAGTTTAGATGAAAACTGTAATTTGCAGATTGGATTTGGGATATACACGTGTAGCAGGATACACCTTGTATGATGATGTAACAGAGGAATTTCATGAGACTACACCAAGAGAGGTCAAAGAGCTTATTAGGAAGAATCAGGTCAATGGATTAAAGCTAGTGGATGGCGGAATTGTACTAGATGAAGAAGGGTTCAACCAGAGAAATTTAATGATAAAATCTGCTGTAGGAAAATATAGACCTTTATATGACACAGATAGCTTAGTTACTAGAATGTATGCAGTCTTAGACGTAGTAGATAATGGTGGAGAATTAATGTATGAAGTCATTACTAATTACTGTGGAAGAAAACTAATGACTGAAGAGTTTGTGAGGACATTAAGTAGTATTGGATATGTGGCAGGCATAAAGATCACGGATGAAAAGATTATACTTTGTAATAAGAAATTATCAAACATAGAAAAACCTATAGCTAATGATGATAAAGCTGAAGAATACAAAGAAATTAATGAAATAACTGATGCAGACGGAGTTTTATCAATAGAAGAAGAAGTAATACTTGGGAAAATAATTTTAGAAGATAAAGAGCATACAGGGGTAATAGAAGAAGTTAAATCAGAGGAAAAAGTCACAGAAGTCACTAATAAAGAAGGTACTATAGATTTTAACAGTTTAGGTGGGTTAGAAGAAGTAGAAAATAGCGGTAACATAGATTCAGTAGTTGAAAACATAGAACAAATTGAAAGTACTGATACAAATAATTATGATGATCAAGAAAAGGCTGAAGAAGAAACACCTGTAACTCCTAAGAAAAGGAGTAGAGCTAAGAAGTAAATTTTATCAACAGAATATAAGTAAACGAGAGGCTACTGATTATAGGTAGTCTCTTTTATGTTACCAGATAAACAGTAGATAAAAATGTTACTATCCTTAAAAACAACTATACATGTATTAATATTAAAGCACTGTAAGAGATATAGAAATAGAAATAACTAAGAATTGATTAAATAATACTGGGATAATGAATTGTGGATAGTCAGCTAAACAAATAGCAATAAGTAACAATAGGTCAAGATGAAATAAAAATAAAGTTTAATGGAAGGGAGGCAAGAAATAAATGAGTAACAAACCTAGAAAGAAATCAGCGATAACATTAGAGCTAACTAAGGAAATATTCACAGGAGACAGTGTGCATATATTTGTACAGGGTAGAAAAATAGCAATAAGTGGTATGATTGCAGAAAGAATATTACAATCATTATTAGCTGGGCATACACAAAATGGCTGTTTAATTTTATGGGAAGTTAGTGATCAACAAATAGCTAATTTAAAAGAGCAGCTGGATGAAATAGTAAAACCTAATAATATAAAAGAAACAGGCAAGATATTATTTACAGATGTGAAAGATTCAACAATATATAAAAGGCTAGAGGGAGTAATAATATTTAGAAATACAATATTTAGAGTTAGTAAGATATCAATATACATAAAAGAAAATGGAAGTTATAGTGTGATATTTGGAATAGTATAACATAACCAGAGCTAGGTTAAAACATCCTAATGAGATGAGCGAACAGTAAATTTCATTAGGATGTTTTTTATTTCCCATTAAAACAATTAAAAATTAAACAACATCCCATTAAATATTAACTGCATTGTTAGTTGAGTTTCAAAGGTTATGTTTTCAACATGAGATAAAATTAACTCATAAGATAAAACTTAAACTTTAGGAGGAAATGAAAATGAAAAATAATAAAGGATTATTACTTGAAATTGCAACTAAAGGACTGGTTGAAGTAACGGACTACAATGTAGAGAAATGTTTACAAGAATTAAAAGAAAGACAAACTAGACTAAATCTTAATAAAGCAGTAAAAGGAAAGGTTAAGACAATAATAAATAAAAATGGGAAAAATGAAGACTTGATGACAAGGTACATAGCAGAAATATTAAGTGGATACATAAACAAAGATGAGGGTAGTGAATCTGAATTAGAATATAACTACACTGATAAAAGTTTCAACTTAGAGTATAGATACAAGGACCATATAATAAAAACAGTAATCAGTAATAACCAAATAATTAGAGAAATAATAGCAGCTTAAGGATTGATATAGAAGCTGGGGATGGAAACTCCTTAGCTTCAAATATTTTTTAGAGTTTATAGGATTATAAAAATAACAGGAGGAACAAACGAATGAAAATAACAATGATGAATACAACAGAAATTAAGAACAAAATGAATGGAGCAACGGTGCATAAAATTAATGATATCAACAATGGAGAAATATGGGTGTTAAGGAGCAATAAAATACTAAAGCTACAAAAGATGAAAACTAGTCGAAAGAATAAAATTCTCAAAAAAATTTCAGATGCAGCAATAGTACTATCATTAAGAAACATAGAAAATTTAGGATATACGACTTCAAGTATCGAATGGTTTAAATGTTTTGTGGAATTAAAAGAAATTGATACGGAAGTAATGGATGGAATGGCAGTAGTAACAGTTGAATATTCGGTATTAGTAATAAGGCAGGGAAAGAGAGGAGAAGACTTATATGATATAACTGTTATGATACCAGTAAAACTATAATAATTAAACTATTATTCCTTAGATGCAAATTTAATTGGTAAGAAGGGTTAGAAGGTAGAAAGTTTTGTACATTATCAACTATAAATACAATATACAAGTGGAAAAGAGAAGGAGACTTAGTTGAAAAGGATTAACAAAGGGAAAAAAGCTTTAACATAGCTATTAGAAACTGAACATAGGTGAAAAATCAAACTATTAGTTAAAAAGGTTATGCTAAACAACTGAAAATCAACTTATAGTATAAAGAGATGTAGCAGTTATTTTTACAGCTGATTGTCTTGAGTCAAAGCAATGGTGAATTTGAATTAACAAGGGGATGCCAGGGTAACGATTAAAATAGTTTACTCTGGCTTTTGTAATGTCAAATTACAATGTGTAAAATCAGTTGTAGCAGTTATTTTTACATTTTATTCATATAATCATACCTACATTTTATTATAGATATAATTTAAAAAAGCTGGAGGGATTAATATGTTACTAAATAAGGTTTATGGATCAGAACATATAAATGCAGAATACTTAGGTATTGAAGATTCAAAGATAATGGAAATTGATAATAACAAAGGCACGGTAACAGTAGACATTGGATATCTGGAAAGAATAGAGGAACAGTTAGATAAGATTTCAAGGGAAAACAATAAACTAAAGCAAGACAATAGGAGTTTAGTTGATAAGGCTAATAATATAATTAACCAACTTAAAGAGGAAAAGAGAAAATTGAGTAATGAGTTGCAGGATATAAAAGAAAAAACAAACTACGTAGATTTACCTTATGAGGCATTAAAGATATATGCTAATCAACAAAGACTAAGAGCATTGAATTTAGAAGAAAAGAATAAGGGTTCTAAAGCTAGATATTATGAGGGCTATGGAGAAGATGAGCTTAACAGGGAACTTTTATATTTAGAAAAAAGAATAAATGAATTAGCACCTAAAGAATATATCAATGCATTAAAAGAAATAGGTATATTAGAGAAAAAAATAAGGCGATTAGAAATAGATAACAAGATCTATGTTGAGAAGGTAGGCAAGGAAGTTACACATGCTGAAAGAATTAAAAAAGGCTATGATAATGTGAGTAAATCAGAGGTAACAAAAGAAGTCATAGAAGAATTATTAGAGCAAGGGCTTAATAAAACAGCAATTGCAAAGCAATTAAGCGTAACAAGACAAACTATATACAATGTATTAAATCGTTGAGGCATGAGTAAACCAATAGGAAAGAGAAACGGAAATTTTGTTAACAGTAGTGATATTGATGATATCTATAGTGAGGTTTAAATATATCCTTATGAAGTTATGATTACAGTATCAATAAAGTAGTGGTAGCTTTATAATATAGAAAATTTATGGATTTGATTGGTAAAATAGTAATTTCAATTCCAGAGTGTTTAAATGGTTTTAAGGGGTTTTAGGTATGAAATGGTGTTGGTGTATGGTTAATGGGTTAAAGTGTGCCAAAACAAACCACAGCAATTACCAGGGGCAGTTAGGGTGTGGGATAATAAAATTAAGAGGTGTAAATGAGTGATTGAAATGAGTGTGGATATTTCAAGACTTTCAATAACAAGTTAGAAAAAGAGTAAACAAGTAAAATTGAAAATAAAAATAATGGTGTTGCATTGATGTAAGAATTCTGTTACCTTATTCACTCTAGTTATGAGAATTGTAATCAATACTAAGAGTGATGGAGGTAATTGAATATGAAAGTAGTGTACATTGAAGCTGGAAAAAAACCTGAAGTAAGGAATATTGAACATTCACTTAAAGAGATGCAGAAGTTAGTTGGAGGGTATATTGAAATAATACACCCATTCAATGATACAGCAGTAATCGTATGTAATGAAGAAGGTAAAATAAATGGATTACCCTTGAACAGAGGGTTATTACACCCAGAAACAGGAGAGCTTTATGAGATAATAGCAGGAAACTTCTTTATATGTGATGCACCACCAGATAGTGATGATTTTGCAGGTTTATCAGATAAGCAAGTAGACACATACATGGAGCAATTCGAATATTCTGAATCATTTATAATGGAAGATGGTAAAATCTTAACAATAAAGTGCATAAACATTTAGCACTATAAAAAGTCAAAAAGTTAAGAGCTATGGACTCATTTTAAAATTAGTAGCTCTTTATTATGCAAAGAATTCAGTGAAGTAGAAAAATAGAGAACTATAGGTAACTGGGTATCTACATTATATGTTGATTGATATTCAAAGAAAATATTTAACTAGAGTAATAAATAGAGTAGAAGGCATTGAAATAAAAAAGTGATAACATTGGGATGTAAATTAGAAGAAAGTAAGTTCAAAAGAACATAAAACAGAAGAAAGTAAGTTGAAAAATGGTTTTAAATTTTGGTGTCAGAAGAAAGTAAGTTCAAATAGGACAGTAAAAAGGAGAAAGTAAGTTTAAGTTCAATCTAAAAATGGGAAACATTATTTATAATACATTGAATTTAGAGTGAAAATATAATTTCATAGACATGTTAAGGCTATTTCAGTTTATATGAAAAGTTGAAAATAAGATATACATTCATGGAACTAGTTAATAATTGGTGATTATTTATTAGTTCTATTTTTATATTCAATTTTAGGGACAAACAAGGGGCTAGTTAATAAGTGATATACATGGCATTGGTATTTATAAAAGAAAGTAAGGGCATTAAGTTTACTACTTAGTGTGGACTAGTTGAAAGAAGAACAAGTCATATAAAATCAAAGATTAAATAAAAACAAGAATATTTTTGATTCTTTAAAGTGGCTAGTTATAAATTAAAATATTCAAATATTTTTGTTGAATGACAATAAATGATCCGATATAATCATATTCCATTTTTAGGAAAATGAAAAAACTATTAAAATTAAGGAGGAACGAGGTTATGAAATATAACGAAGAGGACATTCAACGATTCATGGCAAACATTATGAAAGAGGATGATACTTTCAATTTTGATTGTAAAATATGTGGGAATTGCTGTAGAAATAGGGAAGAACCTATTATGCTGGCTGGTTACGACATATTTCGAATGTCAAAAGCATTAAGTTTAGAACCAGTTAAGTTTATCAGTAAATATACAGAGTGGTACGTTGGAAGTAATTCAAATCTTCCAGTAGTTATACTAAAACCAAGATATACTGGGAGTTGCCTATTGTTAAGAAATGGAAAATGCCAAGTACAAGAGAACAAGCCTATTGTATGTGCAATATACCCCTTAGGTAGAATGTTCATAGCAGGAGAGGAAGAGAACTTTGGTTATTTTCAGCAGCCATTAAGTTGTGGCTTTAAGAATTGTAAAGAACATAAATTAAAAGAATGGCTTGATAAGTTTAAAATCCATGAGTGGGATGAGGCAAGTATATTATGGGCAAAAACAATTGCAAGATGTTCAATGGCAATGCAAGATGTGCATAGGGATATTCCATTATTTGCAGGGATACTGTCGGTATTACTTAATGTCTTTTATATAGCTTATGATATAGAGAAAGATTACTTAGAGCAGTTCAGAGAGAACATTAAGAAGATGGAAACTATCTTTAAAGAGCTTGAGATTGAATTGTAAACAAACCCTGAAGGTATAACTTGCATATAAATTACATCTGCCTATTTTGAAAACATTGAGTTTTATAAATGTAGACTACATTTTTATTAAAATATTCGTTGTAAAATACTTCTTTATGAAAGAATTATAGATTTTATAAAATTAAAGGTTCTATGGAAAAGAAAAATTAGAGTTCATGGGGTCAAAAGCTATGTTTCCAGAAAATAAAAATTAAAGGAAAATAGGAATAAAGGGAATATAGAAATATTTTATAAAAATCAGATGAAAAATTAAAATTAAGCGGAGGTTATTTATATGTCGTACATGATTAATGATTTAAAAATTTTATATGGTAATATCATTGGTAGTAATGGTAACTTCTTAACTAAGGATCAACACGTAAAATACATGATAAGCAAGAAAAGTGTAAATAGTAACTACAGGATAACAGATAGACAATATGAATTATTATTAGGAATCATGTATTTAGTTATGAATACAAAAATTACAAGTAAAAATACTAAGAATTATCTTAGAAGTAATGAGGTTTCAGTTAGAAGATTCGTAGAAAGTTATAATTTAACAGTAAATGAAGATGAACAATTAAAAGCAGCATCTATAAGTCAGAATGTAGACTACGATAGAAAGAAATTACTTGAGTTTTTCCCTAATGATATAATAAGTAAAATAAGATCTTTTGGTTGGGAAGAAAGAATTTCTGATTATGAAAAGATGTTAAATAATGCTAGAGCTAAATACTCAGGAAATAGAAAGATGCTTAATAATTTAGCATTAAATATTTCAAAAACAGCAGTTAATGATAATTTAACTGAAGAAGAATTTAAGGAATTACTTATTATAATTGCTCCATATACAAAGCCACAAATGAAGTATATAAGTGAAAACATTCCTATAGAACAAGTAGGGTACTTAAATTATTTAGTATCAGCACATAAATTAGATGGTGAGAATTTAAAGAGATATAAAATAATCAAGAGTCTATTAGAAGGGGTATCAATTGAGGAACTAGAAGAAATAGAGTCGACAGAGCAAGATGAAGATACAGCTATAGTTAAAGATGAGTCTATAAAGGAATATGATGAACAAGACAAAGGTAGTATAAGTAAGACTATTATAACTAAAGCAGGTGGACTATAGAGTACATGGATACAATATGATTTTGATACAGAAATTGATTTAGAGGATATAGACTTTGGAGATTTAACTGATGCAGATGTAGAATAATTAGAAATTCAGAAATTCAATTAAATAAAATATACAATTAGTGGACTAGTTGAAGTTATAAGAAGGCATTTATCAATTTGTGATAAGTGTCTTCTTTTTATTTTTGTATTGGATTTGATTCAATTAAATAACTAGTTAGAAAATTATACATACTGAATAAGTATTGAATATGCTATAATATTTTCGACTATATTTGATGGAGGACAATACATGAAAGAGAATATTATAATTAATTATTTGCTACTTGAGCAAATACTTAGAATAACAGGTACATATAAAAACATATGTAATGAGCATGAATTTTTGCCTGAAATATTTGAACAGGGTAAGATTGGGAATATTAATTCGTTGTTTCAAGATGAAAATGCGAAGAACACAGCACTTGGGATTATTGAAAAATTAACTGGTGTGTCTACAAAATATTGGTCAGGTACAGAAGGTATTAAACTTGGAATAAGACTTAAGGATATAGATTTAAGTTATGATGGAGATTCAATAGACAATACCAATATAGGTGCAAAAAAAGAAAAAGAATTTTATGATGAACATTTAAAAAATCCTTTGCATTTGGATTTTGAGGAAGTGTATGAAAGAGTAACAGGTTTACAAGTAGGGCAAGACCCTGTAAAGGAAACTGAACATATAAATGATATTATTACAAGTTTATATAGTTTGAAAGGATTAATTACTGTATGTTTGATAAACATGGAAGAGGCTAGTATTGTAGAGCTAATAGACAAGGCAAATATATATAAACATTCTAAATGGGAGCCTTATATTAGAAATTCAAGTAAACCAACTAAAGATGGAATAACATATAGTCCTAAATATGTAGAAATCAGAAAAGGATTGGTGCAAACAATTATCAAAAACCTATTAGACTTGGGGTATATGTTTACATTCAGAGATTTGGATAAAGAATTTAAAATATAACGTTTCCCAACATAAAATCAATTAAGTATAATCATTAGTGCTAATAAAAAATAGCATGTCCGCCCTACACTGGACATGCTATTTTTGTCGTGCAAAAGCTCAAATGCAAATATAACTTATTATGTACTTGTAGCTACAATAAACGCTGGGACGCCAGCTATGGGAGAAAGGCTATGAGCAAATTAGTAGAGATAGAATCATATGGAATGGACACGAAAGAGGCTTCCAAATTTATAGGGTGTTCAGCTTACACCATTAGAGAGCTGGCGAGGGAAAAGAAAATACCCCATTACAGGATAGGAAATCGGATCATGTTTACCAAGGATACTCTCATAAAGTGGATTAACAAACAAGAAGACAGAAATTGGAGATATTAACGTATTCAAGGAAATCAACTACATAAAAAGATGAGTAAAAAGATAGAAAGGCTATGGACAATTTACACCCTCCCGTGTACAATTACACCCCTTTTGAAGGGAAATACAATAATAAAGGAGAAGATAGACATGGCAAGTGTAAAACACATGAAAGACAATAAGTACAGGGCATATTTCTGTGTTAACAGGAAAAGAACTTCAAAAGTAATAACAGCGAAGAGTCAGAAGGATGCTGAAAACAAAGCAGCATTTTTGGAAGGTAAAATAGCTGAAACAGGAAGATTAGACGGAGAGACAAAGGAAGAGAAGAATGGCTTATATATAGTAGACTTGTCAGAAAGATATATGAAACATTTAGATGATAAACCTAGGGGAATAGCAGAGAAAACAAGGCAAAAATATCAAGATCTACTGGATAATAATATACTTCCTTATTTTAGAGGATACAAGGTAACGGCAATTGGAGTTTATGAGGTTGAACAGTTTCAAAAGTTTCTAGGTACACCAGAGGCAAGGTTGAAAAAGAAATACAGTTATCAAACTTACAGTCAAGGAACAATTAGTGAGATATTTAAACTATTTTATGGTATGATGAAAAAAGCAGTAGACTGGGATATTATAGAAAAGAACCCTTGTGATAAGGTAGAAAAACCAATAGTGGATAAGAAGGACATAATATTTTATACAGATGATCAGTTGGTTGAATTGCTGGATTTAATAGATAGGGACACACAAGCTGAATTAGCAAGAGCTGATGAAATGGATAAACGTATTAATTTTCACCCATATACAGTTCAAAAGATAAGAATAGCAGCACTTGGTAAACAATTAATAGCAAACCTTGCAGTTAAGACAGCAGCTAGACGTGGAGAAATTTTAGGTTTATATAGAGAAGATATAGACCTTGTTGAAAAAACAATCAATTATCAAAGAGAGGTATTGTATACAAGAACTAAAGATACCTACATTAAAGAAGGGCTTAAATATGGAGACTCAAAATTATTATACGTTAATGACAGTTTAATTGAAATGATATCAAATTACTTCTATGAATTAGATAAATTGTTTGAACTATCAGATGGAGTATTAAAGCCAAATAATTTATTATTTATGACATTAAAAAATAATAAAAAGTCGAAAATTGGAGATATAATGTTTCCAGATCCAGTCAGTGAGTGGTTTAAGTTATTTCTTGAAATGCATAAAATGCCTCCAATAACATTTCATAAGCTTAGAACAAGTTCATTGTGTTATCTGTTAAACAATGGAATGAGTATATTTGATACGGCTAAGATAGCTGGTCATAGTAGTACACAGACTTTAGAAAGGTATTACGCTCAAATTTATAAGAAGAACAAGATAATAGCAGCAAACAAGTTTGATAAATTAGATGACATGGTAAGAAGTGTAGGAGAAGGGAAGTTAATATCCATTAGTGCATAATGAGAATGAGGGTCAGTAGTTATAAAACTATTGACTCTCATTTTTTATAAATACATAAAGTTATAAAATAGCCCATAAATAGAGATTGAAATTTCAGTACCTAATAAAATATTAGCCGCACTTTAAGTATAGAAGTAATAAATTCAATAATTGAATTTACAGTCATTATATGATAAAATAAGGTGCACCTTTATATTTTGGAGCAAATTAAATGGATTCAGGTAAAAAATTGTGGAAGTTACTAATAGTAAAACATAAATAAAGTGTCTCTAATAAGCATGGAGTTATTAAGAGATTTACAAAGAATTGAGCTGCAATATCAGTGATATTGTAGATTATGCTAAAGATTAATTGATGGAGTAAAGCATATATAATAACTAGGAAAGAGGTAACAAACAATGCTCGACAACAATGTGAAAGAATATATTATTAATTTAATAAAAAATGATCAACCGATACCAGAAGATATGAAATATGATCTGTTCCCAACACTTCAAGAGGAGTATGAACTTTCATATGCAGGTAAGATGAGAAAAGAAGATTTATTAGCTGATCAAGATGGAACATTTGCTGTACCACTACAGGTTGAGCGTATTTTTAATGGTGATAATTATGAATCTTTTGAAGATGGTTGGAGCAATATGATTGTATTTGGGGACAATCTTCAATTATTAAAAACAATCAATGAAAATAAAGATCCTATTATAAAAGATAAAGTAAAGAAAAAGGTTAAGTTAATTTACATAGACCCTCCTTTTGCAACACAGGATGAGTTTCAAAATAAGGATGGGGCAAAGGCATACAATGATAAAAAACAAGGTGCAGAATTTTTGGAGTTTTTACGTAGAAGACTTATTTTAGCTAGAGAAATATTAGCTGACGATGGAAGTATTTATGTACATATGGATCAAAAAATGGGTCATTATGTAAAGATAATACTAGATGAAGTTTTTGGGAAAAACAATTTTAGAAGTGAAATAATATGGAAGTATTTTGGACCAACTTCTACAGATTCAAATTTTCCAAGAAAACATGATACTATTTTTTTCTATACAAAGAGTGATAATTACTTCTTTAATTCTAAAGCAACATTAATAGATTATGATGAAAAAGCTATTAAAAGGTACGATAAAATTGATGAAGACGGTCGCAGATATAAAATATATAATAACTCAGATGGAACAATAAGAAAAGCTTATATGAAAGAAGGTAAGCCAACAGAGGTTTTTAATATTCCATTTGTTCAAGGAACTTCTTTAGAAAGAATTGGATATCCAACTCAAAAACCAGAGGCATTGTTAAAAATATTTATAGAAGCATCTACTCAAAAGGGCGATTTAGTTCTTGATTTTTTTGGGGGATCTGGAACTTTAATGTCTGTGGCAGAGAAACTTGATAGGAAATGGATAACTTGTGACTTAGGGAAGTTGTCATATCTAACAATGCAAAAAAGATTACTAAAAATAGAGGACTCTAAAGACCTAGAAACAAAAGAAAAGTACAAGAAAAAAGCTAAATCTTTTATGACTTGTAAGCTAGGTGTGTATGATTTGAAACAGACACTAAATATGGATTGGGACAAGTATAAAAAATTTGTGTCTCACTTATTTGAATTTGAAATTGAACCAAATTCAATAAATGGAGTCCAATTTGATGGAGAAAAAAGAGGATTTCCAGTAAAAATATTCAATTACATGAAATATACTGACTCAGCTGTAGATGAGTTATTCATACAAGGTTTATCAGAAAGTTTGGGTTCGAAAATTCCTACGAGAATATATATTGTAAGTCCATCAACTAAAGTAAATTTCATAGCAGATTATGAAGAATTGAATGGTACAAGATTTTATTTCTTAAAGGTTCCTTATGAAATGATTGAAGAACTTCATAAAACACCTTTTGTTAAGTTAAGGCAACCAAGAAGTAAGAACGACATCAATAATATAGAAGAAATGAAAGGATTTCAGTTTATTTACAAGCCTGAAATTTCTTGTAAACTTATTGATAAAGGTGACTTTATTGAACTATACATTGATAGGTTTTCTAGTTACTCGATTCAAGTTGGAGAACAAACGGATTTTTCTACACTTTCAAGTATATTTGTAAACTATGACTTTAATGGAGATACTTTTATTTTAGACGATTTTAGATTTTGGAGTGAAATAGAAAGTAATCTTAAAGAAGACTTTGATACGCGAGTAGAAATAGAGGATACAGTTATCAAGGCAGTTGCTTGGAAATTTCCAAAAGGAAAGTTAGGGAAAAAACCGATTTTCATTTTCTCAGACATTTATGGAAATGATGTAACGGTTAAATTGCATTTGGAGGAATAGTAAATGTTAGATAAGAAAATATTTAAGCAAAGCGATTTAGTTCTTCAAGTTACAAAAAAATACGATCCTATTAAACTAGACTTAGATGAATGGGAAATGTATTTAGACGTCCTGTGTGGAAATCGAGAATATCAAAAAGAGGCTATTAAAAATGCAATAATATTTATGGCATCTGGCAAATACAGCAGTACAGAGGATTTAGTTATAGAAAATTATAAGTCTAACTCTGAACTCCAATTAAAATATCCTTCTATCACGGACTATCTTGATAGTCTTCAAATTAAAAATAAAATTTTTGCAAACATTGATTTAGCAACAGGAACTGGAAAATCATATGTGATTTATGGTATTGCTCAAATAATGTTGGGTATTGGTTTAGTGGAGAGAGTATTAGTACTTTGTCCTTCTCTTACTATTGAAAAAGGTCTAACTGAAAAATTTCTTGTTCTAGCTTCTGATGCAGGATTAAGAGCTACAATTCCTGATTCGGCTGAGATTAAAAATCCAAGAATTATTGATGCCAATGAAACTATTAGAAAAGGTGATATTTGTGTAGAAAATATACACGCTGTGTATTCAACGACAGGTTCATCTATCGAGGATAGTTTCAAATATGGTGGAGAAGACACTCTCGTGTTAAATGATGAAGCTCATCATATATTCAATTCATTACAAGGAATAAATGCAAATTCAACAGAAGGAAAAAACATTAAGAAGTGGAAAGAATTTTTAATTGAACCGAAGAACTCATTCAAGTATATTATGGGGCTTACTGGAACAGCTTATATTGATAATGAGTATTTTAATGATGTGATTTATAGATATTCACTAAGACAAGCTATAGATGATAAAATAGTTAAGTCGGTGGATTATGTACAAAAAGATGACAGTGGTAATAAAATGGATGAAAAATTCCAAAAAATTTACCAAAATCATGAAAGAAATAAATTAAAGTATTCAGATATTAAGCCTTTAACTATACTTGTTACAAAAGATATTAATAAGGCAAAAGGACTTCAAGAGGATTTAATAGACTTTTTAGTAGAATGGATGCAGTTAAGTCGTGAAGAAGTGGAGAAAAAAGTACTCATAGTTACATCAAATCAGGAACATAAAAATAATATAATTCAACTAAATTACGTAGATGATAAAAACAACCCTATAGAATGGATTATATCTGTCAGTATGCTTACAGAGGGTTGGGATGTAAAAAATGTGTTTCAAATCGTACCGTGGGAAGATAGAGCTTTTAATTCAAAATTGTTAATAGCTCAAGTATTGGGTAGAGGACTAAGAATACCAAAAGGACATGAAAATCCACAACCATCGGTAGTAGTTTTTAACCATGATAGCTGGAGTAAAAATATTAAAAATCTTGTTGATGAAGTTTTAGAAATAGAAACAAAAATAATTAGTTCAGTGAAATTTAACAATGAAAGAAATAAATACAATTTTATACTTCACCATCTTAATCATGAAAAAGTAGAAATTGAAGAAACACATGATGAATCAATAAAACATATTGATTATTCTAAAGCATGGAATGAAGGAATTAAAATAGTAAGTCAAACAGATACTGTTGATAAGCATACATCTTATGAGAACTTGTCAGTAGGAGATATTAGGGAAGAAAAATATAAAATTAAGTACAAAACTAAAAGTATTAATGAAATAGTAAATAAGATTATACATGAATTTAAGACTAGAGATTGGGAAGGTGGCATATTAGGATTAGGAGATAATGAAGTGTACTCAAGGGAAAACTTGCCACCAAAATCTAAAATTGAAGAAATTATTAGAAAGTCAATGGATAAGGTTGGTATAGTAGGAGATTACTTGATTGAAGAAAATGCACAAAGAATCTATAATTCTTTTTCAACTCTCTTTAGACAAAAGAGCAAAACAGTTGTCCAAAAAATAAAGCATTCAGATCCTTATGAAGTTTTTACAGTAGAAATGAGTAATACAAGTACGAATTTATCTTCTTTTAGAAACGAAGCAACGTTATTTTACACTGATGATTATAATGAAGTTGTAATTAATGAAGAACAAGCACAAATATT
>Ga0255342_1001141_pt1 | contig 39723 bp, 31 predicted proteins | sample wastewater_treat_3_FD_192416 | JGI IMG/M metagenome (GOLD analysis project Ga0255342, IMG submission 192416) | Wastewater microbial communities from Lulu Island WWTP, Vancouver, Canada - plant14 | ecosystem: Engineered > WWTP > Wastewater > Unclassified | place: Canada: Vancouver, British...
CATGAACAGACTTGAGAAGGGAATGAGGCTGCAAGCAGACCCGACAGTACTTTTCGCAATAGGCGACCGTTCCATCAGAAGAGTTCTCAGGACTCACTTGAGTGTGGATTCACCATACAATACCTACAAATACACCGGACTCCCCCCCGGTCCTATCACCATACCTCCAATAAGTGCGCTCGATGCCGTGCTCAATTATGAGGATCACGAATATATCTACTTCTGCGCCAAAGAGACATTTGACGGCCAACATTCATTTGCGAAGGACTACAAACAGCATCTGAAGAATGCCAAAGCATATCACAGGGCATTTACCGCAAGGGAAAAAGAGAGAGCAACGGAGAACTAGAATATCAAGACTACCATTGCCTTATGACCTCCATAGCCAAGGCAAACTCACGGTCGTTTTCCATATTGATGACACGATGGTAGGCCGTATTTCCATAGAGGGATCTGGAGAGCAAAGCCTTTAGTTGTGTGGAGATTAGACTGAGCGATGATGAAATCTCCGTATAATCGGGCTCCAGTCCGGCTGTCCGCGCATACTCTATAAGTCCTGCAAGCAACTCATCTCCCAGATTATAATCTGCATAAAACTCTTCAAACGGTATTGTGGTGTCGAAATCCGCCCTGTGGACATCAACATAACGGTTTATAAAACCATTGATATAGCCCCTCAACACAAGGGCGGTATAGTAAGGAGTGATGCCTGAAGTATCTCTCGGCACAAAAATATCCGGTATAATGCCTCCGCCGCCATAAATCTTCCTATTTAGTTTGAGAGTAGTAAACTCGAGAGAATTATCCACTTTTATGCTGTCCCTGCTGAATATCTCACCGTTTGCGTATCTACCTGAGTATTGTTGGCGGAAATATTCATCACGCTTTCCTTCTTCATATGGAGCCTGGATTACTCTACCGGAAGGGGTGTGGTAACGTGCAATTGTCAGATTGATCTGAGAACCGTCGGATAGATTGAAGGCACGCTGAACAAGTCCTTTACCGAATGTCCTACGACCGATTATCATTCCTCTATCCCAATCCTGGATTGCACCTGCAACTATTTCGCTAGAAGACGCAGAATTCTCATCGACCAGCACTACCAGTGGACCGGACGGGTAAAGTCCGTTGCCGGAAGCGTTAAAGTCACGTCTTGGGCTGTTCAGCCCTTCGATATAAAAAATCAGCTGTCCCGCAGAGAGAAAGATGTTGGCCACCATTCCTGCGGATTGCAGGTATCCTCCGAAGTTGCCCCTGAGATCAAGTATTACTCCCTTTGGGTATTCCTTGGATAGATTGTATATGCATCTGGTTACTTCCAATGGGGATTCCAGAGCAAAGCGGCTCAATCTGACATAAACTATGCCCGGTTCGGGTATATATGCGGCATCCACGCTCCTGACAGGGATTATGTCCCTCGTAATGACAAATGAAAGGATATCGGTGATCCCTTTTCTTAGCAGGTCAATCCTGACTTTAGTCCCTTTTTTGCCTCTAAGGAGTTTCTGCATGGCATTAGTGGGTAGTGAAACTCCGGCTATCGTCTGTCCGTCGACCCTTATAAACTTGTCTCCGGGTATGATGCCTGCTGAATCGGAGGGTCCGTCGGTAACAACAGACTGCACCGTAAGAGTATCATCAATCATAAGGTACTCTATACCTATTCCCTCAAATGAACTGCTGAGTGACTCATTGGCGGAACTCACCTGATCTGCGGGTATGAAAGTGGAGTGAGGATCGAGTTCAAGCAATGTTTTTGAAATAGCATTGTCCACCAGATGGTTAATATTGACGGTGTCAATGTATCTGGAGTTGATAATATCAAGCGCCTCTTTGAAGCGGGCACTCTGCGACTGAGCGGATAGCTTTGGTACCGACATCGTAGCCAGCAAGAGTGCAAGCATTATGGTAACAGTTCTTCTCATTCTCTATTCTGCGGGATACCTGACTAGTGGTATATCAAATTTCATACCCTCTTGGGCGAGTTCCGTTGCCGGGAAAATAGCCTGCGCCTCTTTCAGAATTACATTCAGATCCTTGTATCTGGAAGAAAAATGACCTATGACCAATTTGCCAACTCCGGCTTCAAGCGCCACGGAAGCGGCTTGGGCCCCTGTGGAATGAAATGTCATGCGTGCCATTTCATGAAGATCTTCGGCAAATGTCGCCTCGTGATAGAGTAGATCCACACCCCGGACGTAGGAGACCAGTTCCGGGAAAGGAGCGGTGTCACTACAGTATGCCATTGAACGCCCTTTGTAAGGAACGTAGGTATAATCCTCGACTTTGAGCAATTCTCCATTCGATCTGACAACATCCTCACCTCTTTTGAGAGCTCCTATCTCTGCCAATGTGAGATTATCAACCTCCATTTTCCACTTATGGATATTTCTAGCAGGTTCTTTCTCCCTGAAGAGAAATCCGAAAGTATCAACCCTGTGATTGAGAGCAAAAGCACTCACCTCAACAGATCTGCATTCATAAACAACCTGTGGGGCGACAGATGTCAGCGGAACATGAATTATGTCGAATATGACACCTTCCCCAAAATGCTCCATAAAAAAGTCAAGTATCCTTGCAAATCCGCTAGGCGCATATATGTACAAAGGTGCTGTTCTGCCAATAAGTGCCATGGTTGAAACAAGTCCGAAAATACCGAACAGATGGTCTCCATGGAGATGTGAAATAAAAATCCTGTCGATTTTTACATGGGAGAAACCGTAGCGGGAGAGCTGGGGCTGTGTACCCTCACCGCAATCTATCAAAAACAAACGCCCGTGTATTTTCAATACATGGGCGCTTGGATATTTGTTGGCAACGGGACGGGCCGATGCCGTCCCCATTGTCGTTAAAGAGAAATCCATTGAGGATTATTCGTTCTCTTTGCTTTCCATCTCACTCTTGAGTGCAGCAAGCTCCGAAATGTCACCCAAAGTGGTCTTCTCGAGATTTGCCTTGAGCTTCTTTACTGCTTTCTGAGTTGAGGTGGCCTCTGAGTCGCTCTCTTTTCTTTTATCGCGGCTCTCGTCTTTCTTTGCCTCTTCAAAAAGTTTGGAGTGTGACAGGCCAATCTTCCTGCTATTCTTGTTGAACTCCATAACTTTGAACTGAAGAACTTCATCAACCTTCGCGGTGGTACCGTCTTCTTTTACAAGATTCCTGGCTGAAGCATAACCTTCTATGCCGTGTTCAAGAGTGATGGTAGCGCCCCTGTCAACGAATGCCTTGACAGTACCCTCATGGACTGAACCTACTGTAAAGAGTGACTCGTACTCATCCCAGGGGTTTTCCTCGATCTGCTTGTGTCCAAGGCTGAGACGACGGTTGTCCTGGTCCATTTCAAGAACCACAACCTCGAGAGTATCACCAATTGAAGTGAACTCAGAAGGGTGTTTGATCTTCTTAGTCCAGGAAAGGTCACTGATGTGTACAAGACCGTCAACACCTTCCTCAAGCTCTACGAATATACCGAAGTTGGTGAAATTGCGGACTGTGGCCGTATGTTTGGAATTGATTGGATATTTCTCTGAAATGGTAGCCCATGGATCGGGTTTGAGCTGCTTGATCCCGAGAGACATCTTGCGCTCCCCGCGATCCAGCGTCAAAATGCAAGCCTCTACCTCTTCACCAACCTTGAGGAAATCCTGTGCACTGCGGAGGTGTAGTGACCACGACATCTCAGATACGTGGATCAGACCTTCAACGCCCGGCTGAATCTCTACGAATGCTCCGTAATCAGCGATAACAACTACGCGGCCGACAACCTTGTCGCCCACCTGAAGATTCTCATCCAAGGCATCCCATGGATGTGGATGGAGTTGCTTGAGACCAAGTGCAATCCTCTTTCTCTGCTCATCAAAGTCGAGAATAAAGACATTGATCTTCTGATCGAGCTCCACTACCTCTTCCGGATGATTGATTCTTCCCCATGAGAGGTCGGTAATGTGGATGAGGCCGTCGATACCGCCAAGGTCAACGAATACTCCGTAGGAGGTGATGTTCTTAACCGTACCCTCAACGATATTGCCTTTCTCGAGCTTCCTCATCATTTCTGCTCTCTGAGCCTCAAGTTCAGCTTCTACGAGAGCCTTGTGTGATACTACAACGTTTCGGAACTCATGATTGATCTTGACGATCTTAAGGGTCATGGTTTTATTAACGTATGCATCGTAATCCCTGATAGGTTTGATGTCAATTTGTGAACCGGGGAGGAAGGCCTCGATACCGAATACGTCGACAATCATACCGCCCTTTGTGCGACATTTAACGAAGCCTTCAATGATTTCTTCCTTATCAAATGCTTCGTTGATCCTATCCCATGAACGGAGAGAGCGTGCCCTCTTGTGGGAAAGAATAAGCTGTCCCTTCTTGTCTTCTGCGTTCTCCGCGAATACCTCAACCTTGTCGCCTACCTTAAGGTTGGGATTGTAGCGGAACTCGGAAATGTTGATTACACCTTCGCTCTTGTAGCCGATGTTTACAACAACTTCCCTTTTGTCTTTTGCAACCACCACACCCTCTACAACTTCGTTCTCATTGACGCGTGAAAGGGTCTGGCTGTAACTCTCCTCTATGGCTGCCAGATCGGCATCATAGAAATTATCGCTTTCGAATGCATCCCAGTCAAATTTCATGTTGTCGGCTGATGCATTACTCTTCTTTGCGGCCTTTGGGGCCTCTTCTGCAGTCTCGATGGGAGTTTCTACCTGCTCCGGCGTTTCTATCGGAGCCTGCTCCTCTACTGCAATATCATTCAATTCTTCACTCATTGGTTAAAAATAATTTGTTTTATAACAAGTAGTTAGACTTTATTTATAGATCCCTTTTACCAAGGGCGTGCAAAAGTAGTCACTATTTCAATCAAATGCAAAAAATGTTTGCATATTTTTTATTATTTTTGCCTATTACGAAAATCCAAATACAAAAGATACCATGAACCACTTCAAACATCTCATTCTCACGACAGTTGCGGCAATTATCGCACTGGCCGCAGGCGCTCAGGACATTAAATACCAAATGCCTCCCAAGGAGATTGCCGAAATCATCATGTCTAAACCCTTTCCTAATGTGACATTCAATCCAGACTATACACGCGGTGTCATAGCGGAGAGAGTGTGTGCCCTTGTACCCCTCGCAACTCTTGCAGATGAAGAGCTGCGCATCGCAGGCATACGAATCAATCCCCGTAATTTCACCCAAACACGCGAATCATTCTTCAACACTGTTACCCTGCTTGACGTCGCCACAGGGGGCCTGACTCAAATAGCTGAAATGCCTTCGGACGCTATGATCCGCGAGATCAAATGGTCGCCTTCAGGCAAATACTTTTGCTTTCTCAATGAGACCCCGTACGAAATGGAACTTTGGCGTGTAAATGTCACCGACCCTACTCCTAAAGCGACCAAAATCAATAAGTACAAGGTCAACACAACCATTTCAAACGGAAACTCATACGAATTCCTTGATGACGAGAGAATAATATACAAAAGCGTACCCGCAGGCATTGGTCCCGTTCCTACTCCAACCCTTCCCGACGGTCCCATAGTACAGGAAAACCTTGGTGAAAGGAACTCCGTGAGGACATATCAGGATCTGATCTCCTCACCTTTCGACAAGGAACTCTTTGACTACTACTGTACGGTAGTCTTTGCCATATATGATAACGGAAACACCTCAACTGCAGGACCGGAAGGAGTAGTGCGCGACTATGACCTATCCCCTGACTGTCGTTATATGATGGTTACAACCGAACAACACCCCTACTCATACATGGAAGGACACAATTCTTTCCCGAGCATTCGCGAAATCCGCACTATCTCCGGAGAGACTATGATTGTACTGAGTGACACCAACAAGGAGAAGGCTGAAAAAGCACTCCGCGACAAAACCCCTAAAGACACCTCTGCAGCCAACATACCCGAACCTCCACGCAAACTCAACTTTGAATGGAGAAGCGATATGCCGGCTACCCTCGTATGGAGAGAAGGAGAATCCGGCCCCTCGCCTTTTGCTGCACCGGATCCGAATACCGACAATAAGGAAGAGCAACCTGAAAAGACTTTTACCGATAAAATCTACCAATGTTCCGAACCCTTCAATCTCGATGACAAGCAACTGGTATTAGCTCCCGAATATAGGATAGGACGCATTACATGGGGGACTCCTGAGCTGGCGGTCTACACAGAGACCTCGCAGAAACAGAAATTCAGCAGGACGGTAGCATTCACTCCCTGTGATACCATCGCACCAAAACATATTCTCTTTACTGAAAGCACAGACGTAGACACCATTGGTAATTTTCCCGTTTACGGACGCTTCTGGACTGTCACCAACCAGTACGGCAAAAGGGTGCTCTATACTGACAGCAAAAACTCACATTTATTCCTCAACGACACCAGACGTCCCGATGCGGAAGGTGACAACTTCTCTTTCATAGATAAAATCACCATCAAAAATGGAACAATAGAGAATCTTTGGAGCGGTGCTGCTCCCTATCAGGAGCGCGTGATAGCCATCACGGATTTTGATCGACTCAAATTCATCTCGGAGAAGCAGTCCATAAGCGAAGTTCCCAACTATTACGCAGTGGATACCAGAAACAAAAGGAACACTCACAGACAGTTTACCTTCTTTGAAAACCCAGTACCCATCCTAAGCGGAGTCACAAGGAATTTTGTCACTTATAAGCGTGCCGACGGAGTGACGCTTAGCGCCAACCTCTGGTTGCCTGCAGGTTATGACCAAGAGAGGGACGGCAAACTACCCGTGCTGATGTGGGGCTATCCTTACGAATTCAAAAGCGTGGCCGAAGCGGAAAAGAGCCGCCCGGCAAGATACAACTTCCTCAGGCCCGGTTATGGTTCTGCAGTACTCTGGGTTACTCAAGGCTACGCAGTAATGGACGGCATTTCCATGTATATCATATCGGAAAACAAGGATAAAGAACCCAACGATGTCTTCCTAAGCCAGCTTATTATGAATGCGGAAGCCGCTATCAATTTCGTTGACTCCATTGGAGTCGGGGACAGAGACAGGGTAGCCATCGGTGGCCACTCCTATGGCGGTTTCATGACTGCCAACCTACTGGCCCACACCGACCTGTTCAAAGCAGGCATCGCACGCAGCGGCGCTTACAACAGGTCACTCACTCCGTTCGGATTCCAGAGTGAAAGAAGAAATTACTGGAAGGCGAAGGAGGTCTACGATAAGATGTCACCATTCAATTATGCTGACAAGCTCAAGACCCCTATTCTCATTATCCACGGCCAGATGGATGACAACACCGGTACATTCCCCATCCAGTCAGAGCGTCTTTACCATGCCGTTGCAGGCCATGGCGGAACAGCAAGATACTTGCAACTGCCATACGAGAGCCATGGCTATTCCGCTTATGAAAATGTGATGCATATGCTCTACGAAACCGATGCCTGGATGGCAAAATGGCTGTCACAAGAAGAGGTGGCCAAGGTAAAGGAGAGACAGCAAAAGGAGAAGGAGAGAAAGGATAGGAATAAGGATAAGGATAAAAAGGAGGAATAATCCGTTTTTTTATATCTTTGCGGCGAAATTTTGACAATCCACTATGGCAGAAACCACTCTTTTATCCAAAATAGACGGACTTGCAGAGAAGTTCCAATCCATTTCCGCACAGATAGCCAACCCCGAAGTTATCGCGGACATGAAGCGCTATGTACAACTCAACAAGGAGTACAAAGAGCTTGAACCCATTATTGCCATAGGAGAAAAATACCGCAAGATGTTGTCGGACTACAACGGGGCCAAGGAAATCCTCCAAAATGAGAAAGATGAGGATTTGCGTGAAATGGCTAAGGAAGAGATTGCCATAATTGAGGAGAAATTGCCCGAAATTGAGGAGCAGATCAGGATTCTTCTGATTCCGGCTGATCCACAGGACAGCAAGGACGCCATCATGGAGATTCGTGGAGGCACAGGAGGAGATGAAGCGGCGATTTTCGCCGGAGATCTATTCCGAATGTATGCAAAATATTGTGAACGCAAGAATTGGAAGCTTGAGGTTACAAGCCAGTCCGAAGGCACTTCAGGCGGTTTTAAAGAATTGATCTGCAAGGTTTCCGGTGACAATGTTTACGGTACTCTCAAGTATGAAAGCGGAGTTCATCGCGTACAGCGTGTACCCCAGACCGAAACGCAGGGTCGCGTACACACATCCGCAGCCTCTGTTGCCGTATTGCCAGAGGCTGACGAGTTTGACATCGAACTCAACATGAATGACATACGCAAAGACACATTCTGCTCTTCGGGTCCCGGCGGCCAGTCGGTCAATACCACCTATTCTGCTATCAGACTGACACATATTCCTTCCGGTATTGTCGTTCAGTGCCAGGACGAAAAGTCCCAGCTCAAAAACCTTGACAAGGCTATGGCTGAACTCCGTACACGCCTTTACAACATGGAATATGAGAAATATCTCAACGATATCTCGGCAAAGCGCAAAACTATGGTTTCCACCGGAGACCGTTCCGCCAAAATCCGCACATACAACTATCCCCAGTCACGTGTGACAGACCACCGCATCAATTATACTATGCACAATCTTCCCGTATTTATGGACGGAGCCATACAGGAAGTCATAGACCAGCTCCAGATTGCCGAAAATGCTGAGCGACTGAAAGCGGCAGGAGAATAAGTGGTACGGATTGCGTGTTGCGAGTTTCGTGGTTGTGCGGAGTGTGAGGTGTGCTACACAAAAAAGACGGGATTAGTCCCGTCTTTTTTGTAACTACCTAGTAGCCCTTACTACACACTACACACTACACACTACACACTACACACTACACACTATACACTACACCTAGTACCCCCGAGCAGAATCGAACTGCTATTTAAAGTTTAGGAAACTTCCGTTCTATCCGTTGAACTACAGGGGCAGACCGACTCTATGGCTTATTATGCCTTGATTAATCGACGCTCTTTTCGATAAGTTGGCGACCGCGGTAATAACCGCACTCGGGGCATACATGGTGATACATTACAGCCGCACCGCAATTGGAGCAAGAGGCCAGAGTTGGAAGAGTGGCCTTGTAATGTGTTCTTCTCTTATCTCTACGCTGTTTAGAGACCTTATGTTTGGGATGTGCCATTTTAAAATATTTTAATTGTTTTTATTGTCCAACAAATCTTTCAAACCGCTGAAAGGCATATTATACTCCACTGCAGTCTCGCCGCCTGTTTCTTTCGCCAGGTAAGCCGTCATGAGAGGGTTGCATTCCCCTTCGGGATGAACCATCTGTAATGGGAGCGCCAGGCATACATAATCGTACACAAACTGACTTAGGTCCAATGTTGCCGCTGAATCCTCTACAATCATCACATCATCATCACCACTGCCATCTTCGGCATCTTCCTCTTCTAGGCCGTACTTGACCAATAGCCCCCTAACGACCTCGATCGGTATCTGCAAATCGTCAAGGCATCTGTCACACTCAACGGTAACGCTGCCGGTAATGGCACATTCGACTTTCAGAAAGTCGCGACTCTTGGTCACAACCATCGAAATTGCACATACGGCATCCTTGACAATCTCGCTTCCAAAGGCATGAAAGAACTCTCCATCTGCTTGATAATCAAAGGTGTAACTACCATTGGACAACCCCCTTAAAGGGACCTTTATGCTGTCGGTTACCTTCTCCATTTCGCAAAATTGGGCTGCAAATATAACAATTTTTTTAATAACCCCTACTGCTTTGCTCTTTTTCTTGCGGTTTCGTCAAGGAGAATCTTCCTTATACGCATTGATTTCGGGGTAATCTCGACCATCTCATCCTCCTGAATATATTCCAGCGCCTCTTCGAGGCTGAACTGAATCGGGGGAGGCAATATTATCTTCTCATCGGATCCCGCTGCGCGGATATTGGTGAGCTTTTTGGTCTTACATATATTGATCACAAGGTCGTTTTCGCGTGTATGGGCGCCCACCACCTGGCCACCGTAGATTTCTTCTCCGGGGAAGATGAAGAAATTCCCTCTATCCTTGAGCTTATCCATTGCGTATGCCACCGAAAGACCGGTCTCCAGCGCAACCAGAGAGCCATTGATACGTTTCTCAATGTCGCCCTTATAGGGTTCGTATCCTTTGAACCGGTGGGATACCACTGCCTCTCCCTGTGTGGCGGTGAGCAGATTGCTCCTCAGCCCCATAAGTCCTCTGGCAGGGATTTCAAATTCCAGATGAGTGCGGTCACCGCGCTCTTCCATACGTATCAGCGCTGCTTTTCTCCGGGTAGAAAACTCTATCGCCCTACCCACAAACTCTTCCGGCACCTCAATGGCAAGATATTCTATCGGTTCACAACGCTGTCCGTTAATGGTCTTATCCAAGACTCTTGGCTGGCCAACCTGCAGTTCAAATCCTTCGCGACGCATAGTCTCTATAAGGATAGAGAGGTGCAATACTCCCCTTCCGTAAACGACAAAGGAATCTGCGGCAATGCCCGGCTTTACTCTCAGTGCGAGATTTTTTTCCAGTTCGTGTTCCAGACGCTCCTTGAGATGACGCGAGGTGACGTATTTACCCTCTCTGCCAAAGAATGGGGAGTCATTGATGGTAAATAACATGCTCATCGTAGGCTCATCAATAGTAATTGGAGGTAGAGGTTCAGGATTATCAAAGTCGGCGATGGTGTCACCGATCTCAAATCCCTCTATGCCCACTACGGCACAGATGTCGCCGCATCCCACTTTCTCCACTTTTTTCTTCTCCAACCCCTCAAAGACCATCAGTTCCTTAACCTTTTGTTTCTCTTTTATGTCATATCTCTTACAGAGGGTTACGTGCATGCCGAAATGGAGTTCGCCGCGAGTGATGCGGCCAACCGCGATACGGCCTACGTAGGGGGAATATTCGAGCGAGGAGATTAGCATCTGAGAAGTACCTTCTTGCACCTGCGGTGCAGGAATTTCAGCTATTATGGTATCAAGCAATACGGTAATGTCATTTGTAGGCTTGCGCCAGTCCAGCGACATCCAGCCCTGTTTGGCACTACCGTAAACTGTCTTGAAGTCGAGCTGCTCCTCATTGGCATTGAGAGAAAACATAAGGTCGAAGACCTCTTCATTGACCTCGTCCGGACGGCAATTCTGCTTGTCAACCTTGTTGATTACCACAATTGGTTTCTTACCCATCTCAATTGCTTTCTGGAGTACAAATCGGGTCTGTGGCATTGTCCCTTCAAAGGCATCCACGAGCAGCAGCACACCATCCGCCATATTGAGAACCCTCTCCACCTCACCTCCGAAGTCAGCATGGCCGGGTGTATCTATGATGTTAATTTTGACTCCCTTATAGGGGACAGAGACATTCTTTGCAAGTATGGTAATACCTCTCTCCCTCTCCAGATCGTTGCTATCGAGAATCAATTCACCCATCTTCTCCATATCCCTGGAGAGACGTGCCTGATATATCATTCTGTCAACCAGAGTAGTCTTGCCGTGATCGACATGTGCGATAATCGCAATGTTCCTTATACTGTCCATATATTGGGCCCTACGATTTCAAAGGGCGTGCAAAAGTAGAAAATTATCTGATAGTTTACAGTAAAAATGACATTATTATAACATTGGGCTTACCAGACGGGCAAGTCCTTCATAGAGTTTCTCCTTATATCCACGCTTCTCCCATTTCGGCAGCGAAAGTTTTTCGCATCTTGAAATATCCTGGTCAAATTGCTCTTCCAGAATGGCAGCACATTGTGGGTTGTAGATGACGGACATAACCTCAAAGTCGTGGAGCATACTTCGATTGTCCATATTTGCGGAACCTACCATGCATATTTTTCCATCCACACTTATGCTCTTGGAATGTATAAAACCTTTTTTGAAGAGATAGACATTGACTCCGACCCTGAGCAACTCTTTGATATAGGACATGGAACAATAGTGAATTAGGGTTGAGTCGGCACGTGCAGGCATCATCAAATTGACCTCAACTCCACCCAGAGATGCGGTACGGATGGCTTTCATAAGTGACTCTGAAGGGGTAAAGTAGGGTGTATTGATGCAGATACGACGGCTTGCGCCGGTAATCATGGAGAAGTAACACTCCTTGATGCTTGACCAGTCGCTATCGGGCCCGGAAGTGAGAAACTGTGAGTATATATCGGTTTCCGATTTGTGGCGATAAATATTCTCAACGTCTATATCGGAGTAGTACTTTCTGCGACGAGTCAGATGGCGGTTTATGATAAAATATCTGTCAAGCAGAAAACTGGATTGGATTGGGAAGACCGCCTCCCCTTCCACTCTGATCTGGGTATCCCTCCACTCATCATAGACACCGCCGTCATAATAGCGATCTGCGATGTTGATGCCTCCGATGTATCCAACGCGACCATCGACTACTAGAATTTTGCGATGATTTCGGTAGTTGATCTTGTAGGTGGGCCTGAAGATACGTACCGGCGAAAATTCCAGCACCTCTATGCCCGCTTGACGCATCTCCCTAAAAAACCGCCTTTTTACCTTTATAGAGCCGACACTGTCGTAAATAACGCGCACCTCCACTCCTTCAGAGGCCTTTTTTATCAAAATATTGCGGATACGGGTTCCGATGGAATCATCCATAAAGATGAATGACTGTAAATGAATGTGTTCGTTGGCCGTCTCCATATCGGAAATCATCGCATCCAGTGCCTCCCTTCCTGAGAAATAAAAATCAATCTTGTCAATGACTGTGAGAATACTATAATTGCCGAGAAGATTCTGACGAATTAGTTTTTTGTAGGGAGATACCGAAGGGGCCAGATTCTCTAAATCACTATAGTGCTGCAACTGATTCAGAGCAAGTTTTTTGCGCACCTCCACATCCACTATCCTCTTATTCTTGAAAATGGCATTCTTACGATAATTTTGACCTATCAGCAGATAGAGGAGTAACCCTATATAAGGCAACAGAATCAGGACCACAATCCATGTAAGAGTCTTGATTGGATCCGATTTTTTCATTACAAGTCTCCACACAACATAGATCACCAAGGTGATATTGGCGAAATAAAGGGCGAAGGAGCATATTTTCCAAAAAAGAGTCCAGGTCATAATCTCATTCTATGGGTTTGTGGGCTTTGTACAAAAGAGCTACCCCACACATAAGGGACTCATATGAAACATCGGTATAACCCGCAGCGGTGAGTTCGGCGCAGAACTCCTCATAACTTGGAAACTGCATCACCGATTCGGGCAGATAGCGGTAAGCACTCTTATTGCCGGAAATCCATCCTCCAAGCAAAGGCAAAATGTGCTTGAAATAAAACATATAAAGAGCTCTCCATATACGGCAACGTGGCACTGCAAATTCCAGTATCATAAACTCACCTTTGGGAGCGGTAACACGGAATATTTCCTCAATGCATTCCGATCTGCGATCCAGATTGCGGATACCGAAAGCAATGGTAGCAGCTGAAAATGTACCGTCGGCAAAAGGGAGCGAATCTGCAGAAGTAATCTCAAAAGAGGCCTCCACTCTTTTTTTAACGCACTTACGGCGGGCAATCTCCACCATACCTTGAGAAATATCCACTCCTGTAAGGGACCATCCCTTGCGAGCAAGGGCAATTGTCAAATCCCCAGTACCACAGGCTACATCCAGAATTGATACAGACGAGCCGCTATGAACTCCATTACGAAACCTGAGGACCTTGTACAAACGCCTGACCAGACGGTGTCGCCAAAGACGGTCCATACCTAGGGAAAGAGCGTGGTTGAGAAAGTCATATTTCGGAGCGATGCTGTCAAACATCTCGCACATGGACCCGGTATCCTTGCTGAGCATAATTACTTCACGTAATCTCCAATAAAACCGCAATCGCGGTCATCTATCCTAAGACTGCCCTTCGTCACATGACCCAGCAACATCAATGATACGCCGGAATCAAACATCATCTCGACAAATGGATTTTCCTGCTGCGAATTGAGAGTTATGAGAGCCGCATAACCGCAATTGCCCTCAAGAAACTCTTTCTCCTCCATCTCCGAGTCAGTGGTGATGTCAAAACCGAGCGTTCTCGGCGTAGAACATTCCACAAGGGCATTTACAAGAGAAGATTCTCCCAGAAAAAACACACTTTCCACTAAATCATCCTTAATAGCCTCCACAAGAGGCAGTAAAAGATTGGTAATAAATCCATCTTCAACCTCATCTGTAAGTTTGCCGAGCAGGTATATGGTGTGACCTTTAGATTTGAATGCAGAGGGTACCATTTTAGCAATTTCCTCTGTGTAGCGCTCAATCATAATTATTGTAGTATTGTTAGAAATAATCATACTAAGTTAAACATTTTTTTGCGTATTTGAAAAAAATGGTTGATATTTGCAGTCCAATTTACGCCCAGGTGGTGAAATTGGTAGACACGCTAGCTTGAGGGGCTAGTGCTGGTTAACGGCGTGCAAGTTCGAGTCTTGTCCTGGGCACTAAACAAGGAGAGCAAAATTGCTCTCCTTGTTTAGTTCTGAGTATCGAGTTTCAAGTGAGTTTTAGTGTAAAGTATTTAGTAAAGAGTGACTTATATCTTCCAAACAACACATAACTCATACTACACACTACAAACTCAGAACTCGATACTTTACTGTCCCCTTAGGGAACCAAAGCAGCGCAGAAGCGCTGCGAGGTCGTTTCACTCCGATTTATCGAAAAGTCCTCCCTCTTTTAGTGCCGGCTATTGGCCATTAGCCGTTAGCTGTTGGCTACAGTTACCAAATTGCCCCGAACCCTGCAACACGTAACCCGCACCACTACACACTCGGAACTCAGAACTTTTTACATATCTCCACGGCTTCATCTTTCGCTGCCTCAATCCGCAACACAAGCTCTTCTGGTGAAAGGTAGTCCATGTTGCCGGCGGCAACTGTGATCACTTCGCCGAGGCCCCAAAGACATGAGAGGGCTTTCAGGTAGGGCGAGCCTTGGTCGAGCGGGTCGCCTGTCTTGATGTCCATGCCGCGGGTGGTGATAAAGAGCACCTTTTCGCATTTGCAAAGTCCTACGCAGGTAGTTCCATCATCCGTGAAAGTGATGTCGAAGAGTGAGATGTTTTCGAAAAATGACTTCAGGATTGCAGGGAAACTCATGTCCCAGAAGGGAGCGGCAACAACCAATCGATCACAGGCAGCCACTTTGCGAGCTATCTCCACAGCCTGAGGCGGAATGTTCCCATTTTCCCGTTGATCCACATAAGTGGTTTTGTCCAACGGGGGCAGTCCAACTGCATTTACATCTATGATTTCCACCTCATATCTCTTGGAAAGTTCAGCCACGGCTGCCTCGAGAATCAATCTTGTCCTCGATTCGGCTCTCATACAGGAGTCTATGACAATCAGTTTTTTCATATTATTCTGTTTTTATATCCGGTTATTCTAAAGATTTCGATAGCACCTTTAACTAATCAATTCGAAAGATTTGAACCTATAACTTCAACGACTTTAGCCTTTCAATCCAAAGTATTTAATCTATCACTTCAATAAGAAAACTCACGGGACGAAAGCCGTCGTTACAGGAGATCATAGCAGAGGCGGGATTTTTCATCCAACCGTCATAAAAACCGGAAGCACCATGTGAAAGAGCAATCACGAAGGGAGAAATGGAGTCCCATGCACTCTTACAGAACCCTTCCGGCATGTTACACCCCTCTGCAATCCACACATCGCCTTCATTCACATCGCAAGCTCGCTCAATGGGATTTTCATATTTTTCAATCAGATCTTCGTGTTCGACTTTGCGAACGGCGGTAATACGTACTCTTTTCATTAAACCGATTTTTCATTACAAAAAAACGCCCCACATTGCTGCGGGGCGAAATGGTGTGGAGTATAGGAGAATCGAACTCCTGACCTTTTGAATGCCATTCAAACGCTCTACCAACTGAGCTAATACCCCATTGGAGTTGCAAAAGTAAGCAAAAGTATTTGAAATACAACTATTTTTTGACGGCCTCTCCGAAAAAATGGTAACTTCGCTTTTTCAATAGAATCGTTTCAATTTGCAAATGTCAGAAAATAGCAGAAAAAACTATAAATACCTTTGCGCAGATTCTCCGGAGGTAATTAATGGAAAAAGTTGCAATATCATCCCAGAACCGGAGAGCGAACCCCTCTGGAAGGCCTATATTGCCAAGTTCAGGGATCCGATTATCATAATACTGCTGGTAGCCCTCGGGCTCTCTCTCTGTATCTCCATATATGAGATGCTGGTAATGGGAAGGTCCGCCTCCTGCTTGATAGAGCCCCTCGGAGTGTTGATTGCCATATTGCTCGCTACGGGCATAGCTTTTATCTTCGAGTACAACGCCGAGAAGGAGTTCAAGATTCTCAACAAAGCTAAGGACGAGCGCAAAGTCAAGGTACTCAGATGGCGAAGTACACACGAGGCTGAAGAGGGAGCATGGCCGCAGGTGTATGAGATTCCCAGAGGCGATGTCTGTCTCGGGGATATTGTCAAGTTGGAGAGTGGAGATGAGATTCCTGCCGACGGAATCGTGCTTGAAGCACTCTCCCTGCGGATTGATGAGTCCAATTTTACCGGAGAACCTTTCACCAGAAAATATGTGGAAATTGACCCGACGCTACCGGAGAGCACTTACCCGCAGAATTTCCTCCTAAGAGGCACTACCCTGATTGAGGGTACCGCACTCTACAGGGTTACTGCAGTCGGACAGGAAACCGAAGAGGGAAAAGGTGCAAAAATTCTCCAAGAAGAGAATACCGTAGAAACTCCACTCAACAACCAACTCAACCGTCTCGCAAAATCGATTACCAAAGCAAGCTATATAATAGGCACACTGATCGTAATCGGACGCCTTATGATCTTTTTCCTCACCGGAGATCCTCAGGAGCGCGAATTGCTGGATATTATACATGTCATCATCAACTCGGTGATGCTTGCGGTAACTCTCATAGTTGTGACAGTGCCGGAAGGGCTACCCATGAGCGTTACCATTTCGCTTGCGCTGAGTATGCGTAAAATGCTGAAGGAGAAGAATCTGGTGCGCAAACTTCATGCATGCGAGACTATGGGGGCAACAACTGTCATATGCACCGACAAGACAGGTACGCTCACCTACAATAAAATGAGTGTGGTGGAGCAGGAATTCTCCGGCATAGATATGAACTTTGTTGCCCTGAGCATCTCCATCAACTCCACTGCAGAACTCTCTGAAGACGAATCAGGCAAGTTCCGCGCAATAGGCAATCCTACTGAGGGTGCATTGCTCCTATGGCTGAACGAACTTGGATACGACTACCGTGCACTGCGTGATAGTCTGACCATAATCTCCAGGGAACCTTTCTCTACAGAAAGCAAAAAAATGGTGACGGTTGCAAAAGAGGAGAGTACGGGAAAGAGTATTCGTTATATAAAAGGAGCGCCTGAGATTATGCTGGAAATGTCGAATAGCATCTCCGGCAACAGAACAAAAGAGGATATTCTCTCACTCCTTGAGAGTTATCAAGCCAGAGGAATGCGTACGCTCGGTTTCGCATACGAGGATTTAAATGTTGAAGGGGATTCTCCTATAATATTTGCCGGTATAGTAGGCATCGCCGACCCCGTAAGGGACGATGTACGAGAGGCAATAGATATCTGCAGAAACAATGCAGGTGTCAGAGTGATAATGATTACAGGCGATGTTGCACTGACTGCAAATGAGATTTCGCGGCAATCCGGCATCATGGATGCTCATGAACCTATGCAGATACTCACCGGAGCGGAATTTGCCGCAATGAGCGACGAAGAGATTAAAAGTCACGTCATACCCGATCTAAAAGTACTCTCAAGGGCGCGTCCGGAAGATAAAGCGCGTTTGGTTACTCTTTTGCAGGAGATGGGAGAAGTGGTTGCAGTAACCGGTGACGGCACCAATGATGCTCCCGCACTCAAAAAGGCACAGGTAGGACTATCTATGGGTGACGGTACCTCCAGAGCTAAGGAAGCAAGTGATGTCACTATAATAGACAACTCCTTTTCCAGTATCAACAAAGGTATCCTCTGGGGACGTTCGCTCTACCTCAACATAAAGAGATTCATTCTCTTCCAGATGACTATCAACGTTTGTGCCTGCCTGATAGTTCTGCTTGGGGCCTTCCTTGGGCTGGATTCGCCCCTTACAGTTACACAAATGCTCTGGGTAAATCTCATTATGGACACATTTGCAGCAATGGCGCTCTCCTCAATTCCACCTGACCGAAGAGTTATGCACGATCCTCCGAGGGATTGCAACAGCCATATAATAGACCGCAAAATGGGCATCCGCATCCTGGTTGGAGGCTTGCTTTTCTTTATTGTGATGACTATGATCTGGCAGCTGCTTTGGCATACGGATATCACTTCAGTGAGAGATTTGCTCAACCTGGAAACACTCAGGGAGCTCTTTTTGGGAGCCTTAAAACCACACACAAAGCAGCATCTTACAGGGTTTGAGATGGGAGTCTTCTTTTCCATCTTCGTGATGCTGCAGTTTTGGAACTTGTTCAATGCAAGATATTTCCGCACAAAAGGGAGCCTATTGCAGGATCTTGTTGATTTATTTTTCAATCGCAAACGTTTTATAGAGTCAGCTTCCCCTATGTTGGTGATAGTTGCAGGTATTATTCTGATCGGACAATACTTTATAACAAACGTTGCCGGAGCCTTCTTCGATGTGGCTCCGCTCTCATTAAGTGACTGGGGGTTGATATTGCTCTGCACCTCCCCCGTGCTGATTATCCCCGACATCTTACGATTTGCAAGGGGTTTATTCTCCACCCTGCTGGTTAAATAATAAACAAAGTTCTAATCCTGAGAGGGGAAAAAACGATTGAAATCAAACAAGCAGATATCATATCAAAAATGCAATACAACGAAACCATAACCGGAGTTCTGGAGTTCCTCAAAAATACCGGAATAGAGTATGAAATCCACACCCATCCCCCGCTCCCTACAATAGAGCTTGCGATGGAATACTGGAAGAACATTGACTCTACCCACTGCAAGAACCTCTTCTTCCGCAATCACAAGGGCAATCGACACTACTTGGTTATCTTCGAATGTCACAAAAATCTCGATATCCATTTGCTGGAAAAGGCGCTTAAGCAGGGCAAACTCTCTTTTGCCTCACCAGAAAGGATGGAGCGTTGTCTTGGGTTACAGCCGGGCTCAGTCTCCCTGTTTGGGTTGATAAACGATATGGGACTTGAAAATCGCACGGATGTCAATCCCAAAGAGTTATTCCATAATGGACACCGAGTAAAACTCTACCTTGATAAAGACCTTCAGCAGAGCGAACGGATAAGTTTCCATCCCTGTGACAACACTGCCAGCGTGACTATCTCACAGGCGGATTTCCGCCGATTCCTCGAACTTTGGGGCGGAGAAGTGGAATGGATAGAGGTGAGGGAAGATCTATAGCAAAGCCACTATCTTTTCAAGCCAAAATGCATCTCTCCGGTCAAAAGCCGACAACTCTTTACTGTCTATATCAAGGACTCCGACTACTTCACCATCCTTGAAAACCGGTACCACGATCTCACTTCTTGAAAGTGCACTGCATGCGATATGACCCGGAAACTGCTCCACATCGGGAACCACAATCGTTTCACGGCGCTCCCACGCAGTACCGCAAACTCCGCGTCCAAACGGAATCCTTGTGCAGGCCACAGGCCCCTGGAAAGGTCCGAGTACAAGAGTTCCACCATCCACACGGTAAAATCCTGTCCACCACCAACCAAAAGATTCATGCAGCAGGGCCGCCACATTGGCCATATTTGCAATCGGATCGCTCTCTTTTGAGACAATAGCCTCCACCTGCCTGTATACGAGTTGATATTTCTCTTCCATAATTCAAGGCAAAGATAGCAACTATTCGATTTTGGGCACTTTTTTATATTTTTCATTACATTTGTTTCATGAATAATAATATACAGACAATATGGTTTGCAGGAGGTTGTTTCTGGGGTCTTCAGAAATACTTCAACCTAATACGTGGTGTTACCGGCACAGAGGTGGGTTATATCAACGGAAATACTCCCAATCCGACATACGAAGAGGTATACACCGATACCACCGGATATATGGAATGCGTCAAAGTGATCTATGATGCCGAAATCCTTGACCTTGAAGATCTCATAAGATTTTTCTTCAAGGCGATTGATCCTACGCGAGACAACGGTCAGGCCTTTGATATAGGCACAAGATACAAAAGCGGAATATTTTACCATCCGGCCTACACTTCAGATGCTGCAGTCGCACAAAAAGTCCACGATGAGGTAAGCAACGGGTACTCGGCTACGATACATGTAGCAATCGGGCCCGTGAAAAGTTATTACCCCGCAGAAGAGTACCATCAGAACTATCTTGACAAAAATCCCGGTGGCTATTGCCATATCAGTCCTCAACTCTACGAATTTGCCAAGAAGGCAAATGGAAAAAAGAGGCACTGACTTTACTTGTTTACTATCTTGAGAATAATAATAAATGCCCGGCACATCGCCGAGCATTTATTATTATACAAGACAATAGGTCTCTTAAATAATTGCTTTCTAACTAATCATTTGAGATATTCCTGAGCGAGAGCAACCCACAAAGAAGCCCCTATGGGCAATATATCCAGGTCAAATACATACTTGGGGTGATGTACCATAAATGTATCGCCATTACCCAGCATAATATAGCTGCCCGGCTTTTTCTGCAGCATGAATGCAAAGTCTTCGCTACTCATCAAAGGCTTGCAGGGATAGACGACATTATCTTCACCAAAGTACTGCTTTGCCACATCTGCGGCAAACTTCGTCTCCTCATGACTATTTACCAAAACTGCCCCAGGCTGCCCCTCCCTGATATCGTAAGTGCAACCGTAACACTCCGCCTGAGCCGCTGTTATCTTTCGGATCCTATCAAGCACTTTTATGCGGGTTTCTGCTTGCATATTCCGCATCGAGAGCCGTAATATGGCACTATTGGCGATTACATTACCCGCATTGCCGGCAAGGAAAGCACCGATGGTTACTACGCCATTGTCCCATGGAGAGATATTGCGAGAAACAATTGTCTGGAGTGCCATGACGAGCGAAGCTCCTGCCACTACGGGGTCAATGCTCAATTCAGGCATGGAACCATGAGATCCTTTGCCGGTGAGTTCTATTTCCCAATTGTCCACTGCAGACATAGTCTCTCCATCATGGAAGTGAAGCACACCTTTGGGTAGGCCGGGGATATTGTGCATCGCATAGAGACGATCTATCTGAAATTTCTCAAATAATCCACCTTCAATCATGGAGGGGCCACCCTGCATATTCTCCTCTGAAGGCTGGAAAATGAAATGAACAGTACCATTGAACAGGCGCGTGTCTGATAAGTACTTGGCTGCTCCCAATGCCATCGCAGAGTGCCCGTCATGTCCGCAGAGATGAGATACACCATCACATTGACTCTTGTAGGGCAGATTATTGTCCTCCTGAATGCTGAGAGCATCCATGTCTGCACGGAAGCCGATGCTCTTCTTTCCATCACCATTCCGCAGACGGCCGACAACGCCATAGACACCATTCTTACCGATCTTTTCGTGTACTTCGTAGCCCATTTTAGAGAGCTCGTCTGCTATATATCGCGCAGTACCGTGCTCTTTGGTTGGCAATTCGGGATGGGAGTGCATATGCTCCATCCATCGTTTCATCTCGGAGTGAAGCACCGCTACTCCTTCTATTGGTTTTGCGCTCATCTACCTATGCCTCCTTTGTTTTGCCCGAAACGGTTGCTCTGATTACAAGTATGGCGACAACAATCATCACGAAATTGAAGAGCAGTGCTATCATGGCACCGTGTCTGAAGTCAAGGTTGTCCTGACGTCCCATGAATATCGTGTCCAAAGCGGTGAATGCTCTGCCGTTGATGACTATACCGGAATAAATGGCGGTAGAGATGGCGATACCAAACCCATTGCCGAGGGAAGAAGCCATCTTATATATACCTGAACCTGCTGCCGTCTGATCAAGTGGCAGATTGGAAAGCGCTGCATCTGTCGAGGGAGTTGCGTAGAATGCAAGCCCAAGGCCGAAGAAAATATAACCTATCGCCATCAATACCATATAGGTAGAAGTCATGATATTGGTCGGCAGCATACATGCTATCGAGAGAAGCAGGATGAGACAGCCCCAGATCATCGGTTTGCGCGGACCGTACTTACGTAGCAACCGCTCACCCACCCTGATGAAGAGCAGGATCACAACTCCGTATCCTATTGTAAGGAGGCCGGTAGTATCCGCACTGATACCCCCACCTTGCTGCATCAGCATAAGGGTAACAATGAGTACACCTGAGGTACTATTGAGTATAAGATTGGAGATTGTAGCGCCTGTAAAAGTCTTGTTCTTGAAGAGACGGAAGTCGATAAATGGACCCTCTTTTTTCTTTAGCTCAAAAATAATGAACAGGACCAAAAATACGATGGAGAGACCTGCCAAAACGAGTGACTTCGTGCTTCCCCAACCCCATTCCGAGCCTTTGCTCACAAAGAGCTGGAGCGTAACGATAAAGAACATGAAAAGCAACATCCCTAAATAGTCAAGCTGGGTTTTACCTTTTTGTTCCGCTTTGCTTTCGGGAAGATCGCGAATAAGAAAGAGACCGAGTACGGAAAGTACCGTAGATAATACAAATATCCATCTCCATCCGAGATTATCCGCCATTGCTCCGCCTACGAGGGCCGCGAAGCTGGTACCTCCCCAAGTTCCCATACTCCACAAGCTGACAGCTCTCTGCCTTCCCTTCTCATCCCAATACTCTCTGAGCAGTGCAAGTGTAGCAGGCATGATACATGCCGCAGAGAGTCCTTGGAGAATACGACCGGTAAGCAGTACCGGAAGTGTAAGGCCACTCTTGCCGGGTACAATGGCTATCAATGCCGCTCCGACAATGGCAAATATAAAACCCAAACGTGTGATCTTTACCCTGCCTATTTTGTCAGCCAGGCCTCCGAACACCACTACGGTCATACCGGAGAAGAGAGCAGTGATGGAGACGGCGAGGCTAAGAGAAGAGGTGGGCAGACCGAGGTCCTGATTCATGACCACATTGATGTTGAGCATGGTCATGCCAAATAGCCAGAAAGAGAGCAAACCGAGGATAAATCCGAAAAGGACTCTGTCATTCCCTTTGTAGGCCTTTGCGTTAGCAGTATTAGATAGAGTTGCCATAATATTAAAAATTGGTTATTAGGTTTAGATTAGTGAATAAATTATTGTACAAATCATAGAAGATTACTAAGGTGATTGATTATAATAGTTATAATGTATTCAGACACAAAGGTAAACTTTTAAGGGATTTACCGGCAAAAGATTTTAAAAAAAAATGCACGCAGGAGCCATACTCATTGATTTTCAATTCTTTATAATTTAGCAAATAGTAACCTTGCAGAACCCAAACGAGCGATTATCGGGGTATGGCAGGGCAAAGAATATTGCCCGTATTCTATCTTATTGTGCTTATTACCTGAAAGTCAATTTAAAAACCGTACCAGTCGTGTCGCTCTTAGTAAGGGTAAGGCTGCCGTTATGCAGCCCCATAATCTGGTTTGAGAGGCTTAGGCCGATGCCTGTTCCCTCTTGTTTTGTGGTGAAAAATGGAACGAAGAGTTCTTCCCGGCTCTCTTTGCTTATGGAAGTTCCATTGTTGTGAACTTCTATGACTATCTGTTCGGCAAGGTTTATCTCAGCGATGATTTTTACATTGGTAGCATCAGCTTCCAGAGCATTTTTGACAATATTTATGAGAATCTGTATTATCTGTCCCTCGTCCGCGTAAAGGAGAATATCCTCGGTTTTTTCCTCGAAAATGACGGATGCACCTCTATTTTGCGCCTGTTCTTGTGTAAGAAAAATAACTCTTTCTACCAGATCCCTGACTAAAACCGCTTTTTTAACAGGAGCGGCAACTCTGGTGAGAGTTCTGTAGGTATCTACAAACTTAATCAGTCCGCGCGAAGATTGAGCGATAGTCTCCAATCCGCTGCGGACCTGCTCCTCAACATTGTCAAATTGCTGAAGAGCCTCACTTAAAGAGGCGATAGGTGTCACAGTGTTCATTATTTCGTGAGTCAGCACCCTGATCAACTTTGCCCAGGACTCCTGTTCGCTCTCGGAAATATTGCTCGTAATATCATTGAAGGCGACCACTTCCACCTCTTTTTTTCCGATTGTGGCTTTTGAGGAAGTGAGGGCAATGGTCACTTTACCCGATTCGTTATAAAAGCTCGCCCTCTGCTCCAAGCCGGTGTCAACTATGGATTCAAATGCCTCATAGAGTGATTCGCTGACAGTTTTTAGTTGCTTTATATCTCCGAGAGTGGCTATTCCAAGCAATTCAAGCGCCGTTTGATTGGAATAATTGACTCTGCCATTTTGTTCGATCACTACAACACCCGTTTTGACATGATCGAGCATAAGACCGTAATACTTCTCCTGCGCACTGATCTCCTTTCTTTCCTGGTCAAAAAGATTACGCAAACGATTTAGACTTGCATTGAACTTTTTTGAAAAAAATCCCCCTTTACCAAAACGGAAATTATACTCCTTATCTTCCAACGCATCCAACATATATGATACCTTTCTGCGCATCCTGCGTGAGGTGAGATAGGAAGTAACAATCGCCGTAATAACGATTACTCCAAGAATTAGCAATATGACATGCGTGGTTGTCATATATTATATTTTTTCAGTTTGGCATAGAGCGTCGGCCTGCTTATGCCGAGGGATTTGGCAACCATGGATAAGTTTCCGCCAAATCGGCCTATGGCAACCATGATGGCCTTCTTTTCTGTCTCCTCCAAAGAATCTTCGGAGCCGATCTCTCTGCTCTCCGGCTCAATCTGGATGGTTTTCAGCTCTATTTCTTTAGGGGTTAAAATATCTCCTTCAGAGAGAATAACGCCCTTTTCGATACAATTCCGAAGTTCACGGATGTTACCGCTCCAGGAATGAGATTTCAGAAGTTCCAGCGCCTCTTCGCTTATTCCGGAGACTTTTCTTCTATATTTTTCTGCGAAAATCCCGAGGAAAAGTTTGGTCAACGGCTCTATTTCATCAATTCTCTCTCTCAGAGGAGGAAGATTGATGTGGATTGTATTGATACGATAGTAAAGGTCTTCCCTGAATTCACCTTCAGCCACCATCTTTCCCAAATCCTTGTTTGTTGCGCAAATAAGGCGTATGTCGATAGGAATCTCTTTAGTATCTCCAACCCTCACAACACTCCTGTTTTGGATAACTCTCAGAAGTTTTGCCTGAAGATGAAGTGGAATATTCCCTATTTCGTCCAAAAAAAGAGTACCGCCGTCGGCAAGCTCAAATTTCCCGACATGGTCGGTATGGGCATCGGTAAAAGCACCTTTAACATGGCCGAAAAGCTCACTTTCAAAAAGGGTTTCGGTTATTGCACCGGCATCTACATTGACCATAGGTTGTAACGTGCGATCCGAGAGGCGATGAATCTCACGTGCAAGCACATCTTTTCCGGTGCCGTTTTCTCCCGTAATCAAAATAGTTGCATCAGTATCGGCTATCTTATTCACCCTGCTCCGAATAGCCTTCATAGCCTTACCGCCACCCCAAAACATAGAAGATTCAACTCCGGTTTCGGTCGGTCTAGACTCTTTTTTATTGACCTGAGAGGCTTTACGTAGGGTTTCAATCAATTTTTCATTGTCCCAGGGCTTTACGATGAAATCAAATGCTCCCCTTTTCATGCCCTCCACAGCCAGTGCAATATCAGCGTACGCTGTGAATAGAACGACCTCTATTTCGGCATACTTGCTCTTGATCTCTGAGAGCCAAAACAGCCCCTCATTACCGGTATTGATGTCGGTGTAAAAGTTCATGTCGAGCAACACGACATCAGGGCTGAAACTTGAAATCTTGCTCATCAATTCTTTCGGAGAGGAGATAAGTTCAACCTCTGCAAAATGAATAGGTAAAAGAAGTTTCAAAGCGGCCCTGATGCCACTGTTGTCATCGACAACCAATATTCTTGCCTTTTGTTTTGCCATAGTCTCCTTTTAATTATCAGGTCAAACGTATCTGACCCTACAAATGTAGTGACTTCTTGGCAATTGGCATAATACTATTCCGTCTTTATTGAATCAACGGGGTCTGCCGTAGCGGCTTTCCATGTTTGAATTACTACAACGCAAAGGGTTACAAACATCACTGCAATCAAAGCGAGGGCAAATACCCACCAATAAATCGGGATACGATGCGCAAAGGTCTTTAAATATTGACTGACAAAGTAATAACTTATAGGTGCAGCCACCACAAAACAGATCAGCACAATCTTCACAAAACGGCTGCAAAACATTACCAGAATGTCTTTTATCGAAGCCCCGCTCACTCTCCTGAGGGCAATTTCACGGCGGCGATATTGGGTTTCAAACATTACCAGGCCGAAGACTCCCATCAGTGAAATCACGATGGCAATCAGAGTAAAGAGGCTGATCAACTGAGAAAGCGATTTTTCCTTTTGGTAAGTCTTTTCGATATTTTCGTCGAAAAAGCTGATTACCCACTGGTCGGGAGCAATTTTAGGTGCCCACTCACTAAGTACGGTGCCGATATGCTTCATTACATCCCGGTAGTTTGCATTTGCAGCTACGCGAATAAAAGCGGTGCTGGGATAGTTCCAGGGAGATTTTCCATAGACATAGAGTGCAAAGGGTCCCACCTCTTCCTTGAGTGTCATAAAGCTGAAACTGTTACAGAAACCCACTATGTCTGTTGCTTCGCTAAGATGTCCGTTAATTTTATCATCCAAAGTCAACCCAAATTTAAGCTTGCTTGCTTCATTGAAAATAAAGACTCCATTTTCACCATTCTCATCCTCCTTACGGAAAGAACGCCCTTCCAATATATCTATGCCCATAAATTCGGGGAAGTCCCATGCAACCGGGTAACATTGGAAAGTAATCGCCTCACCTTTAAAACTACGCCCCCAGCCCATTCTTATTGGGGCAAGGAGTTCACCTGAAGCCCATGTAACATCTTGAATCTGAGGGTCGCTCTTCAATCTCTCTTCAACAGCCTCGGCATTCTTTCCGATATCATAATTGGTATGTACATAGAGAAGTTGCTCTTTATCAAAGCCCATATCATAATTAACCATATAATCACGTTGCAGATTGATAAAAGAGGAGACGATAATAAGCCCTATGGAGATGACAAACTGTAGTCCTACTAGTCCGTAACGTAAGGTTTTCCCCTGTTTAGTAGCTCCGAAAGAGCCTTTTAATACCAGAGCCGGCTCAAATGAAGTAATGTAGAAAGCGGGGTATAGACTGGAAACCACAGCCACGACAAGTGCAATGATTATTGTAGCGGAAATAAGGCCGATATTGGCACCTAGAGCGGTATTTGCAGCTACAAGATGAACCAGCTCACTCATATTGAAGAGCATCACAAAGGCGAATGCCAATATCAACGCTACGATTATCAGTGTTAAACTCTCCGCAACTACGCTCATGATAAGCTCTCTGCGGGAACAGCCGAGCACCTTCTTAGTATTGACACCTCTTATGCGCTCCGGAATGAGGGCAAAGAAGAAATTGATATAGTTTACAAATGCGATTCCGATAACCAATATCGCAACAATCAGAAGTACCGTAGTTGTCGTACGATTTCCAAAATCTATCATACCCGATATTCCTTCTTGAAAATATAAGCTTCCAAAAGGTATTAGCTGAACATCAGCCATGTCGAGAAGGCTGTTTATCGCTTTATTTATCTCTTCATCCGAGGCATCAATCTCTTCTTCAGCTTCAGATATTTGACCTAAAAGCTTTTCCTTAAAGAATGGACGAATAGTAGAGGAAAGATTTTTTTCCATATCCTCCTTCTGCGAAGGATCTATGAGTTTTACAAAGTAGGTGTAACCCCACTCCGAATAGCTATCCAAATTCTCTTTATCGAGGTTGTAAAGAAGCTCACAGTGCTTTAGATGTGAGTTTTCGGGCATATCTTCATAAATAGCCACAATTGTTCCCGGAGTCTCTCCTTGGTTCAATTGCATCCCCACCTCCAAATCAAATTTTTCCGCCACACTTTTATTTATGGCAAAGCTGGTCCTGTTGACCATTTTCTCGAATGAACCCGCAATCGGCTCCAACCCGATGGCCTTGAGGGCATCCCCGCTGATAGGAGTAGCACTCATTTCAACTGTCTGCTTCTCATTATTCCGATCCACCCAGAAACTTTGCTTTCCGCTTCCATAATAGCCAAGGTTGATAATTCCTCCATATTCGATATTGGGCGAGGAATCAATGATCAACTCCGCCAAAGGACGACAGAAAGAGAGGTTTCTTTGTCCACCGCCGGCATGTTCTCCCGAGGAAATCACAAAGACTTTGTCAACATCTTTAATCTTCTTGTTGAATCCAAACTCGTAATTTACCTGACAGAGTATTATGTAAAAGGCTGCAAAGGCTACTGCCATTCCCAGCACATTCAATATGCTGGAGAGAGACAGCCCCCGACCTCGCCTAAATAGATAAAATCTTGCCATCTCTATAATTCGTTTTTAACATCACTTACGATCTGACCGTCAAAGAGGTTGATTATACGCTGTGCAACGGCGGCGTCTTTCTGAGAGTGAGTCACCATTACGATGGTTGTGCCCTCCGAGTGGAGTTCGGTGAGCAAATCCATAACTTCTTTACCGTTTTTGGAGTCGAGGTTACCTGTAGGCTCGTCGGCAAGGATAAGTTTAGGGTTGGCGACTACGGCCCGGGCAATGGCGACACGCTGCTGCTGACCTCCGGAGAGCTGCTGAGGGAAGTGCTGGGCTCTGTGGCTGATATTCATTCTTTTCAGGATTTCAGTCACTTTTTGTTTGCGTTCCGATGCACTGATATTCATATATTTGAGAGGAAGTTCCACATTTTCATATACATGCAGCTCATCAATGAGGTTAAAACTCTGGAATACGAAACCGATATTGCCTTTACGGAATTTGGTTCTATCTTTTTCTTTCAGTTTGGCCACTTCCTGGTCTGCAAAAACATAACTGCCTGAAGTTGGGTTGTCGAGTAGGCCGAGAATGTTTAGAAGTGTTGATTTACCGCAACCGGAAGGTCCCATGATGGCTACAAATTCGCCATCGTTGATGTTAAATGAAACATTGTTCAATGCTGTTGTCTCGATTTCCTCCGTGCGGAAAACTTTGCTGAGATCTTTTACTGTAATCATAATTGTTATCGTTTTAATTGTTTTAATTCGTTTTTAAACATTTATCTATTTGTTTCTATTTATTTAGTTTCAATGCGTTTATCTATTCGTTTCTACTCGTTTTTAAGTGACTCGACCGGATTAGCCTTGGATATACGGATGCTATTCAAGATAATTGTTGTAATAATCAGAATGATAATGATGATGTCCGCTCCTATGAAGTACCAAGGGGAAAGGGTGATTTTTTCGGAGAAATTCTGTAGCCATAAATGTGCTGCATAATAGGCTCCGGCATTGCCGAGAATCAAGGCTACTATGCCTATTTTCAGAACTTCTTTTATATAAATGGTTATGATTTCTTTAACGCTGGCGCCATTTATCTTCCTGATGGCCATCTCTTTGCTCCTGCGTTGAGATTCGTCGCGGATATAGCCGATAAGACCGAAAAGTGCTATGACTATAGAGATAATACAGCCGATGATAACTGTATTTTTAGTCCTTCTTTCACCGGAATAGGCCTCTCGCATAGAGTCTTTATAGGCCTTTACCTCAACCACTTTATTCTCGATTCGGGATTGGATAATATTTTGCACCTTCTCAATCAATTCTCTCGAAACTTCATTCACTTTTATAGCCATAAACGGCATCCAATCTTCATCTTTACCTATCTCACCGAGAAATTTAATGCTTGCTCTATTATCCTGACCGGTGAGTGTACCCATTCTATAATCCTTATAGACTCCCGAAATTGTAAAGGCATCTGAAGAAGTTTTGCTATGTTCGGATACATAGATTTGCTTACCTACAGCGCCGTCACTCCAATCCTCGAATTTTGTCATTTCAGTTAAAAAACTCTCACTTACAGCAACTTCCAATGGACTTTGCGGATACCTTCCCTCTATGAATGGAATTCCCAACAGATCAAACAAACCGGCAGTACCTTCATATTGGTCTGCAATATTGAACAAATGCTTATCTCCATCAATTATATTATTTCCTGAACCGCTATCCAAAGGCAGACCGTATGACATTTCGACGCCTAATACCTCAGGCAGGGTTTTTAGCTCATCAACAATACCTTGATGCACCTTTTTGTCCGTACCTGTGAGCACTGACCAAAGCAGATTTTCATATTCATACCCCGGTTTATCATGAATGGCTTTGGTGTATTGCTTGTTGATTACCAGCACCAGAGAGAGAAGCAGAGCACATATTGCTGTCTGAACAAAGAGAAGCGAGAGTTTCCATATTCTCTTATTCTCGCTATAATTTCTGATCGCAGATTGTGCCGGAATTCTTGAATAGAGATAGCCCGGAACAACGGCTGCCACAATGAAAACGACAAGCAGAATTAGAGCGATAGCGGTATATGTAGCGTTTACAAGGAGTGCAGAGGCCGGAACGCCTGTAATATCTTCAATCAAAGGTCTGAAGAAAAGAATTATTATGGTTGCCACCACAATGGCCGCTAAAACATCCACTACTGCTTCTTTAAACATTATTCCATAAATATTTTTCCTGCCTGCTCCATAACATTTTCTCACTCCCATCTCTTTGGAGCGATTGGAGATAGCCGAAACCGAAAAGAGAATATAGTTCAGTAGCGAAATAGCAATCAACAGTAGCGCTACAATCGAAAGTATTAAAACCGTGATTCTGACTTGCTCGGATTTTAAATGCTGCTTGGTTAACGGCGCCAGAAAATATTGCAGGTCCAATCCTGAATCCTGGAACATTTTAATCGCTTCCGCCGGATAATTTTTCATCTGCATATCTCTGATGGCAGGTGCAAGCATATCGGGATCCGTGCCCTTCATTAACCTCACATAACCGCCATATCTGTCATTGCCGACCCAATTTTCGGTTGATTCTTTCCTCATGCTCTCCATTGAGAGCAGCACATCACGTTTCACGGAACTATGATGAGGAAAATCGGCAAATACACCGTTGATGGTAATGGGGAAATTAGGTGACTCTTCATTGAAGATTATTTTACCTAAAGCCTCAGTTGCGCCACCTAACTTGTCAGCAAAACTTTCAGATACCATAGCCGAACCCCTTTGCGAAAGAGCATCTTTTGGATTTCCCGTCAGGATTTCCGTATCAAAAACATCGAAAAATGAGGTATCTGCAACTATAATGGAACCGCTGATTATATTTTTATCTTCATCGGAAAACTTATCGCTATTCCATATAGGCGTCATTCTGGTGGCATATTCCACTCCCGGAATAAATTCCTTGAAGCCGGGAGCAATTGCACCGGAGACATTGTGATAATCATTCTCTTTACCATTTTCGGAATACAGAGAGCGAATCTGATAAATTTGTTCCGGTTCCGTATAGCATCTGTCATGGCTCAACTCGTAGCTTATATTGGCTATAAGCAGGACTCCTATTGCCAGGCCGGTACCGAGCGACAGTGCTTTTGTTATTATTTCTTTAATTTTCATTGCCCTTATTTTTTAGAATACAAGCACATCGTTATCTCCGAAGGTATCGTAACCTGAAATGATCACCTTCTCCCCTGGCTCAAGTCCTTCCAGAACTTCGAAAAATTGGGGATTCTGACGACCGATGCGGATTTCGCGTTTAACTGCTTTGCCTCCGTCGGGAGAGACTACGTAGATCCATTTGCCTCCTGTCTTCTGATAGAATGTTCCACGGGGAATGATAATGGCCTTTTCGGGCTGTCCGAGTTGAAGATTGAGATAATAGGTCTGTCCCGTGCGGATATTTGAGGGTTGTTCGCCGCTGAATTTGAAGTCGGCTTTGAATTTGCCGTCACGAACTTCGGGATAAACTTTGCGGATAACGGCATCGTAGGCCTCATTTTGCCTCTCGAAACTCGCCTCCAGACCTGCCGTAACTCTATCTATATAGTGCTCGTCAATCTGTGCTTCGATCTTGTAGCTGCCAAGCTCGTTGATCTGGCCGATTTTTGTTCCGCTTGCTATGGCCTGACCGAGTACCACGTCAAGAAGTCCGAGTTCACCATCTATGGGCGACTTGATCATGAGATTATCCTTTCTTTTGCGGATCATATACATATTCAATCTCATATTTCTGAGACTCTCCTCCATCTGACCAACCTGAACGCTACGGTATAGACTATCCTGCTCAGCCCGTTCAGTCACCAATTCCAGTCTTCCTGCTGCAAGCTCATAATCCTCTTTTGCCAGCAGGTATTCCTCACGGGAGATTAGTTTTTCAGCATAAAGTGCCTTGTTCTGCTCATACTTGCGCTGTAATTTTTTTACTTCTATTTCCAACTGGAGGCTCTCCTGTCGCAAATTCAATCTTTGCTGCTCCATTGCGATCAATGTATTGCGAAGAATATTTTCTTTCTCGGCAAGTTCGGCTTCAGAATTGAGGATCTGAAGGTCGAGGTTATCATTGCTGAGGCGCAGAATAACATCACCGGCTTTAACTACCGACCCTTCTTCAATTACGATTTCCTGTACGATACCTCCCTCCTGCGGACTCACCTGAATGGTAGTCATAGGTTGAACCTGTCCGCTGATACGGATGTAGTCGTTGAATTCACCGCTTTGAACTTCGCTGATGAAGAGTGTTTCCGGGTTGACTCTCAGGGTGCTTGAATTGTCGCGAACCAGGAGCCATACGATAAATGCCACTAACAGAGCACCGAGCCAGTAAGGGAGAGCTTTCTTTGTGAAAGCCACTTGAATGCCCTTTTTCTTTTCTATAATCTTATCCATTTTTATTATATTTTTTATTTTTTTATTGTTCTAAATAACCTATTCCACCGTAGTAATCCACTACGCTTTTCTTTATGTAAAATTTGAGGAGTGCATCCAACCTGCTTGTATTTGCATTGAGCCAATTGTCCGATGCTTTTTGAAAATCTATCGTAGAAATGAGTCCCTGTTCAAACTTTCTCACATTCAGACGATAAGCCTCTTCCTGCGCCCTTGACATACAATCTGCCTGTTCGTAGGCTGCATAAGTGCCATCTCTGTCCTGTACGGCCCTCTTCACTTCTGCCTCAACATCACGCAACTTCTGCTCATATTGAACGGTAGCCCTGTTGTAAGCATTCTTCTTCTTTCTGATATTGGAAAAAGTAGAGAGTCTGTTGAAAATCGGGAATGTCAACGAAAGTTGAACATATTGATTAGCGTGATTCCGGAATTGGGTTCCGAACGGCGTCGGTATATAATCCGCCTGACTGGGATATGTATAATAACTGGTGTTCCAACCACCCTGGAGCGAAAGTCTGGGGCTGAATCTCCATTTTGCCGTATTGTAGTCGAGCTTTGCATTCTCCATTGCTCCTCTCGCAATAGCAATGGAGGGAAGAGAATGAATCGCATAATCCACCAACTCTTCTGTCTCCTCCTCAACAATGAGATTCTTTACATTTTCAGGAATAACCATTGAGGCATCAATAATCAACTCCTCATCCAATGGCCAAAACATCAGATCTTTGAGCTTAAGAAGCACATCTTCATATTGATTCCTTGCTATAACGAGCTTATATTCCCTATCGTAAAGCTCCGCCTGCATCTCAATAACATCAGAATAGCTCTTTTGTCCCAATTCTTCCTGCTTCTGTGCAAGTCTCAATGAGTTTTGTGCAGTCTTAACCTGACTTTCCAGAAGTTCTGAAAGTTGACCGAAGTAGACCACGTTGTAATAGGCTTCCATAGTGGCGAGGCACACCTCATCTTTAATCAATGTCTCCTGATCCCTTCCCATTTTCAGGGCAGTTTTGCTGATCTTCGCATTATTTACGGAAGCAAAACCGTTGAAGAGTGTAATTCCTCCGGAAAGAGCGTACACATTGTTAAAAGAGGTAGTCGACACATAGGTGTTGGTTTCGGGGTCGACCGAACGTCCGAAATTGGAATAAACATAGGTACCGGCCGAAACTTCAGGAGTAAAGATGTTTAAAAGTGCATCTCTTCGTGCAACTCTCGCATCATCCACCTCCAACTGCTGGATTTTCACCTTGGAGGAGTTTTCCACAGCATAGTTCATACATTCCTTCAGCGTCATAACTTCTTGCGCATGGAGAAATCCTGAACAAAGAATTGCTGCAACGATAACTATTAACTTTTCTTTCATTGTTTAATATTTTTTCTTTTACAATTTTCCTTTACACCTAAAATACCAGCACCCACCGTGCCACAACAGCCAATACACTGATAAACAGTATCTTGCAAATATTAACCGAAAATTTAATTGTAAAGAAACTTTACAGAAGTGTAAAAGGAATGGGCGGAATAAGATACAAAAAGTTTCAAGATATTGAAACTTTTCTCTATCTTTGCAACTAAAGATCAAGGAGGAATATTATGAATACAAAAGACAACATGATACAGGACTATGATGTAGTTCTCGACAACCTCTACGGAAAGGAAGGGACTCCCGAACGCAACCGATTTGAAGAAAATGCGTATGCATATTATTCAGGACAAATATTGCGTAATGCCAGAAAAGAGGCAAAAGTCACTCAAGCCGAGCTTGCAGAACGCTCCAACACCTCCAAATCATATATCTCCAGAATAGAAAACGGGACGATTAATCCGAGCGTCGGGGTTTTTTACAAGTTGATAGCAGCACTTGGATTGAATGTTGAGATAGTCAAAACAATTTAGTATATTCGAGGTTGAACAAAATAAAAAAATATGGATTTGAGTAATATTGAGAACATTGAACTTAGTTATCTAAGCATTGAAGATTATGATGAGTTAAAGGAGATTATGATGCAGGTTTATTCGGACGAGCCCGGTGGGTATTGGAGTAGACCTTATATTCAGAAGCTAATAAATATTTTCCCGGAAGGGCAGATAGTAATAAAGGTAAATGGGAAGTTGGCAGGATGTGCGCTTTCCATCATCGTAGATTACAAAAAGCTGGGGGATAAACATAATTATAGTCAAGTTGTCCGTGATTATTTCAGTGCCCATAATCCCAAAGGGGACGTGCTCTACGGTATTGAAGTGTTTGTAAGTAAAGAGTTCCGGGGATTGAGACTTGGCAGACGAATGTACGACTACCGCAAGGATCTTTGCGAACGTCTTAACCTCAAATCAATTATATTTGGCGGGCGAATGCCCAATTATCATCTATATGCAGATCAATATTCTCCACGCGAATATATCAGACGCGTACGTCTGAAAGAGATCGATGATCCCGTTTTGAATTTCCAGATTTCGAACAATTTCCAACCTCTGAGAGTGCTTCGCGGCTATTTGCAGGGCGATGAAAAGAGCAATGAATATGGGGTTTTGATGCGCTGGGATAATATTTATTATGAGGAGCCGAGCGATGAGGTTACAATTGCGAAGAAAATTGTACGCCTCGGACTTATCCAGTGGCAGATGCGCTCGTACACCAATTTGGAGGATATGATGCAGCAGGCGGAATTCTTCATAGATGCCGTATCAGGCTACCGGTGCGACTTTGCGCTATTCCCGGAGTTTTTCAATGCCCCGCTTATGGCCCAATACAATCATCTTTCGGAGCCGAATGCTATTCGCGAACTCTCTAAATATACTGAAGCAATAGTAAATAATATGTCCGAGCTGGCCATTACATACAATATCAATATAATCACCGGAAGCATGCCGGAAATGCGCGACAATTTGCTTTATAACGTAGGATATCTTTGTCGCCGTGACGGTACCCGCGAGAAATATGAGAAGCTACATGTTACACCCGATGAGGCACGTGTGTGGGGTATGCAGGGCGGCGAAGTCGTGAAGACTTTCGACACCGACTGCGGAAAGATCGGCATACTTATTTGCTACGATGTGGAGTTCCCGGAACTTCCTCGTTTACTTGCCGATGAGGGCATGAAAATTCTGTTTGTACCTTTTCTTACCGATACACAAAACGGTTATTCGCGCGTAAGGCATTGCGCTCAGGCAAGGGCTATCGAGAATGAGTGCTATGTTGCCATTGCCGGATGTGTCGGCAACTTGCCAAAGGTCCATAATATGGATATCCAGTACGGACAGGCGATGGTCTTCACACCTTGTGATTTTGCATTCCCTACCAGCGGTGTCAAGGCAGAGGCCACACCGAACACCGAAATGATCTTGATTGCTGATGTTGACCTCGATCTACTGAGTGAACTGAACCAATTCGGCAGTGTAAGAAACCTCCGCGACAGGCGAAAGGATCTTTATAATTTATCGAGGAAATAAACACACAATTTATCTATAGAAATCCCCCACATTTAAAATGCAGGGGATTTTGTTTTATGATTTGAATTATTTGGCCCCAAGTAATGTCATGGGGCACGTCTTATGATTTGCCTCTTTTAAGTAAAGGAACTAACTTATTTTTCAAAAGCAGAGTGATCCAGGTGGCCAAAACAAAAGGGAATGTGAGTTTTGGAATGCCCGTTTTGAGCATCAGCAGAGTGATGGCAAGAGCAAAAAGAATCGAAATCAGCACCCAAAAACCATCTTTTACCTTAGGTCCGGCAAAGACAATTGCACACAAAACCGCATTGAATCCATACAGCCCAAGATTGATATCAGTCATCGGCACAGAAAGATGGAATGCCAAAATTGCAGAGACAATTGCTGCCGCAAGGCCATAGAGAGCCGCAATAGGCGAACTGATGAATACCGCTATGAAGAACAACAAGCCTGACAGGAATTTATCCTGAAAAATCACCTGTCCGAAACTTTTGAACCCTTCGGTCAATGAGTCGCTGATTTGTGCAACAGCAGGTGTGGAAACGGCAAATAAATCGTTCCAGAAATAGTGGCAAACCAAGAGTATCAACCAGGTTACCAAAACAAAAGGAAAGGTGTATGCAGGGAAATTGCGTTTAATGGCAAAATGTTGCAACATAGCAGCTGCAACTGAGCCTAAGAAAACAAATAACCATGCCCAAAGCACCGGCTTTAAAAACAACATCACCGCCACACCCACCAATGCGGCGCTGAATCCGTAAAGTCCTTGTTCTATTTCGGTTTTGTCGTACTTGAATAGGTAAGCCGTAGCCGTTCCGCAAATCGTCGCCAAAATCGCCGCCAGGCCCATAGTGTAGGAACCGTAAAAAATTCCGATCAGAAATAGCAAGCCTGTAATTCGATTTTCTTGAAGCATTATCTGTCCAAGTCCTTTAAGAATCGTTGAAATAAAGGATACCGTTTTGCAGTTATTTAAGCGTGTCGTGCAATGTTGTTTCATTGTATTACTGTTTTTGATTAAAGAGTTTTAACAATATCTCCTCTCTTTTGTCCGGATCAGCATCTTCTAGTTCGTCCAATTCCTCTTCGGTAAGCTTTTTCCATCCAAAGTAATAATCATAGATCCAGGTATTGTCGGTTCTTGAGTTAGATTGGATATGGATACAACCCGGCATATTGTTCTCTTTTAAATGATAGCGTATCTTAGTGTCAAACTTGATCCTGTGAACGCCTTTGGGATAAGTTTCCCTTTTGGGTTCTTGCATTACCAACCAGTATGCTTTATAATAATCAATCTGTTGTTGAAGTCTAATCTCTTCACCATTTAAATATCTGTGATAACCGATAAGTATGATACTCGACATATCATCCGGATGGAAGATGCCCAATTCATTGAAATACTTTGAGAGCCTTGAGCCACCCCATAATTGCCAATTGTTTCTCATCCACATTCCAAGCCCGAAATGAGTATTGGCAATAAATTCATCTTCACTCCAACTTTTAACTTCTGTTTTAGTGGAGTCATTCCAAAAACCATCGATTTGTGTGAAACAGTCGTCAAGATCGGCCGGAATATATACTCCATCAATAGTATCGGTTATGAACTTCTCCATATCTTGAGATTTTTGTCCCATAGTTCGGTTAGAAACAGAACATGAAGCAAACATTATTGTGAGGAATCCCCCGATAACTATCAGCACCAGGAGTCCGAATACTGTAATTCTCTTGTTCATTATAGGCAGGTGTTATCTATTCTTTATTCCTCGGAAACCAGTTTCCAAAATTTTATTTTGTTCGATACATACATTATAACTCCCAAAATTACAAAGAGGAATATACTTCCTACAAGCAATGCATAATCTTCAATCTGTAAAATAACATAGAGAAAAGTATAAAGTACAAGCATAATGGCTGCGAGAATGAAAGTAGGGAGTTTTTGTTTAATCAGTGAATACAAATAAATCGTTATCATTGAGATAGTTGCAATACTTGCTACTAAATAAGCCCACCCAAAACCGATTTGTTCCGAAAGGGAAAGCAACAAACTGTAAAAGAGTATCAAGGCAATGCCCACCAGCACATATTGGAAAATGTGTATCGGCTTTTTAGTGAAAACTTCCACAAAGAAGAAAACAATAAAGGTCAGCGCAATAAACATGAGAGCATATTTCGCCGTACGCATATTTTGTTGATAGTGGTCAACGGTTTCGATAAGATTTACCCCAAAAGAAGTATCACCTAAATCAGTAACATAATAATCAGACCACGTTTCCGGAATGTCGCGATTAAAACTTAAAACATTCCAAGTTGCGCTAAACTTCTCTTTATCAACTGTCGATTCAGGCGAAAAACCGCCTATGAACGAAGGCGACTGCCATTGTCCATTAACCGTAACAGCGGTATTTTGTCCGATTGGAATAAAATTTATGGAGCTGCTGCCGTTCAATTTAAGTTCGCAACTGAAAGGCAAACTATCAGTCAACCCACTGTTTTTCAAATTGACAATCAAGGATTTTCCTAAAATTTTTTTGTTGCTGGAGTATGCACTTCTCGAACCATATTTGTCCAACTCTTCTTCAATGTTTTTTTCGGAAACCGAAAACAATCCCGTCTCTCCGACAGTTGTCTCGAACATTTGGTCGCCAATTTTAAAATTGGGATTTTCCGATACTCCTCTCAAATCGGTTATGCCGATAGCAATTTGGGCTTTATATAAATGAAGTTCGCTATTTTCTATTTGCAGATTGTCAAGATCCGAGAAATTTCCTTCAAGATGAATGTCGCTTTTGTAAAGAATAGCTTTGTAGATGCCGTAATGCCTTACTTCAGGAGTTAGCGAAACGTTAATCCTCAACTCTTTCGGAGTAATGTAAAGCGTGTGTTCTTCGTAGTAGGGCTTTTTCTCCTTATCGAGTTTGATAGTTGTGTACGGGACACACAACAACGGTGCACAGAGAGTTTGAGAACCGCTCCATTTCTCGTTGATTTTCCAGACGGTTTCACGGCTGCGTTCCTGTCTTTCTCTAATCAGATCCTTAATCATTGCCCCGGGAATAAGGAGAAGCAAAGTCAGTATAGCAATCATAATTGCCTTGAATGTGAGCGATTGAGCAAATTTTCTTTTGGGTGTTTCCATATCGATAATATTTTACAAATAATGGACTTACATAAATCGTGCGACAAAAAACAAGCCAACGCCAATTGCAATTACCCCCTAAAGGCCACTTTTCTTTCTGCTTCTACATCTACGATAGTTTTAGCCAAGGGCTTACCAAGTATGCGATTTCCTGTTTTTGTAATTAAGAGGTCTTCTTCGTTGCGGATACCGCCAAAGTCACGATATTTG
>Ga0255342_1001142_pt1 | contig 39715 bp, 34 predicted proteins | sample wastewater_treat_3_FD_192416 | JGI IMG/M metagenome (GOLD analysis project Ga0255342, IMG submission 192416) | Wastewater microbial communities from Lulu Island WWTP, Vancouver, Canada - plant14 | ecosystem: Engineered > WWTP > Wastewater > Unclassified | place: Canada: Vancouver, British...
CGTTACACCGCTTTTGAGGGTTAATTCCAACCTGTATTGGGAAATGAGTCTCAATGGCGGTACTTCGTGGCAACTTGTGAGGGATGCAAAGAACAATCCGATAAAGGCTCAAGGTCCGGCCGGTCCTCAAGGCACTGCCGGTAAACCCGGCACTCCCGGTCAACCCGGTGCTCAGGGTCCTACCGGCCCTCAGGGTCCGAAGGGTGACACGGGCGAAGATGGCGAAGTGGGTCTTACGATAACTGAAACGGAGGATGCTTTCATTATCGTTTACAAAGGAGTAACATTTACCCTTCCCAAACCACCTCCGCCTCCATCCATGACCATTTCCCTAATTACCTCTAGCAGCATAGGTGAAAGCATTTTATTAAATATTTATGCCGACTATGCAGACCAAGCAGATGTTTGGATAGACCTCAACAATAACGGCCAAAAAGATGCAGGCGAAAGTGATATTCTGTTTGGTGGTTATAAAAATTACACTATTGGTGCACAAACCATTACCATCTATGGCAAGGTGACTGATCTAGATTGTTCAGCTAATAATCTTACTGCTCTTGATTTAACCGGGAACAATGTGTTACAAAATTTGATGTGTTTAGGGAACTCTCTCACCTCGCTTGATATCAGCAAAAATACAGATTTATCGTTTTTAAATTGTTCCTACAACTCACTCCCTACGCTTAATGTTACCAAAAATACACATTTAACTTATATGTATTGTTCCGACAATCTACTCACCACACTCGACGTAAGCCAAAACATAGCGTTAGTGGAACTAGAGTGTGACGAAAACTCTCTCATCTCGCTTGATGTGACTAATAATACAGAATTGGAATACCTTTATTGTATCGGCAACCAAATCAAGCAAGCACAAATGGAGATTCTGGTGAATAGTCTTGTCAATAGAAATGGTAAAACTTACGGTAAGTTTTATGTTCACGACCCCGATAACCCCACTAACGTCATTACTCAAGCACAGGCACTTAATGCAGAGAATAAAAACTGGAGAGTACTTGATATAAATAACAATGCCTACGGGGGCGTAGAACCTCCTCCTGCAGTTTCTTCCATGACCCTCACCACCACAATGAGCATAGGTGAAAGCATTTTATTAAATATTTATGCCGACTATGCAGACCAAGCAGATGTTTGGATAGACCTGAATAATAATGGAACAAAGGATCCGGGCGAAAGTGACATTCTATTTGATAGTGATAAAGATTATACCCTCGGTGCACAAACCATTACCATCTATGGTAAGGTGACTTATTTGGATTGTTCAGACAACTCACTAACCGCGCTTGACGTAAGCCATAATGCTGCATTACAGGGATTGGAATGTTACATCAACTCACTCTCTACGCTTGATGTCACCAAAAATACTGCATTAACGTATCTTGATTGTGGCTATAATTTACTCCCTACGCTTGATGTCACCAAAAACACTGTATTAGAGGCATTGCTTTGTGACGAAAACTCTCTTACCGAGCTTGATGTGACCAATAATACGGAATTGCTTTTTATATTTTGCCATGCCAACCAGATAGAAGGAGAGAAAATGGAGACTTTGGTCAATAGTCTGTTCGACAGAAAAAGCACAACCGAAGGTTATTTTATTGTTCATAGTAGTACCACGCCCACTAATGTCATTACACAAACACAAGTAGCTAAAGCAAAGGCCAAAAATTGGCGCGTTCTTGATGATCAATATCATGACTACGATGGCATTTAAGGTGATTTTTCTTCTGTTTCGTTTAACAACATTTGTATAATATAGATAAATAGATATGAAAAAGTTTTTTACAACAATAACTCTCTTGTCGATGTTCCTGGTTGTGGGCTGCGTTGACCTTGATGAGCTTTGGAATGAGATTGATTTCCTGAAAAAGCAAAATGCGGAGAAGGCCAAGGAACTTGAGGAAGAGAATGCTAAGTTCGCTGCTTTTGAAGAGTTGTATAAGAGTGTGGAGAAACTGACAAACAGTGCCAACTCGGAAATCACCTCCCTCAAAGGATTGATCGATGCCCTCTCCAACAGATTGAGCGTGGTCTCCTATAAGGAATTGGAAGATAAGAGCGGCTACGAGCTTACTATGAGCGACGGCAGCAAGATTACCCTTAAGCATGGCGCAAAAGGTGCCGCCGGTAAAGATGGAAAAGATGGAGCTGAGGGAGAGGCCGGTATCGACGGAATTACCCCTGAAATCAGTGTTAAACTACATACCGACGGCTTGCTTTACTGGACACTCAACGGCGAGTTCCTGCTTGATGCTAATGGCAATATGATCCCCGCACAGGGCAAGGATGGCAAGGCCGGCAAAGACGGCAAAGATGGTGCAGATGGTGCTCAGGGCACCCCTGGCAAGGATGGCAAGGACGGTAAGGATGGAGCAACAGGTGCTACAGGCGCTGCAGGAAAAGATGCAATTACTCCGCTATTGAGGATTAACTCCGACTTATACTGGGAAATGAGCCTTGACGGCGGTCTGAAGTGGCAACTTGTGACTGACGCCAACAAAAGACCCATAAAGGCTCAAGGCCCTCAAGGTGCTGCCGGTCCTGCCGGTCAAGGTCCTGCCGGTCCTAAGGGTCCTACCGGTGATCAGGGTCTCCCTGGAGAGAAAGGTGAGCCGGGTAAAGATGGCGATGCCAACCTGACAATCACTGAAACAGAAACTACCATCACCATCATTTACAATGGTGTTACCTTCACCATCCCCAAAGGTGAAATGCCTCCTCTCAAGATGACCCTCACCACTACCAAGACCGTAGGCCAGACTATTTCATTATATATTGTTGCTAATGAGGCCGACAAAGCCGATATTTGGATAGATCTAAATAATAATGGAACAAAGGATCCGGGTGAAAGTGATATAGTATTTGATAATTTTAAAGATTATACTCTCGGTGCGCAAACCGTTACCATCTATGGTAAGGTGGCTAATTTGTCTTGTGCAGAAAACTCACTAACCACGCTTGATGTAAGCCATAACACTGCATTACATCAATTGGCTTGTGCTTCTAACTTGCTCTCTACGCTTGATGTCACCAAAAATACTGCATTAATGGTATTAGATTGTGAAATAAACTCTCTTACCGAACTTGACGTAAGCCATAACACTGCATTAACGAGTTTGTCTTGTAATGAAAATTCTCTTACCGAACTTGACGTAAGCCATAACACTGCATTACTGCTATTGTTGTGTAATGAAAACTCTCTTACCGAACTTGACTTAACCAAAAACACTGCATTAAAGCAATTGTATTGTCATAGCAACTCTCTTACCGCGCTAGATGTAACCAATAATACGGAATTGGATTTTATAGCTTGCCATGCCAACCAGATAGAAGGAGAGCAAATGGAGACTTTGGTCAATAGTCTGTTCGACAGAAAAAACATAACCGAAGGTTATTTTAGGGTTCATAGTATTACCACGCCCACTAATGTCATAACACAAGCACAAGTAGCAAAAGCAAAGGCCAAACATTGGCGCGTTATTGATGATCAAAATCATGACTACGATGGGATACAACCTCCTCCTGCGGTTTCTTCCATGACCCTCACCACCACCAAGAACGTAGGTGAGACTATTTCATTATTTATTGACGCTGCTGAGGCTGACAAAGCCGATGTTTGGATAGACCTGAATAATAATGGAACAAAGGATCCGGATGAAAGTGACATATTATTTGAAGGTAATAAGGATTACACCCTCGGTGCACAAACCATAACCATTTATGGTAACGTAACCTGTTTAAGTTGTGGTTCTAATTCACTCACCTCGCTTGATGTCACAAAAAACACTGCATTAACGTATCTTGGTTGTCGCGGCAATTCACTCATCACGCTTGACGTCACCAAAAACATTGCATTACAGCAATTGGATTGTTATCAAAACTCTCTCACCACGCTTGATGTCACCAAAAATATTGCATTAATAGAGCTTTTATGTTTCGAAAATTTACTCACCTCGCTTGATGTTACCAAAAACACTTTATTGTCGACGCTGAATTGTTCTTCTAATTCCCTCACTTCGCTTGACCTTTCTCAAAACACCGTGTTACAGACCCTATTTTGTTACGAAAATCAAATCAAAAAAGCGGCAATGGATTATCTGGTAAATTCCATAGTCGATCGCAGCGGGATGGCTCAGGGAATGTATGACATTGAAGGGACAAGTGGTGTAGGAAATGAATTCGATGCTTCCCACTTAAGCGCTCTTAACTTAAAGAACTGGTTTTGTTTCTAATAATCGCTTATTCCTTATGAATTTTAATTTGTATAATAATAGATAATCAATATGAAAAAGTTTTTTACAACAATAACAATTTTGGCGATGTTTCTGGTTGTGGGCTGCGTTGACCTTGATGAGCTTTGGAGTGAGATCGATCTTCTGAAGAAGCAAGGTGAAGAGCAAGCTGATGAACTTGCGGAAAGGAAGGCCAAAATCGCAGAGTATAAGGCTTGGCTGGAGAGCTTGAAGCAGGTGACAAGCGATGCAAACTCTGAGGTTAGCTCCATAAAGGGGTTGGTGGATGCCATGACCAAAAAGGTCTATATAGTTTCTTATACGGAATTGGCTGATAAGAGTGGTTATGAGCTCGTTCTGAGTGATGGCACCAAGATGTTCTTGAAGCATGGAGCAACCGGTGCCGACGGCAAAGATGGCAAGGATGGAGCAGAGGGAAAAGCCGGTAACGATGGCATTGCTCCGAATATCGGCGTTAAAAAGCACAGCGACGGCTTGCTCTACTGGACTGTCAACGGCGAGTTCCTGATAGATAGTGATGGCAAAATGGTGCCTGCACAGGGTAAGGATGGTTCCGATGGCAAGGATGGAAAAGATGGAGAAGACGGCGCTCCGGGTACCGATGGCAAGGATGGCAAAGATGGCCAAGATGGTGCTACCGGTGCTGCCGGTACTCCGGGTAAAGATGGCTTTACTCCGCTTTTGAGGATCAACAATAGCTATTATTGGGAGATGAGTCTCGACGGTGGTAAAACCTGGCAACTCGTCAGAGATACCAACAAAAATCCCGTATATGCACGAGGCCCGCAAGGGACTCCCGGCGCAGATGCCCCGGCCGGTAGCGTAGGTCCTCAAGGTCCCACAGGCTCCGAAGGCCCTGCCGGTCCAAAGGGCGAAACGGGTGATCCCGGCCAGGATGGCGACCCCAACCTCACCATCACCGAAGCCAACGGCGTCGTAACCATCGTTTACAAAGGCACAACCTACATTATTCCGAAACTACCTCTAATGTCATATAGTATGACATTTACTACCACCAGGAATTTAGGCGATAGCATTCGCCTACATATTGATGCCGCTGAGGCTGATCGCGCTGATATATGGCTTGACCTCAATAACAACGGTAAAAAAGATTCCGGAGAAGACGAGATTACATTTGGTGATTTGGTGTATTACACCCTCGGAGCACAAACTGTTACGATATATGGTAAAGTAACTTATTTTAATTGCTCAGCCAACAACCTCACTGCACTTGATGTAAGCAAAAATCCTGTATTACAGGTACTTGTCTGTTCTTACAACTCACTATCTACGCTGGACGTAAGCAATAATACCGTATTAATGAAACTCTATGGTTATAGGAACCAAATTAAAAAAGCTGCAATGGATAATTTGGTAAATTCCATAGTCGATCGCACAGGAAACACTCCGGGAAAATATTATTTCAAATATGGATCTGAAGACGCTAATGAATTCGAGGCTTCCCATGCAAGTGCTCTTGATGCGAAGAATTGGCAGAAAGGTGGTCTGGGCTAGGTCACAAAATGAAAATGGGGTCCGAAACGCTCGAATGCCGCTCTGTCCAGTTCCTCTCTTGCCTCCGTATGAGCAATGCTGATGATAAGCTTGGCGCGCTCCTGAAGCGATTTTCCATAGAGATTTACTGCACCATACTCCGTCACCAACCAGTGTATATGGTTGCGGGAGGTGACAACACCTGCACCGGGAGTCAGGATCGGCGCGATTTTGCTTATACCCTTATTGGTGGCTGAAGGCATTGCAATGATTGCCTTGCCGCCTTCGGAACGAGATGCTCCATATGTGAAGTCCATCTGCCCGCCTACACCGGAATAGAATTTTGTGCCGAGTGAATCGGCGCACACCTGACCTGTGATATCTACCTGGAGTGCGGAGTTGATAGCGGTTACCTTGGGATTTTGTGCAATGATAAAAGGGTCGTTTGTGTAAGCGACATCCATCATGAGTACCATCGGGTTGTCATCTATAAAGTCGTAACAATTCTGCGAACCCATAAGGAAAGTGGCTACCATTTTCCCTTTGTCGAGTGCCTTATTTGCTCCATTTATAATTCCCTTTTCTACGAGAGGGAGTACTCCGTCCGCAAACATCTCCGTGTGGATACCGAGATTTTTATGATTGCCAAGCTGTGCGAGCACTGCGTTGGGGATAGCTCCGATCCCCATCTGTAGAGTAGCACCGTCCTCTATGAGATTGGCACAGTGGATACCGATTGCTTTCTCAATTTCGTCAGGCTCCGAGAAGTGAGCCGGCTCGAGAGGAGTATTGTCTTCGACAAACAAATCGATCATCGATACGGGGATCATCGCATCGCCCCAGGAGCGGGGCACATTTTTGTTGACCACTGCTATAACATGTTCGGCGCACTCAATTGCAGCCAAAGTAGCATCAACGGAGGTGCCGAGGGAGACGTATCCGTGCTCATCAACAGGAGATACCTGTATCATTGCCACGTTGCAGGGGAGATAGCCGCCCCTATAGAGTTTCTGAGTCTCGCCGAGTAAGATGGGAATGTAGTCGGCATAACCGGCCTGTACGTTCTTGCGTACATTACTTCCCACGAAAAATGCCTGGTGGAAGAAGATGCCCTCATATTTGGGGTCGGCGTAGGGAGCTTCACCTTCGGTGTGGAGGTGGTGGATGCGTACATCGCTGAGTTCGCCCGCATCACCGCGGCGACAGAGTGCCCGGATCAGGATTTGTGGGGCACTCGCAACGCTGCTCAAATGGATGTGGTCACCCGATTTTACCACTTTTACTGCCTCGTCGGCGCTGATAAACTTGATATTTTGCATTGTTGTTGTTTTTAATCCATTTAGTTGTTTTGTTTGAAAGGCAAATTTATGAAAACATATCCGATTTGGGAAACTTTTGGTAATTTTGCCCATGTTTAACAATAATCGCCAATGAAGAGAGAAGATATCAGATTAGAGGCATTTGAGCGGCTGCTCGATATCATGGATGAGCTTCGTGCCAAATGTCCCTGGGACAGGGAGCAGACAATGGAATCCATCAGACCGCTTACCATTGAGGAGACTTATGAATTGAGTGAAGCCATCCTTGCCGGCGACTCGCGCAACATAGCAAAGGAGCTGGGAGACATTCTGCTACATATAGTCTTTTATGCGAAAATCGGTAGTGAAGAGGGCACGTTTGATATCACGGATGTCATCAATATGCTCAATGAGAAACTCATTTATCGCCATCCTCATGTTTTCTCGACCGGAAACGTAAAGGATTCCGCTCAGGTGATACGCAATTGGGAGTCCCTGAAGCAGACGGAGAAAGGTGGTAACAAGACAGTACTCTCCGGAGTCCCCGAATCCCTGCCTTCGTTGCTAAAGGCCTACCGTATGCAGGACAAGGCGCGGGCAGTGGGATTTGACTGGGAGGAGAAATCTCAGGTATGGGATAAGGTAGCCGAAGAGATAGGGGAGTTTCGCACCGAACTCGACTCTATGGATGCCTCCGATCATGTCTCTGTGGAAAAGGCTGAGGGCGAACTTGGAGACTTGCTCTTTTCTATAGTTAATGCGTCGCGTCTGTATGATCTGAATCCGGACACCGCCCTGGAGATGACCTGCCGGAGGTTTAAGGAGAGGTTTACTTATCTTGAGCTCAAGAGCAGGGAGCTTGGACGCAATCTGAAGGATATGACACTCGAAGAGATGGATGCCATCTGGAACGAGGCAAAGAGTAAGGGACTCTGATATGTGGCAGGAAAGGACGGAGCTGCTCCTGAATCGGGAGCAAATGCAGCGATTGCATGATGCTCATATAGCGGTAATAGGACTTGGAGGCGTAGGCGCCTACGCCGCCGAAATGCTTGCGCGTGCCGGTGTTGGATCTCTGCTGATACTCGATTCTGACAATGTCTCTGTTTCCAATCGCAATCGTCAGTTGCTGGCGCTGGAGTCCACCACAGGCAGACCCAAAACTGAAGTGATGGCCGAACGTCTTAGGGACATCAACCCCGATCTGTCACTTACCATAATCAACGATTACCTAACTCAGGAGAATGTGGAGCAGCTACTCGCCGGACACCAAATTGACTTTTTGGTAGATGCCATCGACACCCTCTCCCCGAAGATAGCTCTCATCCGCCATTGCGTTTCAAACAAAATACCCCTCGTCTCCTCAATGGGAGCAGGAGCTAAATTTGATATGACTAAAGTGAGGATAGCCGACATTTCAAAATCATATAACTGCCCTCTTGCATACATTCTTCGTAAAAAACTCCGCAAGGAGGGCATTACAAAGGGTTTCAAGGTTGTTTTTTCTGAGGAGTTGCCGGACCGTGAAGCCATCGTTCCCGTAGAGGAAACCAACAAAAAATCGCAGGTAGGCACAATTTCCTATCTTCCGGCAGCTTTCGGACTTGCCTGTGCTCAAACGGCAGTTGCATTTTTCATTTAATGATGCTATATTTGTCGCCTGACAAACAAAACAACAGTCCCTAATAATATATACTTTTTATGAAACTAAAAGAGATAGTCGCCCTTGTTGAAGGGAAGGTAGTGTGCGGAGAGCAAAACCTTGACGAGTCTGTCGAGTATGCCTTTTCTTCCGATCTGATGAGTGATGTGCTAACGCTGAGAATCACCGATTTTCTGCTTGTTACAGGACTTAGCAACATTCAGTCCATAAGGACGGCCGAAATGTCCGACCTTAAATATATTCTTATCGTGCGTGACAAGAAAGTCACTATGGATATGATAGAACTTGCGGAGGACAATGATATGACAATCATCACCACCGAGTTCTCTATGTTTAAGACTTCCGGTCTGCTCTACAATGCAGGTCTAAAGCCTGTTTATTGATTATGGAACTTGTTTATAAAGTTGAAGGAGGTGATTTTAACAAGGCCGGCTATGCCTCGTCGCAGATCAAGAAGGTGCTAAAACAACTTGGAGTGCCTCCTGTGATAATCAAGCGTGTTGTGGTGGCACTATACGAAGCTGAAGTCAACATTGTGGCACACGCCTGGCGTGGTGTAATCACGGCCGGCGTTAATGAGTCCGGCATCCGGGTGGTTCTCGATGATGAGGGACCTGGCATCCCAAACATAGCGCAGGCTATGGAAAAGGGTTATTCAACCGCCTCTCAGGAGGTGCGTGATATGGGCTTCGGTGCCGGTATGGGCCTTCCCAACATACGTGCCAATGTAGATGAATTCAATATTGCCTCAGAGGTCAACAAGGGTACTGTTGTGGACTTTTTCATAAGATTCTGAGAATTATGGCAGAGGATGTACATAATAGATATTATCGCGGATTGGAGATCGTACCGGATCTTTGCGTCGGTTGTTCACACTGTATGAAGGTGTGTCCGACTGAGGCGTTGAGGGTCAAAGGAGGTAAGGCTACAATCCAAACCGACCTCTGCATCGATTGTGGCCGCTGCTATCGTGAATGTCCCACAAATGCCATACGGGTGGTAGATGATGATTTTGACCAAATTTTCGCTTACAAGCATCGTCTGTTGCTGGTTCCGAGTCTCTTCTATTCCCAGTTTGAGGATAGGATGGAGATGAATGAAATCAATCGCATCATTGGCTCTTTGGGGTTTACGGAGGTAAGCCCGGTAGAGCTGGGTGTAGATTATCTCATAGAAGAGATGAATCGCTATATCGATGAGGCTCCGCCTGAATCCAGACCTGTAATTTCCTCATATTGTCCCGCTGTGGTACGCCTTATACAGGTGCGTTTTCCCTCGCTGGTGGATAATATCATGACGCTTTTACCTCCTCTGGAGATTACAGCTCAGTATTATAAGAGCAAATATCGTGAAGCCGGCATTCCGGAAGAGGAACTGGGTATTTTTTATCTCACTCCTTGTGTAGCAAAGATTGCTGCGGTAAAGGACCCCGTGGGAGGATATGTTTCTCCGATAACCGGAGTCATCAATATGGATCTGATCTATAGCAAAGTGATGATGGTGCACCGCAACCACAGTTGTACAGAGAACAGCATCCGCGCAAATGAGGAGATCACTTCCAATGCTATCCGCTGGTCCACCACCCGCGGAGAGACCAATGCTACACGGGGTGTAGCTCTTTCCATCGACGGTATGGGCAATGTGATAGAATTTTTGGAAAAGGTGGAAAACGGGGATATCGAGGGAGTGGACTTTCTGGAGCTTCGTGGCTGTGATGAGTCCTGTCCCGGCGGCATATTGGTAAGAGGCAATCGTTTTCTGGTGGCTGACGGTCTCCACAAAAGAGCTTCAACTGCCCCATGGGTCAACCCCTATATCAAGGATTTCCGCAAATATTGCGCTGAATACATGACGTTTGATAAGGTGCAGCCACGTGCCTTTATGAAATATGGCAAAGACATCAAGGAGGCTATCCGCAAGATGGAAGAAGTACGTACACTAAAGCGTACGCTGCCGGGCATAGATTGCTGTGCCTGCGGATCTCCCGGCTGTGAGGCTCTCGCCGGGGATATAGTCAATGGTGAGAGAAGTATTAACAATTGCGTCTTCATGCAGATTGCCAATGAAAGAAGGGGCACGCTGAATGTAGACGATGCCATCACCCTGATGGAAGAAATATGGGGTAAAAGATATGACTATTAGACAACTTGTAAAAGAAATGGACCTGCAGGTATTCTCAGGCGAGAATGGACTTGACAGGGAGATTGAGGGCGGATATGTATCAGACCTGCTCTCCGATGTTATGGGTTTTTCACAGGAAGGTGAAGTTTGGGTAACTTTACAGACACACAAAAACATAATGGCGGTGGCCTCTCTCAAAGATCTGGCTGCCATCGTACTGGTCAAGGGACTTAAGCCCGACGAAGATGCGATGGAGGTTTCAAATGAAGAGGGACTCCCGATTCTGGGAACCGACAAATCCTGTTTTGAATTTACCGGTAAACTCTGGTCTCTCATAAAATAACTACCGTGGAGCTTGGGTCATACAGAGGGGATTTGCACAACCACACGTTTCTCTCCCCCTGCGGTGACATCGAGATGACTCCAAGGTTCATCGTCAGCCGCGCCCGGGAGAAGGGTTGCAGCATTGTGGGCATAACCGACCACAATACCACCCGTCAATGTCCCGAGATCCATGCCCTTGGCCAAGAAAACGGCATTCTGGTACTATGCGGAGCGGAAATCACTACACGGGAAGAGGTTCATTGTCTCGCTTTTGTTGAAGACCGCGAGCGGCTTGACATGCTCCAGGAATACCTCAGCAAACATCTTCCTCCGATACCCAATGTTCCCGAAAAATTCGGTTATCAGATGTGGGTCGATCGTGATGAAAATATCCTCGGCGAAGAGGAATATCTTCTAATCTCGGCTATCGACCAATCTTTGGAGCAGGTAGAGACCTTTGTCAGGAGTCTGGATGGCATTTTTGTACTGGCACATGTCAACAAGAGCCGTGATTCGGTAATCAGCCAGCTTGGATTTATCCCATTTGACCTTAAACCGGATGCTTTGGAGATTTCCGCAAGATGTGACTTCCCTCAATTACTCCAAACTCATAAATACCTCTCTAAATATCGTTTTATTCGCTCTTCGGATGCCCATTACCAAGAAGATTTCGCCTCTTCGGGATGTACTTTCCATATTCGCGAACTTACCTTTTCGGAAGTGGCAATGGCTCTCAGAGGGCAGGAGGGGCGCTTTGTTTCACTTGATTGAATCTTGACAGTATGAATGATCTTGCGATGCATATCCTGGACATTGTCCAAAATTCCATTTCGGCGGGAGCCTCAAATATATGGATAGAAGTGCTCGTATCCATAGCACGCGATCTGCTCTCTATCTCCGTCAAGGATGACGGCAAGGGTATGACGCCTGAAATGGTTGCAAAGGTGACCGACCCTTACTGCACCACCCGTACCACCCGTAAAGTGGGACTCGGACTCCCGCTCTTAAGGCAGGGTGCCGAACAGGCGGGTGGCTCCCTCTCAATAGACTCCACTGTAGGAGTAGGAACTACAGTTAAAGCGGAATATGGCCTGAGTCATATCGACCGTCCTCCGATGGGAGATTTGGCAAACGCCTATGTACTGCTTCTCGGAGCCAATCCCGATATCAATATAGTACTGCACTATACCACCGATGAGGAGGATTTCAGCATCAGTACAAAAGAGCTTGATGAGGCTTTGGACGGGCTGCCTCTCAACGATCCGCAAGTGATGAAACTTGTGTATGAAATGGTCAGTAGCAATATCTGAAAAATTTCTTTTTGTTTATGAGAAATAATATGGCTATTTTTACATTTTATTTAGAAAACCCCGTTTATTCTGTCAAAACAATAAACACTTTATAATAAAAAATTCACAAATATGAACAAAATTAAATCGCTTGATGATTTGCGCAAAATGAAGCAGAACCTCAAGTCGGACATTTCAATCCGCGAGAAAAGTGATAAAGCGGAGGAGATGGTCAGAGTGAGGGTTGCAATGGCAACTTGCGGTATCGCCGCCGGTGCGCGTGAAGTGATGAACACGCTTCTACGGAAGGTAGAACAGGATTCTCTCCCTGTCGTTGTCACCCAAGGCGGCTGTATGGGCTACTGCTATGCCGAGCCTACCATCGAAGTTGCCGTCCCGGGCAAAGATCCCGTAGTTTTCAGTCATGTAGATTCAGCGAGGGCGCTGGAAATCGTTGACAAATACATTGTCGGAGGAGAACTTTTAGACGGTATCATTCCGGTTAATTACCAGACAATCCAGGAAAAGCTTTAATCTTATGGTACAGATCAAAATGCATTTACTGGTATGCGGCGGCACAGGTTGCCGTGCATCCGAGAGCGATATTTTGGTTGAACAGCTCAACCATCATTTGAAACTCAACGGGCTTGCAGATGAGGTTAAGGTGGTTACCACAGGCTGCTTCGGCTTTTGCGAGAAGGGACCCATCGTCAAAGTTATTCCCGACAATACATTTTACACGCAGGTAAAACCCGAAGATGCTGAGGAGATTGTTAAAGAGCACGTTCTCAAAGGTAGAAAAGTGGCACGTCTTCTCTACGAGGATCCGGAAACTCTGGAACATATCAGTGACTCCAAACACATGGAGTTCTATCAGAAACAGGTGAGAATAGCACTTCGCAACTGCGGATTCATTGATCCTGAAAACATTGACGAGTACATTGTACGAGACGGCTACGCCGCCCTCGGTCAGGTACTCGCATCAGACCCGAAAGAGACTGTCGAAATTATTAAGAAGTCAGGTTTGAGAGGTAGGGGAGGCGCTGGTTTTCCAACCGGTCTTAAATGGGAGATAGCAGCCGGCAACCATGCCGACCAGAAATATGTGGTTTGTAATGCCGACGAGGGTGACCCGGGAGCATTTATGGACCGTTCCATCCTTGAGGGTGACCCCAACTCCATAATTGAAGCGATGGCTATTTGCGGCTACTGCATCGGAGCCACCAAAGGTCTGATCTACATCAGGGCTGAGTATCCTCTCGCAATCCGCCGTCTGGAGATTGCCATAAAGCAGGCTCGGGAATACGGCCTTCTCGGCAAGGATATCCTGGGCAGCGGATTTGATTTCGATATCAATTTGCGTCTCGGCGCCGGAGCGTTCGTTTGCGGTGAAGAGACTGCATTGATCAGTTCTATGCAGGGATCCCGTGGAGAGCCTACCATCAAACCTCCATTTCCGGCACAATCGGGATATATGGGCAAACCTACCAACGTAAACAACGTTGAGACTTTTGCCAATATTCCCCCCATCATTTTAAAGGGATGGGAGTGGTTTAATTCCATCGGATCGGAGAAGTCCAAAGGTACCAAGGTATTTGCACTCGCAGGTAAGATCAACAACGTGGGTCTTATAGAGGTTCCCATGGGAACTACTCTTCGAGAGGTTATCTTTGAGATCGGAGGCGGTATCAAGGATGGCAAGCGCTTCAAGGCTGTTCAGACCGGAGGTCCTTCCGGCGGATGTCTCACAGAGCAGCATCTCGATACTCCTATCGACTACGAACATCTCACTGCAGCCGGCTCTATGATGGGCTCCGGAGGTATGATTGTGATGGACGAGGATGACTGCATGGTATCGGTAGCCAAATTCTATCTTGAATTTACGGTTGAGGAGTCCTGCGGCAAATGCTCACCTTGTCGTATCGGCAACAAGCGCATGCACGAGACTCTGGAAAAGATATGCCAGGGCAAAGGCACATTGGATGACCTGGAGTACCTCGAGAATCTCGGCAAGGTAATCAAAGATACCGCTCTTTGCGGTCTCGGCCAGACATCCCCCAATCCGGTGCTTTCCACAATGCAGTACTTCAGAGATGAATATCGCGCTCACGTTGTAGACAAAAAGTGTCCTGCAGGACAGTGCAAGGCCCTTAAAAGCTATGTTATCGATGAGACGAAGTGCATCGGATGTACCCTCTGCGCCCGCAATTGTCCTACCGAAGCAATCACCGGTGACAAGAAAGTACCTCACGTTATCGACCAGTCGAAATGCATCAAGTGTGGTGCCTGTTATGAAAAATGTAAGTTCGGTGCAATTCAAATACGCTGATAATTATGGATAAAATAAAACTCACTATAGATAATAAGCCTGTTGAGGTTGCTAAAGGAACGACCATTTTTCAGGCCGCACGTCAGGCGGGCATCAACATCCCCGCGTTGTGCTATATGAAACTGGAGAATCTGGGCGTAGAAAATCGCCCCGGTGCTTGCCGCATTTGCGTGGTGGAGGTAGAGGGACGCCGCAATCTGGCTCCTTCCTGCTCTACCGACTGTACCGAGGGAATGGTGGTGAAGACTACTTCTCCCAGAGTGCTCAATGCGCGCAGAACCGTGATGGAACTCATTCTTTCGGATCATCCCCAAGATTGTCTTGTATGTCCTTCCAACGGTCAATGCGAGTTGCAAGACCTTGCGGCTACTCTCGGTATCAGAGAGATCCGTACTGTTGAAAATGCTGCAGTCTCTACCTACCGCAAGGATTACTCGTTTTCGTTGAAAAGAGATATGGACAAGTGCATTCTCTGCCGTCGTTGCGAGTCCATGTGTAATGATGTACAGACAGTAGGTGCTCTCGGAGCAATCAATCGAGGCTTCAATTCGATTGTGGCTACTGCTTTCGAACAGAATCTTTCAGATTCACCCTGCGTATTCTGCGGTCAGTGCGTTGCAGTTTGCCCGACAGGAGCTTTGACCAGGACCGATGATACCGGAAGAGTGTTCAAGGTGCTCGCTGATCCTTCAAAGACCGTTGTTGTACAGACTGCACCTTCCGTTCGCGCCGCATTGGGAGAGGAATTTGGTCTGACCCCCGGTACTGATGTTACCGGTAAGATGGCCGCAGCCTTGCGCAGACTTGGATTTGACAGGGTATTCGATACCGATTTCGCTGCCGACCTCACCATTATGGAGGAGGGTACGGAGCTTCTTTCACGTATCGGAGCCTTCCTGAAGGGTGACACCTCGGTTAAATTGCCGATACTCACCTCCTGCTGTCCCGCCTGGGTTAATTTCTTCGAACAGAATTGGCCCGATATGCTGGATCAGCCCTCTTCCGCAAAATCTCCTCAGCAGATGTTCGGAGCTATAGCAAAGAATTATTTTGCCAACAAAATGGGCATAAAGAGAGAGGATCTCGTTGTCGTATCCGTGATGCCTTGTATTGCCAAGAAATATGAGTGTACAAGGAAAGAATTCTCAGTAGACGGCAATCCGGATGTGGATATTTCAATCTCTACCGCTGAACTTGCCGCTATGATAAAGATGGCAAATATAGATTTTGTGTCGTTACCTGATGAGGATTTTGATCATCCTCTTGGTGAGTCGACCGGTGCAGGTGTAATCTTCGGAGCCACCGGAGGTGTAATGGAAGCTGCGTTACGTACTGCATACGAGGTGTTTACCGGTAAAACTCTCGAACGTCTCGAATTCAAGGAGATTCGCGGTTTTGACGGTATCCGTACTGCAAGTGTGGATTTCAATGGAACTATGGTCAATGTCTGCATCGCACACCAGTTGGGCAATGCCCGCAAAGTGATGGAAGGCATCCGTAGCGGTAAATTCAATTTCCATGCAGTTGAGATCATGGCTTGTCCCGGAGGTTGTATCGGCGGAGCCGGACAGCCCTATCACAAGGGTGATTCGTCACTTATAAAGGCGAGAGCACAGATGATTTATCGTGCCGATGCCCAAAAACCTTTACGTAAGTCTCACGAGAATCCTTACATTGTGAAACTTTATGAGGAATTCCTGGGACAGCCGATGAGCGAACTTGCGCATCATCTGCTCCATACACACTATTTTGACAAACACCATAAAATATAGGATATGAAAATCGAATTAAATGATAGCCACCTCAGGCAGATTAAAGAGATATGCAACTCATTTCATAATGATCCCGGTGAGTTGATTACTATTCTGCATAGGACACAGAATGTGTTCGGATACCTCCCTGAAGAGGTCCAGAGGGCTGTGGCCCACAATCTCGGAATTTCAGTAGCCAAGGTTTTTGGTGTTGTTAGTTTCTACTCATTCTTCACGATGACTCCGAAGGGCAAATACCCTATTTCGCTCTGTTTGGGAACGGCTTGCTATGTTCGAGGAGCCGAAAATGTGCTGGCAGAATTTAAGAAACAACTGGGAATAGAGGTTGGCGGGGTGACTCCCGACGGAAAATTCTCACTGGATTGTCTTCGTTGCGTTGGAGCCTGCGGACTCGCCCCCGTGGTTATGATTGGAGAGAAGGTCTATGGCCGTCTGACTCCCGCTATGGTAAAAGATGTTCTTGCAGAATATAAATAGATGATGGGACGTTATTCACGTCTCTAATCGATACTCAGTTTGTGGCCGGATGATTTGACAACGACAGTTGTCAAATCATCCGGCTCAATTATTGGCAATCCTTTTGTCTTAAACGCAGCTCCTTTCTTCAAAAATGATTAAATTTGCATAATGAACAATATCATAGATTTACAACGCAATTATTTCAACACAGGTGCCACCTTGGGCTATGATTTCCGTATCAACCAACTCAAAAGGCTCAAGAGCATTATCCGTAAATATGAACCTGAGATACTTGATGCATTTATTAAGGATTACAATAAATCGGCATTTGACGTAGTCTCAACAGAGGTTGGTTACGCCCTAGTCGAGTTGAACTACCTCATCAAGCATCTCAAGAAATTGATGAAGCCTAAGAAGGTCAAAACCTCTATTATCAACCGTCCTTCAAAAGGCTATGTAGTGCCGGAGCCTTACGGAGTTACTTTGGTGGTGGCCCCCTGGAACTATCCATTCAACCTCTCCTTTGTTCCCCTTGCGGCTGCTATGGCCGCGGGCAACACTGTGGTGCTGAAACTCTCCACCAATACCCCCTGCCTTTCGGAACTACTATACAATATATTGATGCAGAACTTTCCGAGAGAGTATATTTATGTCACCTGGAATTCCACTATTGAGAGAGAAGCGCTCTTCGGATGCAAATTTGATTATATCTTCTATACCGGATCTCCGGCGGTTGCCCGCGAATTGCAGTTTCGCCAAGCACAGAATGGTCGCCTGACACCTATGACCCTCGAACTAGGAGGCAAGTCCCCATGTATTGTGGATAAGGATGCGGATATCAATGCCGCTGCACGCAGAATTGTATGGGGCAAGTTTCTCAACGCCGGGCAAACCTGCGTAGCACCCGATCACATTTACGTAGAGAGGAGTGTCAAGGATGCACTCGTCTCTAAGATGATTGCCTACATCAAGGAGTTTTTCTACAACAAGAATGGCGGAGAATATACTCTTCGGGATGATTTTACATATCTTGTAAATGCTAAAGCCGTGGAGCGTCTGCAGAGATCTTTGGGGAATGGCAGAATCCTCTGGGGTGGCAAAGTTGAAGATCGTAGGATGGAACCTACAATTGTAGATATGGTGACTGAGGAGAGTCGTTTGATGCAAGAGGAGATATTCGGGCCCGTATTGCCGGTTCTGGTTTTTGACGATATATTTGCCCTAATTCACACCATTAAGAGCCTGGAAAAGCCTCTCGCATTTTATTTCTTTGGCAAGAAGTACGCAAAGATGATTATGAGAGAGTGCCATTTCGGCGGAGGAGCTGTTAATGACACTATAATGCATTTGAGCGAACTATCGATGCCTTTCGGCGGAGTCGGCCAGAGCGGTATTGGATCCTATCATGGGAAGAAGAGTTTCGAGACCTTTTCCCACTACAAGAGTATCCTCGTCAAACACCCGAACAAAGAGTTCAAGCTTAAATATCCGCCTCATAATGCTTTTAAACTTCGTATTTTGAGAAAATATCTTGGTCTATGAAAAAAATAGTGTTGCTGCTGGTGTTGACGATGCTCTCCATCAGCGCTTTGGGGGCAAATGAAGGGAAGATTGATTCAACTTTAGTGCGTCTGAAGTCTGAGTATGAGATTGAGACTATGAGGATCGGAGGATCATTATTGAGAATGATGATGACCCTGTCGGGGGACCGTCAGGCTAGAAAAGCCTTTAAGGCTATGAACATCAAGGAGATCATAATGACTGAATTCCAGGATGAGCCTGAGAAAATCGCCTCCAAGGTGGTTGATAAAATAAATAAAGCTCTGGAGGCTGACGGCTATATTATTGTACCGCCTGATAAATCGGCTTCCGAAGAGGTAAAAGAAGAGGTCAAAGAGAAAGAAGAGATAAAATGGGACGCCTATACTCTGATTGAAGGGGAGATGGTTTATGGATATGCTATTCTTACATATTTTCCAAAAGCGAGTTTTCTCTGTGTACGCTGTTCGATGAAAGTCTCGGAACTTGAAAAGTTAGTTGGTATGATAAAGAATAAATGATGTTTTTTTTCGAAGAGAAAGTGATGTTGAATTAATTCTTACCTTTGTAAGTTCACAAACAGAGACTAAAAATGGCAATTTTTGGAATATTCGGCAAGAAAAAAGCTGCTGCAGAGGAGGCCGAACAGAGAGATGTGGCTCTTGAAGAGGGTCTGAAGAAGACCAAAACCTCCATTTTCAACAAAATCACCTATGCCATAGCGGGTAAAAGCATAGTCGATGACGATGTACTCGACTCCATAGAGGAGGCACTTATCACATCCGACGTTGGAGTGGAGACCACCCAGAAGATTATCGAGCGTCTCGAGGCCAGAGTGGCCAGGGACAAATATCTCAATACAGCCGAACTCAACCGGATATTATGCGAGGAGATTGAAGCGTTGCTCGATGTTGCTTCCGGAGCGCAGATTGAGCCCTTCGATTTTTCCAAAAAACCCTATGTAATAATGGTGGTGGGCGTCAACGGAGTCGGTAAGACTACAACGATCGGTAAGCTTGCCGCACAACTAAAAAGCGAGGGTAAGAAGGTTGTTCTTGGTGCTGCAGATACCTTCAGGGCCGCTGCAGTGGACCAGCTCGTGATATGGAGTCAGCGTGCCGGAGTTGATATAATCAAGCAGGAGATGGGCGCAGATCCCGCTTCAGTGGCATATGACAGCGTCAAATCCGCCGTAGCCAAAGATGCCGATGTGGTAATTGTCGATACGGCCGGCCGTTTGCACAACAAAATCAACCTGATGAACGAACTCACCAAAATCCGTAACGTGATGAGCAAGGTTGTACCGGACGCACCTCACGAGGTTTTGCTGATAATAGACGGCTCCACCGGCCAGAATGGTTTTATTCAGGCAAGGGAATTTGTCAAGGCGACGGAAGTGACCGCACTTGCAGTCACCAAACTCGACGGTACGGCTAAAGGCGGTGTGGTGATAGGTATCAGCGACCAATTTCACCTACCCATCAAATTTATAGGAGTGGGCGAGAAGATTGAGGATCTCAAACTTTTCGACAAGAAAGGGTTCGTAGAATCCCTTTTCAAATAGATAAAAATAGATACGATATATGACAGTTTCCTACAATTGGCTTAAAGATTATCTCAAATTTGATCTCCAGCCGGCAGAAGTTGCAAAGATATTGACCTCTACAGGTCTTGAAGTTGAACATATGAATCATGTGGAGCAAATTCCCGGTGGACTGGCCGGAGTCATCGTTGCTGAGGTTGTGGAATGTTTCGATCATCCCGATTCTGATCATCTGCATGTTACAAAACTCAATACAGGTGCTCCGGATCTCCTGCAGGTGGTATGTGGTGCTCCTAATGTTGCTGCAGGACAGAAGGTGCTCCTCGCAACAGTCGGAACAACTCTCCCTAACGAAGATGGAAGCGGCTTCAAGATCAAAAAGTCTAAAATCCGTGGAGTTGAGAGCTTTGGAATGATCTGCGCTGAGGATGAACTGGGTATCGGTACCGACCATCAGGGCATAATGGTGTTGGAGCCTGAAGCCGTCGTAGGTACTGCCGCTAAGGACTACCTCGGTCTCAAGACCGATACTATCTTTGAAATAGGTCTGACACCAAATCGAATTGATGGTGCATCTCACATAGGAGTAGCACGCGATCTCTATGCATATTGCAAGTTGAGAAATATACCCGTCGAGTTTGCGCTTCCTTCGGTAGAGGGCTTTAGCAAAGGTGAAGGAGAATCTATTCCCGTCAGGGTTGAGGCACCGGATCTGGCTCCTCGTTATATCGGTATAACAATAAAAGGTGTGAAGGTTGGTCCCTCTCCCGATTGGCTCAAAGAGCGTCTCATGATGATCGGACAACGCCCTATCAATAATATTGTGGATATCACAAATTTTCTTCTAAATGAGAATGGACATCCGCTGCACGTATTTGATGCAGCAAAAATAGAGGGGCGGGAAGTGGTAGTGCGCCGAAGTACACCTAACTGCAAATTTGTTACTTTGGATGGAGTTGAAAGAACCCTTTCTTCCGAAGACCTCGTCATCTGCAATGCAAGGAATCCGATGTGTATCGCCGGAGTATTCGGAGGAGAAGATTCGGGAGTAACGGAGTCCACTACCGACATATTTCTTGAGAGTGCATATTTCAATCCCACAGGTATTCGCAAGACATCAAAGAGGCACGGACTCAAGACTGATGCCTCATTCAGATATGAGCGTGGAGTTGATCCCCTCAATACGATGTATGCTGCAAAACGTGCTGCTATGCTCATTACGCAGGTTGCCGGCGGACGAATAGTTGGAGAAATACGGGAATCCTATCCTAAAAAAATCCATGAATTGCAGGTCGAACTTGACTATGCACGCATGGAATCATTTATAGGTAAAAAAATCGAGACTCAAACCATAAAGGATATTCTGGTCTCACTCGACTTCTATATCAGAAGCGAGAGTGAAACAGGCTGTCTGGTGGATGTGCCTTCTTATAGAGTGGATGTTACCCGCGAGTGTGATGTCGTTGAGGAAATACTCCGCATCTACGGTTACAATAATGTTGAACTTCCCCTCAATATGAAGGTGGGTATCAATAATACTCCCTCTCCCGATCCGGAGGCGCTTCGCTCACGCATCTCGGACTTTCTCGCCAATAACGGTTTTGTGGAGACAATGAATAACTCCCTAACAAAGAGTGAATATTATTCAAAACTCAAGACATACCCTGCAGAAAAGCTTGTTATGTTGCTCAATCCTTTAAGCCATGATCTGGACTGTATGCGGCAGACTCTGATTCTCAATGCTCTCGAAGTTGTGGCATATAATCTCAATCGTCAGACAACCGATTTGAAGATTTTTGAGGTAGGCAATGTCTACTCCTTTGTTCCGAAAGAGGGTGATAATGACCCCGCTTCCAACCTAAAGTCTTACAGGGAAGAGATGCGTATCTCTATTGCAATTACAGGTCAGGGAGCCAAGTCATGGCGTAACGAGACAGGACGCGGCCACTATTTTGCGCTCAAGGGCTATCTTGAATTGCTTCTAAAGAGACTTGGCTGCAATATCTATGATCTTGAGACTGTGCCCGCTCCTTCGGATCTGTTCAGTGAGGGCCTGGAATATGGGTTACAGAGCAATCAGGTGGCAGTTTTAGGTGTGATTCAGCCGGCCCTTGCACGTCAATATGGTATCAAACAGCCGGTATTTGTGGCCGAACTAAGATGGAATGCCCTGATGGAACTGCTCAAACGAAATAAAGTGAGATACAAGGAACTTCCTCGATATCCTGAGGTCCGCAGAGACCTTGCTTTGCTATTGGACGAAAGCGTGACTTTTGCCGAACTTCGCGCATGTGCTTTCCGGACAGAAAAGATCCTGCTCCGTCAGGTGACCCTTTTTGATGTTTATCGCGGTGATAAGATTCCTTCCGACAAGAAGCAGTATGCATTGGGCTTCACTCTTCAGCATCCAGATCAGACTCTCACCGATGCTGATGTAGAAAAGGCTGTAGACAGGCTATACAATGCTTTCCAGACAAGATTCGGTGCAGTTTTGAGATAAAAAGATGTACGGTTTTTACAAGAAGGTCCTCCATTATTTCTCGCTGGTTAAATTTTCACATACCCTGTTTGCGCTCCCTTTTGCACTAATTGGGTTTGTGCTTGCCCTTAAAGAACCGGAAGTACATTTCGAATGGTTATCGCTTTTAAAGATAGTAGGGTGTATGTTTTTTGCGCGCAACAGCGCCATGGGATTCAATCGCTATGCCGACAGGGATATTGACGCCCGTAATCCGAGGACCCTTTTCAGGGAGATTCCTTCCGGAAAAATCACACCGCGGCAAGCTCTCGTATTTGTAATTATCAATATAATACTCTTTCTGCTGACTGCTTTGAGTATCAATCCGCTCTGCTTTATTCTCGCATTTCCGGCTCTGGCAGTACTCCTTGGCTACAGTTATACTAAGCGCTATACCTGGCTGAGCCACTATGTGCTTGGAATCGCTCTCGGTATTGCCCCTTCGGCCGCTTTTGTGGCTATTACAGGCTATTTTACACCGGCAATATCGGTGCTTTCACTCTCTGTTTGCCTCTGGTCCTCAAGTTTTGATATTCTCTATTCTCTTTCGGATGAAGAGATAGACCGTCAGCAGGGTCTTCATTCAATACCTCAAAAGTTCGGACGCGTAAAAGCAATGCGTATTTCCCTGATAGGACATCTTCTGTTGTTTTTTTTGATACCACTTTTTGGCCGGCTCATTTCGGGTAGTTGGCTTTTCATTATAGGCGCATGCATTTTTCTTGCGTTGCTGGTTTACCAGCACGCAATTATCTCTCCCACAAATCTGAAAAGATTAAATGCCGCTTTCTTTACATCAAACGGCATTGCATCACTGCTCTTTATGATTTTTGCGGTAGCTGACCTTCTATTTTTGCAATAGATTATTTTTCCGGTTTTACCCTTAGAAATCTGAATGCTTTGGTGATGATTCTGGGTAGCGGCTTACGGTCATCTTTTCCGGCAAGGTTGAGATAGATACCGAGTTTCTTGTGAATTGGCACCTTGTAGGTCTCCACAAACTCTATCAATGTGCCGTCTGGATCCTCTATGTAGGTGAAATGACCGTTGGCTTCGCCCATACCGAAGTCAGATCCGCTGTCGCAAACGAAGGGGTGTCCCGCCGCTTCGCAATCTTTACGGATTGCCTCCATATTGCGTACGTCAAAACAGAGATGTATATATCCCGGATCCCCCCAGAAACGGTCCTGATAGAGTTTGACCGGAGTGCGGTCAAGTGATTGTACCAGTTCAAGATGTGTAGTACCGAGCACTTCGCTGAATGGACCCTGCAGTGGCTGTGAGCGTTCCAGCATAACACGATGAAGCTTCTGTTCGACACCGGGGACTCCTTTGAGGTCTTCAAAAACACCTTCTGCATCGGCAACCTTACGGTCGTAACCAAGTATTTTCCCGTAAAACTCAATAGATTTATCCATGTCCGAAACTCCAAGTACTACTCCGTTTGAGCCGCCTGTAATGGCACCTTTGACCTTTGTAAACTCAAAATAGTCTTCTTCTATTTCGAAAATATTTCCCCAAGGGTCTTTCATATAGAAGTGATCCAGTCCGGCAAATGACTTGCAGGGTTCGCTAAGCAGATCAAGGCCTCTGGATTTATAGGTATTATATGCCAGTTGTATATCGGGACATTTAATTTTACAGATAAAGATACCTGTATCACCGAGAAGTGGGGTAGAGGCAGGCCGGTTGAGCTCCCTTCCGCGGGGTTCCCAGATTTCAAGTCCACCGCCTCCGCGAAGGTTAAGAGCAAGAATCGCATATCTCGGTTGAGGTTTTCCGCCTGTGTAGGGTAACATCCTTTCGGCTACGCCTTCATCTCCGAGTACCTTAATATCTACTCCAAATTGTTCGATATACCATTTCCATGCAGCATTTGCATCTTGAACCCCTATGCCTACCTGCTGTATGGCGCTGATTACTTTGACTTTCTCTTTCATATTTCTATAATTGAATCAGGTGGCGGAAATTTTCTTGGCAAGCTTCCAATAGAGCCACGGTGTATATTTGTATATGTAGCACATCAGAAGTTCAATCCGTCCGATGAGCTTTCTGTGTTTTCCTTTAGCGACAGCCCTGACCGCGGCTTTACCGCAAAGGTCTACATCCATGCCGTTTGCCTGGCCGGCATCCATTTTGGCATAAGGCTTGCCGTCAGCCAATACCGCACTTTTGCTGATCTGAGTATTGACTCTTCCCGGTATGATGAATGTAACCTTGATGTTGTCATTCTCCAGGTCGAGCGACTCGAAAAAGCCGAACAGAGCCCTTTTTGAGGCACAATAGGCAGATCTTAGGGGAAACCCGAAGAGTCCGGAAATGGAGGTATTGACACCAATGTGAGTACATTTGGCAGCCTTAAGCATGGGAGCCAGTTTCTTTGTCATATAGACCGAACCGAAATAATTGATGTCCATCAGTTTGAGGTCTACTGAAAAATCGGTGTCCAGAGCGAGTGCCCTCTGGGAAATGCCCGCATTGAATATTATAACCTCAGGTTTCAGATTTTCCTTCTCCATAAATGAAATCAGGTCGTCAATAGTCTCCCTTTTTTCGAGATTAAATTCGAAAGGCCACGCTTTCACGCCGTAACTGCGGCACAATCCGCAAACTCTCTCCAGCTGCTCAATACCCAGACCTGTTACAATCACATTTGCACCGTTTTTGGCCATATTGCAGGATATTGCCTCTCCGATGCCGGATCCTGCACCTGTTACAAGCGCTGTCTTGCCGGTATAAAATTTCTTTATTTTCACGTCGTTTTATGGTTTTTTACAAAACGTCCAAAGTTAGCAATAATAATTTGTTATTTTTGCATCCGTATAAAAACATGAGGATATGCAGAAACTGAAGATTGTTTTTCTCGACGCGGCAACAATAGGTGATGACGTTTCACTCCAGCCGATTATTTCTCTTGGACAATTGACTACATATTCATCTACGGCTCCCGACGAAGTAGTTAAACGCATCAGTGGCTGTGATGTAGTCATCACAAATAAAGTATGGGTGGGGAAGAAAGAGATTCATTCCAATCCTTGTTTGAAGCTCATCTGTGTGGCTGCAACGGGAATGAACAACGTAGATTTGGCCTATGCCGCATCCAAAAATATTCCCGTACGCAATGCAGTCAACTATTCCACTGAAAGTGTGGCCCAGGTAACTTTTATGCACATTCTGAATCTTGTGGGTAAGGCCCCTTATTTTGACAATGCTGTCAAAAGCGGCTACTATAGTTCGGCAGGCTCCTTTACCGATGTCACAAATCCCTTTTATGAGCTAAAAGGCAAACGTCTCGGCATCATCGGTCTTGGCAATATCGGCTCCAGAGTGGCTCAGATTGCTGAAGTATTCGGTATGGAAATCTCATATTTTCCCACTTCGGGAAAGGCACATTCCGACAAATATCCGGCCAAAGGGCTGGGACAGCTGCTCGCGGAGAGCGATGTTATAACCATACATGCTCCACTCAACGAACGCACAAAAGACCTGATCACCCGTAAGGAACTGCATGCGATGAACCCTAATGGATATATCGTAAATATGGGGCGCGGAGGCATAATCAATGAGGCAGATCTGGCTGATGCGCTGGATTCGGGAGTTATGGCGGGTGCAGCCGTGGATGTTTTTACCAAAGAGCCTCTGCCTGCTGACCATCCCTATTTAACAATGACAAAGAGGAATAAGTTGTTGCTTACCCCTCATATCGGTTGGGCCAGCAAAGAGGCCAGAGAGCTGCTCGTAGCCAAAATTGCCGAGAATATAAAGACCCTCTAAAAATATTTCACTTCCCTTTCCTCAAGCGCCGAAAGGATATTGTTGGCCATACGGCTTGCTCCGAAACGGAAAAGTGCGGGAGTTAACCATTTAGTGCCAAGCGTATCACGTACTATATTGTAATAAATTAGCGCCTCTTCAGGCGTGGAGATGCCGCCGGCCGGTTTGAATCCCACTTTGCGTCCGGTCTTGCCGTAATATTTTGCAATAGCCTGGCACATCACTTGTGCTGCTTCAGGAGTGGCTGCAGGAGAGATTTTGCCGGTAGATGTTTTGATAAAGTCCGCTCCGGCCTCCATTGCGAGCATTGAAGCCTCTTCTATCTGAGCAGCATCCTTGAGTACACCTGTCTCGAGAATCACTTTGAGATGGACATCGGAGTTTATTGCCTTGATGGCTTTGTTTATCTCATAAATCTCTCTTGAGGCCTCTTGCGGACGCCCGTCGAGAAAAGAATTGAGTGCAAGGACGATATCTACTTCGTCCGCTCCGTCGGTCACCGCCTCGGTACACTCGAGCAACTTGACTTTTAGAGGACTCTGTGATGCCGGAAAGCAGCCTCCTACCACTGTGATATGAACATCCTTGCTTTTTCTGGTAGCTGCGATAACTTCGGCAAAATTGGGATAAACACATATTGAAGCTGGCTTAGGATAGTCCGGAAAAACATTGTTGAAATTGTTTACTTTCTCCACCATAGCTCTAACCGATGCAGAAGTGTCGGTGGCATTGAGAGATGTCAGGTCGATCATCCCGAGAATAGTCTTGTAAATCTCTTTCATATCTGATGTCTGTTTTTGCTGTCGATAAAAATCTCTTCAGTTAGTATCTAATATCTGTTTTTGCTATCAATAATTATGGTTACTGGGCCGTCATTGACCAGTGCAACTTCCATTTCGGCTCCGAATTCGCCACACTGTACCTCCTTCCCGATGCAGTCGGAGAGGGTTTTCTTAAACTTTTCGTATAGGGGAATTGCCGTTTCCGGCTTCGCCGCAAAAATATAAGAGGGACGGTTGCCTTTCTTGGTTGAGGCGAAAAGCGTAAACTGGCTCACCACCAATATTTCGCCGCCGGTATCGGTAACGGAAAGATTCATAACTCCGTTTTCATCGTCGAAAATTCGCAGGGCTGCAATCTTATGACACATCCAGTCGATATCCTCATGCGTGTCTGCATCCTCAAATCCAACAAGTACCATCATCCCATATCCTATCGTTCCGACCACTTTACCTTCAATTGTAACACTCGAAGAAGAAACCCTTTGTATTACTACTCTCATATTGTTTAGTTTTTAGTTCCTGTACTTAATATTCAAATACCACAGCTTCGAAAATACAAAAATTTTCTCCGCTCGTGTTATTTGAATTTTTCACACTTCATACTTCATACTTCATACTTCATACTTCATACTTTATACTTCATACTCCATATTTTACACTCAGCACTTATTTCGTATATTTTATTCAAATACCACAGCTTCGAAAATACAAAAATTTTCTCCGCTCGTGTTATTTGAATTTTTCACACTCCACACTCCACACTATCCGCTTATGCGGATTTTTATTCCTGCTTTCTTTAGCGGCTCAGCGGCGAGCTCCATCTCCTCCACTGAAACCTTCTCCAGTGTAGAAAGAGGAGGCTTACGGTCAAGAGTATAAAGCATAACTTCGCGCGGATGCAGCGCAATCACCATTTTCTGCCATTTTTCGAGCAGATCGCTTCTCATGGAATCTATTTTCACACCATTCACCGAGCCACGCAAGAACATAGTCTGCAATATGAAATTTCCCTCAAACCACTCCAAATGTGAAATTACTTCTCTGATGTTGTAATTAGGATTTTGAGGACGGTCGAGAAGCTTGACATAATCATTATCTACACCGTCAAGTTTTAGAATGGGATTCTCTATTTTGCGCAACGCCTCCTTGACTCCGGGGCTGCCCAGCATTGTAGCGTTTGAAAGCACTGATATGACAGCCTCAGGGAAAAGCTCATCCCTAAGGGCAACCGTAAAATCAATGATTTCCGGAAAATCAGGATGTAGGGTAGGCTCCCCATTACCGGAAAATGTAATGGAATCTACCTTAATATTGTTACTATGGCACTCCGCCAATCTGTCTCTGAGGGCTTCTCGCACCTCTTCTACCGTAGGCATTTTGTTATCGGAGCGTCCCTCTGAGTTCCATCCGCACTCGCAGTAAACACAGTCAAATGAGCAAATCTTGCCCCTTAAAGGCAAAAGGTTAACCCCTAACGAGCTGCCGAGACGCCTGCTCCTTATCGGACCGAAAACTATATTGTCAAAATATATCGCCATAATCCGTTATTATAATATTCTTATGGATCTGCTCTCTTTTGTGAGCGCCATACGTTTATAATCAATATTGTCAATAAGGACTATGCCAGGTCTTTTACCTGGTGTAAATGATCCGAATCGCTTTTCCGCACCGACTGCGTATGCGCCGTTTAGACAGCACCATCCGAGTATCTCTTCAAGCCGGATGTGGGGGAAGTGCTCCCGGATGCAGCGGATCTCCTCTACCATGGAGAGTTGCAGATTGCTCGAAAGACTATCGGTACCGACACATATGGTGAGGTTGTTTGTCCTTAGCAGGTCGAGTGGGGGCAACATTCTATTTATGAATATGTTGGAGAGAGGGCAGACTACCCAATAGGGGTTTTTGAGGACTCTCAATGCCTCATCAATACTCTCCTGGTCAGTAACCGTATTATGGACCAGCAAGACCCGCCCCTCTATTGGAGCCTTTACCTCCTTTTGCAGGTTGTCAAGGAAATATTTGAGTGCAGATCCGCCTGTTACAGGAGGCATCGAGCAGCCGCGCTCCTTATAATCCTCTGCCAGTTCTCCTGTACCGTATCTGATCATATCCTCTTCCTGGTCACTCTCCTGGTTGTGATAGGAGAGATATCCTGACTTGAGACCCTCTGCAGCCGAAAGGCGGTTGAGCAACGGACTCATCGTATAGGGGGAATGGGGGGTAGGTGCGGCGTCCAACCCCATTTTTTTAGCCTTTTCTTGTAGTTCTATCGCTCCGTCAAGTATCTGCAGCGCATCTTCAGGTTCAGTTCCGAAGACCTCCAGATAGGTGCGGGTGTAAATAGGCGAGGAGGCCTTGGATTCGAAGCTCTCGTCGCAATTGCTGATATCGGCCATTACCGAAACACCTGCTTCGTACATCTGCTCCATCTGCTCCGAAAGTGCTTCTATCCGTTCTTCCCGACTCACTGTCAGGCGAAGTGCATTTATTTGCCGTATGAATCCGTCCATGCCGCTCCCTTGTTGGAAAAGACCCTTCATGTGGGAGAGTTCGACGTGGCAATGGGAATTGGCAAATCCGGGGATGAGTATCCCTTTAAAATATTCCGCCTTTGCTTTTCTTTTAGAATCAAGCCTCTCTACTTCACCACAAGAGAGAATTTTTCCCTCATCATCAACTTCCACATATCCATTATGTATAGGCTCCCTATCAATTGGAAAAATATAATCGGCTCTATATATCATCTCTTTTTTTGTTGCTTGAATTTCTTATTGAGTTCAAGGAGTTCCTCTTTGGTCAGACGCTTTTCACGGGTTGTGATGCGACGATTTTTTGTATCGGGCAGTTCTCGAGCCATTGAATCCTTGATTGAAATATCCAGTATTGAGGTATCAAGAGCAGAAGTTTCTTGAGCCAAGGTATCGCTTTCGGGAAAGGCTAATTGTTCCTCAACGGGTGCACCCTCGTCATAATCTATAGACTCTTCTCTCATAGGCCTATCAGGATCTCCATCTGCTTGCTGCAGATCGGAAAGATATTGTTCGCGCTCCTGCAATTTTTTCTCCACTGATTGAATGATCTGGAGAAATTGTTCCGGATCCCTGAGGTAAAAATTGATTGAATTGATAAACTCCTCCTCGGTATAGCCATATTTGTCAAGCAGAGGGGCATACACCTTCATCGAGTCGCTTTGGACCCTCATTAAAGGATTTCTGTCAACATAGATGTCGAGAAGAGAGATCTCATAATAAATCTCTATCATCTGCTTTTTGGGAATATCCGCTCTTGGACCACAGGAAATAGCCGTCAGCAGGAGTGTGAGTATGAGTATGCCTGTACGTTTCATCGCAGAAGTTTTGCAATTTAAACTTCAAATATAGCAATTTTTATACCTATCTTTGTCAAAATTAGTTTCAACCGGTATGAATCTCCTTGTTTTGGGTTCGGGCGGAAGGGAAAGTGCTTTAGCCTGGAAAATTGCCCGCAGTCCTCTTGCAGATCATCTTTACTGTATGCCGGGTAACCCCGGCACCGCTTCTTTCGCAACAAATGTGGATTGCAGTCTTTCCGATTTCGAATCCATCGCTCACCATATTTCCGACCTCTCTATCGATATGGTTATAGTGGGGCCTGAGAATCCTCTTGTCGATGGTATAACTGACTTTCTTCACAAGAGAATGCCATCACTGATGGTTATCGGCCCAGGACGTGAAGGGGCACGGCTTGAAGGCAGTAAGGATTTTGCCAAGGCTTTTATGGCCAGATACTCCATTCCTACTGCTGCTTACAGGACTTTTGACGCCTCACGGTTTGAAGATGCTTCCGTTTTCCTGGAGCAGCTCAAGCCTCCTTATGTTATCAAGGCGGATGGTCTTGCTGCCGGTAAGGGAGTAATTATAACACACTCAATAGAAGAGGCTCGTCATGAACTTGTCTCAATGTTTGGAGGACGTTTCGGTAATGCCGGTGCTAAAGTGGTTATAGAAGAGTATCTCTCCGGTATTGAACTCTCGGTTTTCGTGCTGACCGACGGCAAGGATTATCTGATGCTTCCTCACGCCAAGGATTACAAACGTATTGGTGAAGGCGATACGGGTCCTAATACCGGCGGCATGGGTTCTGTATCCCCGGTCCCATTTGCCGATGATCTCTTTATGTCGAAAGTAGAGGAGCGCATAGTAAGGCCTACTATAAGCGGCATTGCGGCTGAGGGTATGAATTACTGCGGTTTCATATTCATAGGTCTGATGAATTGTGATGGTGACCCTTTTGTGATAGAGTACAATGTCCGTATGGGTGACCCGGAGTGTGAGTCAGTCGTAAGACGAATTGACAGTGACCTGCTACAGCATTTACAGGCCGCTGCAAAAGGGACTCTCTCTAAGGAGAATATAGAGGTTTCGCCGCTGAGTTCAGTTACAGTTATGGCGGTTTCCGGAGGCTATCCGGGTAATTATGCCAAGGGATTTCCGATTTCCGGTCTCAAAGCCGACTCCGGAGAGGCTGATACCGTTGTATTTCATGCCGGTACTGCGGTCTCAGACTCCGAGATAGTGACATCCGGTGGCAGAGTACTCGCAGTCACATCGTTGGCGGAATCTTTGGATGAGGCACGAAAAGCCTCTTACAAAAGGCTATCTGAGATTTCTTTTGAAGGTATCTTTTACCGCACCGACATAGGTTGCGATTTATTGGATTTCTGATAGGGGGAAGTTGTCGTGAGTACGTCAAAGATCAACGGAAGGACGATAGCGCTGCTGATTTTGGCAGTTGTGCTCTATGTGAGTGCCTTTTTTACTGCTCCGGAGCCTATGGATTATGATGCGGTGCTGCCCTTAGGCACTCCTGAGTGTCTTGCTGCCGTGTTCGGTGCAACTTCTCTATCATATGTCCTGTCGGTTGCCTTTCTGGTACTTATCGCAGTCAGCATATACGCCTTTAACCTGATGTTTACAACAGGGATCAACTATTTGCTGCCGGTGTTGTACATTTTCCTTGTGGTATACAATCCGAAGGTGATTTTTTTCTCACCGCTCCATATCGCAGCATTGCTTCTGCTATGGTCGTTGGCATTCTCTTCCAAATACCGTAACTCTGTCGTTAATTTGAGCGACAACTACCTTTCGTTTTTTCTGTTGGCCACTGCATCGGTTTTCTTTCCCCCTTTGGTGTGGATTTTTCCTCTTGTCATACTTGTCAATTTTAGGGCTTCCGAGGAGAAGTTCAAGTATGTATTTACCTCGTTACTCGGAATGCTCACCCCTCCGGTGATGGCTGGTGCAATATCTTATATAATTGGTGGAAAAATACTTCTGAATGGATTGGTTGTCGCTTTCTGGGATTCTATGAGCACTTTTGGCGGATATAGTTTTGACTTTTCAACTGTGGAAATTGTGGCCGGTCTTTTTTTGCTCATTTTTTGTTTGATGTCAACATTTTATGTGTTGCGCAATCTCAATCGGTACAAAATTGTTCACTCCAATACCTCCATCCGCATAATCTTTTTTGCGATATTGATTTCGTTGATTTGTGCGGTTTTTATTAAGAATAACCACGATCCTTATGGTGTTTTGGTATTTGTGCCGGTTTCACTGATTCTTTTTGAGTATCTATCCTCTCCTAAAAATAACAAAGGAGCCATGATATTTTACATCATGGTCTCCGGTCTTGCAATAATCTCCAGAATTATTGTTTTCGTGCGCTAGACTCCCTCCATAAAATCGAAGCATCCATCGTGAAGGCCTTTGAGGTTCATGGCCTTGTAGATTTTCTGAATTTCACGCAGGTCTGCCATAGCATCCTCAGTAAGTTCAAATCGCTCGCCGCGTCCTATAATTTTGCGCCCCCAGTCAAAATATCCAAGATATACCGGAACTCCTGTTGCTTTTGCAATTGTATGAAATCCAAGTTTCCATCTTTTGACCGGCTCACGTGTACCTTCGGGAGCCAGTGCCAGGTGAAATTTTTCACTGGAATTGAAAATTCCAATCATCTGTTTGGTGACTGCCGCCCCGCTTTTGCGGTCAATGGGGACTGAGCCGAGTTTTTTAAGCAGCCAGCCCAGAGGCCAGACAAACATCTCCTTCTTGATCATGCACTTTGCATCGCCTCCGATTGATTGGTAATAGAGGTATGAGATTGCAAAATCCCATATGGATGTATGAGGCACACCCAGTATGATGCATTTGTCTTCGGGCACGGGAGTGTCATGGGAGACTTTCCAGCCCAGACTTTTCAGAAGAAATTTACAGAATTTGCGCCACATTATTGAACTTCCTCACTATTGTTGATGTCGGAACGAAGGTTGTTCCTGATGAATTTCTGTCTTATGGGTGTGTTGGTGCCCATATAGAACTCGATTATATCATTGATGTTCTCTTCCTTGGCCAGACGTACCGCCTCAAGACGCATTTCCGGCCCGATAAAGCCCTTGAACTCTTCGGGAGAAATCTCTCCAAGTCCTTTGAAACGTGTTACTTCGGCTTTTTTGCCGAGTTTGCTGACAGCTTTGTCTCTTTCTGCAGAATTGTAGCAGTAGATGTTGGTTTTCTTGTCAGTTACCCTGAATAGCGGAGTCTTGAGTATATGGAGGTGTCCCATACGTACGAGGTCGGGATGAAACTTGAGGAAGAAGGTAAGCAGCAACAGACGAATATGCATTCCGTCAACATCGGCGTCAGTGGCTATTACAACATTGTTGTAGCGCAGGTTTTCAATATCCTCTTCAATATCGAGCGCTGACTGCAACAAGCAGAGTTCTTCATTTCGGTCTACATAGAGGTCCTTTTTGGAGGCCTTGGCACAATTGAAGGGCTTACCCTTAAGGCTGAATACGGCTTGGGTGTTGGCGTCCCTGCTTGATGTGATTGATCCTGATGCTGAGTCTCCCTCTGTGATGAATATTGTGGTTTCCTTTGCCTGAGGATGCATCTCACCTTTGGTGGTCTTGTCGTTATAATGTACTCGGCAGTCCCTGAGTTTTTTGTTGTGGATGTTTGCCTTTTTAAGACGCTCCCTGGTCTTTCTGCTCACTTTGGATATGGCTGTTCGCTCCTGTTCAGAATCCTGTATCTTTTTTAGGATAATCTCCGCAACATCGAGATTTTTGTGGAGATAGTTATCCAGTTCTGTCATCAGAAAGTCAGTCATCGTCTTGGATATGGTCGGACCGTGAGTGCCATCTTTTTTATTTTGCCACATATATTTGGAGCCCAGCTGGACCTTAGTCTGTCCCTCGAACTCCGGTTCCTGTATGCGTACGCTGACCGCACCGATGATTGATTGGCGGATATCCACCGGATTGAAATCCTTTTTGTAATAATCCTTGAGGGTTTTGGTCAGTGCCTCCTTTAATGCAGAGAGGTGTGTGCCGCCGAGAGTTGTATTCTGTCCGTTGACAAAGGAGTGTATATTCTCTCCGTAATCGTTGCCGTGGGTAAAAACCACTTCAATATCCCCATTCTTAAGGTGGATAGGGGGGTAGAGAGGCTCTTCGACCATTGAATCATTCAGCAGATCGAGCAGTCCATTATCGGATTTGTAATCGGTGCCGTTGAAACTGAGTTTAAGACCTACGTTGAGGTAGGAGTAGTTGCGAAGCATCGTGTCGATGTACTCCGGATTATATTCGTAGGGTTCAAAGAGAGTGTCGTCAGGAATGAAAGTCACCAGAGTGCCGTTTTTCTCGGTGGTTGGTTCGGGCTTGAAGTCCGGAGTGGTCAGGATGCCCTTTTCATATTCAAGCGCAAGGGTCTCACCGGAGCGGAAAGATTGTACGGTGAAATGCGAAGATAGAGCATTGACAGCCTTCAAGCCGACACCGTTCATGCCGACGGATTTCTGGAAAGTCTTGTCATCAAATTTGGCTCCGGTATGTAGTTTGGTCACTGCAGCGTCAAGTTGGTTGACATTCTTGTCCTTTTCGCTAAAGCCGAAAGGGATGCCGCGTCCGAAGTCTCTTATGTAGATTCTTTTCTCCTCGATTCTCATGTTAATTTGTTTACCGTAGCCCATCGCAAATTCATCAATCGAGTTGTCAATCACCTCCTTCATCAGCACGTACATTCCGTCGTTGGGCTCGGTACCATCTCCGAGTCGCCCAATGTACATTCCGGGCCTCAGTCTTATGTGTTCAAGATCTTCAAGAGTGACGATGCTATCATCGTCGTATGCATAATTGTTCAATTTATCCGTTTGTTCCATCGATCGTTCCGTCGTTTTTACAATATGAGCGCAAATATAGCACTTTTTGTGCCTTTATTGAGAAGAAAAGGTTATTTTTGCAGGATATTTAAAGCTAATATCTAAAACAATATAATAAAAACTTTATAATTTATGGCCAACAAACTTTTTTCTGAATTTCCTCCGGTTCCTACCGAGAAATGGGAAGAGGTAATTATCAAAGACCTGAAGGGTGCTGACTACGACAAGAGGCTTGTATGGAAGACACACGAAGGGTTCGATGTGCGTCCTTACTACCGTGCCGAAGATTTGAAGAATCTGCGGTATATGGGCAGCAAACCCGGTTGTTTTCCTTTTGTCAGAGGGACAAAAAAGGATAACGAGTGGTATATTCACCAGGGGCTCTTTGCCGGCGATGGTGATTTTGCCAAGGCTAATGCCGAAGCAAAAGTTCTTTTGAAAAGAGGTGTCGAATCCCTCGGATTTTATCTTGACACCACAAAAGTTCAAACAAAAGAGGATTTCGCACTCCTTCTAAAGGGTATAGACCTGACGGTAGTCCCCGTATCGTTCTGCGGATGCTCTCTTAAAAACGCAGCGACTCTCAACGGCTTTATTTCTTACCTTGATTCTCTCGGAGTTGATAAAGATGCAGTCAATGCAGTTTTCGATTTCAACCCTCTGATGACTCTTAATACTAAGGGTTATTTTTGTGAGGAGTCAGCTTTTGTAAAACTCGCCGAATGCGTGAAAGCGGCACAGGAATACAAAAATATCCGCGTCATAACAGTTGATGCCACCACATTCAATGGAGCCGGTGCCTCCTCCACGCAGGAACTCGCATTTGCTCTGGCAGAAGGCAGCGAATATATTTCACGCCTGACGGAACTCGGCATCTCAGCTAAGGATGTTGCCAAAAAGATGTTATTTGTCTTCTCAGTAGGCAGTTCATACTTTATGGAAATTGCAAAATTCCGTGCGGCACGAATGCTTTGGGCCAATGTTGTAGAGGCCTATGGAACAGACTCCAACTGTGCAAAGAAGATGAAGATTTTCGCCTACACCGGAGAGTGGAACCAAACAGTTTACGATTCGTATGTAAATATGCTCCGCGCTACTACAGAGGCGATGAGCGCTGCCCTCGCAGGTGTTGATTATCTCGAGGTAGTGCCCTTTGACTTTGCCTATCGTGTACCCGGTGAGTTTTCAAGCAGGATAGCACGAAATATTCAGAGCATCCTCAAGGAAGAATCCAATTTCAACAAGGTTGTTGATGCTGCTGCAGGTTCATACTATATTGAAAACCTCACCAACTCTCTTGCAGAAGCTGCATGGAAACTCTTTACCGAAGTGGAGAGTGCCGGCGGATATGTGGCAAAATTTAAAGAAGGCTTTATACAGTCTGAAATTAAGGCTGTTTCCGACAAGAAAGACAAAAACATTGCCACCCGCAGGGAGACGCTCCTCGGTACAAACCAGTATCCTAACTTCCTCGAAGTTGCTGAAGACTGCATTACAAAGGAGATTGTTTCAAGAGAGATCCCCACCCTTATGGGCATGAAGGTGGAAGAACCTTGCTGCTGTCGTGAGAAGATGGCAGAGCCGCTACGACCTTATCGCGGATCTCAGGCATTCGAAGCACTCCGTTTGGCCACTGACCGAAGCGGTAAAGAACCCAAGGCATTTATGCTCACATTCGGTAATCTTGCAATGTGCCGCGCCAGAGCCCAGTTCTCATCCAACTTCTTTGCAGTAGCAGGTATCAGGACTATTGACAACAACCGTTTCGATACCATCGAAGAGGGTGCCAGAGCTGCCCTCGAGTCCGGAGCCGAGATTGTGGTTGCCTGTTCATCCGATGATGAGTATGCCGATGCAGTACCTCAAATTGCAAAACTCCTAGGTGGTAAGGCTATTCTGGTGGTTGCAGGCGATCCGGCTTGCAGAGAGGAGCTTGTTGCTGCAGGAATCAACAATTTCATTAATGTTAAAAGCAATGTTCTTGAGACTTTGAAAGAGTATCAAAAGATGCTCGGTATCGTAGAACTATAAAAACTGAAAGATATGAGACCGAATTTTAAAGATATCAAATATAACGGAGCCTCTGCAGAATGTTGCATTAAAGAGAATACTACTTCCTGGAACACTCCGGAACAGATCAAAGTGAAATCAATCTATACGGAAAAGGATCTCGAAGGTATGGAGCACCTTGGCTATGCCGCCGGTATTCCACCTTATCTCCGTGGCCCTTACTCCACAATGTACGTTATGAGGCCATGGACAATTCGCCAGTATGCCGGTTTCTCAACCGCGGAAGAGTCAAACGCCTTTTATCGCCGCAACCTTGCAGCAGGTCAGAAAGGTCTTTCCGTGGCATTTGACCTTGCAACTCACCGTGGATATGACGCAGATCATCCGAGAGTTGTGGGTGATGTGGGGAAAGCAGGTGTTAGCATCTGTTCCGTAGAGGACATGAAGGTACTTTTCGACCAGATTCCCCTCGGAAAGATGTCTGTATCAATGACAATGAATGGTGCGGTTCTCCCAATCATGGCCTTCTACATCGTTGCAGGTCTTGAGCAGGGTGTGAAACTCGAAGAGATGGCAGGTACTATCCAGAACGATATTCTCAAAGAGTTCATGGTGCGCAATACCTATATCTATCCCCCCGAATTTTCCATGAGAATTATCGGTGACATCTTTGCCTATACCTCCAAGTTCATGCCCAAGTTTAACTCAATTTCCATTTCCGGCTACCATATGCAAGAAGCAGGTGCCACCAGCGACATTGAGATGGCTTATACTTTGGCTGACGGTCTTGAGTACCTACGTACAGGTATAAAGGCAGGTATTGACGTTGATGCCTTCGCACCTCGTCTTTCATTCTTCTGGGCTATCGGTATGAATCACTTCATGGAGATAGCAAAGATGCGTGCGGCACGTATGATCTGGGCTAAGCTGGTAAACCGGTTCAATCCGAAAGATCCCAAATCTCTCTCTTTGAGGACCCACTGTCAGACTTCAGGCTGGTCCCTCACAGAGCAGGATCCGTTCAACAACGTTGCAAGAACTTGCGTCGAGGCTATGGGAGCTGTTTTGGGTCACACCCAGTCGCTCCACACCAATGCTCTTGACGAAGCGATTGCACTCCCTACTGACTTCTCAGCACGTATTGCACGCAATACTCAGATCTATATACAGGAAGAGACCAATGTCTGTCGCTCCATAGATCCCTGGGCAGGTTCATACTATGTTGAGAGTCTCACTAACGAGATTGCGCACAAGGCTTGGGCTCTCATCGAGGAGGTGGAGAAACTCGGCGGTATGGCAAAAGCCATTGAGACCGGTCTCCCCAAGCTCCGCATAGAAGAGGCAGCTGCCCGCAAACAGGCACGCATCGACTCAGGTCTGGAGAAGATCATTGGCGTAAATCAGTATAGACTTGATAAGGAAGATCCTATTGAGATTCTCGACGTAGACAACACCAAGGTTCGCGAGTCGCAGATCAAGAGGCTCAAAGAGCTCCGTGCCAATAGGGACGAGGCAAAGGTAAAAGCTGCACTTGCAGCCATTACTCACGCTGTTGAGACCAAGTCCGGCAATCTGCTTGAACTGGCTGTTGAAGCAGCAAAGACACGTGCGACCCTCGGTGAAATATCCGATGCTTGTGAGAAAATAGTAGGCAGATATAAAGCAGTTATACGTATGAATACAGGTGTATACTCTTCAGAGGTTAAAAATGACTCTGACTTTGAAAAGGCAAAAGCAATGGTTGCGGAGTTCGCGAAGAAGGAAGGCCGCCAACCCCGTATCATGGTTGCAAAACTTGGACAGGACGGTCACGACCGTGGAGCCAAGGTTGTAGCAACAGGTTATGCCGACTGTGGCTTCGACGTGGATATGGGACCTCTATTCCAGACTCCGGAAGAGGCGGCAAAACAGGCTGTGGAGAATGACGTTCACGTAGTGGGCGTATCCTCGCTTGCAGCCGGTCACAAGACCCTCGTTCCGCAAATTGTAAGCGAACTTGCCAAACTCGGTCGTGAAGATATTCTCGTTGTCGTGGGTGGTGTAATTCCTGCACAGGATTATGATGCCCTATACAAGGCGGGTGCCATGGCCATTTTCGGCCCGGGTACGCCGATTGCAACAGCAGCCATCAAGATGATGGAAATTCTAAACCAAAGGTTTTAAACAAAAAGAGTTCGGAAAATCCGAACTCTTTTTGTTTAAAGGTGAGTGTTGCAAGTTGCGGGGTGCGTGGTTGTCTCGTCCTGAAAAAAGTTGACACATTTTGTTAAACTTTATTGTCTTCACTTTTTCTTTTATTTATGCCGCTTTTGTCTGACTGTAAA
>Ga0255342_1001147_pt1 | contig 39561 bp, 37 predicted proteins | sample wastewater_treat_3_FD_192416 | JGI IMG/M metagenome (GOLD analysis project Ga0255342, IMG submission 192416) | Wastewater microbial communities from Lulu Island WWTP, Vancouver, Canada - plant14 | ecosystem: Engineered > WWTP > Wastewater > Unclassified | place: Canada: Vancouver, British...
TTATCAGACGGCGCTGGATTTGCTCGCCAACGGCTACAGTGTGTATTTGGTTGCCGATGCCGTTTCCTCGCGCACGCCGGAAAACCGCCAGATAGGTATCAACGCCATGAAAAGAGCCGGTGCGCAGGTAGCCAGCGCAGAGATGATTTTGTTTGAACTTCTGCGCTCCGCCGCCGATCCAAAGGCAAAAGATATTTTTAAAATTGTGAGATAATTTAACAAATCATTTTGATTTCCGCTGATAATTAGGCGAAACTTTCACTTGGAAAGCAGCGTAGAGATTGATTTGCTGCGCGCGCGAAAGGTATAAGTACTGGTAGTGTCAACAATTTTTCGCACTTTTTGTTTTGGTAAACCATCAATCAATCCGGTTGTTCGGAAGCCACGCGCTCAGGGAGTCACCATAACTCCCGAATGCGTGGCGGTTATGCCATCTCCACAATATTTTCTGTGAGTCTGTCTATATTCAGATACTGCCGGCTTCCCCATTTTGTAGTAGAAACGTGCCGGAGCCTGGCGGCAACCAGCATCAAAGCGGATTGTCCATCAGGGAATGCCCCAACGACCCGTGTCCTGCGTCGTATTTCCCGCATGAGTCTTTCCAGGGGATTGTTCGTGCGCAACGAGCGCCAATGCTGACGGGGAAAGTCATAATAACTCAATGTCTCTTTGGCCCCTTCCTGAACTCCCAAAACGTGACGATATCCGTCTTGATCCACCCCAATGGCCACAAGAACGCTGACATTCTTCACTTCACCAGCCCAGCATCTCATATCGGCTTGCCTGGCATAATCGGTCGGCTTCCACGTCCAGCAATGCGTTTAATGTTTCTTCTACTGTCCCTCTAACCACCTTATCCAGATGCTTGGTTAACTGCTCCTGCTCAATCCGTATAATCTGGCCCGTTTCCCCCCCCTTTGTTTTCCTTTAATGATTTGCTATTCTTCATGTGTAGCCCTCCTTGACGGTATTTTGTTTGTGTCTTTGAACAACCAAACTTTTACCAGATTGAGGGCTACTTCACTACGCTTCAAAATGTGCGAAAAATATTATACGTTATCAATCAAGGCTTGACTATTTGATGAAAAAAATATAATCAAAAACGTTTTAAAAAAAGCGGGGAAATTATGGAAGATAATGAACTTTTAAAGGTTCGTTTAGAAAAAATTGCGGCCTTGAAGGCCGCCGGAATCGATTTGTATCCTAACGATATTAAACCTCAAAATACGACAACAGAAATATTGGAAAAATACGGTATGGCCAAAAGCGAAACTTTGGCGGAACTGAACAGAAATTTTTCCGTCGCCGGTCGCTTGATGGCCGTACGTGATTTTGGCAAGGCCGCTTTTATTAAAGTTCAGGACCGCAAAAGCCAAATTCAATGCTATATAGCCAGAAATAATTTGAAGGACATGGCTTATTTTGTATTTAGGAAGCTAGATATAGGTGATATCATCTACGTTTCAGGGAAATTATTCCGTACGAAAACCAACGAATTAACCATTGAAGTTTTTGATTTGCGTTTAGCCGCCAAAGCAATCAGGCCGTTACCAGAGAAATGGCATGGTCTTACCGATATTGAAACCAGATACCGCCAGCGACACTTGGATTTGATTACTAATCCCAAAGTGAAAGAAATCTTTTATCGCCGCAGCCGTATTATTCAACATATCAGGGATTTTATGAATAGAAACGATTTTCTGGAAGTGGAAACTCCGATGATGCAGCCGCGTGCCGGGGGAGCGATGGCCCGCCCATTTAAAACTCATCACAACGCCTTGGATATGGATTTTTATCTGCGTATTGCCCCCGAACTGTATTTGAAGAGACTGGTTACAGGTGGAATGGAAAGAGTTTACGAAATAAATAAAAATTTTCGTAACGAGGGCATTTCCACTTTTCATAATCCGGAATTTACCATGCTGGAATTTTATTGGGCCTACGCAACATATCAGGATTTGATGTCTTTTACCGAGGAGCTTTTTACGAATATTGCCGCAGATATTTTCGGCGGGCTTAAATTTACTTATCTGGGAGAAGAGATTGATCTGACACCGCCGTGGCCGCGCATATCCGTCAAGGACGCCTTGGTGCAGTTTGGAGGCATGACAAAAGAGGCCCTGGAAAACCATTCCGAAGCTCTTGCTCATGCACATAAGGCTGGTTGTGAAGTTAAAGACTCGGATTCTTTGGGCAAAATCCTGATGGCTATTTTTGATGAACTTGTGGAAAGGAAACTAATCCAACCCACCTTTGTCACTCAATATCCTGTAGAGGTATCCCCTCTTTCGCGTCGTTCATCCACTGATGATAATTTCACTGATCGTTTTGAACTTTATATTTACGGTAAAGAAATTGCCAACGCCTTTTCGGAACTCAACGATCCCGCCGATCAGAGGGAAAGATTTGAACAACAGTTGAAAGAAAGAGAAACAGGCGACGAAGAAGCGCATGAGATGGATGAAGATTACATCAAGACATTGGAATGCGCCATGCCCCCCACCGCAGGGGAAGGTATCGGTATCGATCGCCTGGTTATGCTGTTTACCAATTCTGCTTCTATTCGAGATGTTATTTTATTCCCCCTGCTGAGAACAAAAGCGGAATAGAATGATTTTTATCCGGCAGTAAAGCACAGCGAGTCGTTTAACGACAATAGGATAAGTATTAATGGGTTACGAGTTTTTCATAAGTAAACGCTATCTTAAGGCCAAACGTAAACAGGTATTTGTGTCTATAATCACGTTTATATCAATATTGGGTATTCTTTTGGGTGTGGCCGCATTGATTATCGTTCTGGCGGTGATGAACGGCTTTGAAAAAGATTTGCGCACGAAAATTTTGGGAATTAAATCACACATTGAAGTTATGGCTAATGTAAATGGCTCAATGAGAAACTACCAAGAGGTTCGTAAAACTATTGCGGGCGTGGAAGGTGTTGTTGCTTCGACCCCCTTTATCTATTCTCAGGCGATGATTCGTAGCGGTAACAGTGTAAGCGGTGTGGTTATTCGCGGGCTGGATACAAAAAGCGCCTCTCAAGTTATTAAGCTGGGGAAAATGAGGGAAGGCGAAATCGAATATCTTGATAAAATTCCTCCCGGGATTTTAGAGAAGATACCTCAAGAAAACGCCCACCTTAGCGGCATTGTGATTGGCAAGGAAATGGCCCGTAATTTGGGTATTTTCCTCTTGGATACAATTACCATTATTTCTCCTGTAGGTATTTCCACGCCGATGGGGATGATGCCGCGCATGAGCAAATTTATCGTCGTCGGTATTTTTGAGTCTGGTTTTTACGAGTATGATTCGACACTGGTTTTTTTATCGCTGAAAAATGCTCAGGATTTTTTGCAGATGGGCGATACCGTCACCGGGATAGATATAGTCGTTGATGACATTTATAGGGCTGATGTGATTGCACATAATATTCAAAGCAAGCTTGGTTTTCCCTTTTGGGCGAACAACTGGATGCAAACGAATCGAAATCTTTTTGCTGCACTCAAGCTGGAACGTCGTGTCATGTTTATTATTCTAAGCCTGATCGTCTTGGTCGCGGCATTTAATATCATCAGCGCACTGATTATGATTGTCATGGAAAAAAACAAAGACATTGCGATTCTGAAGTCTATGGGAGCAACGTCTTTTAGTATTATGAAAATATTCATTTATCAAGGATTGGTAGCCGGTTTAATCGGAACGTTTTTGGGTTGCATTGCCGGTCTTGCCGTAGCTCTTAATTTGCAGAAAGTTTCTCTTTTTGTAGAAAAAGTTTTTAATTTTCAGATCTTGCCTGGTGATGTTTATTATTTGAGCGAACTTCCCTCGCAAGTTAATTATCTTGACGTGGTAATTATTGTTGTGGGCACGATGCTGATTTGTTTTCTTTCCACAATTTACCCCTCGTTGAGGGCGTCGCGTTTGGATCCTGCGGAAGCATTGAGGTATGAATGACGGGTTGCGCAAGGCGAAAATGATTGAACTGAAAAATTTATCAAAAACATTTCTTAAGGACGGCAAGAAGATAGAAGTTTTACGCGACCTTAATTTGAAAATTGCCAGGGGTGAATCTTTGGCGATTGTTGGTGTTTCCGGCGCCGGCAAGAGTACGCTTATTCATATTTTAGGTACGTTGGATCACCCGACAGATGGCGCTTTATATATTAACGACTTGAATGTTTTTGAATGGGATGAAAAAACGATGGCGCGCTTCCGCAATGCGACTATTGGGTTTGTTTTTCAGTTTAATAATTTACTTCCGGAATTCGATGCGCTGGAAAACACTATGATGCCGGCCTTAATCAGTGGCATGTCTGCCAAGCAAGCTTCTTTCAGGGCAACCGAGCTATTGGAAGAGCTTGGCTTGGGGCACAGAATAAAGCATAAACCCGGAGAGCTTTCCGGAGGAGAGCAACAGCGGGTAGCAATTGCCCGCGCGCTGATAATGGAGCCGGAAATACTTCTGGCGGATGAGCCGACGGGAAATCTTGACACGGATACGGGAAAGAAGATAGAAGATGTTTTAATAAATTTAAACGTAACAAGAAAGATTACTTTGGTTGTTGTAACACATAACAAATTACTGGCAGAAAGGATGTCGCGCATAATTGGATTGCGTGACGGGAAAATTTATAATTATGAATAAAATTATTCGCCTTGTTAATTTGATTTGCTTGTTTATATTTGTTTTGTTTTCTATGCCGGCACCGGCGCAGGATCTTAAAAAGGTTAGCGTGCTTCCTTTCGAAATTTACAGCAAAGGAGATAAGGTGGCCATACAGGAGTTACTTTATCAAAAAATATACTCGGAACTTAACAGGGAGAAACGGTTGCACATTGTACCTGCAGACCATTTTTTGCGCCGTGATGAAAAAATTGATGAACGCAGAGCTGTTGAGGCGGGGAAATCACTAAAGGTTGATTTTGTTGTAATGGGCAGTTTAACGCAGCTTGGCGAATCATTCAGCGCTGATGTCAAAATCATAGATATAAAAAGCGCTAATGTTTTTCCCCCTATTTTTGTTCAGGCCAGGGGATGGGAAAATCTTGGAGAGATTGCTGCTCAATTAAAAACGGAAATGTTGGCCCGGTTGGGATTGGTGGAAAAAATAGTCAAAATTGAAATTGAAGGGAATAATAAAATCGAATCTTCTGCCATTACTCAACGGATTAAAAGCAAAGAGGGCAACCCCTTTAATGAAGAAGACATTACGTCGGACATTAAAACTATATTTAAAATGGGATTTTTTCTGGACGTCAGCGCCTCAGCTGCATCCACACCGGAAGGCAAAGTGGTAACCTTTACTGTTGTAGAGCGAGGTTTGATCACGGATATACAGATTAAGGGAAATAAAGCGTTGGATAAAGAAGATATTATGGAAGTTCTAACAATTAAGACCAGGGAAAATTTAAATCAGGAAAAAATTAAGTCGGATATAGAAAAAATTAAGAGTCTTTATGATACCAAAGGGTATTATAATGCCGAAATTACCGATACGATAGAGCGCGATGGAGAAAAGGATTTCCGTGTAATTTTCAATATCACGGAAAATGATCGTGTTTATATCAAATCCATAACCTTCGAGGGTAACGAGGCCTTTACTTCTAAAGAATTAAAAAATATGATGACTACTTCGGAAAGGCGTTTTTGGAGTTTTATTACGGATGACGGCGTATTGAATCGTGATCAGCTCAAACAGGATGTCGGTAAAATAAACTCTTATTATTTTAATAATGGTTTCATCAACGCCCAGGTGGCGGAGCCGCAGGTAACGTATGATAAAAAGTGGTTATATATAAACATTCAAATTAAAGAAGGGAAAAGATTTAAGTTTGGTAAAATTGATATTTCCGGGGATTCTCTCCAAAGACCACGCGGTGATTTATTCGCTTCTTTGAAAGTAAAGGAAGGTAATGACTACAACCGCGAGGAAGTCGTCAAGGACATAGATTTTTTGATTCAAGCCTGTAATGACGAAGGTTACGCTTACGCGGATGTAAATCCCCGTGTTGACATAAATGAAGAAGAACAATCGGTCAATGTAGATTACCAGATAATAAAAGGCGAACTGGTTTTTATTAATCGTATTGCCATAAGTGGTAATACCATAACCCGCGACAAGGTTATCCGCCGCCAGCTGGCAATAGCAGAAGGAGACTTATATTCCAGTTCTAAAGTGAAGAACAGTTATGCGAATTTAAACCGGTTAAGATATTTTGAAGAGGTTGATTTTCAGACAGAAAAAAGTCCGGAAAAAGACAAAATGAATATTAATATCCGGGTAAAGGAAAAAAATACCGGCATGTTCATGATTGGAGCAGGCTACAGCGCTCAAGAGCGCGCAATAGTCATGGCACAAATTTCTCAGAATAATTTTCTGGGTTACGGGCAGATATTGAACCTTAAGGCATCTTTGGGCTCTACCACTAATAACTACGAATTGTCTTTTATCGAGCCATGGCTTTTTGATATACCTCTATGGACTAAAGCCAATCTCTGGAAATACCGCCAGGAGTATGATTCTTACAATCTCGATACTTATGGTGGTGGTCTTATTTTTGGTTACCCTATTTGGGAGAAGGTTGTCGGTTATGCTGGTTACAACCTGACCTCTTATGATGTCAGAGATATTTTGACAACAGCGCCGCAGTCGATTAAGGAACAGGAGGGAGAGAGGACCAAAAGCGCTGTGGTTTTCAGTTTGGTAAGAGATTCGACGGATGACAACATATTCCCGACAAGAGGGGTTAAAGCTAGCGCATCCATTGAGTACGCGGGTTTGGGCGGTGATGTAAAGTTGATAAAATATTCGGCCGGTGCTCACTTTTATTATCCGCTTTTCTGGGATTTGGTATTTGTGACCAAGGGTAGGATTGGTTATATACAGAATCTGGATGATGATGGGGGCAGAATTCCAATTTACGAAAGATATGTTTTAGGAGGGCTGGACACAATACGTGGTCTGCGTTATGTTGGTCCCCCATCGGATGATCCGCTTAAAAATAATGCAGGCACATCAGATGTAGTTGGCGGGACGACTATGATGGTTTTTAATGTGGAACTTGTTTTCCCACTGATCAAGAACGCTGGAATGAAAGGTGTTGTATTTTATGATGCCGGCAACGCTTGGAATTATAGCGGAGCATATCGGTTTGATGATTTGAGGCAATCTGTGGGTGCGGGTGTCCGTTGGTATTCACCCATCGGACCTTTAAGACTTGAATACGGTTATGTGGTCGACAAAACGGGTTTGCTTGATGATTCAAAAGGACGCTGGGAATTTACCATTGGCATGTTTATGTGATTTAAAACGGATAAAAGCTTACATTATCCGCTAATATTGATAGAGGAGATTAAAAATTATGAAGAAAAATATTTTTGTGATAGCCGCCGTTGTCATGTTGCTTTTTGTGTGGAGCGTGAGCTCATACGCTGAAGTAAAAATCGGTTTTATCAACATGAGAGAAATAATACAAACTTCCGATGCTGGTAAAAAAGCGGGTGAAGAAATGAAAAAAATAGCAGACCGAAGGCAGGCGGAAATTACTTCTAAGGAAAGGGAATTAAAAAGCCTGAAGGATGAATTGGACAGAAAAAGCTCCGTAATGACGGCGGTGGCGCGCGGGGAAAAAGAATCTAATTACCAGAAAAAACTGCGTGACTATCAGTTGCTGGTTAATGACGCCAACGAAGAGCTGCAGAAAAAGGATCAGGAAATAGTTCAGAGATTGATGCCGGAAATATTGAAAATAGTGCGTACTGTTGCGGAAAAAGAAAAATACACGTTGGTTCTCGATGTGGCGGCGATGGTAATACCTTATTTTGATAAAACTCATGATTTGAGCAAGAAAATTATTGAGGAATTTAATAAAGCAAAGTAACCGTAGGCGCCCGTTTTTATGAAGATGACACTTGCAGAAATAGCCCGCGTTGTAGAAGGCGAAGTTATCGGCGCTGCTGACGCTGTTATCAGCGGCGTTGCTCCGATCGACGAGGCGAAAGTTGGTGATATAACCTTCGTTGCCAATAGGAAATACGCAAAGCAGATAAATACAACTCGGGCTTCGGCCATCATTATTGCACCACAGCAGTGGGAAATAGTCGGTAAAAACCTAGTTGTGGTTTCTGATCCCTATGTGGCGTTAGGGAAACTATTGAAACTTTTTTATCCGCTGGAACACGAACAAAGAGGTATAAGCCCGGAAGCGTATATAGAAGAAGGTGCAATTGTTTCGCCAGAGGCCAATATTTTTCCGCGGGCTTTTATCAGCCATGGCGCGAAAATAGAAAAGGGCGTTGTCATTTACCCCGGCGGTTACGTAGGGCGGAATGTTTCAATAGGTGAAGATTCAGTAATTTATGCCAACGTTACTATCTACCATTCCTGTATAATCGGCAAGCGGGTAATTTTACATTCTGGTGTTGTAATCGGTGGGGATGGTTTTGGTTTTGCAGAGACGGGAAAAGAGAACGTCAAAATTCCACAGATTGGCTTCGTGCAGATTGATGACGACGTGGAGATAGGTGCCAACAGTACGGTTGATCGAGCCACAATGGGGAAAACATGGATTGGGCGCAACGTTAAAATTGATAACTTGGTTCAGATTGCGCACAATGTTGTTATTGGCGAAAATTCTGTTCTTGCCGCGATGGTCGGTATTTCCGGCAGCACAAAGCTGGGCAGGGGCGTAATTGTTGGCGGTCAGACAGGCATGGTTGGCCATATCAGCGTCGGCGATAGAGTCATGATTGCGGCGGATTCCAAAATCCATAAAGATGTTGAAGCGGGGAAAATTGTTGGCGGCAAGCCTCAAATGCCCTATAAGGAGTGGCTTAAAGTCGAAGCTTGCCGCACAAAGCTTCCGGAAATGAAAACGACGATAGAACGACTGGTCAAAAAAATAGAAGATTTGGAAGTAAAGATAGATAAACACCTTAAGTAAAGGTTTGATCCATGAAAATTCATTCCACGGCGATTATTAATCCGGGTGCAAATTTAGGGGAGGGGGTGGAAGTAGGACCTTATTCGATTATTGGTTCGGAAGTAAAAATTGGTAAAAATACTGTGATCGGACCACATGTTGTGATTGAGGGGGCAACGGAAATCGGCGAAGGGTGTAACATTTATCAATTTTGCTCTATTGGAGCACCGCCGCAGGACTTGAAATTTGGTGGAGAAAAAACTTATGTGGTTATTGGTAATTTTAACATAATCCGGGAATTCGTTACCATCAATCGGGCAACCGGTTCCGGAGTGACGTTCATCGGCGATCATAATATGATTATGGCCTATGCTCACGTTGCCCATAATTGTAAAATCGGTCATTATGTGGTGATGGCCAATGCCGCTACCTTAGCTGGATACGTGAACGTTGAAGATTATGCAATGATTGGAGGCTTGTCTGGAATTCACCAGTTTACCAATATCGGAGCGCACTGTATTATTGGTGGGGCATCTGCGGTAGTCCAGGATGTGCCTCCTTACACGATGGCTGCGGGTAATCATGCCAAACTTTTCGGTCTTAATTTAATTGGATTGAAGAGACGCAACTTCCCGGAGGAAACGATTAAAGCACTTAAAAAAGCCTATCAGATTATTTTCCGTTCGCAGCTTCTTTTGGAAGAATCCTTGCAAAAAGCGCAGGATGAATTAGGAAATATCCCGGAAGTAGAACACTTTGTGAGGTTTATCAGGGAATCGAAAAGAGGTACCTGTCGTTAAAATGACTGTAAAAAAAAAGAACATTAAAATCGGTGTTGTTGGCATCGGTCATCTAGGAAATTATCATCTGCAGAAATACCAAAAACTGGATAATTGTGAACTTATCGGAGTATCGGATGCCATTTATGAACGGGCTAAAAGAGCGGCGGAGACTTATGGCTGCCAGGCTTTTACCGATTACCGCAACCTGCTGGATAAGGTTGATGCTGTCAGTATTGCCGTACCCACCGGCGAGCATTTTCAGGTAGCCGGTGATTTTCTGGCGGCCGGTATAGATGTCTTAATTGAGAAACCGATCTGCGCGACGGTCAAAGAGGCGGACGAGCTGATTGAACTTGCAGGTAAGAATAAGCTGATTCTGCAGGTGGGATTTGTGGAAAGATTCAATCCTGCCGTAATGGCACTGGATAAGGTTATTACTAGACCGCTTTTCATTGAAGTTCACCGTTTGCACCCCTTCTTTGAACGGGGTACGGATGTCGATGTTGTTCTGGATTTAATGATTCACGATTTGGATATCATTTTGAAATTCGTTGATTCCAAGATCAAGTCTTTAGAAGCGGTAGGTGTTCCCGTGCTTTCCGACAAGGTAGACATTTCAAATGTTCGTCTGTCTTTTGCCTGCGGTTGCATAGCCAATGTTACTGCCAGCCGCATAAGCGCCAAAACGATGCAGAAAATACGCTTTTTCAGTCCAGAGGGTTACCATGCGGTTGATTACCAGAAGCGGGAAATTATATCCCTCAATAAGCAAGCGAATGCAGAAGGTAAACAGCAAATAGTTCAAAATAATATTGAGGTGGGGAGCCATGATCCATTGGAAGAGGAAATAAGGTCTTTTGTTGAGGCAGTGGTTAACCGTACCGCACCGCTTGTATCAGGCGAAGACGCGCGGAAATCTTTGGCGCTTGCCGTGGAAATAATCAGAAAAATGAAAACATCCGAGGTGCTGCGTAAATGATTCCTATGGTGGACTTAAAAAGGCAGTATCACGCGTTGAAAAGTGAAGTTGATGCGGCCCTCAGCGATGTTCTGGAAAGCACCCAGTTTATTTTGGGGAAGAATGTTAGCAAACTCGAAGAGGAAATATCCGCCTATCATGGTTTGGCTCATGCCATAGGCGTGGCTAACGGAACAGACGCGTTGCTTTTGGCTTTGCGAGCGTTAGAAATTAAAGCGGGTGATGAAGTAATAACCACGCCATTTACATTTATTGCCACAGCCGAGGTTATCGCTCTTTTAAACGCTGTTCCTGTTTTTGTGGATATCTGTCCCGATACATTTAACCTTGATTGTTCGCAAATAGAGAAGAAAATTACTTCCAAAACAAAAGCAATCATTCCCGTCCATTTATTCGGTCATCCCGCCGAGATGGACCTTGTTATGGAAATTGCCCGTAAATATAATCTTAAAGTAGTGGAAGACTGCGCGCAGGCTTTCGGTGCCAAATACCGCGGCCAAAAGGTGGGGACGATAGGTGATGCAGGTTGTTTCAGCTTTTTTCCCAGCAAAAACCTGGGTGGTTATGGCGACGGCGGTATGGTTATTACAAAGCATAAAGATATTGCAGAAAAGATAAGAATTTTGCGCAACCATGGCAGCTCGACGCGTTATCATCATCTGCTGGTCGGTTACAACAGCCGTCTTGATGAAATCCAGGCTGCGGTTCTCTGTGTCAAGCTAAAAAGAATCGACGAGTATAACGAAGCGCGCCGCCGCAATGCCGCGATTTATTGCGCCGCTATCAAGAAAAAAGAAATTGTTTTGCCTTCTGTATCTCCCGGATGCGAGCATGTCTATCACCAGTTTACAATACGGACAAAGAATAGGGATGCTTTGGCCTCCGCTCTTGGGCAAAAAGGCATTGCTTCCGCCATTTATTACCCGGTTCCGCTGCATCATCAGCAGGCTTTTTTTAACATGTATCATTTGGATGTTGTTTTGCCGCAGACCGAAACTTGTACAAAGGAAGTGCTGTCGCTTCCCATGTTTCCCGAATTAGAGGAAGAGGAAATAAAATTTATTGCCAGTGTGATCAACAAAGGTTTTTAAGTGAAAAATTTGGTTTCCTGAAAGCGGATAGGAATGGGGGAAGAAAAAAACATAATAATCGTTGCCGGTGAAGCTTCAGGAGATATGCACGGCGCCAATTTGGTTAAGGAAATGTTGAAGCTTAAACCAGCCTTAAAATTTTACGGAATAGGCGGCGTCAAATTGAAAGAAACGGGAGTGGAAATTTTAGGAGATGCATCCAGGATGGCTGTTGTTGGTTTCAGTGAGGTTTTTTCCAAATTTGCGTTTCTTTTAAAGACAATGGATAAAATGAAAAAGGCGCTTGATTCCTATAGGCCTGCCCTTTTGATCTTAATTGACTATCCTGGTTTTAATCTTGCTTTGGCCAAAGCCGCCAAAAAAAAAGGTATAAAGGTTTTCTACTACATCAGTCCACAGGTTTGGGCTTGGCGCAAGGGAAGAATCAATCAGATCAAGAAAATTGTTGACAGAATGGCCGTTGTGCTTCCTTTTGAAGTCGACACTTACGCGTCAAAAGGTTTTCTTGTTGATTACGTGGGCCATCCGCTGGTGGATATGGTAAAAATCAGTGTTTCTAAAGAAGAGGCAAGAAAAAATCTGGGATTATCCGGGAATAAAACCACTATAGGTTTGCTTCCAGGAAGCCGACTTAAAGAAATATCTTCTTTGTTGCCGGAGATGATGCGGGCCGCGGAGATTTTGCAACGAAACATTAAGGATATACAGTTTGTTTTGCCAAAAGCAGATACACTGGATGAGAAGGTAGTGACAGAAATAATTTCAGGTTTTGATGTCAAAGTGAAAATAGTTACTGGGCACACTTATGAGGCTGTTTCCTGCTGCGATTTTGCTATCGTTACTTCCGGAACAGCTACGCTGGAAACCGGGCTTTTGGGTGTGCCGATGATTATTATATACAAGGTTTCGCTACTTTCGTATCTTATTGGTCGCCTGGTGGTTCGTGTCAACAACATCGGTTTGGTTAATATAATTGCTGGCAAAACTATCGTGCCGGAATTTATTCAAAAAGATGCGAACGGTAAGCGTATTGCCGCGGAAACGCTTGCTATTTTAAACAGCGAACGGTATGCAGAAATAAAAAAAGAGCTGACGGCAATTAGCGCCAAATTGGGAAGTCCCGGTGCCGCGGCAAGAGCGGCAAAGATTGCCTGTGAAATGATTTAGGAAGTAATATGGAAGCTTTCAAACGTTTATTGAAAATGGCCCAAGCGTATTATTTACGCTTTATTTTTGCCGCAATTTTGATGATTATCGCGGGAGCCCTTCAGTCAGCCTTGCCCCTTATTTCCAAGCCGGCAATTGACGAAATATTCGTCAGCAAAGATATGACTGCGTTGACGTGGATTCCCTTCGCTATTATCGGTATATTCCTGTTCAAGGGATTATGTACTTATGGGCAGGTTATTTTGATGAGTTCCATAGGTTTGCGCATTCTTACCGACCTGCGCAATAAACTGTATGGACATATACAAAAGCAATCTTTGGCTTTTTTCACCGATCATCCCACAGGCTTATTAATGTCGCGGATAACAAATGATGTTTTGTCAGTACAGGCAGCATCGTCAGAGGCGATTACTTCGCTGGTTAAAGATAGTTGTACCTTAATTTTTCTTGTGGGCGTTATTTTTTATACTGACTGGCAGCTTGCTCTTATCGCCATGCTTGTTTTTCCTTTGACCATTTATCCGATTTCTCGTTTCGGCAAAAAAATACGCAAGGTGACCACGTCGTCACAGATAACCATGGGTACGTTGAATTCTCTTTTGCAAGAAACGATTTCTGGTATCCGCATCGTCAAAGCTTTCTGTATGGAAAAGTATGAAAACGCAAGGTTTGCTGCGGAAAGCGAACGACTTTTTAAATTGAGCATGAAGACTGTTTCCATAAACGCCATGGCCAGTCCGCTGATGGAATTTTTGGGTGGACTGGGCATAGCCGCAATAATTTTTTATGGCGGCTATAATGTTATAAAGGGCAACTCCACGCCCGGCACTTTTTTCTCGTTTCTGGCTGCTTTATTGATGCTTTATGAACCGATGAAACGGTTGACTAACGTCAATAATTCCATCAATCAGGGCATTGCTGGTGCCGAGCGCGTTTTTAGTATTATTGACCACATGCCGGATATTGTGAATAAGCCCGGTGCCGTTGAGTTGCCACCTATTCGCCGCGGTATTGATATTAAAAATGTTACTTTCTGTTACGATACAACCCCGGTGTTGAAAAACATTAATATCCACATCAAAGCCGGTGAAGTTGTGGCTTTTGTCGGAATGAGCGGCGGCGGCAAGACATCATTGGTCAATTTGATTCCACGCTTTTATGATGTTACCTCCGGATGCATTCTTATTGATGGCTATGACATTCGTGATGTGACTTTGCAGTCATTGCGCAGGCAGATAGCCATAGTCACCCAGCAAACGATCCTGTTTAACGATTCTGTTAAAAATAATATTGCGTACGGTGATATTAAACGTACAGACGAGGAAATCATTGCCGCAGCCAAGGCAGCTAATGCCCACAGTTTTATCATGCGTCTCCCTCAGAGGTATGATTCAAATATTGGTGAGTTAGGCACCAAACTTTCCGGTGGTGAAAAGCAGCGCATATCTATTGCCCGTGCCTTGCTGAAAGACGCTCCCATTCTGATTTTGGATGAAGCAACCTCTTCGTTGGATACGGAAGCGGAAATAGAAGTACAGGAAGCTCTGAATAACCTCATGAAAGGACGCACGACGCTGGTTATTGCTCATCGCCTTTCCACCATTCGTAATGCGGACAGAATTATTACTTTAGTGAACGGAGAGATTGTCGAGGAAGGTACGCACGAAGCGCTTTTGGCGAAAAAAGGCGAATACTACCGTTTGTATAACTTGCAGTTTAAAGACGAAGGAAGCGGAAATGGTCGATTGGCAAAGGATTTGGAATGATGATAAAAAAATCAGCTGTTTCAGTCCGCTCCGAGCAACTCTATTTTTTCTTTCCTTGTTTTATCGGCTGACTGTAAATCTGCGCAATTGGCTTTATGATAAAAAACTAATATCTTCGGTTAAGCTTTTCTGTCCGGTAATCAGTGTCGGCAATATCACACTTGGCGGCACGGGTAAGACACCTTGCGTTATTATGCTGTCGCAAATGCTGCAGACAGCAGGTTATCGGCCTGCGGTTATCAGTCGCGGCTATGGGGGCAAAAGTACGCAAAAAATCAATATCGTTTCTGACGGAAGGAAAATATTGCTTGATTCCGAAACAGCCGGTGATGAACCTCTTTTAATCGCCCAATTATTGCCGGGTGTCCCCGTGATTACCGGTGCAAAGAGAACCAGAACGGGAAACACGGCAATCAAAAGATTCGGAGTCGATGTCATTGTTTGCGATGATGCTTTTCAACACCGTAAAATTTCCAGAGACATCGATTTAGTTTTGCTCGATAGCGCAAAGCCACTGGGTAACGGACATCTTCTGCCGGCAGGAGAGTTGCGTGAACCGTTAAAAGAACTTAAGCGCACTGATTGCCTGATTATGACGCGTGCACATGGGGATGTGAAGATGAGCGAGAAAGTGAACCAAATAGCACAAAAAATGAATATCCCCATTTTTTATAGTAACCATTATCCGCAGGATATTGTCCGGGGCGATGGAAATTCTACGGTTGGGCTGGAAGTTCTCACAGGCAAATCGGTCTGCGCTTTTTGTGGTATTGCGCGTCCGGATTCCTTTGAAGAAATGCTCCGAAAAGCAGGGGCGCAAATCCTGTCGTTTAACGCTTTCCCCGATCATTACCGCTACGGTCTTTATGATCTGGAGGAATTAAATAATCAATATACGAAACTGCGTGCTGACTACTTGATGACCACCCATAAAGATGCTGTGAGACTGCATAATTATCCGGAGTTTCTGAAGGCTGTGTGGATACTGCGAATAAAGATGAAAATGAGACCTTTATCCAGGGAAGAGTCGTTTGAAAAATTCATTTTGCGGCGTTTGAAAACAGGCGCCGGCCAGTAACGGAGAATTTTGTGAAAAAAGAAACAGCAATATTTTTATTTCGAATTATTCCCTTGGCTGTTAGAAAAGCGCTGGCCTCCGGCATTTCGCGTCTCGTATATTATTTATCACCAAAGCATAGACTGATTGCTATTCATAATCTCCTGCGCTCTTTTCCGGAAAAATCATTAAAGGAAGTTTGCCGCATTGCCAAGAGATCTTATGAAAGCTTTGCTATTATGATTGTTGAGTTTACCGAAATTCTTTCGATGAAGAGAGAAAATTTGCATCATTGGATAAGCATCATAGGACTGGAACATTATACCGCTGCCTGCCGCGAGGGCAAAGGTGTTTTGCTTTTCGGCGCGCATTTTGGCAATTGGGAAATTGGCAATGTTGCGCTGGCCCTGTTGACCAGACCATTGGTATTTATGGTGCGACTTCTCGACAATCCTTTTATGGAAGAAGTGACCACCTATTTGCGTGCCGCTTGCGGTAATATCTCCTTGCATAAAGAGAATGCGATGAGAAAGACGCTCCGATTATTAAGAAAAGGAGAGACCATAAATATTCTTGTCGATCAGAATGTTGCCTGGTATGAAGGCGTATTTGTGGATTTTTTTGGGCGGCCGGCTTGTACCACTTCTGGGGTGGCGCAATTGGCGTTGCACACTGGTGCAGCGGTAATGCCCGCTTTTACCAGACGTTTGCCCGGCGGTAGATATTTATTGGAGATTGGCCCGAAAACGGATATTATCGATACCGGTAACCGTGACGCGGACATATTTATCAATACACAAAAAATTACAAAAATCATTGAAGAATATGTGCGTAAATACCCGGAGCAATGGCTGTGGTTACATCAGCGCTGGAAAACAAAGCCGTGGCAGGCAAAAAGGATTAAAAAGAAATGTTGCTGAAAAAAAGCGCAAGGATGCCCAAAGAAGGCATAACTAAAATATTGATCCGGGGAACAAATTGGATCGGTGATGCCGTGCTTACCTTGCCTGCAATTGCTTCTGTTCGTGCCGCTTATCCCCAAGCGCGTATCTCTATTTTGGCCAAGCCTCTTGTGGCCGATGTCTATAAACTATTTACCGCAGTTGATGAAATAATCATTTATAAAAATCAGTTTGATAATCCGCTGGGTGTCTTTCGCTTGGCAAGCATTCTGCGAAAAAAGAAATTTGATGCGGCCATTCTGTTGCAGAACGCGATTGAGGCAGCTATAATAGTTTGCGCCGCGCGGATTAAGCTGCGCGCCGGATACAATTCTGATGGCCGCGGCTTTCTTTTAACTCACAGCATTAAACGCACTAAGGAGATAAGAAAAGTTCATCAAATTGACTATTATTTAGAAATGGTTAAGGCTTTGGGTTGTGCACCCGTCGGGCGGGAAATGCATCTTCAGGCGAGAATTAATCGCGTGACTGCTCAAAATACTTTACATGAATTTATACCAGGTCCGGAAAAACCTGTAGTTGGCATTGCACCCGGAGCCACGTATGGCCCGGCAAAAAGATGGTTTCCCGAACGTTTTGCCGAGGTGGCGGATAAAATAAGCGCAAATTATGGTTGTCATATTGTTTTATTGGGCGGCAAGGACGATTGGAAAGTGGCGCAACAAGTATGTGCAAAATCCAGTACTGATTTAATAAATCTTGCCGGCAAAACAACTCTGCGTGAAGCGATTTATCTTATTTCACAGTGTGTCTTGTTCATCAGCAATGATTCCGGCCTGATGCATATTGCCGGCGCGTTGAATGTTCCCACGGTCGCCATTTTCGGTTCGACTAATCCCCTGACCACATCACCTGTTGGAGAAAAAATAAAGATTGTTCGTGAAGAAGTGTCCTGCAGCCCTTGCTTAAAAGAAACGTGCCCCACAGATTTCCGTTGCATGGATTTGGTGAAAGTCGATGATGTTTTATCGGCCGCGCGTGACATCCTAAAGTGTAATTAGGACTAGCCATGAAAAAAAATATCGCTGTGTTTTTAGACAGGGACGGCACAATCAACGAAGAAGTGGGCTATCTTGATAGCCTCGTCAAGTTGAAGATTATTCCCGGCGCTTTTGAAGCTGTTCGGTTGATTAATGCCGCCGGCATGAAAGCAGTGGTCATCACCAATCAGTCCGGTGTAGCCCGGGGTTTATTTTCAGAAGAATTTGTAAAGATCGTCAATGAACAACTGCGTGTTATGTTGGGGCAAGAAAATGCTTTTATCGACGGATTTTATTATTGCCCACATCATCCCACGGAAGGGGTAGGGCACTACCGGCAAGAATGTGATTGCCGCAAGCCGGCCGCCGGGATGTTGCTGCGCGCGGCCCGGGAAATGAATATTAATTTGGAGGAATCTTACATTATAGGTGACAGATACAAGGACATGGAAGCAGGAAAAAGCGTCGGAACGAAATGTATTTTAGTAAAAACCGGTTTCGGTAGGAGCTTATTACAAGATGACGGTCCGGACAAACTGACACTTGAAAACAAGCCTGATCATGTTGCTGCGGATATTCTTGAAGCCGTGCAGTGGATAATGAGGGAATGCAAATGAACATTTTAATCGTTAAACTCAGTGCCATTGGTGATGTCATTCATACGCTACCGTCACTGTCGGCTTTGCGGCGTTTGTATCCGCAGGCGCATATAACCTGGGTAGTGGAAGAAGCCGCGTCTGATTTAGTGCTAAATCATCCGCAGCTTGATGAAGTGTTGATTTTCCGGCGCAAAACATGGATTAAGAATATCAAGGCCGGACAAGTCCGGTCCGTCTGGCAAGAGGTTCGTTTGTTTATCAGAAATTTGCGTCAACGGCCTTATGACCTTGTCATTGATTTTCACGGTCTATTTAAAAGCTCCGTCATCGTTTTTTTAAGTGGCGGTAAAAGAAAGCTGGGCTATGATTCTTTGCAGGAGTTGAGCGGCCTATTTCTTACCGAAAAAATTCCTGAAGACATGGGCAAGCACGCCCTGGAGCGCTATCTCGATTTTCCGCATTACCTGGGGGCAAAAAAAGAAAAAGTGGAATTTATTCTTCCGCCAAGTGTTGACGCCGAAAAAAAAGTTAATTTGCTGCTGGAAAAATATGGATTGAACGATAAAGACTATATTGCCATTAATCCTATCGCCTACTGGAAAACAAAGCTTTGGGATGACGGAAATTTTGCGTGTCTTGCCGGTTTAATCAGTGATAAACTGAAGAAAAAAGTGATATTTACGGGAAGCGAGATCGCGCCCATTGAAAAAATAACATCAATGATGGGCGCAAATAGTATTAACCTAGCCGGACAAACAACATTGCTGGAGTTGGCTTGTATTTTTAAAAAGGCGCAGCTGGTAGTAACTACCGATTCCGGTCCGATGCATCTGGCCTGTGCTGTGGGAACGCCGGTTGTGGCTCTTTTCGGACCGACCGATCCGGCAAGGACTGGCCCTTACGGCGCGGGGCACACGGTAATAAGGGCTGATTTACCTTGTAGTCCTTGTTTTCTAAAGGATTGTTTGACGATACAGTGCATGAAAAACATTACCCCTGAACGGGTTTTTGCCGTTGTTGAAGGTAGAATCAAAAAGGGAGGCAGAAATTATTAAAGAGGTAATGGCCAAAATCAAATAATATCTGGTTTTAGAATAGTCGGATAAAGAAAAAAATATCTACTTGACTATTGATAACAGGGAAGTGTTTTTGCTTGCCAGCGCTGCTTTTTTGACTTATATTGAAATAGTGTTAACTAGGCCATTTGGTTCGTGATCTTCCTGATGATTAATGGCAGTTTGGTTGAGGCAACGGGTTTAAAGTATTTTTGTGGCTTTAGGCAGGGATGCTCCTTTTGTCGGGTAGTTTTACATTAAACAATTATAATTTGTAGTGAAAATTGATGGCAGTTGTTATTGACGGAAATAAGATAGCAGGTGAAATTCGTGAAGCAATTCGAGCAGAAACTGCGGCGCTTAAGAGCAGCAAAGGAATTGTTCCGGGGCTTGCCGTTGTGCTGGTGGGAAACGATCCGGCGACCGAAATTTATGTGAGAAAAAAAGAGCAAGCTTGTAAGGAAATAGGTTTTTTGTCGCGAAAATATAAATTGCCTGAAGACGCGGCGGAGGGGAAAATTCTTGAACTAATTAATGAACTAAATAGGGATAAATCGATTCACGGCATTCTTGTTCAGCTGCCGTTGCCCAAGCGAGTTTCCGTTGACAGCGTGATTGCCGCAATTGACCCGCACAAAGATGTAGACGGATTTCATCCTTACAATGTTGGAGCCCTGATGGCGGGTTCGCCCTTCTTTGTTCCGTGTACACCCCGGGGCATTATGGATCTGATTTCTCGCACCGGTATCGCGATTTCTGGTAAAGAAGCGGTAATTGTTGGCCGTAGCAATATTGTTGGCAAACCCATGGCCTTGTTGCTTTTGGCTCAACACGCCACAGTCACCGTGTGTCATTCTAAAACAAATAAATTGTCGGCCATTACTTCTCGTGCGGATATTTTGGTTGCTGCTGTGGGTAAAGCTCACATGATTACGGCGGATATGGTTAAAGAAGGCGCTGTTGTTATTGACGTGGGAATTAATCGTTTGGATGACGGCAAGCTTAGCGGCGATGTGGCTTTTGAAGAAGTAGCGGCTAAAGCGTCGTACATTACACCCGTGCCCGGTGGCGTAGGGCCCATGACCATCGCTATGTTGATGAAGAATACAATCGAGGCCGCGAAGAGGATAGAAAACATTGCTTGAAAGTTTTTGTCTTCGGCAGGGGAAACGGATATTGTAAAAACAATAAATCCTTATAATTTTTTAAGCAAAGGCGAATACAGTGTCGAGAGCAGGGAAAATAGTCACGATCATTTCCGGTAACCGGTTCGCGCAGAAATTTTATGAATATGTTAACAGAAAAACCGCTGAGGTTATGGGTATCGGTTCCGGCGGCGACGTGTGCAGTAGCGGGGAGATGGTGGTTGTTGGCAGAATGCTCAAGCTCTTGCCGGCGCCCTATTGCATTTTCGACGTCGGTGCGAACACCGGGCAGTTTCTGAATCTGGTGATGTCGAAAATGGCCGCGGGAGAATACAGTATCCATTGTTTTGAACCTTCGCCTCAAGCTTTTGCCGAGCTCAGCCGCGGCAAGAGAGCAAATAACGCCTCTGTCATATTAAACCCTGTAGGGCTGGGTAAAGAGGTTGGAGAGGTAACTCTCTATTATAACGAACCGGGATCGCAAATTGCCTCTTTGACCAAGAGGCGGCTGGACCATTTAGGTGTTGACTTCTCGCAGAGCCAGACTGTCCGTATTGATACCTTGGATCATTACTGTGAGGTTAATGGTGTTCGCCGGATTGATTTGATGAAGGTTGACGTGGAAGGTCATGAGCTGGATGTATTGCAGGCCGGAGGACATCGGATGTTTGAAGCGGGTGCTGTCAAGCTGGTGATTTTTGAATTCGGCGGCTGCAACATCGATACTCGGACCTTTTTTCAGGACTTTTTCTATTTTTTTAAGAATGTCCGAATGGACTTGTTTCGCATTACACCGTCAGGGTACCTGTATCCCATTACTCAGTATAAGGAAATTTTTGAGCAGTTCCGGACCACTAACTTTTTGGCGGTTCATGGGTCGCTATCAAAATTGGAGATATTACAGTAAAGATAATTATGAAAGTTGCTTTGCTTGGGACATGCAGAGTGTCATTTATCAGAAAACACTACAGCTGCACCGATTTTGATGACGCTATTTCCTTTGTTCATTCAACGAAAGAGATTTTGCAGCTTCTACGTTTCATTACCAAACAAGTTAAGATTCCCGATCCTGTTAATCGTGTCTGCTTTCGTACTTCGATTATCAATCGCCGGCCTGTGGAATATTCCGACAAATTTTTGGAACAATTCGATGAAGCCGACCTGTTTGTAATCGAAATTTCTTCGATGACAAAATATCTTTATCAGGGATATTATCTGCATCATTTGGCTGTGGACAAACGATTTCATTTTTATCTGGAAAGTCCAACGCCGGTTTTGCGGGACACGAAAGTGGAATATCAGCAAGCCGAAGAAATATCCAATGATATTGATAAGATTGTTCGTTTCGTACAGCCGAGAAAAGTTCTCATCGTATCGCACATAAATGCCGCCATAAACGGTGACGCCTCAGAAAGATTAGGGCCTCTTCGCTGTTTTTTTTCTTTTAGATCATCCATCCCGCAACGGCAGATAACCGGGCCGAAACCGGTCGTTCTGGAAAGACGGAGCGAGCTGATTCAGCTTCTCCGGACTATCACACGAGAAAAAGAGATTCCCTTTTTTGACCCTTCCGTTATCCTTAAAAATTATCGTCAAAAAAGAATCATTCAGAAAGAAGAGCCAGGTTTGCCACCCAGCCACTATACTGAATTCGGCGGTAAGATAGTTGGCCGTCTTTATGCTGCCGAAATAAAAAAGATGATGGGAAACAGCTAATTGATGACAACGTTTTTAAGAGTATATACTATCAGTGTGGCGGTGACAAATTAACCGGAAAAAAACTGACGCCATTTCTCGGGATATATAACTTTATATGCTGTTTAATTCTCATGTTTTTATTTTGGTTTTTTTGCCGATTGCGCTGATGGGATTTTTTCTCATTGGCCGTTCCGGCCGATATCCTTGGGCAATAGCGTGGCTGGTGGTTGTTTCCCTCGTTTTTTATGGCTGGTGGAACCCTGTTTGCCTTATTATCATCATTGGTTCGATTTTATTTAATTACTATTGGGGTATAGTCGTAAGCCGGGGCTCCAAGGTACTTCTGGCTATAGGAGTTATGGTCAACCTGGGTCTTCTGGGCTATTTCAAGTACGCCAATTTTTTTGCCGATAACATTTTATTCCTGACCGGTTTTCAGTTTAATTTGGCCCCGATAGTTCTTCCCCTGGCCGTTTCGTTTTTTACCTTTCAGCAAATTTCATATCTGGTTGACGTTTATCATGGTAAAAGTCTGGAACAGAATTTTCTGAATTATTGTCTCTTTGTCACTTTCTTTCCCCGGCTTATTCAAGGTCCGATTGTTTACCACCGGGAAATGATGCCGCAGTTTGTGCAAAAAGAAATATTTCATTTCAACCCGCAGACGGTATCGGTGGGCATGACCACTTTCTTTTTTGGTCTTTTCAAAAAGGTAATTATTGCAGACAACTTAGCCCGTTATGCCACGCCTGTGTTTGACGCGGCGGCGCATCAGTACGTGCTCTCTTTTCTGGAGGCATGGGAAGGAGCGCTGGCTTATACCCTGCAAATTTATTTTGACTTTTCAGGTTATTCCGACATGGCTATTGGTTTGGCTTATCTTTTTGGTATCCGCATACCGCTGAATTTTCATTCGCCTTACAAGTCCTTAAACATCATTGATTTTTGGCGCCGTTGGCATATTTCGCTTTCCCGTTTTTTACGGGACTATCTTTATATTCCGCTAGGTGGCAACCGCAAAGGTGAGGCCAGGCGTTTTATAAACATCATGGTTACGATGCTGCTGGGGGGGTTGTGGCATGGCGCCTCATGGACGTTTGTTCTATGGGGCGGCTTACATGGTGTTTTCCTAGTCATTAACCATTTATGGCTCAAACTCAAAAAACGGTTCGGCTATCGCAGCCAGGGTGGATGGGCGACGCGGTTGCTTTCGGGAGCCATTACTTTCGTTGCCGTTACTGTGGCTTGGGTTTTTTTTAGGGCTGACAACACCACCACCGCGTTCAATATTATTAAGTCTATGGCCGGCCTGAACGGTTTCGCCTTGCCGGAAAAATATTTGATCAAATTTTCCCCCTTGGCAACTCAACTTGAACAGTGGGGGGTGAGCTTCCACCACATGCACTTTTTCCAGGGAAGCAATGAGGTGGTGTACATTGCTGTTGCCCTTTTGATTGTTTGGTTTGCTCCTAATGTTCAACAGATGATGGGCAGTTATGTGCCCTACTTGAACATTATGGCCAAGGAAAAAGAATTGCCCAAACCGTCGAGATGGTTTACCTGGAAACCGTCGTATTTTTGGGCGGCGGTTTGTGTTATATGCGCTCTTGTCTCCATTCTTTTTTTGAGCAGAGCAAGTGAATTTATTTATTTTCAGTTTTAAACTATGCCGCAATTTAATTATAATAAATACTTTAAAACTTCTGTCATAATTATTTCAGTATTCCTGCTTCTTGCCGCCTTTTTTAATTATATTGTGGACCCCTATAACTTGATGGGCAATAACAAAACAGGAATTTATTTTTGTGACGAGCGTCAGGCAAAAGACGCCATATTGAAGTATGTTCATCAAGCTGTTATTATTGGTTCGAGCAAAACAGGCTATATTGACCCTGATGCTCTTTCCTGTTACCGGTTCTACAATGCCTCCCTGCGCGCAACGGTCCCCGAAGAAATATTTTTTTATCTTAAAAAATACCTGCGCGACGAAAAACTGGTACTCATTGGATTTGATTTTTACATGTTCAATGAACGACAATTTCCTTTTGTAAATATAACTGACTGGGACGATGTAACCTACAGTGTGGCGGAATATTTGCTGGGCGCGAATATTTTGAAGCTTTCCTGGAAAACAGTGGAAAAGTGGTACAAAGGAGAAGTGTCACATTGCATGAAAGAAAACGGTCAGTTCATCTATCCCGGGGACGCACAAAAGTCTTTGTCGGACGATCCGCAGCAATACGAAAAACAATATAATGATATTCTCAAAGGATTGGTAAAGCACCATTATGATAAGATTTCCTTTTCCGATCGGCGAATGGACTATGTCCGGAAAATCAAAGAATTGCTTGAGGAGAAAAATATTCCCTATGCTGTTTTTATAAATCCGAAAAATTCCGATGTGCTTATTGCTCTTCGGCAACTTGAAGCTTACGAGTTATTCGTGAAATGGCAGAAGGAGATGAAAACTATTTTCCCGAATATATATGATTTTTCTAGCAGTAAATATTCGGCAAGAGAAGGCTTTTACCGTGGTGATCCTTACCACTACAATAACGCTACCGGAAAAGCGTTTTTAAATGAGATTATTAAGGATTACTGCTACGACGAATCAACGCGATAGAATGTTTTTCTTGAATTGGTAAAATAAATTTGACGCTGAAGCCTCTTTTCTGATGGTTACTTTTACATAAGAACGCGATGATTCGGCAGCATTTTTTCTGTCCGCTGCGATGTATTCAGCAATCAAAGCGAAGAGGTTATAGCGGTCCAATACTCTTGTTCGGGATTCCCAAATTAAATCTTTTGAGCTTTCGAACCTGTTTTGGGCGAGGCACTCCTCAATAACGGAGATGGCTCTTTCCGGGTAGTTTAGATCGATCGGGGTCAGAGAAGCCGGAGCAAAATATCGGTTAATATTCGGGCAGCCGTAGTAAAGGGGATGACATCCCGCCAGGAAAGCATCGGCGAGTTTTTCCGTCCAGTAATCATCAACCGCGCTGTTTTCCAAAGCCACATGATATTTATAATCGGCAAGGGCATCCCATTTGTCTTCGATTTCATTGAGCCCTCTTCCGAACAGGTCGATTTTGTGCCCGAAATGGTCTTTTAGACGCAGGGCGAACTCATATCTTTTACGGTGCCCCTCGCTCATCACTTTCGAGGAGGAAATAACGGACAACAGTTTTGTTTTGGGGATAGTTGCCATCTCTTTGAGTTTGTCATAATTTTTTGAAAATTCAATGTTTAAATGGTTTTTTTGTCTTCTGCCTATATGCCAGGGCATCCCCGACTGCTGGAAAATTGGCTTGGGGTGATCGATATCTTTGTGGCAAGTAATCACAGCGGCGAACTGATGTAAAAATTCTCTGCTGTAAGTTTTTAGCGTGGGTGGTTCTCCGGTAATAAAAACCACATTTTCTTTCGGGCAGATTGTTGTTTCCTTTTTCTTATCATAGAGGCCCTCGAGCACAAACCAGTAGTCGCAGCGTTTCACATTGATATTGCAAAAAAAACGACAATCATTCCAGAACCCTTTTTGACCTGGGGTTTGGCGTGTAATTGACAAAAAAGGTACAGATAGTTTTACATCAAGCATCACTAATGATTGTTTTCCTTAATCAAAATTAAACCCTCGCCGAGGCAGTCGAAAGCTGAGCAAGTCTCATGCCCACAACGCGGAAATCTGGGTTTGGTTAAAAATACCATAACTTTTATTTTTGTTCTATGCGTTGTCTCAGAGTAAGAGGCAACACAATTTCTTGGTGAACGCTTTCATTTATCATACCGAACAATTTTTTGTAATCGATCTGATATCCTTGTTGCCATTGCGCGAGCATTTCGGCGGCATCAATATTTCCGGAGAGGTTGTTCACCTCTGTTTGAACACGGTTGCAGGGGATATTCATAATTTTCGATTTTTTATATCCGATACCGTAACGGTTGAGAAACCATGGCCGAAATATCTGGAGCTGATTTTCAAATGAATTTGGCGCATCAAAGGAAATGAGCGCTGCCATCGCTGTCATTTCCCTCCTGGCGAAAAAATGCCCGTCAACGGACAAAGGGTAATTCCAGTCCATCTCTCCGGCACTCCATTGCCAGACAATTTTGTCCCCCTCGGCTGCTTCGTGATTCAAAAAAAGAGGCATTTTTTGAGGTTTCTGCAGAACGTAACATCTGGCAATATTTTCCCCCATGCGTAAGCTGGGCACAAATTCGTCAAGGTCGAGTTTTAAAATATCGTTAAGATCGACCGATTCCGTGAAGAGGATATCATCAACCAGGAAAAAAAGAATATCACCGGTCAGAGAGAAAATAATTTCCATCAGATCCTGCTTGAATGAACGATTATTTTTTTGTTGAATGAAGCGGACACCCTGATTTGTGAATATCTCTTTCACGTCGTCATATGCCTTTTGATGCAATGACGAGGAGGCCAGATAAAGCACGTAGATGGGCACACAGGGAATGACTTTTTGCCTGAATGTTGACAGCAGGCCGTGAAGTTGCAATGCCCTGTCTTTGGAGAAAACGATGCACTCGATGCCGCAAGGGTTGTCTATTTTGTTCCAGCGGGATTTACATTTCTCATAGGCATAAATTGCTTTGTTTTGTTGTTCTTGTTTTGTTGACGGCAAGGAGAAGATATCGGCAAGGCGGGAGAAGATATTGTGCCGAAGTCTTCCCAGAAAGCGGGGCCCGGCAGCGTAGAAATATTTTTCACGCCTGCATAAATGTTCCTGCCGGTCGTGTTCCGGGTAATGAAGCGGACTGGGCACATCTCCAACGCCGTCCAAGGCCGATTGGTATATTTTAAATCTTGATTTGTAAGCTTCCCGTCTTTTGTCCAAAGCGGATTCAGTAGAAGCGTTTTTGGAAGGAACGTATCTGTAAATAATCAGAGGAGACTCCATCAACCACATTTCTCCAAAAAGTCCGATTCTGAGCCAGAGGTCATGGTCTTCTCCATCCGGCCCCTTGTGTAGAGTTTCATTCTGATAGCCCGCGTACTTCAGAACGGAGCGCTTAATAACAGCCGAAGAGTTGATGAAATAATCATCCTGGACAATCTTCCTATAGGGTACTTTCCCGAACGGTGCTTTCTGGAAATAGATCGACAGAGAATCTTTCCGGTAATCCTGATTCTCTTCCATGATGAAAGCGTTGCTGCCGAGGAGAATGCACCGGGGATGATTTTCTATGAATTCGGCTTGCTGCTGCAATTTTTCTGGAAGCCATATATCGTCATCGTCAAGAAAAGCTATATAAGGAGCGCTACCCGCTTTAAGCGCTCTGTTACGCGGCGCTGCCGGTGTCCCGGCATGCTCTCCTGGAAGGTAATGGAATCGTTTGTCCTTTAAAAAAGGCTCAATAGCGGAACGGGTTTTACCCGTCGAGCCATCTTCAGCAATCCAGCAGTGCCAGTTAGAATAGGTCTGGTTTTTAACGCTTTCCAGAGCCTCGGTCAGCAGTTCATATCGGTGGAATGTGGGAATAATGACGTCAAAAATCATGGATGCAGCGCCTGCAGAAACAATAATTCTTTGTGAATGTTTATCATATTGATATTGTTTTAAAAAACCATAATTTAAACACGAGTATAAAAATTTCGGTCAGGCATGTCAAGGATATCTTGATTTAATCTCTGGCTTATTTATGACCGAATAATTCTTTTGTCTTTTAAGGTTTTGTAAAGTAAGTCCGCGACAACAATATGCCCGTGATCGTTCAAATGATCATCAAGGACGTAAAAATCTTCTGCTTTGAGGTAATCCATTACTTTTAACACGGCAAGCTCGCGGATGAATCGTGGATTATCGGCATCTGCTGATTTTTGTTTCAATGAATCAATAAAATAGTTTGTCCGGTTTTTACCTCCGAGATCGAGTACAATAATGGGGGCGGAAGAAAGAATCTTTTCGTTTTGTTTTAATACATGCAAAAACAAATCGACTTCATCCAGTGCCGTTTTATTTTCCTGTGCATTGTTTGCCGACCTCATCTCATTGATTCTTTTTTGAATTTTCATAATAATATATTTGCCAAAATAATATTTTTTGGGGCGGCTGTGTATATCGGTTAATTTGTGAAAGGTTTCCTCTCTCATTGTCTGCGGTTTGTTTCCGTTCAGATAAAATTTAAGGTTTTCGTCATAATCGTCTCCGCAGTACTGAATTATTAAGCATTTAAGGTTGGTGCGGTCGACTTTCCCCAGCATAATCATTTCGCGGACGGTTCCGTAGGAAGGAACAGACGTGTTGAGAACTTTTAACCCTGTCCTTTGTTCGAGCAATTTGCCGAATGTCTTTTCCTGATCCACACCCCATCCTAGCGCGAATGAATCGCCGACAATAACTATTTCCGGTGCGGTTAAAGCTTCTTCCGTATCGCGTACACCCAGAGAATTGATAAAATAAATATTGCTGAACTCCCTTTCCGTAAAAATAAATTTTCCCGGCTTGAATGTATAACTGAGTTCCGGATGGTATTGTCCGGCACTTTCGTTGAAGTGCATAATTTTTCTTTCACCCTGAACGTATAAATATCCCATGCTGTTTTGCAGTCTTCGCCATAATTTTCTCAGGACATTGGGATGGCGTACAAAAAAAAGCATGGCCAGCTCTAAAATTACCAGTACAATGATTATGGAAAGTAGAATATACAAGAAAGTCATTTAAAACCTTTTTCCCTTCGTTGATTGATTATCAAGTAAAACATGCTGGCGGACCGCTAATCTCTCTGCTTGTTTTGGAGAACTTCTCTGTAGATTTGCACATATTTTTCCACAACATGATCCCAGGTGTTTTGGGACGCTGTGGCCGAAGCCGCACGTGACATTCTCCAGTGTGTGTTTTTGTCCAGCAGGCGTTCAATTTTGTCAGCAATGATTTCGGTGTTCGAGGTGTCGGCGATGACAAATCCGTTTTCGTTTTCTCTGACGAGATCTTTGGCTCCTACATTGCTGCTGATAATGACCGGCAAACCTGCGGCCATTGCCTCAAGCACAACCATGCCGAAAGTGTCGAATGCGGAAAGCATTATATAAATGTCGGAGGCTAAATAATGCCGGATTAGGTTTCTTTTGTCGAGTTTGCCGGTAAAAATAATATTTTCAGCAACGCCCGTTTGCTGCGCCAGGCGGGTATATTTGCTTGTATTGCCTTTGCCGGCAACTAATAAACGGAAGGAATACTTGCGGGACTTAAGTTTTCCTAAGGCATTGATGATGAAGTCAAGCCCTTTTATTTCAAAGTTCATGGAAGCGAAGGCCAGCAATGGTTCGTTCGGGCCTATCCCGTAGGCCTCTCTTATCTTGACGCGAACGGCTTCACGGTCGGAAATTGTGTAATCGCTGAGGTTCACGCCGGGATGAATAACGGAGACTTTTTCCTGTACCGCGGGATATTCATCGAGAAATATGCTTTTAGTTAATTCGGATACGGCGATAAACTTCCGGCAACCGCCATCCAGGACCATTTTTTTTTCCATCCAAGCCGTGGTTATGTCGTAAAGGCTCATTTTTTTTTGACGAACATTGCGGACCCAGTAGCGGTGGGGAATACCGTGGAGCGTGAAAATATCGGCGGAAAAAATGCGGTCGTGTGTGTGGATAAGGTCATAAACATCGGTGGCAAGGTAGCGGCGTGTGAAGTAGGCAAAGCTCGGCGTCGTTAAAAATTTGGGAAAAGAAAATGTGGGAATTTTATGAAAAATTACCGCTGAAGACAAAGCCTGCCACCGGTTGGCGCATACAAGGAAATTGTGTCCCGTTTTAACGGCCAGTTTTTCCGTAAGTTCGGCCACAAATTGTTCGGCGCCACCGATCAGACCGTATTTTGGTATCACTACCGCAATTTTTGCCATATGAATATATATAGTCCGGTGCTTCTTGGCGATAGCTCTAACACAGATGGGGGGAAAAATCATGTTTTAATAATTTTGCCGATATGTTATCAGAGGCAATATTTATGGAGGGTTAAGATTATTATTCGCTATTATCACTTATGGAAACATTTTAAAAACTGGAAACTTTATCTGGCCTATAAGTGTGGGCTTACGACCGCAGCGCCATTGCTTTTTGAAACGCGCAGCGGCGTGTTGGTGGAGGTGCCCCAAAGGCTCCTGCAGACATTCAAGGAAATTTTCATGGATGAATGTTACTTGGCCGGTTTGAAAAAAAATATATCTCCCGGTGCCACAATCATCGACATCGGCGCTAATGCCGGTTACTTCACGCTTTTTGCCGCATCAAAGTACCCCGGAGCTTCAATTATGGCCTACGAGCCAGTTCCCGTTAATTTTGCGGAGCTTATGCGTAATCGCAACTTGAACAAGTCACATCGCATCGAATGTTTTCCGTTGGCAGTTGCCGGTCACTGCGGCGAAATTAATTTATCACTTGATGCGAGTGATTCATTTACTACCAATGCAACGATGCTGACTGCGACCAGCAAAACGGCCGATTCATTGACCGTTGGATGCGTGACTTTGCAAAAAATTTTCGATGACCACCGCGTTGTGAGATGTGATCTGCTCAAAATAGATTGCGAAGGAGCGGAATACAGCATTTTATATTCCTGTACGCCTGATGTTTTGGCGCGTGTTGATCAAATTGCCATGGAGGTCCACCAAGGTTCCGGAGAAAATGAAAATATTGAAGCGCTCGACGCTTTTCTAAAACGTCAGGGTTTTCAAACCGCCCGGCGGCCGGTCGGGATGTTCTGGGCTTGGCGCGTCTGAAAATCAGGAGATTGATTAACACGTGACTAAACGCGATAAAATCCGAGATTTCCTCAAAATAAACGATGCGCTTGACCCCGCGCGCAACCATCATATTGACGCTTTAAAAGGATTTGCGATTATTGCCGTCGTATTTGTACACGCTATTCAGGTAAATGATCCCCATCATGACAGTAATCGTGCTTATTTGGCGTTGATATCATGGGCCATGCCGTTGTTTATGCTTCTGAGCGGTTTTATTCTTTCCACACAGTTTGGTTATTCTGCCACGATACCTGAAAAAAAATTTCTTGCGTCTTTTGGTGCCTTTTTTTGTCTGGGCGCTGGTTAATTATGTGCTTTATAATTCGTCTCAGAGCGTGAATCTTTTTCCATATCTTTGGAGCATCGTCAAGTCGCCGGGAAAAGGATTGTGGTTTTTATGGGTGCTTTTTTTTAACAGCGCCTTTCTTTTCACCGTTATCAAGGTGGTTCGAATCAAAAACTGGGTGCGTTGGGAGAATTATTTCGTTATTGCGGCGATTGTTGTGGCCAGAACAGCATCGGCAGATATATTTGGTTTATCAGAATGCAGGTTATATTTCCCCTATTACGCGGCGGGGTTTTTCGCGTACAAGTACTATGACTTTCTGATAGCTAAGTGAAAAATTATCTATGCAATGGTTTTAGTTGTTTTCCCTCTTTTGTTGGTCGGATGGCGTAGGAACGCTTTTCCCACATTTTATCCGGTTCTTTTACAAATCTTTGGCGAAACGGGCATTGCGCGTCTTATTGTTTCCATTTACAAATACATGGTTGCTTTTTCGGGAATGTTTTTTTCCTCATTCCTTGTCGAACTGGCGCGTAAAATACGGCTTTATAACTTTTTTTGCTGGATGGGGATTTTGTCCATGGACATCTATGTTTGCCATGGGAATTTCATCTATCTCCGGGGGCTTGGCGAGGGGGTGATTCGCTACTTTTCGGTCGGGGTTGCGGCTATTATGGGATCTTTGGCTTTGACGCTTTTTTTGCTGAAACGGTTTAGAATAACCAGGATGCTCTTTTTAGGAGAGAAACGTTAGTACGCTTAGAGTCTTGGTCTATGCAGGATCAATCAAGAGAACGTGGGCTGGATTTAATAAAAGCCGTCTGCATTGTGCTGTTTGAGCAAATCCCCGCTGGATAATTGCAGGAGCTGGCGCACAGACAGATAAGATTCCGGGGAACGAATTTGTTGCAATTCCGTCATGAGATTATAGCTTCACCGCAGATATGCTGCGCGCAACCCAAAAGAGTCACGCGCAGCAAGCTGCTAAAAAAATTAGTAGTCATAATCTCCCATGTCGGGCGGCGGTGCGGGCGCAGGTGTTCTCTTCTTGGGTTTTTCCGCAACCACGGCTTCTGTAGTCAGAAGCAGTGAAGACACTGATGCCGCGTTCTGAAGAGCGAAGCGCGCCACTTTAGTCGGATCGATTATTCCCGCCTTAACCATATCGACATATTCGCCAGTCTCCGCATCAAAGCCATGATTGCCGGCAAGCTCCTTGACCTTTTCCACGACAATGCTGCCTTCGTATCCGGCATTGACGGCTATCTGGCGCAACGGCGCTTCCATTGCCTGCTTCACAATATCGACGCCTTGCTTCTCTTCACCGGAAAGTTTCAATGCCTCAAGTGCTTTCAAAGCACGGAGATAGGCCACGCCACCACCGGGAATAATGCCTTCTTCCACCGCCGCTTTCGTGGCGTTGAGCGCGTCTTCCACCCTCGCCTTTTTTTCTTTCATCTCCACTTCTGTAGCCGCGCCAACTTTAATCACCGCAACACCACCCACAATCTTTGCCAGACGCTCCTGAAGCTTTTCGCGGTCATAATCCGAGGTGGTCTCTTCAATCTCCGCGCGAATCTGCTTGATGCGTCCTTCAATATCTGACCTCTTTCCCGCGCCTTCTACGATCGTGGTATTATCTTTATCAATGGTCACTTTTTTGCACTGACCCAGGTCCTTGAGGGTGGCATTCTCCAGTTTGACGCCTATCTCTTCGGAAATCACGTGCCCGCCGGTAAGCACCGCGATATCCTGCAGTATCGCTTTACGGCGGTCGCCAAAACCGGGAGCCTTAACTGCCGCACACTTCAGCGTCCCACGTACCCTGTTGACCACCAATGTAGCCAACGCCTCACCTTCAACTTCCTCCGCAACAATTAAAAGCGACTTGCCCGTCTTGGCTATTTGCTCCAGCAGCGGCACCATTTCCTGCATGTTGGAAAGTTTCTTTTCGTGCAACAGTATATACGGCTCTTCGAGAACGGCTTCCATCTTTTCCGGATCCGTTACAAAGTAAGGCGAAATGTAGCCGCGGTCGAATTGCATGCCCTCGACGATTTCCAGCGTCGTTTCCATCCCTTTAGCTTCTTCGACGGTAATCACGCCGTCCTTGCCCACGCGTTCCATTGCCTCCGAAATCATTTCACCAATGGTTTTGTCATTATTGGCTGAAACCGTGCCAACCTGAGCAATTTCGTTTTTATTTACGATTTTCTTTGATAGTTTTTCGAGTTCTTTTACGACCACGCCGACGCTTTTATCGATGCCCTGTTTCAAAATCATGGGATTCGCGCCCGCGGCAGTCAATTTGACGCCCTCCTTGTAAATGGCCTGAGCCAGTACCGTAGCGGTTGTGGTTCCGTCGCCCGCCTTGTCGGAAGTTTTGGAAGCGACTTCCTTAACCATCTGCGCGCCCATGTTTTCAAATTTATCCGCGAGCTCAATTTCCTTGGCGACGGTTACGCCGTCCTTCGTCACCTGAGGTGTCCCCCATGTTTTCTCCAGCACAACATTGCGTCCTTTTGGGCCCAACGTCACTTTTACCGCATTGGCTAAAGTGTCGACACCTTGTATAATTTTACTGCGGGCATCAAAATTATATTTTATTTCTTTAGCAGACATAGCTTCACCTCCTTAACGTACTATTCCAGCACCGCGAGAATATCGTCTTCTTTCATTATCATAAATTCGCGGCCGTCAGTTTTGACTTCTGTGCCCCCCCATTTTGTAAATAACACCTTGTCGCCTTCTTTGACTTCCGGCGTTATACGATTACCTTCTTTGTCCAACCGTCCCGGCCCAACCGCAAGCACCTTGCCTTCCTGCGGCTTTTCCTTTGCGGTATCCGGAATAATTATGCCGCCGGGCGTTTTTTCCTCGCTTTCCAGCCGCGACACAATAACGTGATCATGTAATGGCTTAATATTCATTTTCTCTACCTCCAAAAAAATAATAATTTTTTATAGATTTATTCCCGACTGCGTCCAGAAATCCCTGGTGGAAAACCCGTGAAGCTAAAAAGGGTTTTCCCCTTCGGGAAAACCCTTTTTATGTTATTTTTTACGAGGTTTTAATGGTAACCTTTTTCCCGGCCCTTGAACCTTCCAACCGAGGCAACGTGATGTTGAGGACACCGTTTTTGAATTGAGCTTCAACTTTTTGCTGATCAATGCCTTCGGGAAGGGGAATGCTTCTCTGGAAAGAGCCGTAGCTGGCCTCTTTGTACCAGTAACCATCATCCTGATCCTCCTTTTCTTCCTTCTTTTCTCCCCGGATGGTAAGCATATCCGGCGTCAGATTCACCTCTATATCTTTGTCATCCAAACCGGGAAGTTCAGCTCTGACATTGATTTTTTTCTCATCCTCCCACACATCAATACTTGGTTCAAAGCCGAAGTCTGAAAAGCGGCCGAAAGCCGCGGGGGAGAAATCTTCGAAAAAATTGCTAAAAAGTTTATTCATTTCCCTCTGTAGGGATAAGAACGGACTGTCCTGCCCTCGTCGCAAGATGTTATCGTTCTTACGCCATACGCTGGGCAACAGGTTTTTAATCATCGTCATTCCTCCTTTCCAAGGACTTGTTTTTGTAATAACTTAATATCATTAAGTACTTGTTGTCTGTACTGATAAAATAATCACGGCGAAAAATTTGTCAAGAGGTCGGCGCGCGCTGAATCCGACTATCGACGCAATATAAATACAATTTGACATACGGATATTTTCTTCATATACTTTTTCTACTAAGCACCAAAGCCTTTATCGGCAAATCTTGTTGATAATACAAAAGCATTATTTCAATAAAATAGAGGAGGAGCAATAATGTTGAAGACTAGATTGACTGAATTAATCGGTATCAAGCATCCGATTATTCAAGCGGGCATGGGGCCTTTTTCCAACAATAATCTTTGTGTGGCGGCAGCCAACGCGGGTTGCCTGGGACTGCTTTCTACCAGCGGACTTTTTAACAAAGACGACCAGCCCTGGGTTTACAATGCGTTTTGCGATACCGGCGAGGCAAACCGTGACGACGATATGGCCACGGTGCTGGACACGGTGCTGAAGCGCACTCACCGTTTGGTCAAAAATAAAGGCGGTATTTTCGGCCCTAATGTCATGGTATCGGCGGAACTCAAAGAAAAGGCAAACGTAATGATTGAAACGGCCATCAAGGCACGGGAAGAAAACCCCGAGATGAAAAAAACCCTTAAGGTAATGTATACCTCTGCCGGCGACCCGATGGGCTGGGGAGAAAAAATCAAGGGCGCGGGATTTATTTGGATTCATATTATTCCTTCCGTCAGAGCCGCCATGCGCTGTAAAAAAGCCGGCGTTGACGTGATTGTCGCCTCCGGTCATGAAGGCGGATTTCATACCCATTGGGAGCCGCTGCACTCTATGGTGTTGTTTCCCGCTGTAGTGGAGGCCGTAGCCGATGAAAAGACACTCGTCGTGGGCGGAGGAGGAATCTCCGACGGAAAAACTGTGGCTGCCTCTCTGGCTTTGGGGTGTGACGGTGTGCTTATAGGAACACGTTTCCTGGCGACGCAGGAGAGCGATTTTCCCCCTCTCTGGAAGCAGTCTGTTGTTGACGCCCAGGACCGCGGCACATTGGTCGCGCGCGGTTATGTAGGCCCGGCGCGCTGGTTGAGAAACCCCCGCAGCGAAGAACACGCGGTAAATACTCTGAAAAAGTCACCCGGCGTATTCCTCGGCACACCGGACAGCTATACCACTATGGAAGATATGTCGCTGATTGATTATGAAAACGAATCCATCAAGGCTGTATTCGAAGGCGACAAGGAAAAAGCCATGATGGCCGCCGGCGAATGCGCCCAGCGCATCAACGACATGCCTAAAGTAGAAGACCTGGTTCAGAAAATTGTAAAAGAAGCTGAAGAAATATTGATAAACCTGCCCAAGAAATTTGTGAAGTAAAGATTTACCCGCCATAAAATCGCCGGAGGCGACATTAGTCGCCTCCGGCGATTACGATTGGAGGTGTGTTGCATGAGTCACATCAACTATCGTAGTCTTAAAAAATATAAATACCAATTAATGCGTAATTATAAATACGAAACAGGTATTTGCATCAATCACGATGTCAAAATTCAGGGGTTTGTTGCCTTATCGCCTACAGGTACTTTAAATATTTCTCTAAAGGCTATGCCTGGGATGGCCCCAGCGGCCCCACCATCGATACAAAGAATTTTATGCGCGGGAGCCTTGTGCACGACGCTCTTTACCAGCTAATGCGCCTGAAACTTCTGCTTGTCTCTTTGCGAGAAACCGCCGATATGCTTTTACGCCGGATTTGCATTGAAGACGGCATGTGCCGCCTGCGGACCTGGTATGTTTACTGGTGCGTCAGATTATTTGCCTCTGCCGCCGCCACCCGACCGCAGACGGGCGGTACGCAAATTATCGAGGCGCCGTAGAAAAGGATTAAGACAAATTTATTAAAAATGACCAAGTTGGTATATTAATTGTTGGGGTGTGGTATTATGAAAAATTTTATTATTGGCATGATATTTGGGATTTGCTTGGGTGTCGCTTTTACAGCATATGCCGCAAAACTCGTGGGAGATAGCGGTTACTTGATGGGATGGGATGTTACAGTCGATGGCGAAGTCGTTTGTTCTGACCCATATGCTTGGACAAGCACGCGTGAAATTGAATGTGATTAAAAATCCCTTTATTTTTATCTAAAAGTCTGTGCGGTTATTTTATAAATTTAAAACATTTTATTTGGTCGCATTATAGAAAGGAGACGATCAATGAAAAAATGGTTTACTTATATTTGTACAACGGTAGTTGTTTTTTCTTTTGTAACCATTACTGACGTATACGCAAAAGGCAAAGGTTCATCGACTGGTTACAGATCTTACAAAAGTGCAAAAGCTATTGACGGTGATACGTATCGTTACAAAGGTGATCGTTACAGAGTCAGACAATATAATGCACCGGAATTGGGCAAACCAGGCTCCCAGAAAGCAACGCGCAGCAGATATCATCTGGAAGCCTTGTAGATAGCTACTTTACAAACGACTTTGAGAGGAGGGCAACGACATTTTTGTCTGCCGGTGGAAACCGCGATCCTAATCCCGGCCATATGTATACTGAAAAGAACTTCTGGGCCAAGTTCTTTCAAGACATAATACATAGCCAACAGAAACTTATTATCCTGAGCCCCTTTCTCTCTGTGAGACGCAGCAGCAATTTCATGGATAGCTTTAGGACCATGAAAGGGAGGGGTATAGACATTCGCATCTATACCCGACCCAGTAATCAGCAGGCCGGGGAAATGGCAAACCAGGCTGACATTGTAATTGACCAACTACGCAGTATTGGCGTCATGGTGATAGAGCGGCGTAGCATGCACCAGAAGGTGGCAATTATCGATGACGCCATTGCTTGGGAGGGCAGCCTAAACATATTGAGCCACAAAGATACAGAAGAACACATGAGGCGGTTCAAAGGCCAGTCCACGGTTGAAGAAATTATCAGGAATCTTGAACTGGACGAAGACATGCCTTCTGGAAACCAGACCGGAGAGCCATGCCCGGAACCAGGATGTGGCGGATACCTTGTTGTTCGGACTAAATATGGCCGGAAATTTTTCGGTTGCTCGAATTATGCAAAGAAGAAATGCAGATATACACGACGAATATGGAAGCCGCACAACCAATCAATCCGACACGGTAAAGCTGTGCGGGTTATTTTTGGCGTTAGGTGTTAAAAAATAATTAAGCGACTCTTTATTTTCTTTAAACAAATTTTTAATATAATAGACACTGTTATAAAATTAATTCTGACGAAGATTTGACAAAGCCATTTGTTTGTTTTGTCGTTTACACGTGTTTAAATGCGGAAGAAAACCAAATCGGCGCCAGATAAATTCTGGTCCGGAAAAGTTACCAGAGAAAGCAACGCTTTGGATTTGGAGCCGGGGGTGTTCACCTGGACGAATCCCCAAAAAATCGCTCTTTCTCTGAAGCGTTCAGCGGAGGCCAGCCGCCGCCGCAAAGCGCCGCCGTTTCGCTCGGCGATGTCCATGCTGGTATTTTACATCAACCGGGCCGGAAAAAACCTGGACAAAAAGCAGTTACGCGTTCTGGAGCAGGCAAAAAAAGAATTACGTGCATTATACGGCAAAAAACGGCATAATTAATCGCTGATAAAAAAAGCAAATTTGCCGATGACCTGCCGTTTGTGTTACTAATATAAAAAATAAGGAGAACAGCATGAGCCAGGAAACCTTTAAAAAAATCGGGGATTCGGCCGAACAAATGTACGGCCCCAGAGCAATACTGATATGCGGCTTCACTCCGTTCGAACAGGAAACGGTCATGAACGCGCTGGACAGTATCGAGCTCGCGGACGTACCGGTTATTGTTGCCACGGCTACGGATGCCGAAACACGCCTTGGCGAAATGCTTGCCAGGCCGGACCAAACAGGACTGGGGGCGGATTCCGATACGGCGCGTGCCGTTGTCATGTCCGGAATCACAGCAAATGAACTGGACAACATTATTTCCGTCTACCGGTCAACAGGACTGCCCCGGCCTCTGTGGGCAACTCTGACACCGGTTTCAGAAAACTGGACGCTTGCGACACTGCTTGAGGAGCTCAAAAAAGAGCGGAACGCAATGGAAAGCAAGTAAGTACGGGGGCCTTTTGTTGAAACCGCTGAACCACAAAAAGGAGTAATCACATGACGGAAACATTATCAGATATAAAAGACCTGACCAATGTTCTGCAACTCAGGGACATTGTCGCCTATCAGGAACATTCCGTGGTGAGCCGTGAAATTATCCGCAAACCGTCCGGAACGCTAACCGTCTTTGCCTTTGACCAGGGCGAAGGTTTAAGCGAACACACAGCGCCATTCGACGCGGTGGTCTGCATACTGGAAGGCGCGGCGCGGATTACCATAGACAAGAAACCTTATACGGTAAAAGAGGGCGAGATGCTGATTATGCCCGCCAATAAGTCCCACGCACTGCACGCGGTGACAAAATTCAAAATGCTGCTGGTGATGATTAAATAAAAAATTATGAGGCGGTTGTCTTGAGACAACCGCCTCGTTCAATCATAATTTAGTCGTCCCTGGAAAAGCGATAACATATTGATATTATTACTTGGTTAACGTATTTATGTGTGCTATAATTGTTGGAAATTTAGGAAAAGGAGCTAAAAACCGGCAAATTGATGAGACCGAAAGACAACAGTTTCGGAGAATCAGATGGGGACCTGTTCCGGTCGAGTTTGGAGCAGATACTGAGCAGAAGACATTCCTTGTATGTCAT
>Ga0255342_1001148_pt1 | contig 39538 bp, 17 predicted proteins | sample wastewater_treat_3_FD_192416 | JGI IMG/M metagenome (GOLD analysis project Ga0255342, IMG submission 192416) | Wastewater microbial communities from Lulu Island WWTP, Vancouver, Canada - plant14 | ecosystem: Engineered > WWTP > Wastewater > Unclassified | place: Canada: Vancouver, British...
CCAGATCGTAAAACTCCTTAAGGTTCGCCCCGCCGCGCCCGCCCGAACCGATAAACGCCATATTCAGCCGGTCCCCCGGCTTGCGAAACACCGCCGGTTTGGCGATCGACATGCTTGAATACCCAGCCAAAGAAAACGCACCGGCTGCAACGCTGGTACGCAAAAAACCGCGCCGTGAAAGCTGCTTCATTCGTCTTCCCCCATCCTCGTGCGCCCCGCCACCGCTGACCCCCAGCGTACGACCCGAGCGCCCACTGTGTTTTGTATCATACCCCTTTTCCGCCGCATCGGACAAGCACGAACGTTGATTACGCATAATCGGCCCATAGCGAACTCACCGAGCAATGCGCGGATTGTACAAATTTAGGATTGCGGTTCCGGCTCGTGCGTGAACAGATCGAAGACCAGATCCTTCTGGCGCTGCCGCCGCCCCTGCTCGTAACCGCGTGTTCCGCCGTCGTCCATGAGATCTTCGCCGACGGGCCGTCGTTTGGGCTCGTATTGCCGGAAAGAACTCCGGTCGTATCGCTGCCTCCAAGAGGATGGTCGGCATAGGCCGTTCCAGCATGTGCCATCAGCAATCGGTAGTCTCCGGCTATCAGATGCCGGGTACGGTTGTACTGGGGACAATCCAGGTGCCTGTCTTGCCCTCCAGAGCGTCGCTGATATGCTCGGGATCGGTAATCAAGGCTTTCTTGCCGCCATTTTCGATGAATTGAATACATGCTTGAATCTTTGGAAGCATGCTTCCAGAAGCAAAATGGCCCTCTGAAACGTACTGCTTGGCTTCTGCGACGGTCATTTGATCCAACCACTTTTGCTCCGGTGTGTTGAAATCAAGAGCCACCTTTTCGACTGCGGTGCTGATCAAAAACAAATCCGCGCCAATCAATTTAGCCAGCAATGACGAACCGAAATCCTTGTCGATCACAGCTTCGATGCCGGTCAGCGTGCCATCCCCACGCTCAACCACGGGGATGCCGCCCCCCCCCACACCGATCACCGTAAAACCAGCCTTGATCAGGTCGTGGATTGCTCCTGCTTCGACAATCGAAATCGGACGCGGTGAGGGCACAACCCTGCGCCATCCACGGCCGGCATCTTCCACAACGGTCCAGCCGTCCTTAGCCCGACGAGTTTTTGCTTCATGCTCTCCCATGAAACTGCCGATAGGCTTGGAAGGATGCCCAAATGCCGGGTCGTGCTCGTCAACAACCGTCTGTGTAACGACCGTTATCGCGTCTTTGTTGATCCCGCGGCGTTTGAATTCGTTGTGCAAAGCCTTTTGGAGCATATACCCGATATTGCCCTGGGTATTCGCGCCACAGTAGTCCAGCGGGACTTCATGCAGGGTTGTCTTGGCCAGTTCAGAGCGGCGCAAATTAAAACCGACCTGAGGTCCATTGCCATGGGTGACAACCACATCCCAGCCGTTTTCAATCATATCCACGATATGCGTGATCGTGTCTTTTGCACAATCATACTGATCCTGAATGGTCTGGCGGGATTTATGCTTGATTAGTGCGTTGCCGCCAACCGCAACAACAGCGAGTCCTGATTTTGTCATACGGGCGTGTATGGTAAATAAAGCGGGGTGAATGCGTCAAGATAAGGTTGCTTTTTGTCGCGGTGAAAACAAAACTGGATAAGCTTTTTCTGGGCTTTTCCTTGACGGGAGTGCGCAAACCTGTCATGTTATCGGCCCGACTGCGTGCACAGCCATCTTGAGCGGGTTGGCTCGTTTAGTGATGGCGTATGTTGTTGAAGAAAGGCCAGGCTCCATTTATGCGGCGTGACGACATCGAAAAGATCCTGATCATTGGTTCCGGCCCGATCGTAATCGGACAGGCGTGCGAATTCGACTATTCAGGCACGCAGGCCTGCAAGGCGTTGCGAGAGTGCGGTTACAAGATCGTACTGGCAAACTCCAACCCCGCCACCATCATGACCGATCCGGTCATGGCCGACGCCACCTATATCGTGCCGCTGAACGTCGAACGTTTGGAGCAGATCATCGTCAAAGAGCGCCCCGATGCGTTGCTGCCCAACCTCGGCGGACAGACCGCACTGAACCTCTCGATTGAACTCGCGAAAAAGGGCATCCTCGAAAAATACGGGGTGAAAGTCATCGGCGTGAATCTCGACGCAATCGAGCGCGGCGAGGACCGTCAGATTTTCAAGGACACGATGGCCAAACTCGGCATTGAAACACCCCGCAGCGAGATCATCTATACGCTGGAGGACGCCGAAAACGTCGCCTCCAAACTCGGTTATCCCGTGGTCGTGCGCCCCGCGTACACCATGGGTGGCACCGGCGGCGGGCTCGTCTACAATATCGAAGAACTGCGCATGATCGTCAACCGCGGTCTGGAGGCCTCCCTGACCCATCAGTGCCTGATCGAAGAGTCAGTGCTGGGCTGGGAAGAGCTTGAGGTGGAAGTCGTGCGCGATACCGACAACAAGATGGTGGCAGTCTGCCTCATCGAAAACGTCGATCCTATGGGTGTGCACACCGGCGACTCTTTTTGCGTCGCGCCAATGTTGACCATCGACAGGACTGTACAAGACCGCCTCAAGGATTATGCCTTCAGAATTGTCGAGTCCATCGGCGTGATCGGCGGCACCAATGTGCAGCTCGCCCACGATCCGAAAACCGGTCGCATCGTGATCATCGAGATCAACCCGCGCACCTCGCGCTCGTCCGCACTGGCCTCCAAAGCGACAGGGTTTCCGATCGCACTGATTTCCGCCAAGCTGGCTGTCGGTTACACGTTGCGCGATATCCCTTACTGGCGCGACGGCACACTGGACAAATATACCCCGTGCGGCGACCACGTCGTGGTTAAATTCGCGCGTTGGGCGTTCGAGAAATTCCGCGGGGTCGAGGACAAGTTGGGTACCCAGATGAAGGCCGTCGGCGAGGTGATGGCGATCGGCAAGACCTACAAGGAGGCATTCCAGAAGGCGATCCGGGCGCTTGAGAACGGTCGTCATGGGCTGGGCTTCGCCAAGGATTTCAACAAAAAAAGTTTGCAGGAACTGCTGGACATGCTACGCTTTCCCGGCAGCGAGCGCCATTTTCTGATGTACGAGGCTATCCGCAAAGGTGCTACCGACGCGCAGCTTGTTGATCTCACCATGGTCAAACCGTGGTTTATCACTCAGATGCGCGAGCTGGTGTCGCTGGAAGAGCAAATCTTGCAACACAAAGGCGCCACGCCGCCCGATGACCTGCTGGCCCAAGCCAAGAAAGATGGCTTCTCCGACAAATACTTGGCAAAAATTATCGGCGTCAAAGAGAAGAACATCCGCCAGCGGCGCATTGATCTGGGTGTTCGCGAGACTTGGCATCCGGTGCCGGTCAGCGGTGTGAAAAACGCCAACTATTATTACTCTTCCTACAACGGCGAGACCAACGAATGCGCCATAAGCGGCAACGCCAAGAAGGTCATGATTCTCGGTGGAGGCCCCAACCGCATCGGCCAAGGCATTGAGTTCGACTACTGCTGTGTCCACGCCGCTTTCGCGATGCGCGACGCCGGCTACGAGACCATCATGGTCAACTGTAACCCCGAGACCGTCTCGACCGACTACGACACCTCCGACAAGCTCTATTTCGAACCGGTCACACTCGAAGACGTGCTGCAGATTTACGAGGCGGAGAAGCCTGAAGGCGTCATCGTGCAGTTCGGCGGACAGACGCCGCTCAACATCGCCCGCGAGCTTTCGGAGGCCGGCGTGAAGATTCTCGGCACATCCATTGACTCGATCGATATCGCTGAAGACCGCGACCTCTTCCGCCACATGATGGACAGGCTGGAAATACCCATGCCCGAATCCGGCATGGCCGCCACTTTCGATGAGGCGGTCGCAGTCGCCAACCAGATCGGCTACCCGCTGATGATCCGCCCGTCTTTCGTGCTGGGCGGACGCGGCATGGAAGTCATCTACGACGAGCCGATGCTACGCGAGTATGTTGACAAGGCCGTGGATGTGACGCCCGACCGCCCGCTGCTGCTCGACCGATTCCTGCAAGAAGCGCTCGAGTGCGAGGCGGACGCCTTGTCCGACGGCACCGACGTGTATATTCCGGCAGTCATGGAGCATGTCGAGCTGGCCGGCGTCCACTCCGGCGATTCAGCCTGCGTCATCCCGCCGGTGTCCATCCCAGAGAAGCATCTGAAAACCATCGAGGATTACACGCGCCGCATCGCGCGAGAGCTGCATGTAATCGGACTCATGAACATGCAGTACGCGATCGCGAACGACACGGTCTATGTGCTCGAAGCCAACCCGCGCGCGTCACGTACGGTCCCGTTGGTCTCAAAAGTCTGCAACACCCAAATGGCCAGTATTGCCACGCGCCTGATGCTCGGCGCGAAGATAAGCGATCTGGGGCTGAAGCCCAAAGTCATCCCGCATTTCGGGGCGAAAGAAGCGGTCTTCCCGTTCGACAAGTTCCCGGAGGTCGATCCGGTGCTGGGGCCTGAAATGCGTTCGACTGGCGAGGTCCTCGGTCTGGCCTCGACATTCGGGCTGGCCTACTACAAATCGCAGGAGGGCGCCAATGCCAAACTGCCGACCGAGGAAGGCACGGTGCTCATCAGCCTTTCGGAAAAAGACCCTGCCGCCGCCAAAGCGGCCAAGGAGTTCATAAAACTGGGATTCAGTTTGATCGGTACCGAAGGCACCATCCGTTGGCTGGCAGAGCACGGCATCGCGGGCGAGGTCATCCACAAGATCAACGAAGGACGTCCCAACGTGCTTGACGCCATCGTCAACCGTCAGGTCTGCCTTGTGATCAACACGCCTTCCGGCCGCCGTGACGCGCGCGCTGACGATGCCTCAATCCGTAAGGCGGCGTTGAAATACAAGGTGCCGTATTTGACGACCGTAGCCGCCGCCGTAGCCAGCGCCCAAGGTATCCGTGTCGCACGTGACGGTGCCGGCGGCGTGAAATCCATCCAAGCCTATCATGCCGATATCCGCTAGGTGGAAAAAGGAGACAATGACGACTGATTTGCGTTTTACTGGCTTTTTGCTGTTGTTTACCCTCGCTTGCGTTGTTGTGCGCGGCGACGCCGCCAACAGGACGATCCAATGGCGTTCGCTGAAGCAGGTCCAACGCTCGCTGGGGGTCACCAATCACCTGTGGGACGGTGAGACGATCTGTTTTTCCAACAGCCAGGACGTGCTCCGGTTTTATCCGGGACGCCGCAAAGCCGAAGTGAACGGCACGGTGGTCTGGCTCAATGCGCCCGCCGAAGGCTCTGTCACCGATGGAAGCTGGGGGCTGGCCGCTATCGATCTCGACTTCCTGAAATTGTCGATTCTGCCGCGGCCTCCGGACAATGCACATGAGCCGTTGCGGGTCCTGCTCGATCCCGGTCACGGCGGCGATGATGAAGGGGCGCGATGTCCCGATCCCTTGGTGAAAGAAAAAGACCTGACGCTGGCCCTCGCCAAACGGATCGGCGCACAATTGAAAAAGGAAGGGCTGCACGTCGACTACACACGGACGCGCGACGTCACCCTCTCGCTTGAAGCCCGTGCCCGACTTGCACGCACCAAGAAGGCGGATCTTTTTATCAGCATCCACGCCAATCACGCCCGCAACAACAATGCGTCTGGTGTGGAGACCTATGTGTTGCCGCCGAGTGGTTACCCCGGTACGGCCGAAGGCTCGCGCGTCCGCGGTTGGCAAATCGGCAATCGAAACGATTTTCATAACACCCTGCTAGGGTTCTCGATCCATCGGCATCTAGCGGCCACGCCGGAGACGGTTGACCGTGGCCTCAAACGGCAGTCCTATTTTGTACTGCGTGAGACCACTTGCCCGGCTGTTCTGCTGGAGTTCGGGTTTCTCTCCAACACCGGCGAGGCCCGCCGCATGCTGTGCGCCGATTGGCAGGCGCAAAGCTGCGCGGCGGTGGTCGAGGGTGTGCTGGCCTATGCACGCAGCGTCAAGGCATTGGATCATGCGGTGGCGGAAAAACGTGCGCGCGACGCCGAAAACAACGAGCGCTGGCGTAAGCATCTCGCGGCGCAGGCTGCCCGCGCGGCAGCCGAGGCTAAAGCCCGAGAAGCCCGCCAACTGGCCGCTGTCACGCCGCCGGCCGCTGTGTCTTTGCCGACCGAATCCAACACCGCGCTGTCCAACACCGTAATGGCATCGGCCATCCCCATAATCCAACAACCGGGCACTAACTCAGTGCCACTTCGAGTTGATGCCCTGCTTGAGTTTTATGCTCCCGATAAGGTACAATGAGCCATGCAAAACAAACACGATCCCGACCTCCCCGTTGTTTCAACGCCAGCCGCGAAGCGGGCACTGATTAACACCATTTTACTTGCCAGCGCGGTTTTTCTGATCCCGGTGTTGATCGGCCTGCTCTTTGTCATGGTCTCGCACCGCCTCTCACCCCGCCCGGTCGCGCCGGATGCGGACTCCTACGCCCAGCTCACCAACCAGCTCCATGACGGCAGCGTCACGCAGGTGCCCCAGCTCGCCAGCCTGCGGCGCGAATTCCGCGAGGCCGGCGTGGCAACGGATGACGTGGACATCAGGCTCTGGGCGGCGCGGGTACAGGAACCAGAGACGCTCTTCAGCGTGCCCCCCCCCGCTCCAGACAAGCGGTGGAACTGGCACCTTTCACAAGACGGGCTCTTCGCTCTAGCGGTCTCGATGCAAATCGACCACCTTGACCGGCGTGACGTCGGCCTCTTTGACCTTGTCCGCGAGGAGTGGGTGTGGACCAATACGTTGCCGTGGCCCGACACCCATGAAACCCCGCACGTCTTCGGGCGCCGCCTCATCCTGCGCTATGTGAAAAACGCAGCCTTTTTCGCGTTGGAGATCGATCCCAACGGTACGATCGTAAGCATCGACAGATTGCGGTCAAAGACCTTCCAGATCCCATCGCCCATGCCTGCGTTCCCGAACATTGCGGGACAGCCTGTAGGCATCCGTCACGGCGTTTGTTTCGTGACTGATCTTCATACCGGAACGCTGAGCGGCTATGCGCCAACACTATTGCCCGGCCTGCACGACGTTGGACCGTATCAGACCGGCACCGTTTTGTCAGGGAACGGGCTGCTGCTGTTCCGTGCAGCCGAAGGCTGCGTGACCGTGTCGGATACGCTCACGGGTACGCTCCTGCAAACGTTCAATGCTTGGCCGCACACGACCAATACGGCGGTGACCGGCGCGCTGGCGACGGGTGACGGTTCCGGTCTCACGGTTTTCCTTCAGACCGAGTTCGACGGCACGCCGCCGATCCGGCGCGAGTGGAGTGTCGCCATCGATGTCTATGCGGGGACCGTGAAACGCAGCTTTAGCGCCGACGCACTCTTTGCCAAACCCACCGCAACCGAGACCCGCAGTGCCATGACCTCGGACAGCCGCTGGGTGCTCGCCGTCGATACGGCCAACGTCCTGACGGTCAGCCCGGCGAGAGCCCCCGACCGACCGTCCGTCAGCATCCCGCTGGGCGAGCTCGGCGTCCGCGACGCCATCCGCCACATTGCCTTCCTGGAACAGGGCAGGTATCTGCTGATGCGCAGCGACACCCATCTGTGGCTGCTCGACTTCAAACAGGCTCGCGCCTATGGTGGCCTGACGGCCCGCATTGCCACAAGTAGCCGCACGATTCCTCTGGAGGCGTATCAGGTGTCACCCATGCGTTCTGAGCCCAATGCTATGCTTGCCCTCTCGGAGATGGGGTACGGCGAGCAAATGCCCTTCGACCCGGATGACCTGGCGCATAGTTTTGACGCTAACGCCACAGCCCCCTCCTACTTGGCCATGCGCGCCGAATTCTGCATCGCGAATCAAGCGTGGGGCTATGCCGTCGGCATGCTCGAAGAGACGGCACGCCTGCAAGAGTACGACATGCGCGCCCCGCGCATCAACCCGCTGCTGGCGGCACGTTGCCAGATCATGGCCGGCCGGCCGCGCGAAGCGCGTACAATCTGCCGCGAGACACTACAGGTTTTGATCAGACGCCCTGACACCACCCCGCGCATGATCCTCTACCATCTGCAGGGGTTGCTCTTCGCGCCAGTCGAGTGACAATCGGTTGATTGAGCGTTGAGCGTTTCTCTCTTATTGCGATCTCTGGGTGATCGCAACAATCGATCCCGATCCCGATAGCGATCCCGATTTGGATGAAACCCTGAAACCCATGAACCATGAAACCAAAGAGCGTTACGCTTTCAACGCTCTTTTTAGATTGACCGTTTTCCGCAAACCGAGTTTACTTAGGGACTATTAAGAAAGGATTCTTTCCATGCAGAAATATGTGTGCAATGTGTGCGGTTATGTGTACGACCCTGAGACCGGCGATCCGTCCAACGGCATCGCGCCCGGCACGCCCTTTGAGGACATCCCGGACGACTGGATCTGCCCCGAGTGCGGCGTCGGCAAAAACGAGTTTTCGCCGGTTTCTTGAGACGGATTTATTTAACGCAGAGGCGCAGAGACGCAGAGTTTTTTGGGCGAACCTCCTCGTGAGTTACGCTCAGTCTCTACACCCAGTCGTTACAAACGCTTAGTCCCCGCACACTTAGTCGGCTACGTTCAGTCGTTCACACTCAGTCGATTGCGCAGCAACGAAGTGTCGGGACGGAGTGTGAGCGACTAAACGCGGCTCGTGGGGACACTCGCCCTCCCGCCCTGCGGTCTGGGCTTGTGAGGCGCCGCCTATGGGGACGTGAAAAATTTTTGCGGTGACAAGGGCCGCGCTACGCGCGGGTCGCGGCACCGCTTTTGTGCGTAACCCAGCCACCGCGTTCATGCTCAAAGAGCGGCGTCGCGCGGAATACCGCTTGCCGCCGCACTCCAGATTTATTCGCCAGACCTGCGAGACGCTGCAAGCCCACTTGCGCGTGAAATAACCGAGCAATGCTTTTATTCGCAATCTCTGCGTCTCTGCGTTAAAAAGAAGTACCCTCAGCGCCCGAAGCGCAGCCCGGTCAAGGTCTCGTAGGCCTCGACGTACTTCGCGCGCGTCCTGACGACCACCTCATCCGGCAGGACCGGCGCGGGCGGCTGGTGATTGAAGGCGACGCTGTCCAACCAGTCACGCACGAATTGCTTGTCGAGACTGGGTGGATTGCTCCCCACTGCGTAACTCTCGCTGGGCCAGAAACGACTGGAGTCGGGCGTCAGCACCTCGTCCGCCAGCATCAGACGCCCCTGCTCATCCTCGCCGAACTCAAACTTGGTGTCCGCAATGATGACGCCGCGCGCCGCTGCGTGGTCGGCTGCCTTCGTGTAACAAGCCACTGAGCGCTCAGCCAGCGTACGCGCCTTGTCGGCACCCAGCGCCTGCTCTAGCTCGGCGGCGGTCACCGGCATGTCGTGCTCGCCCAACTCCGCCTTGGTACTGGGCGTGAAGAGTACCGTGTCGAGTTTGGAGGCGTTCTGGTAGCCCGCCCGCAGCAGCTGGCCGTTGACCGTGCCGGACTTCTGATACTCCTTCCAGCCCGAGCCGGTCAGATAACCGCGTACGATGCACTCGAAGGGAATGATCGCCACCTTCTTGACCAGCATCGAACGACCGCGCAGATCCTCTTTCACCGCCTGAAGCTCTGCCGGATATTGATCGACGTCCGCCGTGATGAGATGATTCGGCATGTCGTCCAGCAGGTCAAACCAGAACACACTCAAGCTGTTCAGAATCCGCCCCTTGTCCGGGATGCCGTTCGGCATCACCACGTCAAACGCACTGATACGGTCGGTCGCCACCAGCAACAGACGATCGCCAAGATCATACAGGTCGCGGACCTTGCCTCGTTTCGGCGTGGGCACTCCCGGAATAAAACTCTCAAGCAACGCATGGTTCTTATCGTACTTCATAATCCTTCTCTCCGTTTTGTTGAAGTCATATCAAAAACTCGTAAGTGCGTCGAGGGAATCGAAAAAATCGAGGGAATCGACCCATTCGAATCATTCGATTCCGTCGATTCAATCGCCCGAATCACGACGTCCGCGCCAGACCGGCACAAACAGCAACCGGGCGCGCCGCTCATCACCATCCGCCAGCACGCCTCCAAGCACGCGCCAACGATAACGCCGCGTCTCGCCCGAACCGCGGCGATGCCACGAGGCCAACAGCGGCAACTTCCAATAGGTGTAGTCGGCGCACGCATCGGACGTGTGCGACAGGAGGCCCCAGACAGCGCCCACCACATGACGGTCGGGATTCCACTCTGCCCGAAGTAGACCACTCGCCAGTGCACCGTGAAAGAAACCCTCGCCGCCATGCACATCGACTGCCCAACCGCCCAACACCTCCATCCCCGACGAGAAGCCGGGATAGTGAGGCAGGCGCATCGGCAACGGCAGATCGCGCATGACCGAGGCCAGCCAGCCGGGACTCTCTGCATCGATGCGCGACCGCCGCGCACAGGTCATCAGCCGATCGCAGGCCGCCGCGTCGGCGCACCCCCAGACGATTGTCACGCGTGCGCCGTCGCGTTGCACGGCGTATGGTTCGCCCTCAAACTCCTCCTTCAGTCGCCGCCGGGCCGCGCGACAGAAAGCGCACGCGATGGACGGACGTTCCCAGAGACTCAACCAGACCGTCTGGATCTCTTGCCGTTCGCCCTTAAGAAAGTAGACGCGGTCCCCCATCCACCCCCTCAGGAAACTGTAACGCGAGGGCGCGTCAAGCCGGTCGCCGTTTAGCCACAGAGCGATACCGAGCGCACCCAGACGATTGATCGAAACCCCGTGTGTGGCCTCCTGCAACAGGCTGGGGTCGGGCTCAAACGTGGCGGTTTGGAAACCCGCCAAATAACGGCGCTCTGGATAAAGAATCTCAGCGGTGGTGGTCGGCAGACGCCGGGCGTAAACGCGGTTGATCGCGCCCCAGCCTGCATCGCGCCGTAGGCGGTTGCAAAAGACGGTACCGTCCAGATACGGGCGCAACAGCGCGGAGGCCAAGAAAGGCGGCGTTCCTTCAAGCTGTTCGGCCGCCTCTTCCAGATCGAGCCAGCGCAACAGGCTCAGCGTCCACGCTGTAAAGGGCGAGGCCGAGGTCACCGGCACCCCGTGGCCATCAAGCAGCCCGTCCAGGCCGACCAGCATGGCGTTGCCTTCGGTGAAGGCCGTCAGCGCCAGACTGTTGTCCAGATCGCATGCGGCCTCGCGCATCAGGCGCTCCAGATCAAAATGGTCATCTTCGAGCGCGTGGCAAAATTCATGCACATACACGAAGCGCTCCATGCCGGGAATTTCGCGGCTGGCACCCGAGGCGTCCTCGGTCCGCATCAAAGGCCCATCGACAGCCACCAGCCGTTTTTTTTCGGAATCGTAATAAGCAGCAACCTGACCGGTCATCATTTCAAGAAAAAGGGTTGAGAGCGATGTCTCGTGCGGGAGCAGACGGAACTGGCGCAGCAGCAGTTCGGTCTGCGCCAGAAACTCGCGGTTGTCGCTCTTCTCCAACTCCTTTTCGAACGATACGCGCATCTGGTCACGTGTTTCCCGCTCAATCGAAATCTCACGCTGCAACGCCAATCCCCGTATTTTGACGGCCTGCGCTTGATAGTGCGCGATTGTGGCCGCCCCGCCATCAGTTGGCGGTAGCGACGCACATCCCGCTCCCCACAGCAGAAAAACGAGCGTTGAAAGTTTTTTTAACGCAGAGACGCAGAGACGCAGAGATTTTCGGGGAGAGCAATTGTCCTCGCGAGTCCGACGAAAGGAGTTGGAGTGCGGCGGCAAGCGGTATTCCGCGCGACGCCGCTTTTTAGGCGCACAGCGCGGAGGGAAAGCGGTGCCGCGAGACACACTTCGTCGCTTACACTTCGTCCAAAACACTTCGTCCAAAACACTTCGTCGCTGGCGCAATCGACTAGGTGTGGAGACCAAGTGTAGTCGACTAAGAATAGGGACTAAGTGTTTCCGCGCGTAGCGCGGAGGGAAAACCGCACTCCAAAATGCTCCCGCCCATGAAACACGGGCAAGATGCCCGTGCCACACCCTTTTGCGCGGCACGTTGTTGCGGACGAGGACGCCCGCGCTCCCGACTCTCTGCTCTCCTTTTCTCCAGAAACGCACGATCCTCGCACCCCCTGCCACTAACTGACTACAATTTCCTGCTTGATCGTTTTGGGCAAAATCATAAGATTTTCGCCAATAAACCGCAACGTCTATCGTTTAGCAGTATGAAAGCAACCATGCCAGAGCCTGACATCAGTGATGCCGAGTTGCTCCAAGCCTTCGCGCAGGGCGACGCAACAGCCTTGGACGAGTTAGTGGACCGTTACCGGCAGCCACTGTTTGCTTGGCTGCTGGGCATGACCGCGAACCGCGCCGACGCCGAGGATCTGTTCCAGGAGGTTTGGTTCCGCGTGATCCGTCATGCGGCGCGTTTCAAGGATGTGTCGTTCCGGGCGTGGCTGTGGAAGATCGCGCGCAACCTGTTGATCGACTTCCGCCGCAAGCGCAGGCCGACCGTCAGCTTGGATGCGGTGGCCGATGCCGAAGACGACCCGCTAATCGAGCGCCTGGCCGCAACGGAGGCGGGGCCGACAGAGCGGGCGGAGTTGGATGACATGGCACGGCACGTGATGCGGGCTGTCATGATGCTGCCGGAGGTACAGCGCGAGGTCTTTCTGATGCGCGTCCAGGGAGACCTGTCCTTCAACGAGATCGCCACTACACTGGGCATCCCGCTGAACACCGCGCTGGGACGCATGCACGACGCGATGGGTAAGCTGAAGAAATGGTTGGCGGAGGAGGCTTAAACGATGAAGACGCAAACACCTTTTAACGAGATCGCGGCCATTGACCGCGAACTGCTTGAACTCGCACCCCGCATCCGGCAGGGCTTTGAACGTCTCGGCGGACCTTCCGCGCGGGTAGAACAGACGATCCGCGAAGAGGCGCGGCGCGTGACCGCCGGTCTCAGTCGGGCGCGTCTGACGTGGCCGCTGAGACGCATATTGGCGGCCGCAGCATCGCTCGCGCTGTTGCTGGGCGGCACGGCGTTCTGGTTCGCGTCGCAACGCGCCGAACAGGAGACGCAGGGTCTGGCGCAGCAACCGGCCGCCGCGCACATCGATGAAACCACAGCCAGCTTCGCGAGCCTGCTGATGGAGATACAGGGCTTGAATGAGGACGGCTTTTTCAGGACTGAGGAAGCGGAATCTCTTTGGCTGTAGCCCACAGCTTCTCGATAGCGTAATACGCGCGCGCCTCAGGCGAAAAGACGTGTACCACGACATGCACGAAGTCCACCACCACCCAGCCACTGTCCGGCGTGCCCGACGTGCGGTAGCTGGCAACGTCCGCCGCCTTCATGCGGCGCTGCACTTCCGAAATCAACGCTTTGAGGTGCGGTTCCGACGTGCCGGTCGCCACGACCGTGAAGTCGGTCAGGTTCGAAATCCTGCGGACATCGTAAATGCGGATATCCTCAGCCTGCTTGGCGTCCAGTGCCGCCGCCGCTTCCCGTGCTATCTGTTCAGGTTGAATGGCCATGTTTCCTCATCACTTGCCGACAGCGTACAAACCGCGCTCGCGGATATAGGCCTCGACTTCAGGACACACAAGATAACGGATTGAACGCCCCTCGGCAATTCTTCTCCGTATCTCCGAAGAAGAAACCTCGCAGGTACGCCCTCGGATCGTATGTTGCCGCAGACGCGCGCGCACCGCTTCCGGAAACGGCGCCAGCGCCTCGTCAAGGGCCAGCGCCATGCCCGGCCGCAGCACCGTGATCACGTCGCACAATTCTAGAATCTCGTCGATCTTGTACCAGCGCGAAAGCTCGCGCAGCGAATCCCCGCCGATAATGAAAAAAAGACGCGCCTCGGGATAGCGCGCGTGCAACGCCCGCACCGATTCGACCGTATACGACACCCCGCCGCGCGTCAGGTCGAGATCCGACGCCTCGAAAAGCGGATCGCCCGCCACGCTGCGCCGCACCATCTCCAGCCGATCCGCCCCCGGCGCCAAGTCCACCGTGCCGACCTTGAATGGCGACACCGCACAGGGCACCAGCAGCACGCGATCAAGCTGAAAGGCTTCCGCCGCCGCGCAGCCCATCAGAAGATGGCCGATGTGGATCGGGTTGAAACTGCCGCCGAGAATACCGAGCCGCATCACTGCACCTCCTCGCCTTCAGCCGGAATGGCCTGCCCGCTCGCGGCCTCGAAAAACCGGAGCTGACCGCAGTCCAGCGGCAGCGCCACCGTCGTGCCCGGCACGAATGTGCACTCCGCCCCTACCCGCGCCACAATGCGGGTGCCGTCGGACATCAGCACTTGAACGAAGGTCTCCGCGCCCATCGGCTCGACAACATCCACCGTGCCGCAGATCGCATCCTTCGCCGTGTCCGGCGACGATGCGCCGCCCAGCGATTCCGGTCGGAACCCCAGCAGCAGCTCGCGTTCGGCGAACGGCTGCAAGGCGCTGCTCCAGCGCGTCGGCAGCGCGATCACACCTTGCGCATGCCGGAAACAGCCGCCGCCCCCTTGAAGCTCAAAGCGCCCCCGCAGCATATTCATCGGCGGTGTCCCAATAAATCCGGCGACAAAAAGATTTGCTGGCCGACGGTAAACCTCCAGCGGCGGTGCCACTTGCTGGATCGTGCCATCCGCCATCACCACGATACGGTCGCCCATGGTCATCGCCTCGACCTGATCGTGCGTCACATAGATCATGGTGGCTTTCAGCCGGTGGTGCAGGCGGTTCAACTCACTGCGCATCTCCACGCGCATCTTGGCGTCCAGATTGGAGAGCGGCTCGTCGAATAAGAAAACCTGCGGCTTGCGCACGATGGCGCGCCCCAGCGCCACCCGCTGACGCTGCCCGCCCGAGAGCTGTTTGGGCAGACGCCGCAACAGGTCGCCCAGCCCCAGAATCTCCGCCGCCTCGCCGACCCGCTTCTCGATTTCACGCTTGGGGAAGCTCCGCAATTTGAGACCGAAGGCCATGTTATCGTAGACCGTCATGTGAGGATAGAGCGCGTAGTTCTGAAAGACCATCGCGATGTCGCGATCCTTCGGCGGTACCGTGTTCACACAGCGGCCGCCGATGCTGATCGTACCGGAGGAGATCGTCTCAAGTCCCGCGACCATACGCAGCGTGGTGGACTTGCCGCAGCCGGAAGGGCCGACCAACACCAGAAATTCACCGTCGCGGACCACCAGGCTGAACGCGTCAACCGCGCGCACGCCGCCGTCGTACTCCTTGCACACCTGCGCTAAGACCACCTCTGCCATATCGCCCCTACAGCACCATGCGGACCCCCGGAACCCGCTTCAACGCCGCATCAAGCGCGCGCAGCTCCTCCGGCGTCCGCACCTCGACCGAAACACCATAGGCGCAAAACCGGCCCGAGGATGACGCGCGCGACGCCGCAAGCGACTCAGTCACGCGGTAGGCCGCCAACACCGCCGTCAGTTCCGGCTCCACAGCGGACGACGCCTCTGTAATCACGCGGAAATGAAAGATCGCGGGGTACTCGACCTGCTGCGGCGCGCCGTCCGAATGCCCGCTCTCGCTATGACTCACTTGTATGCTCATGTGCCGACCAGTGTACCGACTCTCGGGACGTGATTCAACCCTGCCCCCCACACCGTCTTGCGGCATCTCCCCGCCTCAGAAGCGCAGGGTGATACCGGCGGTGGTGACGAAGCTGGAGTAGTCGACTTCGGCGCGGACGCCGCCCAGTGAGATATCGGCCTCGTCGATCCACTCGTAGCCGGCGTCGATCTGGAAGCCGACGTTATCCGTCAAGTACGCCACGAGCCCCAGGCGCGCGCCCACGCCGGGGAGGCACTCTGTATCGCTCCGGCTCATTTCGCCGTACTCGACTTCCAGCCGGGAGAAGTTGCAGAGCGCCTCCACGCCGCCGAAGAGATCAATCCGGTCGTGGGCCCGCCACGTGAGTTTCGGCCCGATCCCGATCTGGTAAAGATCGCTGGAGAGCCGGGCGCAGATCCGCTGGCCGGGCATCGTCTGGTGCGCCCCGCCTAGATCTTCGCGGTAGGGCAAATAGGGATCGGAGTCGGGATAGAGATACTCGAAGTCGTCATCAGGCGGGATCGGGCCGGCGCTGAAGAGATGGTAGTCCCGCCACGACCGCGATGTCGTCGTACTGCCGCCGGCCTGACCGCAGGCATGCGACTTCATGTCCCAGTAACCGGCGAGGCGCAGGGAGAGCCCTGCGGAGAAGCGCCCGCTGGTATAGAAGTCGTGTCCGGCGGAGAGGCTGACACCGAGCGGACGGTCACGGTCGCTGTCGTTCAGCGAGGTCGCGCCGGAGTGGGGGGTGACCGTCGTCTCAGTGCCTATCCGGGTTGCGGCATACAGCCGTTCGCCCGGATTTTGGGGATCGGGGACCGTCGTCCCGACTTCGTCCGCACTCCACGGGCCATGTCCGGCGATGTCTTGGTCGTAGGTGGTCGTCTGCGACGCGGGGATGGATGGTCCGCTGCCCCGGCCAGAGATCGAGCTTTTCACGCGCGAGCGCCAAGCTGGCCCGACCGAAATGTTCCACCGGCCTGAACCCCCCTCCTCCTCGGCGGTTGCGGTGGCCACGACTAACGCCGCGACCGTGAACAAGGCGATTTTCGTCATCAAATCTCTCGTTTTCATCGTTTACCTCTCCTTTCAGAGGCTCTTGCAAAATCCCTCGTGGCATGGGCGTCTCGCCCATGAAACACGGGCAAGATGCCCGTGCCACACCTGTAGGCAAGCGGTTTTGCAAGACCCTATTCAGTGAATGTTAATCGGCTGCCTCTGGGGCAACGAACGCGCGGAAGAAGGCGCTGCCGCCCTCCGGCCTGTCGACCTCCAGCGTGACCGTGCCGTCCTCCTCGAGTTCGGCGGAATTCGGGAACCAAACCTCGCCATCATCGCCGAGCCGGGCGTAGTACTTCACCCAGATGGAGGCAGGGTCAAACTCGCCCCACTCCGGGTATCTCTCGACAATGACACCCAGGATCACATTCCCGGACGGGGCGAAGCCGATCTTGTAAATCCGCAGGCCCGTGATGGTGCCGTCGGTCCGCACGGTGACGTTGTGCATGAGAGCCGTCAGTCGCGCCATGTACTCTTCGTCAGCGGCCAGCACCGGGTCGATGTGCAGCGTCACGCCCTCCGTGTCCACTCCCGCGTTGCGGAAGACTTGCGTTCCGAGGGCGGGGCGTCCGAGGATTGTGATCTTCTGCAGGTTGCGCGTGTTGAAGAAGGCGTAGTCGTCGAGCGAGGCGACTTCGACGGGGAGTGTCAGCTCCGTCAGCCCCGTCGCGGCCGAGAAGGCGTATTTTCCGATATGGAGGGCGGCGGGCTGCGTCGGATTGCGCCAGTCCCGGGTGTTCGGGAAAACGAGGCGCGTGATCGTCGGAATCCTCGTGAAGGCCTTGTCGCCGATGCTCGTGCAGAAGACCGGGATGTGCACCTCAGTCATTCCGCTCGTGGAGTTCGCGAATGCCCCCGGCGCGATGGCCGTGACAAAGCGTCCGTCGATCATGTCGGGCAGGACGAGCTTCGTGACCTGCTGGTTCGGGTTCGTGAATCCGGTGATGGTGATGGTGCCGTCGGCGTTGTTGGTGTAGGCGAAGATCGAGGCCGGCGTGGTGCCGGGCTTTGCCGTCCAGCGCGCGTGCAGCGTGTGCGCCGTATTGTAGAGCAGCGCTCCGCCGGCCGCAGCCTGCGCCGCGCCGTTCGTGCAGCCGTCGAACCAGCCGACCAGCGTGTAGCCCTCGCGCGTCGCGACGGGCAGATCGCCGTAGACGTTGACACAGACTTGCGTGACGGCGCTGGGGCCGTCGGCAAACGCGCCGCCCGTGGCGTCGAAGACGACCTGCACACCAACCTGTGGCAACGTGTAGTAGTACGTAACACCGATCTGCGGGTCGCCGGTGAACGTGCCGCCGGTGCCGGCGAGCATGTCCTGGTTCCAGCCCGTGGCCTCCACCGCATCGGCGGGGATGCTCCATGTCGGGGCGGTGCCGTCGGCGTGGAGCATAATGCCCGAGCAGTTCTTGAACATCGATGCGTAGCAGTTGTCGGCCAGAGCCGTCGCCGCCAGCGTCGGCAGGTTCGTCAGGCCGGTGCAGCCCTGGAACATGGAGGCGTAGCAGGTGCGGGCCAGATTCGTGGCCGGCAGATCGGGCGTCTGCGTCAGGCCCGTGCAGTTGCGGAACATGCCGTAGTAGCAGCCCCTCGCCAGCGTCGTGGCCGGCAGGTTCGGCGCGCTCGTCAGTGCCGTCCAGCCGGAGAAGAGGTTGGCGAAGCAATAGTTGGTCACCGCCGGTTGTCCGCCGCCGGCTACTGTCGCGTAGTCGAGCAGCGATCCGATGTTGCCGGAGCAGGCGACCGTGCCATCCGCGACGAGCGTCCAGCCGCTCACGCCCATGTCGTTGGGCGAGATGCGGGTGTTGCCCGTTCCGCTGAAGTGGAGCGTGTATGTGCCGTTGCCGTCGGTCACCGCTATCGCGGCGTTGTTGGTGGTGAAGGCCACCCAGTTCGTCGTGTCGGTCGAGTATTCAAGCGTCCCGTCCCACGACTCCACCTGTGGCTTGATCGAGAAGGCGGACGCGCTCGTGAACGTCACGTACGTGCGCGGCGTTGGCGCAGATGCCGTATAGTAGTACGTGGCACCGATCGCCGGGTTGTTGGTGAACGTGCCGCCCGTGCCGGCGAGCATGTCGAAGTTCCAGTTGTGTGCGGAAGTCGCGTTGCCCGGAATACCCCAGGCAGGCCCGGAGCCTTCGGTGTGCAGCGTGATGCCCGTGCAATCCCTGAACATTTGCTGGTAGCAATAGGGGGCCAGTTGCGTCGCCGGAAGATCGGGCAGGCGCGTCAGGCCCGTGCAGCCCTCGAACATGCTGTAGTAGCACCACTCGGCCATCTTCATGGCGGGTAGCGCCGGCGCGTTCGTCAGCGCTACGCAATGGGCGAACAAGTGGTTGTAGCAGTTGGGGGCCAGCGTTGTGGCCGGCAGCACCGGCGTCTGCGTCAAGCCCGTGCAGCCCTCGAACAAGGACGAGTAGCAGTAGTCGGCCAGATTCGTGGCGGGCAGCGCCGGTGTGTTCGTCAGACTTGTGCGGTAGAACATGGCGTAATAGCAGTTGGGGGTCAGCGTGGTTGCCGGCAGATCCGGTGCGTTGACGAGCGCCGAACAGCCCCTGAACAGGTTCGCGAAGCAGGCGGTGTCCATCGCCGGATACCCGCCGCCATCCACCGTCGCGTAGTCGAGCAGGGCGCCGATGTTGCCGGAGCAGGCAACCGTTCCCGTAGGGGCGTTGACAATCCAGCCTTCCCTCAAATAGCTGCCAGTAATGCGGTTGTTGCCCGTCCCGCGAATGTACAGCCGGAATTCACCGTTGCCGTTGGCGGCCGCAGTCGCACCGGCGGTCGTAAAGTCCACCCAGTTCGTCGTGTCGGTGGAGGTTTCGAGCGTCCCGTTCCAGTATTTCTCCCGCGGCGTGATAGAGAAGGCATTCGTGCTGGAGAAGGTGAGATACGCATCCGAGAGCGGAGGCGTGGACGCCGTATAGTAGTACGTGGCACCGATCACCGGGTTGTCGGTGAAGCTGCCGCCCGTACCGGTGAGCATGCCACTATTCCAGCCCAGTGCTTCCTGTACACCGGCGGGAATGCCCCATGTCGGACCTGCCCCGACTTCGTGCAGCGTGATGCCCGTGCAGCCGGAGAACATGCCGGCGTAGCAGAAACTGGCCAGCGTCGTGGCCGGCAACGCTGGCAGGCTCGTCAGACCCGTGCAGCCGACGAACATGGAGTAGTAGCAGTAGTCAGCCAGCGTTTCGGCCGGCAACGTCGGCGCCCCTGTCAGACCCGTGCAGCCGGAGAACATGCTCTGGTAGCAGCTGCCGGCCAGAGTCGTGGCGGGCAACGTCGGCGCATTCGTCAGGCTTGTACAGCCGGAGAATATGCCGGAGTAGCAGCCTTCGGCCAGCGTCGTCGCCGGCAGCACTGGCGCCTGCGTCAGGTTCGTGCAGCCGGAGAACATGGCGTAGTAGCAGGTTACGGCCAGATTCGTGGCGGGCAACTCCGGCGCATTCGTCAACCCGGTGCAACCGGAGAACATGGACTCGTAGCAGGAGACAGCCAGACTCGTGGCGGGCAGTCCCGGTGCGCTGATGAGCGCCGTGCAGTCCCTGAAGAGGTTCGCGAAGCAGTAGTCGGTCATCGCCGGATGTTCGCCGTTGTCCACCGTCTGGTAGTCGAGCAGGGTCTCGATGTTGCCGGAGCAGGCGACCGTGCCGACAGCAGCGTTGATCGTCCAAGCGGGCGTATAATAGTTGGCGGAAATCCGGGAATTGCCCGTCCCGCGGATGTGCAGTTTGTACTCGCCGTTGGCGTTGGCGGCCGCAGTCGCGCCGACGGTGGTGAAGGCCACCCAGTTCGTTGCGTCGGCGGAGGTTTCGAGCGTCCCGTTCCACGACTCCGCCTGCGGCGTGATGGTGAACGTGTTCGTGCTCGAGAACGTGAGGTACGCGATCGAGACCGGCGGCGTGGACGGCGTGTAGTAGTAGATGGCGCCGATCACCGGGTCGCCGGTGAAGCCGCCGCCCGTGCCGGCGAGCATGTCCTGATTCCATGCTATGGCGCTCTCATCCTGCGCGTCGGCGGGGATGCCCCAGATCGGTGCGGTGCCGTCGGCGTACAACGTGATGCCGGTGCAGCCCTTGAACATGGCTTTGTAGCAAGCGGTGGCCAGCGTCGTGGCGGGCAGTTCCGGCAGGCGCGTCAGCGCCGTGCAGCCCTCGAACATGTTCGCATAGCAGTGGCTGGCCAGGTTCATCGCCGACAGTTCCGGCGTCTGCGCCAGGCTTGTGCAGCCGCTGAACATCTTGTAGTAGCACTGGTTGGCCAGCGTCCCGGCAGGCAGGGCCGGCGCATTCGTCAGGCCCGTGCAGCCGGCGAACATCTGGTAGCAGCAGTAGTTGGCCAGATTCGTCGCCGACAGTTCGGGCGCTTCCGCGAGGCTGGTGCAGTCCTTGAACATGGAGGCGTAGCAGGAGGTCGCCAGCGTCCCGGCCGGCAGGGCCGGCGCGTTCGTCAGGCTGGTGCAGCCCTCGAACATGGACTGGCAGCAGTAGTTGGCCAGATTCGTCGCCGCGAGCGCGGGGGCGGTCGCCAGACTGGTGCAGCCCTTGAACATGCTGTTGCAGGCGTAGTCGGCCAGCGTCCCGGCGGGAAGCCCGGGCACGTCCGTCAGGCCCGTGCAGCCGTTGAACATGTCGCGGTAGCACTCCTTGGCCAGCGTCGCGGCCGGCAGGGCGGGCGCGGACTCCAGGCGCGTGCAACCCTCGAACATGGACTGGTAGCAGCCGTTTGCCAGCGTCACGGCCGGCAGCGCCGGGGCGTTGACGAGCCACGTCCAGTTCCGGAAGAGGTTGCCGAAGCAGTCGGCTCCCATGGCCGGATGGTCACCGCCCTCCACGGTCGGGTAGTCGAGCAGGGTTTCAATGTTGCCGGAGCAGACGACCGGCGCGGTGGCGTTGAGGTTCCAGCCGAACATGGACGAGCCGACGCAGGTGTTGTTCGTGCCGCGGACGTAAAGCCGGTAGTCGCCGAATACGCCGGGCGCCGCATCCGCGCCGGTGGTGGTGAACTCGTGCCACTCCGCCGCGTCGGTAGAGTATTCAACGACCCCTTCCCAGTACTGGACCTGAGGCGTGATCTTGAACGCGTTCGTGCTCGCGAACGTGAGGTAGGCGGTCGAGACCGGCGGCGTGGACGGCGTGTAGTAGTAGAGGGTGCCGATCGCCGGGTCGCCGGTGAAGGTGCCGCCGGTGTTGGCGAGCATGTTCGTGTTCCAGCCGTTTGCTTCCACCGCGTCGTTCGGGATGCCCCAAGTCGGGGCGGTGCCTTCGGCGTGGAGCGCGACGCCCGTGCAGTCCTTGAACATGAACGCATAGCAGAAGGGTACCAGATTCGTGGCCGGCAGAACCGGCAGTTGCGTCAGGCCCGTGCAGCCGAAGAACATGCTGTGGTAACAGCCGGTGACGAGGGTCGTGGCCTGCAGCGCCGGCGCGTTCGTCAGGCCCGTGCAGCCGGCGAACATGTATTGGTAGCAGGTGACGCCCAGCGTGGTCGCGGGCAGCTCCGGCGCCGTCGCCAGCGCCGTGCAGTTGGTGAACATGCCCTTGTAGCAGGAGGGAGACAGCGTCATCGCCGGCAGCGCGGGCGCCTGCGCCAGCGAGGTGCAATCGCGGAACATCTCCTGGTAGCAGCCGCCGGGCAGCGTCGTGGCCGGCAGAGCCGGCGCGTTCGTCAGCCCCGTGCAGTTGCGGAACATGCCGACGTAGCAGTTGTTGACCAGATTCGTCGCCGGAAGCTCCGGCGCGCTGCCGAGCGCCGTGCAGTCCTTGAAGAGGTTCGCGAAGCAGTTGGCGATCATCGCCGGATGTCCGCCGCCGTCCACCGTCGCGTAGTCGAGCAGCGTCTCGATGTTGCCCGAGCAGTCGACCGTGGCTGGCGCGGCGTTGATCGTCCAGTAGGCCAGATTGCCGCCGGTGATGAGGGTGTTGTCCGTGCCGCGGAAGTAGAGCCGGTAGTCGCCGGAACCGCTGTCCAGCGCCGCTGTCGCGCCGTCCCTGTCGAACTCGATCCAGTCCGTCGTGTTGGTGGAGTAGAAAAGCGATCCGTCCCACGACACCGCGCTCGGCGTGATCGTGAAGGTGTCCGCGCTCGAGAAGGTGAGGTACGCGGTCGATGGGGGCGTCGGCGGCGTGTAGTAGTACTTTTTGCCGATCTCTGGGTTGCCGGTGAAATCGCCGCCCGTGTTGGCGAGCATGCCGCTGTTCCAGCCCGTGGCGGTCTGGGCGTCGGGGATGCCCCAGGTCGGGTCTGTCCCGTCTTCGTACAGCGTGATGCCCGTGCAGCCGTTGAACATGGACTGGTAGCAGTAGTTGGCCAGTTGCGTCGCCGGAAGCTCCGGCAGTCTCGTCAGGCCCGTGCAGCCGTTGAACATGCTCGCGTAGCAGTAATTAGCCAGCGTGGTGGCCTGCAGCGCCGGCGCGTTCGTCAGACCCGTGCAACCGCTGAACATGAACTGGTAGCAGCCGTAGGCCAGCGTTTCGGCCGGCAGCACCGGGGCCTGCGTCAGCCCCGAGCAGCCGTTGAACATGAGGCTGTAGCAGGATTTGGCCAGCGTCATGGCCGGCAGCGCCGGTGCGTTTGTCAGTCCCGTGCAGCCGGAGAACATGTACTGGCAGCATTTCTCGGCCAGCGTCGTGGCCGGCAACGCCGGCGCGTTCGTCAGCGCCGTGCAGCCGCCGAACATGTAGTAGTAGCATCCCGTCGTGAGGTTCGTGGCCGGCAGGTCCGGTGCGCTGTTGAGCGCCTTGCAGTCCCTGAAGAGGTTGGCGAAGCACCAGTCGGCCATGGGCGGATGCCCGCCGGCCAGCACCACCGTGTAGTCGAGCAGGGTCTCGATATCGCCGGAGCAGGTGACCATGCCGTCAGCGGCGGTGATCGTCCAGCTTTCCGCTTCCTTGGTGCCGGTGATGCAGGTGTTGTTCGTCCCGCAAATGTACAGACGGTACTCGCCGGAGCCGTCGTCCAGCGCCGCGTCCGCGCCGTCCCTGTCGAATGCGATCCAGTCCGTCGTGTTGGTTGAGTAGAAAAGCGCTCCGTTCCACGACACCGCGCTCGGCGTGATCGTGAAGGTGTCCGCGCTCGAGAAGGTGAGGTACGCGCTTGGTGCCGGGGGCGCTGACTTCTGGGTCGCGGTCGTGTCCGCGTTGTTGACGGTCGCCTCGTAATCCGCGCCGCCCGCCGTGAAGTCGTAGTAGGCATTGGGCAGCCAGAGGTAGAGCTTGCCGGCTTCGTCGGCGTAGAGGTCGTTGACGCCATAGGCGGGAGGGAGTGCCGTGACAACGACCGATGCATTCGGCGTGAGGTTCGTCACGGTCACGCACCAGACGCGCTTCAAGTCGGCGTCGGTGGGATCGTTTGCCGCGTAGACGCCATCGATGCGGATCGAGCCGCCGGTGAAGGTGCTCGTGCCGGAGGGGTCCGGCAGGTCGCCGGTCTCGCCTTCCCCCACGTTGCCGAGGCCGGGGCCGATGCCCGGCGCGCCGCCCGCGCCGCCGGTGGCGAAGAGCGTGCCGCCGGAGACGGAGAGCGCCGCGCCCGCGCTGCCGTCAAGCCCCTGGCCGGTGCCGCCGCCGATGCCTGCGGCACACTTGCCGCCGGTCGCCGTAACCCGTCCGCCGGAAATATTTACCGTACCGCCCGAACCGGCGATGCCGTCGGGATTCTCGCCGTTATTGCCGCCGCCGATGCCCGCGCCGTATTTGCCGCCGGTGGCGGTCACTTCGCCGCCGCTGATCGTTGTCGTGCCGCCCGCGTCGCCGTCGCCGCCGCCGATGCCGGCGCTCCAATCGCCGCCGTTGGCCGTGACGGCACCGCCGGAAATATTCACCGTACCACCCGAGCCGCCGGAATAGCCGCCCGAGCCGATGCCCGCGCCCATCACGCCGCCGTTGGCCGTGACGGTGCCGCCGGAGAGGGTCGCCGTACCGCCGGCGCCTCCTGCGCCGCCGCCGATGCCCGCGCCGAAGAACTCGCTGCCGTTGGCCGTCACGGTGCCGCCGCTGATGGTCACTGCACCGCCAGCGCCGCCGCTGCCGCCGCCGATGCCCGCGCCTTCGTCGCCGCCTGTGGCCGTCAGCGCGCCCGCCTCGTCGCCCGGTGCGTTGGTGATGGAGAGTGTGCGTCCCGCCGCAACCTCGAGGCCCGCGCGGTTCCAGCCGGAAGCGAGCTCGTTCGTTCCCGCAAGGAAGAGCGAGACAACAGCATTCGTCTCCAGCGCGAAGGCGCACTGGTTCTTGTTGGTCGCCACGAGCGTCAGGTTCGAGAGCGTGACCTCGTTCGTCACACCCTCTTGAACGACGACGCGCACGGCTCCCGCCGTGTTGGTGCCGGAAATCGTGAAGGGTCCCGCGTTCGTGAGCGAGAGCGTGGGCAGGACATACGTCCACCCCTCGCCGTTCGAGCCGGCTTCATCAAGCGCGATTCCGTTGACGGTCACGCCGACGGACACAGGCGCCGGGGGCGCTGATGTCTGGGTCGCGGTCGTGTCCGCGTTGTCGACGGTCGCCTCGTAATCCGCGCCGCCGGCCGTGAAGTCGTAGGAGGCGTTGGGTAGCCAGAAGTAGAGCTGGCCGGCCTCGTCGGCGAAGAGGTCGTTGACGCCGTAGGTGACAGGAAGCGACGTGACGACGATCTCCGCATTCGGCGTGAGGTTCGTCACCGTCACGCACCAGACGCGCTCCGAGTCGTCGGTGGGATCGTCCGCCGCGTAGCCGCCGAGAATGCGGATCGAGCCGCCGGTGAAGGTACACGTGCCGGAAACGTGCGGCGGGATGCCACCGTTTTTCGAATTGCCGACACCGCTGCCGACACCCGGCCCGCCGTCCGCGCCGCCGGTGGCGAAGACCGTGCCGCCGGAGACGGTCAGATCCGCGCCGTCGCCGCCTTCACCCGTCCAGCCGGAGCCGCCGCCGATGCCTGCGGCGTACCAGCCGCCGGTCGCCATGACCCGTCCGCCCGAGATCGCCACTGTGCCGCCCCAGCCGGCAGTGGAATTGGTACTATTATAAATAAAGCCGCCGCCGATACCGGGCGCATAGTCGCCGCCCGTGGCGAATATCTCGCCACCGGTGATGGTCGCTGTAGCGCCCTGTCTCTCATAGCCGCCGCCGATGCCCGCGCCGTCGAAGCCGCCCATGGCCGTGACCGCGCCGCTGTTGATGGTTACCGTGCCGCCGCCGCCAAAGGCGCCGCCGCCGATACCGGCCGCATAGTCGCCGCCCGTGGCCGTGACCGCGCCGCCATTGACGGTCACCGTGCCGCCCGAGTCGGTATCCGCGTTGGGGATGTTGCTATAGTTATAACCGCCGCCGATGCCCGCGCCGGCGTAGCCGCCCGTGGCCGTGACCGCGCCGCCATTGACGGTCACCGTGCCGCCGTTACCATTGTAGCCGCCGCCGATGCCTGCGGCGCCACGGCCGCCCGTCACCGTCAGCGAGCCGGCGTCGTCGCCGGGCGCGTTGGTGATGGAGAGTGTCCGCTCCTCTGCGGCTTCGAGACCCGCCCGACCGGAGCCGGAAGCGAGTTCGTTCGCCCCCGCGAGGAGGAGCGACACGTTGGCGTCCGTCTCCAGCGCGAAAGCGCACTGGCCGTCACCCGTCGCCCGGAGCTTCAGGTTCGAGAGCGTGACGGTGTTCGTCACGCCTTCCGGGACGACGACGCACACGCCGCCGATCGTGTTGATGCCCGAGAGCAGGAAGGGGCCTGCGCCAGAGAGCGTGAGTGTGCGGGCATTCCCATCATACACCCATCCGGAGCCGGGAGGCCCCGCGAAGGCGACGTCCACGCCGTTGACCGTCACGCCCGTCGGCCCGACACCGTCCTGGATCGTCACCGTGCATTCGCGTCCGTTCGCCGTGAAGGCATAGGTGCCGTCCGGGAGCCAGAGGTAGATGATGCCGTCATTGTCGGCATAGATGCCGTCCGTCACATAGTAGGTCGGCAGCGTGCCGCGATTCGTGAACTCGACCCGTGCGCCGGGAGCGAAGCCCGACACCACCGCGCAAAAGACTTGTTCCGTGTTGTTCGAAGGCTGGAGGGAGACGTCCCCTGCTGCAAGCCAGATCGAGCCGCCGGTGAAGGTGTTCGCGCCGGCGTTCACGCTGTTGCGTCCCGGTCCGATGTCCGCGCCGCCGGCGCCGCCCTGTGCGAAGACCGTGCCGCCGTTGATGGTCACCGCGCCGCCGTTGCCCGTGTTGCCGCCGCCGATGCCCGCGCCGTAGTTGTCGCTCGTGGCCGTGACCGAACCGCCGTTGATGGTCACCGTGCCGCCGTGGTGTTCGTCGCCGCCGCCGATGCCCGCGCTGTGGCTGTCGCCTATGGCCGTGACCGAACCGCCGTTGATGGTCACCGTGCCGCCGTTGCCATAGTCCCCGCCGCCGATGCCCGTGCCATACTGACCGCCCGTGGCCGTGACCGTGCCGCCGTGGATGGTCACCGTGCCGCCGTCGCCGCCGTCGCCGCCGCCGATGCCCGCGGCGCCGTCGCCGCCGGTTGCCGCGACCGTGCCGCCGGAAATTGTGAGTGTGCCGCCGTGGCCTTCGTTACCGCCGCCGATGCCAGCGCCGTATTCGCCGCCCGTCACCGTCAGCGAGCCGGCGTCGTCCCCGGGCGCGTTGGTGATGGAGAGCGTCCGCCCTGTCAGGACTTCGATGCCCGCCCGACCGAAGCCGGAGGAGAGCGCGTTCGCCCCCGCGAGGAGGAGCGACACGTTGGCGTTCTGCCCCAGTGCGAAGGCGCACTGGTCGTCAGCGGGCACCCGGATCGTCAGGTTCGAGAGCGTAACCGTGTTGGCGATGTTGTCCTGGACGGCAAAGGAGACGCCGCCCATCTCGTTGACGCCCGAAAGCGTGAAGGGCCCCGCGCCGAAGAGCGAGACCGTGCGTGTCGCCGCATCGAAGCCCCATCCGGCGGATGGATCCGCCGGGCCGAAGGCGGCCTCTTCGCCATTGACCGTCACGCCGGTAGCCCCGACGCCGCCCTGAATCGTCACCGTGCATTCGCGTCCGTTCGCCGTGAAGGTGTAGGTGCCGTCCGGGAGCCAGAGGTGGATGGCGCCGCCTTCATCGGCATAGATTCCGGCCGTTCCGTAGTAGCCCGGCAGATTGCCGGGATCCGTGAATTCGACCGGCTCGCCGGGATCGAAGCCCGGCACCATGGCGCACCCCACCCGAGCCGTGTTGTTCGAAGGCTGGAGGGAAACGTCCCCTGCGGTAAGCCGGATCGAGCCGCCGGTGAAGGTGTTCGGGCCGGCGTCCGCGCCATTGCTACCAATCCCAATGTCCTGACCGCCCTGGTTGCCCTGCGCGAAGACCGTGCCGCCGGAGATGTTCACCGTGCCGCCGTCGCCGTTGTAGCCGCCGCCGATGCCCGCACCGTATTCGCCCTGAGCGAAAACGATGCCGCCGGAAATCGCGACCGTGCCGCCTGTGCCATAGTCGCCGCCGCCGATGCCCGCGCCGCCCCAGGTGCCGGTTGCGGTGACCGTGCCGCCGGAAATCGCGACCGTGCCGCCGCTGCCATTCTCTCCGCCGCCGATGCCCGCGGCGCACTCGCCACCGGTTACCGAGACCGTGCCGCCGTTGATGGCCACCGTGCCGCCGTTGCCTTCGTCGCCGCCGCCGATGCCGGCGCCGTAATCGCCGCCCGTCGCCGTCAGCGCGCCCGCGTCGTCTCCGGGGACGTTGGTGATGGAGAGCGATGCGCCTGCCGGGACTTCGAGCCCCGCCCGACCGTAGCCGGAGTCAAGCGTGTTCTCTCCAGCCAGAAAAAGCGAGACTTTGGCATTGTTACCCAGCGCAAAGGCACCTGCGCCATCGCTCATCGCTTTGAGCGTCAGGTTAGAGAGCGTCACATCGCACGTCACGCCCGCCTGGACGATGACGCGCACCTTGCCCGCCGTGTTGTTGCCCGAAAGCGTGAAGGGCCCCACCCCTGAAAGCGTCAGCGTAGGCGGGGTATAGGTCCAGCCCGCGCCGCTCGAACCGGCGGCATCATTGAGGGCGGTGCCGTTGATCGTCACCCCGGTCAGGGCGGCGTTGGCAGTTACTGCAAACAGGCCCGCGAAAACGAGCACAAGGAGGGTCTTTGTATTCATGGAGGTGTTCCTCTCAGATACGGGATGAAGGACGTGAGACACAAGACGGAATACGGTGTTGTTCACGGCTGACCTTTTGGCTGGATTAGATGAGACACAAACATGACCTGGGGTACGCCGGAAGAGCATAGTATAAGGGAGAGGGCGAGGCAAGCGGATTTTGGGGGCACACGCCCCTTTTTGGCCCCTTTTTGGTTTTTGGAAAAACACACCAAATTACTATCGAGGGGTTAGGAGTGAAAAGGGCGAGAGACGTGAGACAAGAGGATATCTCCCGTCTCGCGCCCCATGTCTCTCACCCTACGGCTGGCTTTCGCTGGCCCTCACCTTGAAGAAGCGTTTAGGTGCTGTCGCGTCGATACCCCCGAAGACGAGGTCGCCGCCCGTCGCCGCTTGGACGCTTGGCTCGATTTTAGTCCAGGTTCCGCCCAGCGTATCCGTCCAGTAGAGCGTGTAATAAGCCCCGACCTGGGCGTTGGCGATCTTGATGGAGAGCGTCGCGCCGCTGACAACAATCGCCAAGCCGTCCGTGGCGAAGACCGGCACGGGGAGGCCGCGGGTGGCCGTGGCCGCCGCACCGTCTACGGTGGCCGTGTAACCAAAGCCACCCGCCGTAAAGGCGTAGTCGTCGTTGGGTAGCCAGAGGTAGAGCTTGCCGACGGCGTCGGCGTAGAGGTCGTTGACGCCGTAGGCACCGAGCGCTGTCACGACGACTGCCGCATTGGGCGTGAGGTTCGTCACCGTCATGCACCAGACGCGCTCCGTATTGTTGGAAGGCGCGGCTGCTGCATAGCCGCCATCAATGCGGATGGAGCCGCCGGTAAAGAGGCTCGTGCCAGAGGCCTCCGGCAAGTCGCCGGTTTCGCCTTCCCTCACATTGCCGAGGCCGGGGCCGATGCCCGGCGCACCGCCCGTACCGCCGATGGCGAAGACCGTACCGCCGGAGACGGTCAGTGTCGCACCTTCACTGCCGGCAACCCGCTGGCCGGTACCGCCGCCGATGCCCGCAGCACATTTGCCGCCGGTCGCCGAGACCCGTCCGCCGGTGATGTTCACCGTGCCGCCCGGGCCTGCGTTCTCGATGGTGTTTCCTTCGATGACCCCGTCGTTGTTGCCGCCGCCGATGCCGGTGCCGTATTTGCCGCCGGTGGCAATGACCTCACCGCCGGAGATGGTTGTCGTGCCGCCCGCGTCGCCGTCGCCGCCGCCGATGCCGGCCGCGAAATCGCCGCCGCCGGCTGTGACGGCGCCGCCGGTGATGGTCACCGTACCGCCGTCGCCGCCGGATGACGCGCCGGCATAGCCGCCCGAGCCTATACCCGCGCCCAAAAGGACGCCGTTGGCCGTGACGGTGCCTCCGGAGATGGTCACCACGCCACCGCCACCACCGCCGCCACCACCGATGCCCGCACCGTAAAAGTCGCTGCCTGTGGCTGTCACGATGCCGCCGCTGATGGTCACTGCGCCGCCTGCGCCGCCGATGCCGCCGCCGATGCCGGCGCCGTAGCGGCCCCCCGTCGCCGCGACCGTGCCGCCGGAAATGATGTTCGTGCCGCCGGTGCCGCCATAGCCGCCGCCGATGCCCGCGCCGCATTGGCCGCCTGTCGCCGTCACTGTGCCGCTGGAGATTTCGACTGCGCAACCGTCGCTGTATTGGCCGCCGCCGATGCCCGCGCCGTAGTAGCCGCCTTCGGCCGTGACGGTGCCGCCGGAGATTTCGACCGCGCAGCCGCCGCCGTTGTTACCGCCACCGATACCGGCGGCATAATCGCCGCCCGTAGCCGTGACCGTACCGCCGGAGATTGCGACCGTTCCTCCCGCGCTTGCTTCGAAGGCATTGCCGATGCCCGCGCCGTGGCCCAGGCTCACTGCCTGCACGATGCCGCCGGTGATGGTCACCGTGCCGCAGGAACGCTTGTAGCCGCCACCGATGCCTGCGGCGCCCTGCTGGCCGACGGCGGTCACTTCGCCGCCGTTGATCGTCACCGCGCCGGCCGTGCCACCCCAGCCGCAGCCGATGCCCGGGCCATACTGGCCTCCCCCCGCTCCCACCATGCCGCCGTTGATGATCACCGTACCGACCGCGCCGGTGAAGCCACTGCCGATGCCCGCGGCATAGCCGCCACCGAATGCAAGCAGTTTGCCCGCGCTGTCATCGGGCGCGTTGGTGATGGCGAGCGACGCGCCTGCCGGCACTTCGACACCCGCGCAGTAATCCGCCGCCTGCAAGACGTTCGTTCCCGCAAGATAGAGCGAGACGACGGCGTTCGTCTCTAGTGCGAAGACGCATTGGTGTTCTTCTGAAGCCTGGAGCACCAGGTTCGAGAGCGTGACCGTGCTTGCCACATCTTCTTGAACGACGACGCGCACCTTACCCGCCGTGTTGGTGCCGGAGATCGTGAAACGTCCCGCGTTTGTGAGCGTGAGCGTGCAGGTTGTCGCATGGTAGCGCCAGCCGGCGGCGGGATCCGCCGAACCGAACGCGACCTCCTCGCCATTGACCGTCACGCCGGTAAAGCCGTAGATGTGGACGGCACCGTTCTGGATCGTTACCACGAAGCGGCGCCCATTGGCCGTGAAGTCGTAGTGGCCGTCCGGGAGCCACAGGTGGATGGCGCCGCCGTTGTCGGCGAAGATGTCGGTCGTTTCGTAGTAGTCCGGAAGCCCCGTGATCTCGACCGGCGCGTGGGACTTGAAGCCCGTCAGCGTCACGCAGAAGACCCAGTCCGTGTTGTTCGAGGGCGCAGGGGAGATGCTGTCGTTCGCCAGGCCGATCGAGCCGCCGGTGAAGGTGTTCGCGCCGAGGATTGTGCATTCGGCACCGGGCCCGATGTCCGTGCCCCCGCTGTAGCCCATTGCCTTGACAGTGCCGCCGGAGATGGTCAGCGTACCGCCTGCGCCACCGACGCCGCCACCGATGCCTGCGCCGCCCCAGTAGCCGGACGCCGTGACGCTGCCTCCTGAGACAGTCAGTGTGCCACCTACGCCGTTTGTGCCGCCACCAATGCCAGCACCGTCGTTGCCAGTCGCCGTGACCGTGCCGCCGAAGATGTTCACCGTGCCGCCGCCGCCACCGCCGCCACCGCCAATGCCTGCGCCGTAAACGCCTGTTGCCGAGACCGTGCCGCTGAAGATGTTCACCGTGCCGCCACTGGAGCCTTGGCCGCCACCAATGCCCGCGCCGCCGTCATTGCCCATAGCCTCTAGCATGGCGTCGTCGTCACCGAGTGCTTGGGTAATGGAGAGGCACGCTCTTTTGGGGACCTCAAGTCCCGCGCGGTTGGGGCCGGAGGCGAGCATGTTGTTCCCCGCGATGGTTAGCGAGACACAGGCATCCGTCCTCAACGCAAAGGCGCAGAAGCCCTCGTACACATTGTAATCCATAAGCGTCAAGTTCGAGAGCGTGACCGCGTTCGTCACGCCCTGTGGAACGACAACCTTCACCTCGCCATCCGTGTTTTCACCTGAAAGCGTGAAGGGACCCGCCCCATCAAGCGTGAGCGTGTAGGTGGTCTTGTCATACGACCACCCCGTTCCGGACGAGTTGGTGTCGGTGTCGAGTTCCTTATCGCCCACCCACACCCCGGTAGGGTGGGCGACGGCTGCTACTGCAAACAGGCCCGCAAAAGCGAGCACCAGGATGGTTTTCGCATTCATTCTCATGTCTCCCGTCTCATGTCTTTCATTCTTTCATTGGGGGCTCTTGCAAAACCCCTCGTGGCATGGGCGTCCCGCCCATGAAACACGGGCAAGATGCCCGTGCCACACCTGTAAACAAGGGCTTTTGCAAGAGCCTCTCTGTCTTACGGCTGGCTTTCGCTGGCCACCACCTTGAAGAAGCGTTTTGTCGGCGTCGCGCTGACGTTCTCAAAGGTGAGGTCGCTACCATCCACCGCGTAGACGCTTTGCACCTGTTGCCAATCCCAGGTTCCGCCGAGCGTGTCCACCGCGTAGAGCGTGTACCAGATGCCGCCCTGGACGTTGGTGATCGTGATGGTGAGCGTCGTGCCGCTGACAACAATGCCCGAGCCGTCCGTGGCGAAAACCGGCGCGGGGATGCCGCCGCCACCGGTGGCGGTAGTCGCCGCGTCGGCGACGGTGGCCGTGTAGCCGGTGCCGTCCGCCGTGAAGGCATAGGAGCCGTTCGGCAGCCAGAGGTAGAGCTTGCCGACGTCATCAGCGAAGAGGTCATCCACGCCGTAAGGCTCAAGCGATGCGACCACGATCGCCTCGCCGGGCGTGAGGTTCGGCACCGTCACGCACCAGACGCGCGCCGCGCCGTTACTGGGCGCGGCCGCCGCGTAATCGCCGTCGATACGGATGGAGCCGCCGATGAAGGTGCTCGTGCCGGAGACGTTCGGCGTCGTGCCGCCGTTTGCCACATTGCTGAGGCCACCGCCGATGCCCGGACCGCCGCCTGTGCCGCCCGTCGCGAAGATCGTGCCGCCGGAAACGGACAGCATCGCACCCGCACCGCCGTCGTAGATCCTGCCCGCGCCGCCGCCGATGCCTGCTGCGTAAAGACCGCCGGTCGCCGCGACCCGTCCGCCGGAGATCGTCACCGTGCCACCGGAGACGAGAGTGCTGTCGGATTTGCTGTAGTTGTAACCGCCGCCGATACCGGCACCCCGCTCGCCGCCGGTGGCCGTTACCGTGCCGCCAGAGATGGTCACCGTGCCGCCCGGATCGTTGTCACCGCCACCGATGCCCGCGCCCAGTTCGCCGCCGATGGCCGTCACCGTGCCACCGGAGATGGTTACCGTACCGCTGGCACGGCCCTGATTGGCGGCATAGCCGCCCGTTCCAATGCCAGCCCCCAAGCGAGTGCTGACAGCCGTGACCGTACCGCCGTTGATGGTCACCGTGCCACCGCCGCCGTTGGCGCCGCCGCCGATGCCGGAAGCGAAGTTTACGCCGCCGAAAGCCGTCACGACGCCGCCGTTGATAGTCAATGCACCGCCATCACCCTTGTTACCGCCGCCGATGCCGGCACCAGCGTAGCCGCCTGTCGCCGTCAGCGCGCCAGCCTCGTCGCCGGGCGCGTTGGTGACGGTCAGCGTCCGCCCCGCTGTGACTTCGAGACCCGCGCGGGAGTAGCCGGAAGCGAGCGTATTTGACCCTGCGAGGACGAACGCGACGACGGCATTCGTCTCCAGCGCGAAGGCGCATTGGCTGTCACCCGTTGCCCGGAGTGTCAGGTTCGAGAGCGTGACCGCATTAGCCACACCTTCCGGGATGACGACCTGCACGCCGCCGACTACGTTGGCGCCTGCAAGCGTGAAGGGCCCCGCGTTCAAGAGCTTGAGTGTGTGGGTTGCCGGATCGAAACTCCATCCACCGGGAACCGTCGGGGCGAAGGCGACGTCCTCGCCGTTGACCGTCACGCCCGTGGGGCCGATGCCGTTCTGGATACTCACCGTGCAAGAACGTCCGTTCGCCGTGAAGGTGTAGGTGCCATTCGGGAGCCACAGATAGATACAGCCGGCATCATCGGCGAAAATGTCATTCACGCCGTATGTCGAAGGGAGCCCCGTGATCGCGACCAGTTCGCCGGGCTCGAAGCCTGCCACCACCGCGCAGGCGACCGGATCCGTGCCGTCCGTGGGCGCGGGAACAACGGACGAGGCGCCAAGGCGGATGGATCCACCGATGAAGGTGTTCGCGCCAGCGACCGCGCCATCCATGCCCGGCCCGATGTCCGCGCCGTCCTCACTCTGCGAAAAAACCGTGCCGCCCTTAATCGTGCATGTGCCGCCGGCCCCCCTGTAGCCACCGCCGATGCCCGCGCCGCCGGAACTCTGTGCGATGATCATGCCGCCGGAGACCACGACCACGCCGCCCGTACCGCTGTGGCCGCCGCCAATGCCCGCGCCGGTGTAGCCAGATGCAACGACCTGTCCGCCGGAGACAGTCAGCGAGCCACCCGCGCCCGCAGCATAGGCACCGCCACCGATACCCGCACCGCCGGAGCCACCGCCTGTGGCCGTCAGCGAGCCGCCGGTGACCGTCACCGCGCCACCCGCCTGCCCTTCTCCGCCACCGACACCTGCGCCATTTCCCTCGCCTGTGGCGACAACCGTGCCGCCGGAGATGGTCAGCGAGCCACCGCCGCCAGTGGCGCCGCCACCGATGCCTGGTGCGTTGTTGCCCCCCGTCGCCGTCAGCGAGCCACCGGTGACCATCACATCGCCGCCCGTGGCGTAGGCACCGCCGCCGATGCCCGCGCCGCCGTAGGAGCCGGTGCTACGGCTCGTCGCCATGACCGCGCCGCCCGCCATCGTGATCGTGCCGCCGGTGTCGTTTTTACCGCCGCCGATGCCCGCGCCACAATTGCCGCCGTACGCAAACAGCGTGCCCGCTTCGTCACTGGGGGCATTGGTGATAAAGAGCGTCCGCCCCGCTGCGACTTCGAGGCCCGCGCGGTTGGGGCCGGAGGCGAGCACGTTCGTCCCCGCGAGGGAAAGCGACACGTTGGCGCCCGTTCCCAGCGCGAAGGCGCACTGGCCGCTGCCTGCCGTCCGGAGCGTCAGGTTCGCGAGCGTGACCTTATTGGCGACATTGTCCGGGACGGCGACGCACACACCGCCGATCACGTTGACCCCCGCGAGCGTGAAGGGCCCCGCGCCGCTGAGCCTGAGTGTATGGGTTGCCGGATCGAAGCTCCATTCAACGGGCCCCGCCGGGGCGTAGGCGACCTCTTCGCCGTTGACCGTCACGCCCGTGGGGCCGACGCCGTTCTGGATACTCACCGTGCGAGAACGTCCGTTCGCCGTGAAGGTGTAGGTGCCATTCGGGAGCCACAGATAGATACAGCCGGCATCATCGGCGAAAATGTCATTCACGCCATATCCTGCAAGCCCCGCCGTGATCGCGACCGGTTCGCCGGGCTCGAAGCCTGCCACCACCGCGCAGGCGACCGGATCCGTGCCGTCCGTGGGCGCGGGAACAACGGACGAGGCGCCAAGGCGGATGGATCCACCGATGAAGGTGTTCGCGCCGGGGACCGTACTATCGCGGCCCGGCCCGATGTCTGCGCTACCGAAGGTGCCCTGTGCAAAGACCGTGCCGCCGGAGATCGTCACCGTGCCGCCGGCGCCCTTCTGGCCGCCGCCGATGCCCGCGCCGGAGTTGCCGCCCATCGCCGACACCCTTCCGCCGGAGATCGTCACCGTACCACCAGCACCGCCGTAGTAGTTATAGCTGCCACCGCCGCCGATGCCCGCACCGTAGGTGCCGCCTTCGGCCGTCACGGAGCCACCGGTGATCGTCACCGTGCCGCCGTCCTTATTCTGTCCGCCGCCGATGCCCGCGCCACCAAAGTCACCGATGGCTACGACCTCACCGCCATTGACCGTCAGCGAACCAGCCGTACCTTGATAGCTACCGCCAATGCCGGCCGAATAGTAGCCGCCCTGCACTGCCACCGCGCCGCCGTTGATGGTCACCGCGCCGGCTGCTCCGCCCTTGCCGCTGCCGATGCCAGCCGCCTGATAACCGCCGTATACGAGCAACGTGCCCGCGCTGTCATCGGGCGCATTGGTGATGGAGAGCGATGCGCCCGCCGGGACTTCGACACCCGCACGGTTACTTGTCGACTGGATGATGTTCTCCCCCTCGAGGAGGAGCGAGACACAGGCATCCGTCTCCAGCGCGAAGCCGCAGACATTATCCGGTATCTCCCACGACGTCATCCGGAGCCTCAGGTTCGAGAGCGTGACCTCAGCCGTCACGCCCCCCCGAACGACGACCTGCACCTTGCCATACCGGTTCTCGCCGGAAAGCGTGACGGGACCCGCTCCATCGAGCGTGAGGAGGTAGGTGGCCGAGTCGTACGCCCAGCCCGTATCGCTGGACGAAACGATGTCGTCGAGTTCGACGCCGTTCACCGTCACCCCGGTGAGGGCGGCGGTCGCGGCTGTTGCCGCAAACAGGCCCGCAAAAGCGAGCGTCAGGATGGTCTTCGCATTCATGTGGTGTTCCTTTCGGTTTGTCGCGTAAACGCTCCGCGCTTGCGTCCAAGGGCCGCTAGGCGCATCTGCCATGTAGTAGAGCATATACCAAACTCCGCTCTGGGCGTCTACGATTTTTCACATTTTTGTTCCTTTCGGTTAAGGCAAGAGACGCGAGACAAAAGACAGGATGGGGTCTCGCGGCTCATGTCTCTTGTCCTTTCTCTGTTTTACGGTTGGTCAGTACTGGCCACCACCTTGAAGAAGCGGGTGGGGGCGGTGGCGTTAAGGATGGTGAAAGTGAGGTCGCCGTCGTTTTCGGCGCGGAAGCTCTCCACAAGCTCCCAGTCTCCGCCCAGTGTAGCCGTCGCGTAGAGCGTGTACCAGACGTCTTTTTGGGCGTTGGCGATCGTGATGGAGAGCGTCGTGCCGCTGAAGACGAGCGCCGTGCCGTCCGTGGCGAAGACCGGTGCGACGAGGTCGCCGGATGACTCCTGGGTCGCCGTAGTCGGCGCACCAGCGACAGTGGCGCTGTAGTCTGCGCCGCCCGCCGTGAAGGCGTAGGCGTCGTTCGGGAGCCAGAGGTAGAGCGCGCCGGTTTCATCGGCAAAGAGGTCTTTCACGCCGTAGGTGCCGAGCGCTCCAACGGTAATTTCCGCTCCTGGCGTGAGGTTCGTCACCGTGACGCACCAGACGCGTTCCGTGGCGTTGCTGGGCGCGGGGGCGATGGCGTCGTTGACGAGACGGATCGAGCCGCCGGTGAAGGTGTTCGTACCTGCGACGGCGCCATCGAAGCCCGGGCCGATGTCCGCGCCGCCGTTGCTGCCCCGCGCCGCGACGGTGCCGCCGGAAATCGCGACGGTGCCGCCGTCACCGTAGACGCCGCCGCCGATGCCGGCACCACGATCGCCGCCGTAGGCGGAAATCTCGCCGCCAGTGACCGTCAACGTGCAGCCTTGGCCTTTGTAACCGCCGCCGATGCCCGCGCCGCCGTCCTCGCCGCCGACGGCCGTGATTTTTCCGCCGTGAACAGCCACCACGCCGCCCGCGACATAATAGAAGCTGCCAATGCCGGCGGCAGCGCGCCCGCCTGTCGCCGTCAGCGAGGCCGCGTCGTCACCCGGCGCGTTGGTGATGGAGAGCGTCCCTCCCACCACAACTTCAAGCCCTGCCCGCAAGGCACCGGAGACGAGCGCGTTGGTTCCCGCGAGGACGAGCGAGATATCGGCTCCCATCCCCAGCGAGAAGACGCATTGGTACTCGCTCGCCGCCCTGAGCGTCAGGTTTGACAGCGTGACCGTGTTGACGACGCTGTTCGAGACGATGACGCTCACGCCGCCGACCACGTTGGCGCCCGAGAGCGTGAAGGGGCCCGGGCCGAAGAGCGAGACGGTACGGTTCGTCGCATCGAAGTGCCATCCGGCGGCGGGATTCGCCGGGCCGTCGGCGACCTCCTCGCCGTTGACCCTCACACCGGTGGGGCCGAAGCCGTTCTGGAGCTTCACCGTGCGGGGACGTCCATCCGCCGTGAAGGTGTAGGTGCCGTTCGTGAGCCACAGGTAGATGTGGCCGTGCTCGTCGGCGTAAATGTCTTCCGTTCCATAGTCGGCCGGCAGATTGCCGCGATTCGTAATCTCGACCTGGCTGGCGGGGAGGAAACCCGTCACCGTCGCGCAGAAGACCTGTTCCGTGTTGTTCGAGGGTACGTGGGAGGCGGATGAGCTTCCCAGACGGATCGATCCGCCGGTAAAGGTGTTCGTGCCGGGGAGTACGCCATCGCCAGCGCCGCTAGCGTAGCCCGGCCCTGTGTCCGTGCTACGGAAGCCGCCCTGCGCAAAGACCGTGCCGCCGGAAATGGTCAGCGTGCCGCCATTGCCGTCGTTGCCGCCGCCGATGCCGGCACCGTAATCGCCGCCCGTGGCCGTGACCGTGCCGCCGAGAATCGCGACCGTGCCGCCATCGCCATACTCGCCGCCGCCGATGCCTGCGGCGTCCTTGCCGCCGGTGGCCGTGACTGTGCCGCCGGAGAGGGTCACGAGGGCGCCGTTACCAAAATAGCCGCCGCCGATGCCCGCGCCGCAGATGCCGCCCGTGGCTGTGACCGTGCCGCCGGAGATGGTGGTCATGCCGCCGTTGGCGAGGTGGCCGCCGCCGATGCCCGCGCCGTTTTCGCCGCCCGTTGCAGTGACCATGCCGCCGTTGATGGTGATCGTACCGCCCGTGCCGCTTTCGCCGCCACCGATGCCCGCGCCGTTTTCGCCGCCCGTTGCCGAGACTGTGCCGCCGGAGATTTCGACCGCGCAGCCGCCGCCGTTGTTACCGCCACCGATACCGGCGGCATAATCGCCGCCTATGGCCGTGACCGTGCCGCCGTTGATGGCCACCGTGCCGCCATCGCCAAAATAGCCGCCGCCGATGCCCGCAGAGTCGTCGTCGCCGATGGCCGTGATTTTCCCGCCATTGATGATCACCGTGCCGCTGTCGCCGTTTTCATCGCTTTCGACGCCGATGCCGACGCCGCAAAAGCCCATCGCGGTGAGCGACGCCGCGTCGTCGCCGGGGGCGTTGGTGATGGAGAGCGTCCCATCCGTCGCGACCTCGATACCGGCCCGGTCGAAGCCGGAGATGAGCGAATTCGTCCCCGCGAGGACGAGCGAGACGCAGGCATTGGTCTCCACCGCGAAGGCGCATTGGTAATCGCCCGTCTCCATGAGCGCCAGGTTCGAGAGCGTGACCGTGTTCGTCACGCCCGCCGCGACGACGATACTGACGTCGCCCGACACGTTGGTGCCTGAAAGGGTGAAGGCCCCCGTGCCCGTGAGCCGGACGGTTCGGGTATGCGCATTGAGCATCCATCCGTTGCTGCCGGGATCCTCTGGGGGGCCGTAGGCGACCTCGTCG
>Ga0255342_1001149_pt1 | contig 39512 bp, 38 predicted proteins | sample wastewater_treat_3_FD_192416 | JGI IMG/M metagenome (GOLD analysis project Ga0255342, IMG submission 192416) | Wastewater microbial communities from Lulu Island WWTP, Vancouver, Canada - plant14 | ecosystem: Engineered > WWTP > Wastewater > Unclassified | place: Canada: Vancouver, British...
TATGCTGACCATACAATCGAAGAAGACATGGAAGCAGAGGCCATTGCGATGCAAGAAGCTTTCAAAAAGGTTATCAGCATAAAAAGCGCATGATGAGCGCCTGGTATATTTCATGCCAATAGGCAAGCGGAGCCCCATTTTTGACATCATGAGCGCCATGGCAAGATCGCGCCGTCCAGTAGCAGACTGATCAAAACAGGCTAAGAGCTTTTGAAGTTCTTTATTATCAAGATACCGAGGGATGCTCGAAAGCTGCCAGTGCGGAACCGTAGGGACGGCTGATGGAGAACACAGGGTAGCATCATCGCAGAGCTACCGGTATTTTAGATAGCTACGGATCGTTCCCGCAATAACGTTGGCAGAACCTGGTTTTAAGCCTTTCACCCGTTCGGTCATCCACGCTGCAACATCGTGTGGAGTAATAATTATTTTGGATGAACCATTTCGCTCTGATAGATACGAAATAAATTCTGCAGCGTATCGTTGTCGGTACACTCGTGTCGCAGGTGCCAGCCCACAGGTACATTCTAAATGCTTACAGAAAGCCCTTATCTCTTCTTCAACCGGGATCTTGTTGCATGTCTTGTAAGGTTTTCCAAGCACCCGCAATAGGTGATGAAGCGCTGCGTTCATCATGGAGCAATGATTGAAAATTCCTATTTTCGCCTGAGTAGTACCGTGAGTATTGCTCAAGTATTCTCGGACGCTTTTGCAAGAGGCATTTTCGACATTGTCTCCTTTGCTTTCCATCCACCTTTGGAAACGAGAAATAACCGAGAGGTATTGGGCCACCGTTCCGCGAGAATACCCGCGACTTACGAGAATGAATCGGACTTGTTCGGTGACGTTGCCCTCAGCGCTAAGAGAATTGAGATTGGCACTGAACGAACTCATTGGGACACTCCTTTTCGGCTAATCTGCCGATACTTGTGTCTCAAAGTATTATGCTGAGTGGAATTCAATGCATAGGTATTCTGGCCTCTTATTTATGCGGCTTGGTGTGAGTGACTCATCATAATAAAGTACTGCGCATAATTCCTGTTATGCTGAGCTCAGCATAACAGGAAGAACTGGCTTTTTTCGAATACCCCCTTAGGAGCCCATGCGAGTGCGAGTATTTATAGCATTATTGAGACCGCGAAGGCGAATGGACATGAGCCCTACTATTACCTATGCTATCTCTTCAATGAACTACCAAAAGCAAAGAGCCTTGAAGAGAAGCTTAGGCTCTTACCTTATAGGATCGCACCTAGGGAATACTGAGGTTCTGACCTCCTGTTCCAGAGTCATAGAATAAATCTCAATTCTTTTACCTTGTTCTGCCTAAACATTGCTAAAATTTGCCAAACTGAGAAGATTTGCTCTCCATTATGATGTTTGATTACCGATAACGGTGTAGAATTGACGTTTACTCCCCTTCGGTCTTACGCAAGACAGCATAATTCCCCAAATTCTGAAAAGAATTGAGCCAATTTCAAAAGTAGCTTGCTTTTAAAATTGGCTCTGCATTTCCTTCGGCTTTGTTGAAACCCTACACAAATGCCGCAATAAAAGGCAGCTCTTTCGAAACTCATCCGATTTTTGAAAGAGCCTCGATTATGATACCACTTTTCAATTCTTAGGCAAGAGTCTTTTCTTGTCTCTATGAGCCTGGATAAAGGGGAGAGCGAAGAAAAGGATACTCACGAGAATCAGAATAAGGCTAGCGGGTCGAGTAAAGAACACGGAATATCCACCCATAATCACAGCTCTCCGGAAACTGGATTCCGCCAGACTTCCCAGAACCATACCAAGCACAATGGGTGCCATAGGAAAGCCATATCGTTTGAGCAGCCAGCCAACCACACCAAATCCAAGGCAGGCAAAGACATCAAAGAGCGAATTGTTGACCGCAAAACTGCCGACCACCGCGATAGAGATGATGAGCGGTATCAAAAGTTGTTGGGGAATGAGTGCCACCTTGACCCAAAGACGACTTCCCAGCAGACCAATTACGAATATAATCAGATTCGCGACGAGCATACTCGCGAAGAGGCCATACACGAGCGCTGGCTGCTGTGAGAAAAGCATGGGTCCGGGAACCAGATCATGGATCATGAGGGCGCTGATCAAAACTGCCGTAGAGGCGCTTCCGGGAATGCCAAGCGTCAGCAGAGGAACCATGGCTCCACCCACCGAGGCACTGTTCGCAGCCTCGGAAGCGGCCACTCCTTCGGGATTCCCCTTGCCGAAAGTCTCCGGAGTCTTGCTCGTGCGCTTGGCAAGATCATAGCTGAGGAACGAGGCGATCGAAGAACCCGCTCCGGGGAAAATACCTATGAGGGTTCCCACCAGCGAAGACTGCAAGGTGACTCTTTTGAGCTTCCAGTAATCGCGCCATTTGGGCCATTCGCCTTCATTTTTTACATCCTTGTACGAACCGCTCGTTTCGGGAAGTTTCGTCTCAAGCCGTTCAAACACCTCGCTGAGCGCGAAGAGCCCTATAAGGGCGGGAATAAGATTGAAACCATCAAAAAGCTCTATCTGGCCGAAGGTGAAACGTTTTACCCCCGAAATCGGATCGAGGCCAACCGTGCTGAGAAGCAGACCGAACATGGCCATTCCAAAAGCTTTAATACCATTTTTCCCGCCAAGAGAGGCAACGCTTGTAAGTCCTAAAAGGGCGAGCGAAAAATACTCGGCCGGGTGCATCTTCACCGCGACAACCGCCAGTGGCTTTGAAAAAAGAATGAGAATAATAATTCCTACCAGGCCTCCCACCACCGACGCCACAAGTGAAATTCCAAGTCCCCAGCCAGCCTTACCTTGTTGGGCAAGAGGATAGCCATCGAAGGCGGTAGCAATCGCCGAGGGTGTACCGGGAGTATTGATGGTAACGGCGGTGATTGAACCGCCATAATTGGATGCCAGATAGACCGCAGTGAGCATGATGAGGGAAATATTCGCGGGCATCCGGAACGTAAAGGGCAACATAAGCGCTACCCCCATGGAAGGAGACAAACCAGGCATCGCACCAACCCATATACCAAACACCACACCGGCGGTGATCGCCAGAATAGGAATAATACCAAACAAACTGCTAAACCCCAGTATCAGGTGATTCAACAAATCCATAAAAAAGACTCCTTATTCATGTATGCTCGCATCAATGCCCATTTTGCCATTTTTTCTCAAAGATGAAGAATTATTCCCTGAGGGAACGAAACATAGAATAACTTGTAAAACAAGAAATAATTAAACGCGATCCAGCCGATTGAAATACATACGATTACTTTCCATCGGTAATATTTGAGCACTACAATCCCTACTACGAGGAAAACAAGACTGTCAATAAAAAATCCCAAAAATGGCATCAACGCGACATAGGCTATGCATATACCAATATAAATAAGGGGCATTTTAAAAGACCCGCCTTCGGGGTCCTTTGTCTCTTTTCCCCTGAATATACTCACCAATGTATAAATACAACACCCAAGAAGCCCATATATCCAAAGTCTTGGCAGCATGGCCGCCGTCACCTGTCCCGACTTACGAAAACTATAGGTGATAATTAAAAATACTAACGATATGTACATCAATGCGAGAGTGACAATAAATTGCCCTCTATAATATTTCGGCAATACTTTTCGGGTCGCAAAATCACAAAGTATTAAGAAACCAATAAATACTATAATAATTCCCAGCAAGCCCATAGGGCTGTTCATAGCATTCCCAAATTTTGCAAGAGAACTCATACTGCAGCCTCTCCTTCCTCTCTCATGCTTTCACCAAGAGACAACGGGACAGGCTGTCCGTCCCGCTGTTCTTTTTGACTTTTACACTGTCTTGCGCTTATGGCTTTAAAAACTCCTTCATCTCCACCATATCATTTTTGATCATGGCGTCAAACTTGTCCGCGCGATAGTGCACAACCTCCATACCATCTTTTTCAAAGAAAGCTTTCCACTCAGAATCGTTGGTGATTTTTTCAAAAAGAGTGTCGTACCATTTTACGATCTCGGCCGATGTGCCTTTCTTGACAGTAAATCCTCTCCACATCGACTCTTCATCCATTCCCTGAATGCCTGATTCCTTGAGGGTCGGCACATTGGGAAACTGGGGGAGACGCTGCGCAGCCGCGAGACCAATGATCTTCAGATCCGGCTTTCCGGAAATGTCCGCGGGATTGCCGACATACACCTGTCCCTGTCCGCCGATCACCGCCGCCATTGCCTGGGCGCCGCTATCGAAGGGCACAAACTTGCCCGAAATACCCGCTTTCTGCCAGAATTTATAGGTGACGTACTCGTCTATTCCAGGAGGCGCTATCCATATCTGCTTGCCAGGCTTTGCCTTGGCGTCCGCGACAATATCGGCGATAGTATTGTATTTCGATTTCGAGTTCACAATAATCGCCTCGGGGTCCAACACCATGAGGGATATCCAGTCGAGCGTAAAGGGGTCCATGGTTGACTCAGTGCTGATGAGGTTGCCGATGTTCGACCGCGTTACCGCGAAAAGAGTATATCCATCCGCCGGCTGAGAGAGCACGTATTCCCAGGCGACAAGGCCGCCCGCTCCCGCCTTGTTCTCGACCACCATCGTCGCGTTGGTGTATTTTGCCGCAATCTGCACCATTTTCCTCGCCGTGATATCTATGAGTCCACCTGGAGCCGTGTACACAATGACATGAATCGGCTTGCTGGGAAATTCATTTTTTGCCTGAGCCCCTACCATAAAAACGCTCCCGCACATCATCAAAATCATAATTGCAAACGCAACTCGTTTCATATATCTCCTCCTATAAAATATATTATGCTTCCAGTCCCACTACACGCTTCGCCGCTCTCAGATAATTCATATTTGGAAACTGTGCCAATCCGAGGTTCTCCACGACCTGCTTCATTCCCGCGTAGTTTTCGCTCTCGACACAGGCGGACTCGATGAGCGCGCCGTTGAACCACACCTTCGCGTACTCACAGATAATACCATCGATCGTAAAACCGAAGCGCAGTTTTTCCACGGAAACAGGTACGAGCTCAGGATGGCGTCGCGCCATCTCTATGAACTCATCAATCGTATAACTGTCTTTTTTCAGCTCCATATTCACCTTGAGGTGCGAAAGAATGACCGCTAAATCCTCTTTCTTCACCGGGAATTGAAACTTGCCACGGGGTTGAAAAATCTCGTACCCTTCAGGGGTTTCTCCGACTTTTGTCTTGATATCAAGCAAGCCATCGCGCACTTTTACGTTAGCTTCATTTGTATTTACAGAAATAAAATATGTCTCTTTCGGCATTTTCCTTTTTTGAAAAAGCACCGTTTTCCCATTCCATATTTTTTCTGTCACGATATCGATGATGCCTTGTCCAAACACCCGGAACTCGGCCCTGGGTACAATTTTCGCCGCGTCCTCAGCAGATGTCGCAACATTTTTGGCAAATGGATCTGCCATACATTCCTCCTCTACAAAATTTGGTATGTTGAGATCTGCGAATATTATCCACCCTATTTTCATATTTTACTAATAAATATATTTTATTGTATTGATAAAAAAGTTTGATAATTCAAAAATTCAGTTTTGACTTACAATAATGGCAATAAAAACCTGAATCAGCAAAAAGCAATGCTGCAATACCAGGTTGCTCTTTCAAAATTTATCTGACTTTTGAAAGAGCCTCTGTGACTGAAAAATTATCAAGGAGGTTACAATGGCAAAAGACCAAAGCCGCAATGAACTGGAATCGTTTCTGAAAAATGCAAAGAACAGAATCAGCAGCACGCGAAAATTATGTGTCGTGATGGGAAACGAGGCGGCGGACCTGGATTCCATGGTTTCCGCGGTAAGCTACGCGTGGTACAAAACCGAAACCGCAAAGCTGGCAGATACCGCATGTGTCCCTCTCATTCCGATCTCCCGACAAGATTTCAAACTGCGCACCGAGGCCGTGTATCTTTTTCATGAAGCAGGAATCGAGGAAGCATCGCTCATCTTTACGGACGACCTCAATCTCCACGCGCTGCACGAGAAGAGCGCGCTCAGCCTCATCCTCGTGGACCACAACAAGCTGGGGAAAGGCTTTGCCGAATACGGCGCCGATGTCGTCGAGATTCTCGACCACCATCAGGATGAAAATCTATATCCAGAAGTCAAATACAGAGTTATTGAACCTGTTGGCTCAGCATCAACCCTCGTCGCCGAACATATTCTCAGGGATCTGAAGACCAAGGTTGACGCGAGCATCGCGCTACTCCTGGCGGGAACGATTCTACTGGACACGGTCAACCTCGATCCAAACGCGGGTAGGCTTACGAAAAAAGACGCCGTAGCTGTCGCGGAGCTGCTTCCCATAGCCAGAAAATCGCAGAGCGAGCTCTTCGACAAACTTCAGTACGAGAAATTCAATGTCGCCAATCTGTCGACATCCGACATACTCAGAAAGGACTACAAAGGTTATGTCGCGGGCGAAATCCGTTACGGCATGAGCTCCGTCCTGCTCTCACTCGACGCGTGGAAGAAAAAGGATTCGAATCTGGTCGCCGAGTTCGCCAGCTACGCGCGGTCCATGAATCTGACCCTGCTCATCGTGATGAACGCGTACACCAAGCCGAAGTTTACGCGGGAACTCGCGCTCTACAGTCCCGATAGCGCGCTGTTGAAAAAAGTGATTGCCGCGCTTGCTGGTACCGACCTGGGCCTGACTCCCCTCGCGCCCCCCAAAGGTGACGACGCGGATCACTATGTCTGGTACGCACAGGCAAATGAGGCCTATTCCCGCAAAAAACTGCAGCCCCTTGTTCAGAATTTTCTATTAGGAGCAGCGCTGGATCGCAAAGTCGATAAATGACTGCAAATTGGGGTCAAGATCAGCTGTTTTTCTGCTGATGAGATAGATATAGCGGTATAAATTGAGGTTGGTTACCGGTAACGCGACTAGCCAGCCCGCTTCTATTTCCTGCTGCACGGATGAACTGGGAAGGATGGTAATGCCGAGATTGTGGCTTACCATCCGCTTGATGGCTTCGGTATTGCTCACCTCAAACGCGACATGCACCGCGTATCCCCGCTGATGAAAGCGTTCTTCCACGCTTCGGCGAGTCAGTACGTCGCGCTGGGGCAGAATGAGCGGCATCTGCGAAAGTTCTTCGAGCGAAATGCACTCTTTTGAAGAGAAAAGATGTTTGGCCGCCACGACTGCCACCAGGTCATCCTTCTTGAGAAGATATTCATTGAAAGAGGGAAGAGGCGGATGAATCTTCTTCCTCCCGATGATGCCGACATCAATGTAGTGATCGATAATCATCCGCTCAATGCGGGTCGCCTTATCGATCAAAAGAGAGAAGGAAACATCCGGAAATTTGGTATTGAATTCCGCGAGGATTTGTGGAATGAGATGGACCCCGGGTAGACTGCTCGCGCCTATCCGAAAGTGGCTTTTTTCTGGATTTATCGATTTGGGAATCGCCGCGATGATCATGTCATAATCGCGAAGCAGGCGTTCGACAAAAGGCAGGATGATTCTTCCCGCTTCGGTGAGATGAATTCTCCTGCCCTCTTTTTCGAGAAGCCTCGCATCCAGCATGTTTTCAAGGTACCGAATCTGCGCGCTGATGGCCGGTTGTGTGTAGTTGAGCTCTTTGGCAGCTCTGCTTATGCTTCCGAGTTTCGCCACGGTATAAAAAGCTCTGAGTTTTACTATATCCATATGTATTGATTATATACGCGAAAGGGCCACCCCGTAACCTTGGGTGACCATTTCGTAGAAAAATTATCCGACTGTGCTAAGTGATTCTTGCAGCAGAATTCGCCCATAAATTCGGTCTCCACCTTCACATTTTTAACGAGGTTCGCGTTGTAGATCGAAAACCGGATACCGCCCGTCGAGCGGTGGCCTTTTACACCCACAATACCCGCGGCCTTGGCTTCCTTCACGAAGTTTTCCTCCATCTCGGGTGTTTTGAGGCGGAACACGACGTTCATCTGCGAACGCGATTCTTTTTCCACCGGCCCGCGGTATAAACCATCGGATTTGTCGATGGCCTCATAGAGAATGCGGGCTTTTCGCGGTTGATCTTCTGCATGTTGTCGATGCCGTCAATGGTGTTGAGAAGCCATTTCATGGTGAGGTTGAAAATATAGATCTAGAAACAGGGCGGCGTGTTGTAGAGTGATTTGTGCTCCCCGTGGGTTCGGTACGAGAGCACCGTGGGAAGTTTGTCCTGCGCCTAGGCTAGTTCATAGAAAACTGATAGGAACTGTCATTTCGGGATTTTTGCAGTTTTGCGCCGAAATTCGACTTTTACCACGAACTACGACTGTTTCCCCCGCCCGAACAACTTAACCAATCAGAATTTTTCAGCAACGCCAACTACTGGAAGTATAATTCCAGCCTTTTTCTGCTGTCAAGCCTAAGCATTGCCTCATTGAAAATCAAACTGAAATAATACCGATGCCTCATCATAAAATCTAACTTAAATTACACTCCAGCATGTGGTCTGGAGGCAGAATATGGGGCTCAATATGAAAGAACGACATAGGGTCATCGCTGAAACAGCAGGACGCTACCGTGCAGCGAGCAAGAAAGAAAAGCGTCATATTCTCAATGAACTTACGGCATTAACCGGCTATAGTCGCAAGTATGCCCTGCACCTGCTCAGATGGTGGGGGAAAACAGTCCAGAGGGTCATCGATGGTACGCGCCTCAATATGGTCATTGGCTCTCCACGGGTACGCAATAAACGCAATGGCAAGAAGAAGTATTCAGAAGCACTCTATGAGTCGCTCAAACGCATATGGGAGAGCTTTGACTGCATGTGCGGCAAAGGCCTTGCCGTCTTTCTCCGTGAAAACATCGCCTTCCTTGCGCTGCATCCTTAAGTATGCGATTACCGATACAGTGCGCGCGGAGCTTGCCACCATCAGCCCCGCGACGATCGATCGCCTACTGGCACAAGAAAAGCAAAAGCCATGGTTCCTGAAGCGCCATTCTACGACAAGTGAAGCCGTCAACCACTACAAAACCAAGATCCCCATCAGAACCTACTATGGGTCAGATGAACAGCGCCCGGGATACTTGGAAATCGATACGGTGTTCCACAGCGGTGTGACGATCCATGATGAGTTCTGCTGCACCCTCGACGCCACCGATACCATGACCGGGTGGGTTGAGCTGCGAGCCCTGCTCAATCGTGCCCAGCGCTGGGTCAAAGAGGCGCTCGTCGACATCAAGGACACACTGCCTTTCCGCCTCATCGCCATCGATTCCGACAATGGCTCGGAGTTCCTGAACCGACAGGTCCATGACTGGTGCATACGCGAACAGATCCAGTTTACCCGCTCTAGAGCCTACCACAAGAACGACAACCCCTTCGTGGAACAGAAGAACAGCCAATATGTCCGCAAATTCATAGGTTATGCCCGTTACGATACCACCGAGGAATTCGAAGCCCTCAGGGAAGTCTATCAAGTCCTCTGTCCCTTACTGAACCTCTTTTACCCCTCGACAAAGCTCATCGCAAAGCATCGCGAGCACGCAATCGTCTATAAGACCTACGACAACCCCCAAACCCCTTTCTCCCGTGTGCTCGCCTCTCCTTATGTCTCGCTTACGGCAAAATAACGGCTCTCGACACTCAAAGCCAGCTATGATCCTGTGGTGCTGCGCTATAGTCTGGATACCGCGCTTGAAATGCTGCACCATGCACATGGCAATAAAACGCAGATAGAGATAGTATATGAAAAAGCTTGAATGGTTAGAAAATATGATGAGGCATCCATTGCTTCTCGGTTAGATTTTATGATGAGGCATTACGGCCTAGATTCGGGCGATTTTCTCAAGGCCTAATGGTATATCTCTCCCACGAAGCCTTATAAGCAACGATTTCGAGGCGTTATCCTGTTCCACATAAACTCCGTTTTTAGGTATTATACCAACACCAGTGCCAGCTCAGGGGGTGAACGGGCACTAGCGGTACGTTGTGGATCCCTTTCTTGCTGCTGAGCCCATTCGATAATCTTGCTAAGTTCCTTGGGGTCCTCGATTATTGCCACAACCGACATTGCCCCCTGGCATTTCGGGCAGACAAACGGATCGACCTCGTAGACTTTTTGCAGCAACCGTGCCCAACTTTGCCGTCGCAGCTTAGACCAAGCATCAGGGACCTGAACATTTTCCTCACTTTCTTGTGGCGTTGTCTGGGCAATCGAGGACTTGTTCGGATGGCCTTTTTGCCAACCATCTGGGGCCAGTCGATAAATACTGGGGCGCTCTTGCCACTGCTTGCGTGCTAATGTCAAGATGTTTTTTACATGCTTCGGTAAGCAGATTTTTATTCCCTCACAGGTGATATGCACCCTTAGGAGGTTACACTTTAAAGACCAAGCGAACCAAGTTGTGGTGACACTAAAATTGCTCTCTGCTCCCAATCCGGGTAACAGTCTTGTTTCGTCAGCACCTGCTGACATCCTAGCACCTTTCTTCAATCTGTCAATCACCGATGGGTACGGGCAAGGTTCCCTTGATGTTAGCCTGCCGATATTCCACAGGGCTGAGCCATCCAAGGTCCTCTTTGAGCCGAATCTCGTTGTAGTAAGGGATGAAATTCACCACTGCATCAAGAACGTCGGTCTTGCGAACTCTCCTGCTGTTGAATCGGCTCTTTCCAAACCGGTTGTACATGCATTCCGTCTTGAGGACACCGTTGAACGATTCCATGTTCGCGTTTTCCCAACATCGATCTGTTTTCGTGCAGCTTTGGACGGCCCCAAGCTGCACGATGGTGTCGCGATACTCCCAACTGATGTAACCAGAACCTTGATCTCCGTGTATTATCGCCCCATGAAGGTCATGTGTCTTGCTCAGAATGAGCAATGTATCGCTGCATAATCGTGCATCAGGACGCTGGCTGATGAGCCAAGCAACCACCTCCCGATTGAACAGGTCTACGATCGAGTTGAGATACAATACTTCCTCGAGGCAGAACAGGTAGGTGATATCGGTGACAAAGATCCTGCCTGGAACACAACTGAAGAAACGGCCTTTCAAGAGGTTCTCCGGTATGCTCGCCTTCAACTCCCTTCTCTGGACATAGATTTCCGGAGCGTACTTCTTTCTTCTGACAACGGACAGCAGGTCATGGGATCTCATGATTGCCAGGATACGCTTCTCATTGACATCCAGCTTCAGATCTCGCCTGATTCTTGCAGTCATATGCCGATAGCCGACAGCATACCAGGTCTCCTGCTGGATGGTGCGGATGTATTCGACGATTGCAATCAGATCGGAATCCGCCACATCACGACGTGAACGGTGGTCGTAGTAGCATTTCCTGGATACGTCAGCAATGGCGCACAACAGCATCACGTTCCCCTTTCCTTTGATTGCTTCAGGCAGCTACCGGATACCTAAGAGATTCTACGTCACATCCTTCTGTGACCGTCGATATGTGTTTGGTGCAGACTACGTTCGGCTGTAGCATACAGGCCGCATTTGGCTGCGCCCCCCGATGAATGACGATTCAGTTTCACGATTGTATGTCCGGATGAACCATCTTTTTCTACCTCCAGTACTGCTTTCTCGTAACCGTCAAACGCGCACCGTTCCTCAGCTAGAGAAAAGCTGAGTATCCTATTTTCCGAAAGGAATATAGGAGGATGTACCTCAAGAAGAATCGCAAGATCTATTTAGTGATGGGCTTCACCGATATGCGAAAGCAGATCAATGGCCTTGCGCAAATTGCGGAAGCGAAAAAGCCCAAGGAGCTACTTTCAGGGAACTACTTTGTCTTCTTAGGAAAGACAAAAAGAGTGATGAAGATTCTCTATTGGGATAAGACTGGCTTCTGCTTATGGACAAAGCGCCTTGAGGAGGACAGCTTTCCCTGGCCAAAGAAGAGGTATGGCGTCATGCGCACAGATAGGGAGAACTTTAGGCTTCTTTTAATGGGAATTGACATTTTCAAAAAGCACACTGCGAAGCGATATTTTGCTGTTTATTAATGAAATAGTATTGAATATCAATACTATTTATGCTATAGTCTTTCTATGGATGCGCTGACCCTAGAGCAGTTGCCCGATGATGTTGCGAGCCTTAAGAACATCATCGCGGCTCTCATGAAAGAAGCCTCTCAGTATAAGTCTGAGGCAGCCACCGCGAGCCTTGAAGCGCTCTCATGGCAAGAGAAATACGAAAGCTTGAAGCACCGTTTCTTTGGTTCCTCGAGTGAGAAGAAGCCTAAGGAAGAGAATAGTCAGGGCTGGCTTTTCAATGAGGCAGAGACCTATGCCAAAGAAGCGCCAAAGACAGAAGAGAAGGTTTCGGTCAAGGCCCATGAGCGCGTAAAACGAGGACCTAAGCCAATCCCGAATGATATTCCCCGAGTAGATATTGTAAGTGAATGCTCGCTTGAGGAGCGTACCTGTCCGCACTGTGGTGCCTTAAGGCCAGAGATTGGAGAAGAGGTACGGGAAGAGCTTGAGGTAATTCCCGCGAAGGTTATAGTCAATCGGTATATCATGAAGAAGTATGGGCCCTGCGAGTGCAAAGACTGTCAGAGTCCAGTCATCCAAGCATCAGGGCCAGTGAAGTTCATTCCTGGTTCACGGTTTTCCAATAATACACTTGCTTTTTTTCTCAGCTCGAAGTTTGTGGATGCCCAGCCTTTCTATCGCATGGAGCACATCTTAAGTCGTTTTGGGATTGAGACACCAAGGGCAACCTTATGTGGCTTAGCGATACGGGCAGGTAGGGGCTTAGGCGATCTCATTGAGGCGATGAAAGAGGATATCAAGGCTTCTCATGTGCTTCTTATGGATGAGACAGTGGTGCAGGTGCTGCATGAGACAAATTCAACTCCTCAATCGAAGCACTTCATGTGGGTGACGGAAGGCTTTTCTGAAGGAAAGCCAATAATCTTTTTTCACTATCATCCGAGTCGCTCAAAAGAGATTCCCTTAAGGCTCTTGAAGGACTACGAAGGATACCTTCAGACCGATGGCTACTCTGGCTATGATGAGGCTGGAAGCTTTCCTGGGATTAGGCATGTAGGATGCTTAGCCCATGTAAGGCGGAAGTTCATAGAAGCCCAGAAGCTAGGGAGTAAGGAAGCAAGCATCTTTATCTCGATGATTGCTGAGCTCTATGAGAAAGAAGCTGAGCTAAGGAAGTCCTATAATGAAGGGCTTCTTGATACTGCAAGCTTTCTTAGCCTCCGAAGAAAGGAGCAAGCTCCGAAGCTCACAGCGATGCATTCCTGGCTTATGGCCCATGCAGGAGTAAGTCCTCCCACACTTGCGTTTGGCAAAGCCGTGAGCTATGCGCTCAGCCAGTGGGAGAAGATAACCCACTATCTTGATCATGAGCTCCTCACACCTGATACGAATAGGGTAGAGAATGCCATTCGTCCCTTTGTGATAGGCAGGAAGAACTGGCTCTTCTCGAATACCCCCTTAGGAGCCCATGCGAGTGCGAGTATCTATAGCATGATTGAGACTGCGAAGGCAAATGGCCATGAGCCCTACCATTACCTATGCTATCTCTTCAATGAGCTACCAAAAGCAAAGAGCCTTGAAGAGAAGCTTAGGCTCTTACCCTATAAGATCGCACCTAGGGAATACTGAGGTTCTGACCTCCTGTTCCAGAGTCATAGAATAAATCTCAATTCTTTTACCTTGTTCTGCCTAAACATTGCTAAAATTTGCCAAACTGAGAAGATTTGCTCTCCATTATGATGTTTGATTACCGATAACGGTGTAGAATTGACGTTTACGAATATTTCTCCAAGATTTTCAATTGTTTGTATATTAAAAGTTTTAACCAAATTACCTTCTATAAGCTTATCCATTACATCGTATCCTCATTAATATATAGATGCTATAATTGTATGCATTTTTGGATTAACAATTCTTGTTATTCAAGCGCAAAATGCCCACCTAACGACCAAGCTCACTGGCGGAGATGGAGCGCCAGCGGAATCCCCGTCCAGTGCAGCGCCTTGTTAGGCACTAGATCATTCATCATGTTAAAGCCTTTAGTGATTCAACAATCAAAATTCTACGTGCCTTTGAGAACTCATCGAATGAATCAAAGTCGAGTTTAATGGAATCAGGAATTAAGTGTCTCTTAATGAATGCAGCATCTCGTGTCTGAATCCACTTGTCGAAAGGCGTAGCATTCTTGGAAAGATTCTCTGAATCAGTTAGCAACTGAAGATTGGTGAGAATGTTGAAGTTCGACATATAGGCTTGAATCTTTGCCTCGTTGTAACCTCTTTTTTTCAAAGCTCTTAGCTGGAATTCTGACTTAGGGAAGATATGATCTTCGTGGAAAACGGCATCCTTCCAATCACGATCAGGATAAAGCAATGACAAGACTAATTTCGTATAACGTCCTTGGTAGCCATACTCCAGAATGCGATCAATTTCCGCCTCATCGAGTTTTTGTTCAATTCCGAGCGACTTGTAGAGGAGATCGGCAGGAAAAGGGCTCGTCGGGCCGCAAGTTTTCAGCAATTCACGCAATCGGGTCAGTGTAGTATCAGATGAACCTCCAAATGCGTTTTTGAGAGTTGAGAAAATGAACCACTTGCGAATAGCAACTTGGGCATCGGCATCCTCGGCCTTGGATGATGTATCGAATGATGAATTGCCACGCTTCATGATGTAGAAAGCAATCGGTAGTAGTGCCAAAGGTGCAACGACGTTCTTCGAGCTAAATCCAAAACGGGAAATGAGCCTCACAGTTGCTGACACAGATTCTTTGATTTTATCCCAGTTTCCTTCAATGGTGCGTAAGTTTGCTTTCGTAAAGTTTTTGACTTTGTATTGGATGGGTAAATTCTCGCTGAGATAAAGACAACCTTTCAGCACGAAATCCTTGCCAAAGCTGTATCCATTACCGAGTTCGTTTATTGAATCAGTAAAATCATGGATTTCTTTGCGTGCATCAAGCGTCTCCCATTTCGCTGTTGCGGTTGCTAACAGAAGATCTGAGTATTCGAGTGGCTGTCCCGCAGAATTCGCTCTAACGAAGACCTGCAACACTTTGTCGTAATCCTGGGAGTTCTCTTGATAGTAATTCCCGACGAGAGCTGTATGGATGCGGTTGTGCAAGCGTCCGATTAACTTGTTGGCATTCTCTCTCTGGTCTTCTGATAAATCTTCCAGACTCGACTTCATATCGGACTTCGCGTCCTCAGCGTCTTCGAAATCCAGGATTCGGCCAACTAAGTACCAAAGTTGCGGCTCTTCTCCGTTCGGTTTTGTATTTTCTCGAAATGCGAATCCGTAGGTAAGCTCTTCAGGATTGTCATCGTTGGGCACAGGCGGTTTCAAGAGATTGAGGTATAGACGTGCTTCTCGCCAGCGATAATAGAAATAACGGTACTTGCCCCGAAGGCCGATGAGAAGCGAAGTAATGCGCTGTTGGCCATCTAAGACGAGTTTGATGTCTTTCGTGATTCCGGCCATGTTTGCGGGCGGGTTGTGCGGCGACTCTCCGTCAAAATCACGAATGAACTCATAGACAGGCCACTCGTTCTTATTCTCTTGTTCCAATAGCCAGAAGAGAAATGAGCCAATGGGAAAATCGGCCATGATTGAATCAAAAAGCCGTTCAATGCGATCCGTTCCCCATACCAACTCCCGCTGTATCGCGGGGAGATAGATGTCACGATTTACCTGCCGGATTATGTCGCTAATTCGGATTGGGATGTATTCCATAGTGACTCCTTCCTATTTGTATGCCTAACATACGCTTCACCTGCAACCCGAGCCTGGCGCGCAATCTGCCATAAGGATACAAACCAGCAGATTGCGTGACAGGCCGGGTTGTCATGGTGGAAGCGATTGTTATGCGATTCTTCTTCTTTCTAGCCTTTTGCGTTTTCAATAAAGTCTTGTATTCTTCTATTTCGTTTATTAACGAAAAGAATTTCATTATCAATAAACTGCAAATACGTATCAACAGTATTTGGTAATGGATCATCTACAAATGGCATGATATCTGTCCATAAAATTACTTTAGAATAATCTTCAACAACACAATCTTGAAGGAAGAAAAAATCAATATATCCTTTAAAATCATTAAAGAGCGAAAAAAACGTTCGATCAATTTCAAGGACTTCAGATAACGGACTAATTTCGTTAATATAAAATCGCCTAATGCATTCTAGTGTTAAGTCCCATCTATCGCGTATTTTAGATTCACAACCACGGCTTTGGTTGACACTGTTAATTCGTTTTGGAAATATAATATTACCGCCAATAGTATAAGTCTTCCTAATATAATCTTCCATATATTGTTCATAATTAGTTAATCGTTCTCTAATCCTTTTTATCATTTCCACATAATCATAGTATCGAAAGCTCGCGGTTATGGAATCACTTCCGAATCGGAAATCATTCCATGTTAAATAATACGATCCAAGGCCGCTTTTGAGATCCATTTTTTGGCCATTGGGTAGCTCTCTAGAATACAGTAACTTTTGATAACTCTGTAATGTTTTACTTTCAGAGTCGGGATCGGAATTTCCAGCACCCAAACCGTTTTTGTTAGTCCAAAAATTCTCCCAATAATTCGGACTATCATTCGTAAAATCAAAGGTCGTATCGATATCTATTATGGAAGTAATCATGACTCTTTCTCCTGAACCAGTTGCGAAGCAACTGTGCGCATAACATTCGCTTAACCGGTAATCTGAGCTTGGCGTGGTTTCTGCGCCAGGAACCTAGCAGAAACCATGACAAGCCAGATTATCCGGTTGAAGCGGTTGTTAGGTGTCCCCTTTTTGCTTTCTATAATTATCCTCAATTATTTTAATCATATCTTTACCTTTTTGCAGTTCTTCCTCTGAATACTCATGCTCCATAATTTTCTTATACATCGTTGCTGACTCCGATTTGAACGATTCCATAGTAAAATCAAAAACTTCACCTCTTGGCATTATGAAATCTAGTAGTGCATAGCTATTCATTAGGTCATTCCGATTTTCTGCCACATATTCAGAATGAGTTAATAGATATAAGCAAAAATCAACAATTTGCAATCCGATACTATTTTTTGAATCTTTAATTTCAAATATGCTCTCTTTAATGTTCGTTAAATCATATGACCCATTTTCTCTGAGATTCAGAATTGCTGGCAGCTTTTTATCCGATGCCAAGGCATGAATTTCGGAAATTACTTTCTTAATTTGCTGCTGTTCATCATGAACAATTTTTCTAATCGGCGATTTTTCTTTTTTTGAATATCTAGAAATCATATCCATTAAAGGCAGAAAAGAGACAACATGCGGCAAATGTCTCCAGCGATCAATTTTACGGGTATTAAAGGCCGTTATCTCTTTCGGATTATTTTTTGCCCATATAAGAGCATCGCTTATTAACTCTTTTGATCTTTCATCTTTTAGAAGGAAGGTCCTGGAAAGAATGGCATCGCATGTTTCGATTAGTACAGTGATTGCATCTTCTTCCTTGCTGCCAAATAGACAATTCTGGTAAAAATTATAGGCAACTTCTATTGGAGTTATATAGCAAAGATTATTTAATAACATAATTCTGAATGGACGGAATTGATAGGTATGTGGCCTTGCTCCTTTGTTTTCTACATTATCAAATAAAGTATCGAATAATTTCGTATATGAGAGATATTCTTTATCGACAATAGAGATGAAGAAATGGGGCGAAATTTTCTGCAATATTTGCAGTATATCCTTAGATATATATTCAATTTTATCGGAAAGCTCCGATCCATGCAACTCGGTGATTCCATATTTAGCTTTAATAAAGCTAATATCATCTTTGAGCGTGATATCGATATTTTGATTAGTCAAAATGCACAAATAGTAGAAGACCGGTTGAGTAATATCAGAATTATTTTTCCCTGTATGGCCTGCTTCGTCAATATACGCAAACATATTTTACCTCGTTACGCGTTTAAATAGTAATTATTCTGCGCGAAGCGTCCACCTAACATATTCTACCTCAGAAAACCCTATAAGAAAACAATCATAAAATTCAGAAAGAATAAAAGCGCAATAAGCTTCGCGCAAGAATTGTTAGGCTGTTTTGAAGCGCGAATAAGTTTCTCTGCGTCATATTTGATAGAGGCGCGGCAACTAGCAGAGCAGCGCCTCTCTTACCCTTCAAAGCCAGAGCTAGGCCAATTCCTGAACAGCAGCTCCTAGACAAGCCCGAAGTACCGTTCGAAGAATGCCATGAGCTTAGCAATGACGCCTTGTTTCTTGGCCTCGCGCCCTCCGCCAAACCTTGACAGGGGTGGCAGCAGTTTGTCGATGTCAGTACCCGTCGTCTTGAGCGTCCCATCCCGTAGTGAGTTGTCAACAAAGCGCCTGGTCTCGGCTTCCTTCAGCTTCTCTTCCTGAATAATCGCCGCAAGGTCCGCCTCCTTCCGCTCTCGAACAAAACGGCGCCAGTCCTCCTCGACCTCGGTGTCGACATTGACCGTCTGGACAAAATGTTCGATGAGTTCCTTCTTGCTGCGCAGCTGTAAGCTCGAGTTGACCGCCTTGTCGATCGAGACAAGAATACTCTTGTCCTGGCAGTTCGAGTCGCGGTACTTCGCCACTAAGAGCAGAATATAGTCGATGTTGATCTCGACCTGCCTAATGAGTTCGACCTCAAAGACAAGGTCATCTGTGATCTGTTCCTTGTCGGCTTTCTCGACTGTGATGAATTCCTGATAGAGGTCGATATACTCGCTCTGGTAGTCTTGGAGTTCCCGCTCCGAAAGGATTCCCTTGCCCTCGAACGCGTCAAAGGCCGTGAGGATATTGCGAACCTTGAGGAGCGCCCCAAAGGTCCGTATAAAGTCCTTCTCGTTCTGTTCCCCGATAATCGGCCAGCCCAAAGGGAATTTGGTCATGAGCTCATCGACAAGCTCGACATACCCAGGATAGTGCTTGCCGTTTTCGTCGTAGCCTTCGTAGTACGCTTCGAAACCCTTAAGAAGCACAATGCCACCAGCATCCTTATTCCCAAACAGGGCAATAGCCTCGTCGGTCGCTTGCTGGAGGTCCCGGAAGCACACAATATTCCCATAGGTCTTTACGGAATTGAGAATGCGATTGGTACGGGAGAATGCCTGGATAAGCCCGTGTTGTTTCAGGTTCTTATCAACCCACAGGGTATTGAGGGTCGTCGCATCAAAGCCCGTCAGAAACATATTGACGACGACGAGAAGGTCTACCTCGCGTCTTTTCATGCGGAGGGACACATCCTTGTAGTAGTTCTCGAACTTCTCCGCTGAAGTGTCGAAGGTGGTATTGAAGTCGGCGTTGTAGTCGGCAATAGCTGCTTCGAGGAAATCTCGCTGAGTTGCATTAAGCCCGCTTGTGTCGAAGTCCTCGTCAGGGAAGACATCCTCAGGGTCAGCTTCGTTGGGGCTATAGCTATAGATTATGGCAACATTGAGTTTACGGCTTTTCTCTGCAAGCTGGTTCTTTATCTCGGTATAGTACTTCATGGCGACCGGAATCGAGCTTGTGGCTAGAATTGCATTGAAGCCCGAAACACGTTTACCTTCGAGGGCGTAGTAGTTATTCCGTTTGGTCTTTTGGTCGAAGTGCTCGAGTATATAACTCACAACCTCATGAAGCCGTTCTGGAGCTGCAAGGGCCCGTTCCGTGTCGATCGCCGATACTTTCTTGTCCTTGACTTCGTCCTTCATCCTGACCGTATTCACGTAGTCAATGCGGAAGGGCAGCACGTTTCCGTCGTTGATTGCGTCCACGATGGTATAGCTATGGAGCTGTTCGCCGAAGGTCTGTTCGGTGGTCTTAAAGGCAGCATTGGTACCCTGCCCCGCGTTGGGGGCAAAGATGGGCGTTCCCGTAAAGCCAAAGAGGTGATAGTTCCTGAAATACTTTACGATCTTGGCGTGCATGTCTCCAAACTGGGAACGATGGCATTCATCAAAAATGATGACGACCTGCTTCTTGTAGACCTCGTGTGTCTTGTTCCGCGAGACAAAGAGCTCGAGTTTCTGGATGGTCGTAATAATGATCTTGGCAGAAGGGTCTTCGAGCTGATGCTGTAGGATTCGCGTCGACGTATTGCTATTTGCCGCGCCCTTTTGGAAGCGGTCGTACTCTTTGACCGTCTGGTAATCGAGGTCTTTTCGGTCAACCACGAAAAGGACCTTGTCGATGTAGGGAAGCTCGGAGGCAAGCTGCGCGGTCTTGAAGGAGGTGAGCGTTTTACCGCTGCCCGTGGTATGCCAAATATAGCCGCCCGCCTTAATGGTGCCGGTCGTCTTATAGTTTGTGGCTATCTGGATACGGGAAAGGATGCGCTCAGTAGCAGCGATCTGGTAGGGACGCATAACAAGGAGCTGGTTTTCGGTTGTAAAGACGCAGTACTTTGTGAGGATATTCAGCAAGGTTTGTTTAGCGAAGAAGGTCTTGGTAAAGTCCACAAGGTCAGTAATCGTCTTGTTCTTGGCATCCGCCCAGTAGGAAGTAAATTCAAAGCTATTGCTGGTTTTCTTACTGCGAACTCGTTCCGATTCCGAAGACTCTCTCACATGATTTAAGCGTGTGCTGTTGGAATAGTACTTGGTGTGGGTACCGTTGGAGATGATAAAGAGCTGGACGTAGTCAAAAAGGCCACTAGAAGCCCAAAAGCTGTCCCGCTCGTAGCGTTTGATCTGGTTAAACGCTTCTCGAAGGGCAATGCCACGGCGCTTGAGCTCGCAGTGGACCAAAGGGAGGCCATTGACGAGGATGGTGACGTCGTACCGTGTTTTATAGGTACCTGCGGCTTCTTCGTATTGGTTAATCACCTGAAGGCTATTGTTATGGATGTTTTCCTTGTCGATGAGGTAAATGTTCTTGGTAGTGCCGTCGTCACGCTTAAGAAGCTGTTTATATTCGGTTTGAATTTTTCGGGTCTTTTCGACGACGCCTTCGCTGCTATTGGCAAGAGCCTCGGCAAAGAAGCGCTTCCATTCAGTGTCTGAAAACGAATAGCTATTAAGGCGTTCCAATTGGGTGCGAAGGTTTTGAACAAGCTCAATTTCATGGTGAATGGGTAGGTATTGATAGCCTTGTTCTTGAAGGAGCCCGATGAATTCGCGCTCGAGGTCTGCTTCGCTTTGATAGGAATCGGGGCGTGCATACTGAGGAACATATTCAGCGACAACAGTGTGCTCTTCGGTAGAAGCCACGATGTTGTACCCGGTCATGCACTCTTCTCCTTGAAGGTAAGGAGCTTGTCACGGTAGTACTCATATTGCTTACGCCGCGCCTCGATCTCTGCGGGCAATCCGCTCGTGAGGTCGTTGCAGAGCGCATCGAATCGGTCGAGGATGGCGACGATGCGACGCTGCTCGGAGAGAGGGGGGACTGGGATTTTAGCTTTACTGATATTATCGTTGTATAATCTTGCGATTGTTCCACCAGTAGATACTGCCCAGGGCTTTAATGCATAACAATAATACAAATATCTATTTAAGACTGTGCGTTCATCATTATCTATCCAAACAATATTTGAATCTTGATAATACGCAGGCTTTCCATCATAGATAACAGTCCTCCCTATTGTACCTGCTGCCGAAATCAGTATATCGCCAGTTTTTGGAAATGGATATGACTTCCTGTATTCGTCATATATCTCCTGTGATATATAAGCATCTGGTGTTTTCCCAAAAGTGCCAATTTTAAAGAATGGCACATCTCCTTCCGGTTTAGTTTCGGCCTTCAAAATCCTCTTGCACATTGATACTCGACCAACTTCACCTAATTTTACCAAATTTACTGAAATATCTTTTCTATCAGAAAAACCAAGAAGCAAATCACGGTAATATTCATATTGCCTTTTTCGCGCGGTAAGCTCTGCGGTAAGCTCTGCGGTAAGCTCTGTGAATGTGTCCAGAATCCGCACGATTTCGCGTTGGATGGGAAGAGGGGGAAGAGGAATCAGAAAGCTTTTCAAATCATTCGAATTTATTGATTCAAATGTTGAACCTGTTGATCGTTTTCTAATTTCATCTATTCTTGAATTTAAATAGTAGTAAAGATACTTTGTTTCAAGAGAATCTCTTCCAGTCATTGTACACAAGCCGCGTCCAATAGCAATTTTACGATCAGTCAGATTTGTATCACCGACAGGAGCACGAACACTCATTACTATACTTCCTGGTTCAGCGAATTTGATCGGTGCTGATGTAAATAGATCAGAATGGCCGAGTATCATTGGACCAAAAAATGATTTCCCTTGATGAAATTCATATCCATTATTTGGATCATGATTGATTGTATTCCCTTCAGGAGACGTCCCCATTGTTAGAAGAGCTGCTTCCTCGATAGTCTTATATTCCACCCCCTCCGGGCACAGCTCCGCTATCAGCTCGTCGAGCTTACTCATAAGCCTGCCTCAATCTCAGCGATGATCTTCCCGATCTCGTCTCGTAGGGCCTGTTCCCTCGCCACAATCTTCTCGATTTCAGCGTTGAGGGCCTTAATATCTACCTTCTCCTTAGTGTCTTCTTGGGTTACGTAGGTCGAAACTGACAGGTTGTACTCGTGAGCCGCTATCGTTGCGTTAGGTACGAGGTGTACAAAATAGTCCTTGCTGGCCCGCTCCGTATAGGCTGTGACTATCGTCTCGATATTCTCCTGGGTCAGCTTATTGCTGTTCGTTACCTTGACGAACTCTTTGGAGGCATCGATAAACAAGGTACTGTTCTCGGCCTTGGATTTCTTTAACACCATGATGCAGGTGGCGATACTCGTGCCGAAGAAGAGGTTGTCTGGCAGTTGGATGACACAATCTATATAGTTGTTGTCGATAAGGTACTTCCGTATCTTTTGCTCCGCCCCGCCACGGTACATCACTCCGGGGAAACAGACGATTGCCGCAGTACCGTTGGTGGCAAGCCACGCAAGGCTGTGCATAATAAAGGCAAGGTCGGCCTTGGATTTGGGTGCCAGGACTCCGGCAGGCGAGAACCGTGGGTCATTGATCAAAAGAGGGTTTGAATCGCCTTCCCAATGGATGGAGTATGGTGGATTGGAAACAATTACCTCAAACGGCTCCTCGTCCCAATGTAAAGGCTCGGTTAAGGTATCGCCATGGGCTATATCAAACTTGGTGTAATCGATGTCGTGGAGGAACATATTAATTCGGCAGAGGTTGTAAGTCGTGAGGTTTATCTCTTGACCAAAAAAGCCAAGCCGGACATTTTCTTTGCCAAGAATCTTGGCGGACTTAAGAAGCAAGGAACCGGAACCGCAGGCCGGGTCGTAAACCTTATTCACTTCGGTCTTGCCGACGACCGCAATGCGGGTTAAGAGCTCCGAAACTTCCTGGGGCGTAAAGAACTCGCCACCACTCTTGCCTGCATTGGAGGCATACATACTCATGAGGTACTCGTAGGCATCGCCAAAAGCGTCGATCGTATGGTTCTGGTAATCCCCCAATTGCATATCCCCAACGCCATTCAAGAGCTTTACAAGCCGCTGATTCCGTTTGTCAACTGAAGGCCCGAGCTTGTTGCTATTGACGTCGATATCATCGAATAACCCCTCAAAGTCGTCCTCGCTCTGGCTGCCCTTGGCTGAGTTTTCAATGTTCTTGAACACCTTGTCCAAAGTCTCGTTGAGGTTGGGATCGTGAGGGGCACGCTTCCTCACATTCTCAAAGAGTTCGCTCGGCAGGATAAAAAATCCCTTAGTTTGGATCATATCTTCCCTGATCTGTTCGGCCTCAGCATCGGAAAGCTGGGCGTAGTCAAAGTCGGTGTTCCCTGCTTCGCGCTCCCCTTGATTGATGTAGTTTGTCAGGTTTTCCGAGATATAGCGATAGAACAACATCCCGAGGACATACTGCTTGAAATCCCAGCCATCGACGCTGCCCCGCAGGTCATTCGCGATACTCCAGATTGTCCGGTGCAGCTCCGCGCGCTCTTGTTCACGGCGGTGTGGCTCTATTTGTTCATTATCCTGTTTATGTTGCTCCACTGAATTCTTCTTTTTTTTGGAATCCATGAAAGATTCTCCTCAATTTTTAGCTAATCTCTATTATTAATCGTTTTAAGAGACATTCCCACTGTATCCTTCTTTATTGCTGCTGTCAAATATTGTTGTATTTATTGATATTTTGACCATGAAAAGTGCTGTCTATGTTACTTTTCAAAAGCTCAATAATGGCTTGCCCCTTCTCGATTCTATTATTCATAGAGGTAGCTTTTCGCATTGTTTTGTAATCTTCAAACGCTTATATAAGTCGAATATCTATCGACATAGTCCGCCTCCATAATCCTGCCAGCCCGCAAGCATGGCAATATTCTGATTTTCGATACTTGTTTTTTTCGCCAGCGCGATCCTCTGTTCGATAACTTCTGCAATTTTAATCGCGCTTTCTGTCGGATCGAGTTTGTGCCAAGCATCCAAAGCGTCCTTCTTTTTCGCTGAACCTGCAGGTGTTTGGCAAAAGTTTTGATAGGCTAAAAGCCTCCTCAGCAAGGAATCGTTCTCATCATCAATGCTTGCCAGTTTTTCGATACTTTTTAACCTATAATTGAATTCTGAAATCATCGAATTTCCCTCCCGCCTTTACGGCTTGTTCCAATTTCTCTAAACGCGCTTCGTATTCTCCTTGCATTTTTTCGTCCCGAAGGATATCGGCTAGTGTATTAAGAATAAAACAAAGCGCCCGATATTTTTGAATCATGACAGGATCAGCCTCCGCATCCCTTGCCTCGTGATAGATAGCCGCGAGCTCACGCCTCACGTTTGCCAACGTATCAAGCTGCCGAAGTTTTTTTCTTTGCCTTAAATCGAGTTCGTTCATAATCTATGCCCCTATCCATGATTTCGCATTTATAAAAATCAAGTATAGCTACGCCGCATAGATCGTAAGCTCAACGCCACACACCATGTTTTTCTCCATATCTCCAAAGTAACCGTGGAACCGTAACCTTTGCATATAATTCATTATGCTATATATAAAAATTATGGTTACGGTTGCGTTACGGTTACGGTTGCATAGCGTAACCTTAAAGCCCACTATCAGTGTTACGCCACAAGTTTTACGACGCCGTGTTCAGTAACATAATAGGCGAGTGCATTGTAATAGTTTTTGGCCACGTCAAACGCTTCGAAAGGCACACCTTCTGCTGCACACGATAGACGCCAATTCGCCACGCACAAGCCTTCGCGGTTTGTCTCTAGAAGCTTGCTAAACACGCGCGCGATCGCCTCAAGCGTCTCATTCGTTGGTTCGCTTTTAGAGGGTGTCCCATCGCTCTCAACACTTTCATTTGCTGCCATAGTTCCCCCTTCTGTCTCAAAGTTACGGATGCCATCCGTAACCGTAACTAAATCGTAACCTTGTAAATTACTATTTTGTAAGTAATTAACTTCAGAAGTTACGGTTCCACGGTTGTTTTGTAGGTATCTAGAAAATGCATCATCGAATGGTTTTGTAAGATAGCCTTTAAAGCTTTTGTTCCTCTCTTTCCTTGTCTCTGGTCTAATCTCGAAGCGTGCAAGCATACGTGCCAGTCTATTGCTAGTGAGTTCTCTTCCATGGTTTATTTCCTTCCAAGGTGCTTCGTCCATTGCGTTAAGTTCATCGACAAGCGCCTGCGACGGCCATTTCGTTCTCTCTGGTTGTTCAGCAAAGATTTTTTGAATATCCGAAAGTAACCGCACGCTCAAGTCGCCCTCATCGCTTTGTTTCGCGCAAAGCTCAAGCGCTGCGATCCTCGCGCGTTGTGGCCATTCGCCGCCCGCAAAGTCTGCAATACGTAGTAACTCGCGCCACACATCTGCTTGTCGATCCGATAAGCTAGGGTCAATCTCGGGCTCCTGCGCAAGGACTCTCTCTGCATTATCAGTTGCCCAGCGAGCGATCCTTGCCAATATAGGTTGGAAGCCTTGATCCTTGTCGCTCCTTAAACGTTCGATCTGCTCGTCTGGAAGTCTACGGCGCATCCGAATAATGACAGAACGGCTTTCAATGGTATCTGGCAAAGTTCCTATCAAAGCGATAGTTTTCGGCACATATACAGTAAATAGTCTCGGTTCGTTGTCCTCGCCGACGGTGCGCGCAACCTGCGCGGCTGTTTTGGTGAAGCCGGCGTTTGTCAAAGTTCGCAAGTCGTCGTTTTGTCTGAATATCGAGTCGGCTTCATCAATCAAGAGTGTTGGCGAAAGCATCTCAACAGTGCGGAATAATGCCGCAACGCTAATGTTTGATACGGATAGCGGCTTCGGCACAAGTCTGCTCACGACATCAAGTGCCGTGCTTTTGCCGCACGCTTTCACTGCACTTGAAAATACCAAGTTAGGACAACAAGGTGCTTTCTGTGCGATATGCGCGAATACGATCCAAAGCGTTATGGCATCAATACTTACTTGATCAGCTACTACAAAGCGCCTTACTTGTTTTGCCACGTCATCAAGCAATTTTGTTCCATCCTGCGGCTCAGGTGCTGGTACAGGCTCTGGTAATCTAAGCGCACGCCCTTGCAGTTTATTGCTGTTTTCATCTTTCGCTGCTTGCTTCCTCAGCCTATCCAGTGCAGCAGGCCGAACGCCTGCTGCCTCTGCAATCTGTTTGCGATTTTTTTCATATTCAAGTTCGTTCAATGCAGGAATCAGCGATAATGCTGTCGTTGTCGTGCCTGCTTCCAGGTGTATATAAATGTCTTGCAATGTCTGTGATCGCCGATCCAGTGATTGAATGGTACCGCCAGAAAGGTCGCGGCCGATACTGTCGTATAATGGTTTATCACTCATGCTGTGCCTCCCATAAGGCTGAGCGCGATCTTCCAGCACGCTAAAGCATTTACGCCATCTGAATCGTTCAAGGCCGCAAGCCTTTCCGAAGCTTCGACATAAACAAGAAAAAACGCAAGTGCAAGTCGCTTAGCTTCCTGTGAATACAGGCTCGGACGCCCTGTATAAAGCATTTGTGTATTGCGCGGTGCATGTTCGCGAAAGACTAAGGCATATACGCATGCCGCTTTCTCAAAATCATCGCGCGGCATATTCCACTTTCTGCAAAGCTCGTTGACGCGTCGATATATATGTGATAAATTATGGTCATAACAAGAATTGCTTCTCTGCCTAAAGCCCGCCTCCGCTGCGGGTATATCCATTATCGTGCCCATTTTTCTGTCTCTCGATCGCTTTTTCCTTGAACCTTTTCGACCATTCCTTTTTCGAGGCGCACGATTTGTCCTCCGTGTACTACCACCCTTAGTGAGACTTCGCCGTATTCTGGAAGACACTGAAGCATTTTATCGAATTCTTGCTTAGCCTCGCTCTTTGTCATCCTTGCCTCCCACGATGGAAGTCGCGACTAGGTTTTCCAAAAATTTTCTAGGCACGAGTCGCCTTCGGCCAATTCGTATCGTGGGAATCACTCCAGCTCGAATTTCGCGCCAAATCGTTGACAGACTCAGGCCTGTTAGTTGCGCCACTTCTTTGACATCAAGAAGTAATTTAACTTCGGTCATTTTTTCTCTTCCCTCTTGCGCTTTGGGCAAAAAAAACGAGGGCTGCGCACAGGTTTTCCCTATGCGCAGCCCTCGTCTCCACTCGGCGCCGCGTTATTCAAAAAATGTAAGCCCAAATTAGGCTATTGTTATTTGTATTCTACTCGATTCTCTATTGCCCAGTCAATGCCTCCAATTGCAATTTTTCAATAATTTTTGCCTTTTACAAAAGTTGCTATTCCATCACATTAAAAATTTTCGTGTTTCGTCGTCTTTTGTGTACACCGAAAATGTACACTAAAATGCCTTTTTATGCGCAGGTGTGCCTTGATATCTCTGAACACATCGTAACACAAAAGACTATGAAAATCATTGACAGACAAGCAAAAACGCTCTAAAATATATATGATAATGAATACAGCAAAATACTGCTGAATATCAAAAAAAGGCACTCGTAATGCGCAGGTGTCGGGTTCGATTCCCGATCTCGGCTATGATACTATGGCATGAATTCCATTGTTCATAGATTCGGCAGAGTCGTTTCGAACCAGGTCCTCGAAAATCCTCAACGTGCGCGTAGTCTATTATGCACAGTTTATGCACTCAGTAGTTGGAAGGATGCATATTTCAGAGGTAGAGGACTTAGAGGGATCTATGCTCGCATGAATTCCGTAATAAGCAAAAACATGAGCCGCTCTTTTAGGGATTCATCGCATAGCGCTATGGTCAATATCTTTTTTCCATGCGAGTTACTATACGCAATGGAGATTGTACCTGTGTTTCCGGAAGCTTTGTCAGTATACATTGCAAATTCGGGCTGTGGAGAGATATTCGCAGAATCCGCGGAAGCTATAGGCATATCCGAAAGCTTGTGCTCTTATCATAAGATCATGATCGGCACAGCATGGACAGGAGTACTTCCTAAACCACTACTTATCGCAAATACTACTTTGGCCTGCGATGCCAATCAGCTCTCCTTTAGATTACTTGCCGATGAATATCATACTCCTCACATCATAATCGACGTGCCTCATACGGTCGATAAGGAGTCTGTGCACTATGTATCTTCCCAGCTCAAAAATATAACTTCCCTTCTTGAGGATCTATCGCACTGCCCAATGGCCGAATCAAAGCTTCAAGACACCATCGATAGGGCTAATCGCACCATAAAAGCATACCGAAAATACCTGGACCTTCGCGCAGAAATCTCGCTTCCCATTTCCATGACCGGCGAATTGTTTTCTCTTGCAGCCTTGCATGCTTTCCTGGGAATGCCGGAGTCTGAGCAATATGCCATTGCTTTAGAAGAATTAGCGCACAAGGCCTCTCTTGATCGAAGAAAAAAACGCATCCTATGGCTCCATACTCTTCCAAATTGGCAGCATTCTATTAGAGTTCTTCTTGAAAACAATGAACATTTCGAAATCCTGGCAAGCGATATGACATATGATACACTGATCGATATGGATCCGGAAAAACCATACGAAAGCATGGCCAAGCGCCTTGTATATAATATCAACAATGGGGGCGCACACAGGCGTATCGATGCAGCAATTTCCTACGCGGAAAAACTGCATGCCGATGGTGTAATTGTGTTCGGTCAATGGGGATGCAAGCAGACTATGGGCATGTCGCAATTGGCAAAAATAAGCCTTGAAGCCCATGGCTTCCCTACTCTGGTGCTGGACGGAGATGGCTGCGATCCACGCAATGTAGCCGATGGTCAGATGCTAACTCGGATAAGTGCTTTTCTGGAACAGTTAGAGGCAAAGCGATGATTGGTTACACCTGCAAATATACGCCTATCGAGCTTCTGTATGCCTTAGGAGAGACCACGGAGCTACTCAACCATGAAGTGCCGGATTTCGAATATGCAGAGAAATGGACTCACCCAAACCTTTGCTGCCATGCAAAGGCCTTCCTGCAACATAGCTCTGAGCTGGACGAGCTTGTATTAGTAAATTGCTGCGATTCCATTCGCAGGGCATATGATGTGTTGGTTGCACAGCAAGTTCATCGATTTCTGTTTTTATTTGATCTTCCGCACATAGATAAGGGCTGCGCGCAAGAAAAGATCAAAAAGGAACTTTTTCGCCTTACTCGACTCTACATGGAACATCATCCTGTCTCCTTTGATCGACAGCGATTTCTTGAAGCATGCCGGGCTTCTTCTGAGGTTGCTTTCAAGGCTTCGTTTGAGTCTGCCTCTGGGACTCATTCTAAACTCGATCCTGCGACTCCGTTCATCGCGATAATAGGAGCGCGCGTAAGCCAAGAACTTCTTTCCACCATCAAAGAAGAAGTGCCCTATCTAGTGATCGATGCCACCTGCGGCGGAAACCGGTATCTCAGCCCTCTGGCTCCCGGTGCCGAGAGAATGAGCTTCGAAGATCTTATGGATTGGTATGCAAAAGAGCTCTTGCATTTTATCCCGTGCATGCGGATGGCAAATATCGAGCCGCGTAAAGCGCTTTGGGAAAACGAGAATCTTTGCGGAATAATCTATAATACCGTCAAGTTTTGCGACTATTATAGTTTCGATTATGCGCGCGTAAAAAGAGAAGTGCGCCTGCCTATACTAAAGATCGAATCGGATTTTACGCCTCAATCCGAAGGCCAGCTTTCCACTCGCCTCGAAGCCTTCCAGGAAAATTTGCACCTTAGCCTCGAAAAGCCACTGAAAATCAAGGCAAAACAGGTAAGTCAACCTGCCTTCTTTGGGGGAATCGATAGCGGCTCAACCACGACAAAGATGGTTATCATCGATCGGAACAGTAGAATCCTTGCTTCGAGCATCGTATCCACTGGCGCTAAGACACAGGTTAGCGCACGGAAAGTCCTACAGGAGACATGTAGACAGCTCGGCGTTGAACCGTGTGACCTGGCATCGGTTTTTTCTACAGGCTATGGGCGAAACAATATTGCATTTGCAACAGATAGCAAAACCGAGATAACTTGTCATGCAAAGGGCGCATTTTTTCTTGACCCCACTATTCGCACAATAGTGGATATAGGAGGACAAGATAGCAAGATAATCCGCATAGACAATGAAGGCAGAGTCGTCAATTTTGTGATGAATGACAAATGCGCCGCAGGCACCGGCCGTTTCCTAGAGATGATGGCCCGCACCCTTGAGCTCGATATCGACATTATGGTGCGCACTGGCCTGGCCTGGAAAAACGACCTTACGATCTCGAGTATGTGCACTGTTTTCGCGGAATCCGAAGTTGTCTCGCTCATCGCGGACAATTGCTCAATTGCAGACATAGTTCACGGGCTCAATAAATCGATCGCTTCTAGAATCACATCAATGATCAGCCGTACTGGATGCCAGGCACCATATATGATGACAGGAGGCGTAGCCAGAAACACCGGTGTGGTTAGAGAACTCGAAGTTAAGCTGGGCGAACGACTCATCGTCTCTGAAAAGCCAGAACTCTGTGGTGCTCTTGGCGCCGCATTGTCCGCTTTGGAATTGTCTGCTTTGGGATCGAAAGAAATATAAGCAATCTCCTTGTAATAAAGGAATATAGCAATAAAGAGAGGGAAAAGGCATGGAAAAAGCAAAGGTAGGCATAATTGGCGGATCGGGCTTGTATGAAATCGAGGGAGCAGAGGTGGTGGAAGAAATCAAAGTGGATACTCCTTGGGGATCTCCCTCCGACCTTATCACAATTGCTAAGATCGGAGGTGTCAGGACAGCTTTTCTGCCTCGCCATGGAAAAGGGCATTTTCTTTTACCCACTGAAGTTAACTCGAGAGCCAATATTGCAGCCTTAAAGATGCTCGGAGTCCGTGAGATCATAGCATTCTCCGCGGTTGGGAGCCTCAAGGAAGGTATTCATCCACGAGATTTCGTATTGCCCTCCCAGATCATAGATAGAACCAAGGACAGGCCGGGCTCCAGCTTCTTCGGAGAAGGTATTGTTGCTCATTTGAGCTTTGCGGACCCTTTTTGCACACGCCTTTGCTCTATCATAGAGCCACTAATTCTGGCGCGAGGTTTGCGTCTTCATACCGATGAAACGCTCATATGCATGGAGGGGCCAGCCTTCTCAACAAGAGCAGAAAGCCAGCTTTACCGTTCATGGGGCGCTGGCATTATCAATATGAGCGTGCTGCCCGAAGCAAAACTGGCTCGCGAAGCAGGGATTTGTTATGCAATGATCTGTATGGCGACAGATTATGACTGCTGGAAAATGGACCACGCAGATGTGACGGTCGATATGGTCGTCCAGAACCTCAATGCAAACTCAGCACATGCCAAGGCTTTAATACTGGATGTTGTTCCTGCATTAAGCATAGATACTGAGTGTAGCTGCCATACTGCCATGAAGGGTGGCATCATGACAGCCCCATCAAAGCGCAATCCTGAAACAGTGATAAAACTCAAGACTATATTCCCTGAACTCTAGGCTTTATCGGCAATCTGATATAGGTGGTCCGGCTTGACCCTATTAGCCTTGCTAATTACTCTATCCTCATGAAAATCTTGATAGCCAACGATCATGGCGCCGTGGCGCTAAAGTTCAATATTTTGCGATGGCTCGAAACCCAGGGTCACGTGGTTGTCAATCTTGGTGTCGATACCGAAGATCGAGTCGATTATCCAGATCAAGCAGCCTTAGCCGTAACGGAATATTTCAAGGGTAGTTATGACTTGGGCATAGTATGCTGCGGTACAGGCATTGGCATATCGATAGCCGCCAATAGATTCAAGGGTATACGTTGCGCACTCATCCACGATAGCTATACTGCTCGCATGGCCAAGGAGCACAATAATGCCAATTTCCTCGCTTTTGGCGGCCGAGTAGATTATAAAGAGCCTGTCGAAGAACTCTTAAGTGTCTTCCTGCATGCGGAATTCCGGAAAGGGCGTCACGCTGAAAGAGTTGCTAAGCTCGATACCATTTAGGCTGTCTTTAGGCTATCTTGTAGAAAACACCCAATTTGACAATCTCGATGTCCTTTAGGTCAGCATCTATCAGATGGCCTTGCATTGCCATCAGTGCTTCTTGTTCACCATGCACAAGAAAGGTTCTCTGTAAGCGCTTCTTATCGATACACTCTAGCCATTCTATGGTCTCTTTCCAATCGGCATGAGCAGAAAAAGCATCGATTTCTTCGATATTTGCACGTACTTGGTACCAATCCCGTTGAATTCGCACTTCTTTCGCACCATCTCTGAGACGCCTGCCTAATGTCCCCTCGGCCATGTACCCCACAATGAGCACGGTATTCGCAGAATCACCGAGTCCATGCATCAGATGATGCTGGATCCGTCCAAATTCGCACATACCATCTGCAGAAATGATTATAAGTGGACCTTTAGCCTGATTGAGAGCCTTAGAGTCCTCCACAGATTGGGAAAAATTGAGAGCTGCAAAACCAAAGGGATTCTTGGCGTGGGCCGTAAAAAGATCGTAGGTTTCCTTATCGTAGCATTCCGGATGTATAACAAATATGCTTGTAGCATTGAAAGCCATGGGCGAATCCACCCATATCGGAATATCGGGTATCCTACCCTGATCATGCAGAAGATGAAGGCTAAAGATCAGCTCCTGCGTGCGCTCCACTGCAAAGGCTGGAATTATAATCTTGCCCCTCTTCTTAGCGGTCCTGTTTACAACATCTTCGAGGTGTAGAAGGGAATCCGCTGTGGATTCATGGAGACGATCTCCATATGTACTGTCGAGAATAAGAAAATCTATCCCATTGAGGCACTCGGGGTCCTTGATTATGGGCTTGCCTTTGCGGCCTAAGTCTCCGGAAAACCCAAGAATAGCTACATTCCCAGCCTTATCCTTTGCGGTAATTCGAGCAAAAGCCGATCCTAGAATATGACCGGCATCGAAAAATTCTATTTGTACTCCATCAGCTATAGAGATAGGACGATGATAGCTGACCGTTACAAACTGATCCATTGCCCGGATGACATCGAAGTTATCATATAAAGGCTTCCAGTCGAATTGCTCATGTCTTTTTTCTGCCTGCCTAGAAAGATAATCCGCATCTCTCGCTTGAATATGGGCAGAGTCGGTCATGATCAAGTTTGCGAGATCTCTAGTAGCCGAAGTAGCGTAGATATTGCCGGTGAAACCTCTTTTTACAAGGTATGGCACAAGCCCACAATGATCGTAATGCGCATGAGTAAGAACAAGGGCATCGATGGATGAAGCCTCTATATCATCTCCGAGCAAAGCCCTATTCTTGGCATCCGCTTTCGCCCGTTTTCCCTGAAAAGCGCCGCAGTCTATGAGAATTCTGGTAGAGTCGACTTCGAGAAGATGCTTCGACCCAGTGACTTCCTCCGCGGCTCCAAGAGAACGAATATTGATGCTCATGTTCTCACTATACCCTGTTGCGAAAAAATCCGCAATTCGATAGATTAATGCAGATTCATGATCGCCGATACACTCACCCTTAGGGTTGAAAAACTCTCTTCAAACGGTGAGGGTATCGCTTTTTCCGAAGGAAAAGCGATCTTCTTGCCTTACACTATTCCAGGCGAGACAGTACTTGCAGAAATAATAGATGAACATTCGGGCTTTGCGCGAGCCAGGATCATCGACATAAAAGAATCCTCACCCTATCGTGTGGAACCACCTTGTCATCATTTTGGCGACTGCGGTGGTTGCAGTCTTCAGCATGTCGGCTATGAACATCAGGCATTACTTAAAAAACAAGCAGCCCTGGATACCTTTTTACGGATAGGAGGCTTTGATCCCGGAGAGCTTCAGATCATAATAGGAGAAGGCTACCACTGTCGCAATCGTGCCCAGATCCATGCCTGCGGAGATGGTGGCCTGGGCTTTGCAAAGACTGGCTCACACGAGAGCGTAAGGACATCTCATTGCCCTGCCCTGGTTCCGATTATAGAGCGCTGGCTAGTCTCCGAAAACCGAAAAGCCCATCCATATCGTGCCCTTTCCGCCCTTATTGGCGACAGACCTCGATTTGTGGTTTTTGGCCAGGAGAATCGAATATATCTCGAAGGAAGAGACAACTTTGCAAAGGCAAAGGTCGCTGGCAAAGAACTAAGGTTCCCGCTTGCGGGCTTTTTTCAGAGCAATATCTTCATGCTCGAAAGATTAATTGCAGAGAATGTAATCTCATTGTACGGCAAGCGAGCTCTCGACCTTTACAGTGGTGCTGGAATGTTCTCACTATTCCTGGCAGACAGATTCGAAGCTATCGATTGCGTCGAGAGTGAGGCTGCTTCCATCGAAGCCGCACGCATGAACCTCGAATCAGCAGCTGTAAAGATAGAGTTTTCATGCACCACGGTGGAGAATTGGATAGAAGCTGCTCGGTCTAGCCTCTCCTTTGATTGTATCCTTGCCGATCCACCGCGAACCGGAATGACGCCAAAAGTGCGCACATGGCTTTCTTTTGTTGAGGCTCCAATGCTTCTTTATATAAGCTGCGATCTTGCAAGCCTTGCACGCGATCTGCGAGATCTTTTTCAAAAAGGCTGGCAACTCGAGAATATCATTCTCTATGACTTCTATCCTCAGACGGGAAGGCTCGAAGCAGCCGCTCGTCTTATAAAGGAGGCTAAGCATGGCCCGTAATGGTCCTTTTAAGGGCAGATCGATTTCGGTGGTAAATGATCTATCGTTAGATGAACAACTCTATCTATACCGCAAGGCTAGAGAGTTAAAAGAGACTGCGCGAGGTGGCCACGATGCAGAAAAATTCCGGATCAATGATCTGGATTATCAAGTGTACCTTATTTTTATGGAAAATTCCACGCGGACTCGCGAATCCTTCAGAAATGCAGGCAAATTTCTGGGCGCTCGAGTCAACGTCTTTGACGCCGCCACAAGCTCCTTTAATAAAAACGAATCTATAACCGATGCCATCAAGATGCTCTTTGGCTATTCCAATGAGTCCTGTTTCATACTTCGCACCCCTCTCGAAGGCGTCTGCACCTGGCTAGATCAGGCATTTGAGGAATATGCCCATATAACCGAAAAACTCAAGCCTTCTTTTATAAATGCCGGCGATGGCAAACACGAGCACCCTACCCAAGAGTTCTTAGACGAATTCTCTTTTCTCGAACAACTCAATTGGAAAGAAGAGCATATACACATAGCGATGGTGGGCGACCTCTATCATGGAAGGACCGTGCATTCCAAGGCGGATGGCTTAAGAATATTCAAAGAAGTCGAAGTAGATCTCGTAGCGCCCTCATTGTTATCCATGCCTTCATATTATGTGGATAAAATGAGGGCTAGTGGTTTCCAGGTCAATATTTTCGAATCGATAGATGAATATCTCGCGCAGGACAATATAGCACCCATTTGGTACTTTACTCGCCTTCAATTGGAGCGAATGGGCGAAGCCGTTCTCGAGCGAGCTCCATACTTGCGCCAATCGGTAACTTTCAAGAAAGACTATCTAGGACGATTGCCCGAAAACTGCCGATTCTATCACCCTCTGCCGCGAGATCGCAATTATCCAACCATACCATTTTTCCTCGATGATTTGCCTCTAAATGGCTGGGATGGCCAATCCATCAATGGCTATTGGACGCGCATAACCGAGATTGCCATGCTCTCTGGCCGTATTGGAGGAGATTTTGAAGGCGAACATGCAAAGCCACGCGAATTCATCGACGACTTTGTGCATGAAGCATCGATCCAGGAGACCTCTAAACCTGAGTATAAGGTAGGAATTAAGCCGGTTGAAGAAGGAATAGTCATAGATCATATAGCAAGGGGAGCTTCCATAGGCGAGATCTGGGATACTATCGATGCCGTAAGAAAAATCCTCAAGCTAGATGTGCGTTCCAGCCATGGTGTCTATCATTCCAACCGAGGCGAAGGAATCTATAAAGGCATTATTTCTCTTCCGGACATAATAAGCTTTGGTGAAAAAGACCTGAAAAAGCTCGCAGCGATCGCTCCGGGCTGTACGCTCAATCTCATACGCCATGCTCACGTAGCCAAGAAATATCGCCTCTCTATGCCGCCTCGTATATACAACTTCGACGAGATCTCCTGCAAGAACGAAAACTGTATCTCTTCTCCAGCACAACACGAGGGTGTTCCCACCGAATTCATACGCAAGGGTGAGACTACATTCGTCTGTAAGTACTGCGAACGCGAGCATAAATTCAGGGATATCTGGGATATCTGATCAGCTTTACAGACTATAGATATCCCCTCTGGAAACCGGACTTGTATGAATAGCAGGCATGTAATTTTGCCAAAATCAAATGATCTATATCAGCATCAACAAATGTTCATATCAAATACTCGAGGCACCAGAGTTAGAGCGCCAAAACTCATACATGAGAATTGCCGCAGATACAGAGACATTCAATGATTCGACATGACCCTGCATAGGAATAGAAACGATATCGTCAGCTACCTTTCTAAGGATTTGCGAGACTCCGCTCCCTTCATTGCCAAGAATAATCACGGATTTTGGAGCTATACCAGCGCTCGTAAGCGGCTTGCCATCCATGTCTGCGGCGTAGACCCAATAACCTGCCTTTTTGAGAGTATCGACCGCTGATCTGAGATTGCTCAATCGTAATATGGGAACCCAGGCGATAGCGCCAGCGGATGCCCTAGCAGCTGCATTGGAGATCGGAGAAGCACGCCGCTGTGGCATAATAACGGCATCTACACCGAAGGCGTCAGCTGATCTCAGGATAGCACCTAGATTTTGAGGATCTTCTATATGATCGAGAACTAAGATAAGGCTTGGCCTTGGTTCAGAAACTCGATCGCACAGAGCCTTCAGAGAAGGCTTCTTCTTAAAGACTTCCTCTAGCGCGAGAATAGCTCCGCGTTGATCTTTTGACATTTCATCGAGCCTAGATTCAGGCACATATTGGATTGAAATGTTCTGCGATAGCGCTTCATCGAGAATCTCACGTATTCGTGGACCTCGGCGCTGAGAGTTTTCGGTTATATAGAGGAAGCACCGCGAATTTCCAGCTTTGAGAGTTTCCAGAATAGCATGAAATGATGTCAGATACTCCACACACCATCCTTACGAGAAATCGAATACCGAATCCTATTTCTTATGTATCGATCATGGTATAACTGTAAATTCCTGGACGAGCTGAATTGCGCTCTCGATCTGTTTGACACCCGGCACAAGATTAGCCGCTGCGACAGCACTTTCCACTGTAGCGCGACTGTTGGCTACTCCATGAAGCACCACAACGCCTCGCTCGACCGCTGCCTCCAAAAAATGAATAGGGATTTTGCGATTGTAGGTGATCTCTGTGACTATCTTAGCTCCAAGCAATAGATCCCTTAGCTTTGCCTGAGCTTCTTTTTCTCGATCTTCGGTTATAAAGGACACTCTAAAAGCATCGATCGCAGAAGCAGCGTGGATTGGATCGAAGCGATCGGTTGTTAGGGTCATGTCATATTCCGAAGGATTGTACCAATCCACGGAGAAGAAGTACTTATGGAAGCCTGCTCGATCGTGATCGCTGCTCTCGATTATCTGAAGCGCATGGCGTGAATCTATATTCTGCGCTTTGCGCACCCTCTCGATTCTTACCGTCTTCGAAGCACCTATCCTGATGCTTATTAGATTCTGGATACCGCGTAGAATTATATGAGCCCCTCTGCCAATAAAGATGCAGTTGTTTTCCAGCGCAGTATCATACACGGTTTGGGTGAGAAAATGCAGGTATTCGTCCCTCTGCTGAGAAAGAGAAGCCCAAAAGCCTGGATTCTTCTCGTCGTACCTAGCCTGTTTCTCAACATCGATTCCCATCGCTGAAAGAGCAGCTTCGATATGCTCCTTGTCAACAATCTTATATCCATTGATCTTTGAAAGCTCTTGAGCTGTTTCTTCGCCATAAGATGCCAGCTCGCGAGAAATTGCTATAACCGCCATATTACACCTCCCTCTTAAAAATCATAATCCAAGTTAGTCCTCGAGTCAAACAAAATACGGAACGTGCTCTATCTTATGAATAACATTTGGTCGCCAGCATTATATCCCCTTTTATAAATAGAGTCCTTTAGATAGAATATCGAGCAATGGAGAGATTTGCGCTTCTTGCCGCATTTGGAACCGCGGTGTGTTGGGCTTTTTCGGCTATTTTTTTCGAGACTGCCTCCAGGAAAGTCGGAGCTTTGGCCGTCAATTTCTGGAAGGTGGTTTTCGCGTTTTTGTTCCTTGGAATTTCCGGGATGGTCGAGCGGAATGTGCCTTTTCCTTATGATGCACCTCTAAGAACATGGATACTCTTAGGCTTGTCGGGAATCGTTGGCTTTGTAATTTCCGACTTTTTTCTTTTCAATGCATATATACTGATAGGTTCAAGGATTACTGTTATTTTTCAATCGCTTACGCCTATTTTTACGGCTCTCTTTGCCTTTATCTTCATAGGCGAGCGGATGCAAGTTTATCGACTCATCGGCATGGCAGTGACCGTTGCCGGCATTCTAATTGTTGTCACCACCCGTTCTCGCCAGAACAAAAAGAATAATAAAGAAAAACTTTCCGCAAAGGGGCTCCTATACGGTTTCCTTTCGTCTATTTTTCAAGCAGGAGGAATGGTGCTCAGCAAAGCAGGCTTGGGCAACTATAGTCCAATCTCCGGGACGCAGATTCGCGCATTCGTTGCGATTTTCGGATTTGCAATAAACGCTCTCCTCATAGGACAGGGTAGATTTGTCTTTGTTGAGATGCCCAGAATAAAGGAGGCCCTTCGCTCAACATTAAAAGGCTCTATTTTTGGTCCCTTTCTGGGCGTGGCCCTCTCTCTGTTCTCCATGCAATATACGCAGGTAGGGGCTACAAGCACACTTATGGCTCTGACTCCCGTGGTTATCATTGTGCCATCGGTTCTGATTCTCAAGCAAAAAGTCCATTATCTGGAAGTTCTCGGCGCGGCTGTTGCGGTAGTAGGAGCCGCTCTCTTTTTCTTATTATAGCACTAATTTCTGCTTCATTGTCATACACAAGGTTCGTATCAGTATGGAATGGATCTGTCGAAGACTGATTTTGATTACTGCATTTCTCATTTCGATATTTGGTAGTATACTTACGATAGAATTTGATTTATGCGCTTTGCATTCCTATAAGAAA
>Ga0255342_1001155_pt1 | contig 39363 bp, 23 predicted proteins | sample wastewater_treat_3_FD_192416 | JGI IMG/M metagenome (GOLD analysis project Ga0255342, IMG submission 192416) | Wastewater microbial communities from Lulu Island WWTP, Vancouver, Canada - plant14 | ecosystem: Engineered > WWTP > Wastewater > Unclassified | place: Canada: Vancouver, British...
GTCCCTGTCCCCGCCCCCTGTCCCCGGCCCCTGCCCCTGTCCCCCTGCCCTCAAGCGCCCCTTACCGGCACTAGTTCCTCATACCCATACAGATTCGCATAACCTCTGGAAACACCGTTACATTCCCTGCGCAGCTTACACCTACGGCACTGGGGCCCCTTCGTGCGCAGCAAGTCGACCGACGTTTTGTCAAAAACATCACCTTCTGCGCTGCTGGTAAGCCTGAATATGGACATGTAGCGGTCGTATGAATATCGCTCCAAGCCTGGCAGCAAACAAAGCGGAAAGCCACGGAAAGTCAGAGGTAACCCCCTACCATGAGCTATCTCCAAGGCCTTTAAAACCGGCTCCATTACATCCGTCAGTTTTGGCAACAGCTCTTCCCGATTTAACCAAGCATTTTCTTCAGGCATCACAAAGTCGATGTTTGGGACAAACAAGTTTTCCATGGCGTCGTTGCGATCAGCCCACCAATTTGCAAGATCTGGTAATTGCGAAGCATTTTTCTTGGTTATAACTGCGATGCTACCCAAAAGAAGCTGTGGATGCCTGGCAACTGCATCAAACGCCAAAGAAACTTTGTCAAACACTGGACTTTGCCACAACTCGTGCGCGATTTCTTTATCAGGCGTATCAAACGATATGCCCACAGCAGTTATGCCCGCTTCAACAAGACGGTCTAAAACCCCTGGAATTGACAGCGTTACCCCGTTTGTAACCAAGATGACCTGGCGATAACCCAAAGTCCTGGCAACTGTAATAATCTTCAGCACTTCAGGATGCAGGGTTGGCTCGCCACCAGTCAGGGCGACCTTTTGCAGATTTCGACGACGGCCCAGCATCAGGTCTGAAACAATCTCGGCAGTTGTCCTGGTTGTACGATTTTCATGACCCAAAAGGCAGTATGTACAATTCAGGTTGCACCTGGTTCCAAGGCGCAAATCAATATATGGCATCAAGGTGTCAGCGTATTTGGTGATCTCTGGAATTCGCCTTGCTGGGTCTCGATCCTCGGATGAGCTAATCACAGTCAGGCCAGGCGTACCAAAGCCCTCAACCACGCGCCGCAGCAGATTGGCTTCCATCTCGAAAACATCCGGGTCTTCAGCAGCCAAAGCGGCCTTTGCAAGCAGCTCTTCAACTGGAATCAAACCGTACCAAGGCCCCTGCGCGGTTTCACGCCGCCTGACAATTCCAAGCCCAACCAGCTGTGGCAACAGCACGGCCACCCGCTCCTGAGGCATCCTGGCAAGATAACCAACCCTAGACTCAGGCTCTTCGCGAAATCCTAAAAAACCAGCCACTAAAGACCATTGTTCTGGATTAAGGCCTAAAGCATCTGGAATGCATTGAAATTCCAAAGTTTACCCCCTGAAAACTCAGTAAATGCCAACCTCGGCTTTACCAAGACAGTAGGAACAGTACAACTGAGGCAGAGGCGTTTTCAAGGCCTGCTCACCATCTACCATACCAGCGATCACACCCTGAACGGACTTGACCAAATCCCAGGCACCCTCCCCTGTCAACCCATTGAACCACACCAGTGTTGCCCCTGGATTTTTGCCTCGCACAGCGCCAGCGAAAATCTCACGCTCTGGCTGGGAAACCAAATCCCCCTTGGACAAAACCACAATATCGGCATCCGTCAAAAGCGGCCCCAGCTTGTATGGGGTCCTTGAACCAGCCGTGCAGTCGATCACACAAATCGCGACTGAATTGCACAGATATGGCGCACACCTGCCACACAGCCCAGCTGTTTCAATCACCAGCGTATCTAAATCACAAGCCCATTCATCTATTTCGGGCAGGCTCTCCATCAACAGATGGTCAGGACAATAGCGGCCAGCCAGCAACAGCTTCACCACAAGGCCCTGATCCAAAAACATCTTTTCATCGACCGACGATACACAATCCAGCTTGGCGACCCCAAGGCGGCCAAATCCATCGCTTTGGGCCAACGCCAGAACGACTTTAGATTTTCCAGAAGATGGTGTGCCGCCAACTACAATTCTCACGAACAGCATTCTACTGGTAACAAAGTAAGCGTCAACAAATTTGGGATTTTACTGCAGATTACAAGGGCATCAAAGGGCAGGAGTTACTGGGCGCGTTCATCGACCATGGCTTGGATTGCTGCGGTGTAGGCCTCGTCCAGATATTTACCTGGGGACAGTCCCATGTTGTAGTCCAGCTTATTGGCGTCGATCACCTCTTGATCCAGTTCCCAGTGCTCCTTGACCAGCAGGTATCCTATCCAGTTTGGAGACATCCCCATAACGATGGGATTGGTATATCCAGCCTCCAAAAGAATATCAGCCCCCTTCTTTGCAAACGTGGGGAAGGACTCACCTGGGCTTGTCAAGAAATTAAGGTCGCCCAACTTCACCCATTCGACTTCCTCCCAAATCTTGGAATTTGGGTCAGCAGAGTTAATTGGTGGGAGGGGAATAGTTGGTGCAATCTGAAGCACCAATGAGAACAGTTCGTTCTCGGCATGGAATTCAAAATCCTTGTAATTAAACTCGATGCCAGTGTCCGCCACTGGTGTCAATTCACCTTCAAGAGCATCCAAAACCGATTGAGCAATCAGATAGCCTGTACAAGTGACCTTCATCCGCTGAACGTCCATATTGCCGGGCTCCTTTGGATTTTCGTACTTATAGCCATCCGGAAAAGCTTCTTCTTCCAAGCCACATTCTTCAGGACGGTTTATTGGATAAACACCGCCAATGGGGCCCTGGAGATACACAGATAACGCACCGGTGGCCTCGTCGATCTTCTTGCGGAAAGGCCCAACCCAGTCAGCAGAAACAGCAACATTATCAGAGCCATAGACTGTTGGATGGGCGGCCCATCGAACCATGGTAAACAGGGTGTCTGCGTCAGGTCGCTTTCCTTGGATGATGTACATATCGTAATCGGTGTTGAAATAGTCATTGGTTCTGTTTTCCAGCGAGGTCTTTGTCCAGGCAAGCTCGACATCCCCTAAATCATCGATGGCCTGGATTGCAGCTTCAACGATGCCTTCTCGAAGGATGCTTATGTATTCCTCGTCGCGAACGTTATCCGGGTCCATCATATCACCCCACAGACCTGTGGTATCCGGACCAGCATGAGAGTGAGTGGCTACTGGAATCAACCGTTCACCTTGAAAATACAGGCCCTTTTCTTCATACATACGAGTCTGCACCCTAGCTTGGATTACGTCCGCATCAAATGGGAATATGCCAACGCCATCAAAGCCAACAAATACGACTACTTCCTCATTTTGCGGGTCTGCAAAAGCCACCGCAGTCGCATAAAGCGGGTCATGGACGCCAAGCGCAAAACGGCATATATCGGCATTACCCGTGCAATTACCATAACCAGATAGATTTATAGGATTTTTGGGAGAAACATCGACTCTAGCCACCCCAGCGGCATAGCGAGTCGTGAAGTTTTTACCCTGTGGCAAAGTCGGCAGCGTCGACCAGTCGGCATCAGGACGTGCGCTGGCCGGATCAGTGGGCTCCACCTTATCTTCGGCAAGCCCCTCATCGTCAACCACATCTTCGTCGTCGGCGATGTCCTCGTCGCCAACCACATCCTCATCATCAATGATATCTTCAGCTGGCTTGGTATCAGTATCTACACTGTCATCTGCAGCCACATCACCAGTATCAGTATCCGTGGTATCCGGATCACCAGTGAAGGTATCTTTTCCAGGTTCAGGATCGTCTGAACAAGCCACAATAAAAGCAGTCACCGCCAAAAGGCTGAACAATCTTAATTTCATTAGCACCCCCATGCTAGCCCACCTGGGCTAAGCTTACAAAACCGAGAGAGTTTAACGGACTTCCGGTTACAGTACCAGATTTAAGTTGCGAACTTCTTCCAAACGAATCGAATCCAACAGCCAAATATCTAACTATTATTGGCACTTCCAATTCCAAAGAAGGCAAAGTCCACCAGCTGTTCTATCACCTGATCCTTTGAAAAGTCCGGCAAACGCCCAGCCCACCATGCGTTGGCCATCCATGCCCCTATCCCAACGATTGCCTCTGAAACTCATTCAGTGTTGCAAGGACGAGCAAAGCCTTCTTTAATTGCTCGGTCCAGAAACGAGCGAGCAATGGTCACCAAGGCTGAGTAAACAGAGCTCACCTTGTCTTCAAGCTCGCTGTCAACGGTTGGGGCTTCTCGCAGCAACAAAAGTGCCAAATCCCTATCACGATCCAAGATTTCCGTAGCTTGTCGAATCGCCACAATCGAAGCTTCGCGATATTCATCTTGATCTTGGGGAGGATTCGCAGTCATTCCAGCAAAGGCCTCAAACACGTTGGCCAAAAAGCGATCTAGCAAGGCTTCAAAAATCGCTCTTTTATCCGGGAAATAACGGTAAAAAGTCCCTTGTCCAACGTGGGCTTCAGCTACTATGTCTGAAACCAGAGTGCGGTGAAATCCTTGGCGGGTGAACACCTTTCCCGCTGCATCCAGCAGGGCTTGGCGCCTTCGCTCGGTGCGCTGCTGGTTACGGGTTTTTCTAAGTTCAGAAAGCATGCTCTGCTCCGATTGGTCGCCTCTCATCTGGCACCCCAGCCCTTTAATGTAAGGAGTCCCGGCCTAAAATCAAGAGTAGTAAGTTCTTGCCAACATTTCTCGCTTCAACTCGTCAGATAGGTCATCAAAATACGCGCAGTAACCAGCTATACGAACTACCAAATCCTTGTGCTTACCTGGGTTGTCATAAGCGTCCTGTAACAGGGCACGGCTGACTAAATTGGGTTGAAGCTGCATGCCGCCTTGGTTGAAAAATCCGCAAATTAAACCCGCAAGGTTGCGCACCCCCTCATGACCTGGGAACATGCCTGTGTCAATAGTTGGAGTCAAGGTCGTCCCGTTTGGGGCGAACTTGGCAAAATCCAGGCGTGCAACGGCGTTCAGGGATGATGTCAAATCCACCATTTGCATTCCAAAATGTGGGCACAAGCTATTTGCCAGGGGCTCACCACGTCGACGCCCAGAAGGTAGTGACGGCGTCTTTTTCCCGTACACGCGATTCACGTTCAAACCGTAGTATCCAGCGACATATTTGCCGTTGCGGCCGGAATGTGGCGATTTGCCTAGAGCATCTACCCAAGCCTGCATAACTTGATGCATCCATCTGGTTGGCTCATCAGACGAGTCGTTTCCGAATTTTGGACAACTAAGAAGGTCTTGGTGAAGCCGTTGCCAGCCCAGAAAATCGGCTTCCAGCGCTTGCAATAGCTCGTGCATCGTGTAGCGGCCCTCTTTAAACACAAGATGGTCAATAGCCAAAAGCGAGTCTGCGACATCCGTGATTCCTACAGCTTGGATGCCGCTGCTGTTGATCTTTGTACCGCCTTCATAAACATCGCGCCCAGACGTCATACAGCCTTGATATAGCGACGAAGCCAACGGTGTCAGCATGCTGCTGGCTAGTGTGGTCTCGATCAGCTGCTGTTCAGCCAAGATATCCCTGACTATGGCCTGCAGACGCTGACGAAAACGCTGCATCAACTCGTCCATCGACGCCGGTGGTCTGTTACCCAACAAAATGCTTTGAAACCGGCGATTTAACCGGCCCAAATCCCCGAGGTGCCAAAGGCGGCTGGTGTCCCCTGTGAGCGCCTGAATGAAAGGTAGAACGACATTTACATTTGCACTGTCGGTATTTGCAAAGTGGTCATCTGATGCAACCGGCTCGACACACCCAACAATGCCGTAGCCCCTGGCGTCCTCATCTGAGACACCGTACTCACGACAAAGGGCCTGGACGTAGACTTCGTCATTGTAAAGAGCAGGCATCGGCGATCCGTTTAGATAGACTTGCGCGATTCGTTCAACATATTCAGCTGGACTGTTTTTGTGAATGCGTGCGGCCATATTGACCGAGATGGGCCGCAATTCGCAAACATCTAAAATCATGTAAGTGACGTCGTTGGTAGCATCGTTACCTTGGCCGTCAGTACCACCCACAGTGACTGTTTCAACTGGAGACAAGCTTTCAAACAGCTTTCCAAACTGGAATAACCTGTCGCCATCATTAAGAAAGACAATCTCGTCCATTTTCAATATAAAGCACGCCATCAGTTCCTTGGCGCTTTCGTAGTCCACCCTGCCGGCCTCAACGTCGGCCTTGTAGTATGGATATAAGATTTGGTCCAATCGCCCAGGAGAAATGGCGTTCTCAAAGGATTCCGTGCAAAGCGCAATTTGTAGGAACATGATCGCTTGGAGCGCTTCATGAAAGGTCCGCGCCGGATTCTTGGGTACCCATGCGCACACTTCAGCCATGTGCAGCAGTTCAGCTTGCCGCCGAGGGTCGCGTTCTTTTGCAGCCATTTTGTTTAGCAACTCGACGTAGCGCTCAGCAAACTCATCAAGTGCTTTTAGGGCAAGTAACACACTGTCATGAAAGGGATTTGCAGGGGTGTGTAGTTGGCGTGCCTGGGTGGCAATGCCTGAGGTGCCCAGTCTTAACAAGCGATCATTGTTCACCAAAAAGTGGGCTATTGAGGCCATATTGTTGTTGAAACCTGTACATTTTTCCGCGGCTCGCAGTGCAAATTTCCCAAAGTCTTGCAGACGTGGAAACACCCGTGATTGCAAGGAGTTAACAAGCCAATATGGTGCGATTTTGGTGTAAAAGCGAATCATGTCTGCCCTGGAACAGGCGAATGGAACTGGCGTTTGCCGATCAATCCCCCACACGTTTGCAATTGCAGCAATGCCCATATAGTCGACCCAAACATGGCCTCCAACGCGTTTGCTGGTGAAGTTGCCTACTATTAGCTCGTTTGGATAAATCCGGATCGTCTTGTGGTTGAGCAGGTGCCTGAGCAGATTTGCCCGCCAGATCGCAACTGGCGCATTGCTGGGCTTTTTCAAAAAATCGGTCTTTAGTTGTGCTGATTCGATACAAACTGAGTAGCCCGCCTCACGAATAGCCTGCTTTATGTCCTTGACACGTTGGGTAAAAGTGGCTGGCTGTTTGGGCTCTGCAAAGGCTGTTGTGCGGGCGTTTATGCCGTTGAAGGCTAGGTTTTCAATCGCATACTGCAGTGCCTTCAAGCTGTCATTGGCACAAATTCCAAGGGATTTCACAGAACCATTGGTCGACGTTTTGGTCGAAAGACTATTATTCTTTTTTTCGTAAAGGTCGTGGTAGCGTAGCAATTCAATTTCTGATTGACCTGTCGACTTCAGCAGGTCGGCCAACGCTTTGATGTCGTCAGGAGAATCGTTTAAGCCAGGAACGATGCATTGCCGCACTTTAACGCTGGCGCCAGTCGCCATGAGACGGCGGAAATTGGCCTCGATCCTGCGGCCATCGCGCCCGGTAAGCTCACGGTGGCGCTTGGGGGACCCAACCAACTTTAGGTCAAACATGAACAGGTCGACGTAAGGAGCAACAGCCTGGAATACTCGCCATGGGACGTCGCCAGCTGTCTCAACAGTTACATGCAGACCTTGTTCTTTGGCTAGCCTAAGTAATGCCAACAGGCTTGGCAAATGCTGGGCCAAAGGCTCCCCACCACTAAGCGTGACACCCCCATTGGTTAGTTCGTAGTATTCATGGTCCTTAGTTACTTGGGCAATGATGTCATTAGGGGTATGCCCAAGGTGCTCGTCAAGACGTACGAAGGCTTGAGCTTCAGGGTTGTGACACCAACGACATCTCAAAGGACAGCCACGAAAAAACACAGTTGTCCTAATTCCAGGCCCATCATGGACGCAGGTGCGCTGGATTTGGAGCACTGACAATGTACGTTCGTCCAGTAGCGACGGCGCGGTTCTAAATCCAGTTGCAGATTTCTGCCTATCCTTTCCACTGGGTTCGGTTTCGTTAAGCACCGACGACGTAGGATGAAAAGCGGTTGGTTGCGCTGAAGTAGGAGTAATCATTTTTTCAACCCCAACACTAGGTGTTTACGGTATAACTCGAAACGGACGGACGTGTCAATCTGGATAAAAGAATTAATTTTGGCTGGTTTTGAGCGACGGATGCACCGCATCAACGGTAAGTCGGCCGGAGGTCAAGCGGGGATTTTGGAGTCAATCTGAATCAAGACGACTGCCTGGGAGAAGATGCCCTGGCCTGTGCCAGCAAAGCCCAAACCTTCAGCGTGTCTGGGTTTTATTGACACTTGTGATGGGCTAATTTCCAATACTGAAGCAATTGCCTTAACCATGGAAGGTACATAACCAGCAAGTGAAGGCCGGTCACACATCACAGTGCAATCGACATTGATTATCATGACGCCAGCCTGCGCTAAAAAGCCTGCTACCCTCTTTAGCACATCCACCCCCGAGATTCCCTTGATTGAATCATCAGAAGCAGGCAAAAAGGTCCCAAGGTCACTAATGCCACCAGCAGAAAGCAAGGCATCTGCGATGGCATGAGCAACTACATCGCCATCCGAGTGCCCTTTGAGGTGATAATCAAAGGGGATTTCGCAGCATCCCAAACACAGCGGCCCGCCGGGAATCAAAGGATGCACGTCCATCCCCAAACCAACACGTATGTGATTGAGCATCAAGGATCTCCTAGCCGCGAACAGGCAACAAAACTGCTGGGACTTTACAGCGTTTCTGGGGCAGGGTCCAGGGGCAGGGGCAGGGACGGGGACAGGAGGCAGGGACAGTTCATTTTATGTGTTCGTCCTTGGTGACGGGACCGGAAACGTTGATTTTGGCTTGATTGCAACTTTAAATTCTGTATCGTTACCTTGGTTTGATTTTGGGCTTCCCGAGGCTTTTAAATGGTCGATTTTCCAGTGTCTCCAGAAAAGGCAAAAGCCCTTCAAGAGCGAATGGCTGCCTTTGACATCAAAGAAGAAGACCTGGAAGAAACGTTTACTAGGTCAGGCGGGAAAGGTGGCCAAAATGTTAACAAGGTCGCCACTTGTGTGATTTTACTGCACCGTCCAACTGGTACTTTGGTCAGGTGTGAACAAGAGCGTTCTCAAGGATTAAACAGATACCTTGCGCGGAAACGATTGGTTGACAAAATCGAACAGAAAATTTTGGGCGACGCCAGCACTCAACGGCAGGCGATTGAAAAGATTAGACGTCAGAAAAGGAAAAGAAGCGCCAGAGCCAAGGAAAAGATGCTTAGGGACAAAAAGATCCGCTCCGAAGTTAAGGAACTGCGCAAACCAGTTGATATAGATGAAGAATAGCATGCACACCCAATTTACCACCTGTCTTAAACTAGGGAAAGCTTAATATGCAAATAAGGTTCTATGGTCTAACCCCTTATGAACGTGGCCTCGAATTACAACAACAGGCATTAAACGAGCTTGAAATGGGCTCAGATGGGATTTTACTGGCGTTAAGGCATCCTCCTACTCTAACTCTTGGCCGGCGCACAGCTCCTGAGGAAGTGCTGGCCAGTCCAGATTTGATTAAAAGTAAAGGCATTGAGCTGATCTCAGTCAATCGAGGAGGAGGCGCAACATTCCACTATCCAGAACAAGCCGTGGTATATCCGATACTTAACATTCATAAGATGAGACTTTCAGTTCCAGATCTACTGCAAAAAGTTGCGCTGGCTTTGCAACAGACCCTTGAAAAATACGGTGTTATCAACGGTGTATGGGATGAAGACAGGCCCGGTGTTTATGTTGAAGGCAAAAAAATTGCCTCAGTGGGCTTTCACCTTGTAAAAGGGCTGACCTCTCATGGTATAGCACTTAACATTGGTAATGCTTTGGATGGGTTCAAACTCATAGCCCCGTGCAAGATGCCTGACCAGCCAATCACCTCAATTCAGGATTTAACCGGGCAACTTCCAGACTCTGATGGGGTATGTAATGACTTGGCAGTTTTTGTGCGAAATGCTCTTTTGGCTAACAACACAGGAGTTGCCAAACTACCCCTTGATCCTAAAGCCAGTAGAGGTTAAAAGCTTATTGGGTTCACTTTTGTGAAAGAGCGATATGTCAAAAATAAAAACTGACGATGCACTAGAGCGCTGGATGTACCGGAAAGATGGGATGGACTTTGGGCCGTTCACGTCAAAGGAGATCCAGGGATTAATTGAAAAACGTGAGATTTGGGCTGACACAGAGTTGTACGCACAAAGAAAGCGTCAGTGGTTCAAAGTCGATACCGTTCCAAGGTTTGTTGAATACCTTACTGAGGCCATGCGAAAAGAGGCGGAGGCGAGGCGACTGGCCGAGATGGCTGAAGATAACGCAACGGTTGAGCGGCAGTCAAAACGTAGCCACCAGCTTCCATTTATTATTGGCGGGGTACTTGCTGTCGCAGGTGGGATTGCCGCTTTCTTTTTGATAAAGCCACCGCCGCCAGTTCTGGCAAGCTACCCATCGCATTACTACAGAGACATATCCTTTGAAACGTTGTTACCGGTTCTGGAATTAAAGGCCGAGGCCATTCAGATTCAGGCCGAGGAGGAGGAGGAGACTCCAAAGGCGGTAACTAAGAAAAGGCGTGGTGGTACGGCCAGAAACAACCAAGTAGCCGCCAAACTTGAAGCCCCAGAATTGGACTTAAGTTATGACGCAGCGGCGGCATCTGGTGGCAGAACGCTAACACACGAAGATTTGGGCAGAATCCAACAGGCGGTAACACCTGGTCTTGTGCACTGTTTCAGAAGCGAGGTAAATCGCACCCCAGGATTTGAGGGCGGAGTCGTCAGGATTCACGTGATCAATAAAGGCACTGTGGTGGTCAGTGGTGTTCAAACAACGCCAAGCGCCTCTTCTGACCTTGTAAGCTGCATAAAATCCAGAACTTCAGGCATCAAAGTGCCACCATTTGCTGGAGCCAGCCAGATCATGAAAATCCCAATCTTCATCCAAGGCTCCTGACCCTGCTCCTGTCCCTGACACTGTCCCTGAGCAAACTAAGTAATGAATATTATAAGTAGATTCTGAAACAACTATTCAGCGGGTTTTTCTTCGTCTGCAGCTTCTGTAGCCTCTGCAGCCACTTCTGCCTTTGGCTCTTCAGCAGCCTGTGGCTCCTCAGCAACCTCTACCTTAGGCTCCTCGACCTTGGGAGCAGCCTTAGCCGCAGCCTTAGGCGCTGCTGCTTCCTGACCAGCGGTTGGCAGGCTTGAAACATCGAGCTTCTCGCGAATCAGGTCACCGATCGTTGTCGGAGCAGCCTTCTGGACCTTCAGATACTCCTGGTAGTCGCCACTTTCCTGGGCTTCCTGATATCTGCGGATTGAAAGACCAAGCTTGCGCTCCTCGGGGATCAGATTGATGACCATTGCTGTAACTTCTTCACCAACCTTCAAGACCTTGGAAACGTTTTCAACCTTCTCGACCCGAATCTCAGAGGCGTGGACCAGTCCCTCAACTTCATCTTCCAGCTCGACAATCGCGCCGAAATCAAGAAGCTTGGAAACAGTACCGGTCACCACTGAACCGATTGGATAGCGATCATGAACCTTTTCCCACGGATCCGTAGTCAACTGCTTGATACCAAGGGCAAAGCGCTCCTTGTCTGGATCGATGTGAAGAACGATGGCCTCGACTTCATCACCCTTTTTGTAGGTTTCAGCAGGATTCTTAATCTTACGAGACCAAGAAATATCCTGCATGTGAATCAAGCCATCAATACCGTCTTCGATACCAACAAAGATACCAAACGATGTCACCGAACGAACCTTACCAGTCACAATAGTATTCACAGGATACTTGTCACGAAGCAGGTTCCAGGGGTTGATCTCAGTCTGCTTAAGACCAAGGGCGATTCGCTTGTTGCGGGCATCGACTTGCAGCACGACGGTCTCGACTTCGTCACCAACATTCAGCACCTTGGAAGGATGCTTGACCTTCTTGGTCCAAGACATTTCGGAAACGTGAATCAAGCCCTCAATACCAGCTTCCAGCTCGACAAAAGCGCCATAATCAGCCAGCGATACGACCTTGCCACGAACACGATCTTCCACGAAGTAACGGTCACCAGCTCGCAGCCATGGGTCCTCGGTGGTCTGTTTCATGCCCAAGGAAACACGCTCGCTCTGGGGATCGAACTTCAAAACCTTGACCCGAACGCGATCCCCAACCTGAACCATTTCGGAAGGATGGTTGACCCTGCCCCAAGACATGTCGGTGATGTGCAGCAAGCCATCTATACCACCAAGGTCGACAAAGCTGCCGTAGTCGGTGATGTTCATGACGATGCCTTCCACGATCTGGCCGACTTCCAAAGTGGCAAGAGTCTTGGATTTCAGTTCTTCGCGTTCCTTTTCCAGCAGTACGCGACGTGAAAGAACAATGTTGCCTCTGCGGCGGTTAAACTTGATAACTTTGAACCGCAGTTTCTGGCCAATGTAGCGATCAAGACCACGAACCGGGCGCAAGTCAATCTGGGAGCCTGGCAGGAATGCCTTGACGCCGATATCGACAGTTAAACCGCCCTTAACGCGGGAAAGTACCACACCTTCCACAACGCCATCTCGTTCGGCGGCTGCGGAAATTTCGTCCCAGATTTTCAGCTTTTCAGCCTTATCCTTGGACAGCTCGACCAGACCTTCACGATTTTCACGAGCCTCGACGTAAACTTCGGTCTTGTCACCGACCTTTACTGTCAGGTTGCCATCAGCATCCTGGAACTCGTGTAGTGGGACGTGCCCTTCCGATTTGTAGCCGATGTCAATCAGCACCCAGTCTTTTTCAATCTTCAAGACGGTGCCCATGACAATCTCGCCATCTCTGACTTCCGCCTGGTCGTACTGTTCGACCAACGCCGCAAAGTCCAGTTCGTCGTCGTTCTGCACATCTTCCGGCAGATTCGGGTTCAAAGTATCAGACATAAGCCTCCTAATAGCTCGGCCCGCCCCACTATAAGCTTCCCACCGTCCACTGCGGGCATTCTCCCGGCTATCACGCACGGGGACGCGCATTCTAGTTGAGATACAACATTAGTGTCAATCGTTTTTTCTTTAGTTTTGCATCCCATAGTCTGAAACAAGCTTTAGAATAAATTGGACTAAACAGGTCAAATGAGGACTAATTTACTCATTAGTCGTTATTTGTTTGCACCCACCGTTGCTAAGGTTTAGAATTAACCACCCCACATGCTGATGGTCACTACGAGGGGGGACTCAAAAGCAGGAGTTTTGTCATGCACTTCTTGAGAACCACAACCATTGCTATCGCGCTAGCTTTCCTCTTGGGATGTGGAGGTGGCGGGACTCCTGTCATGGATACTGGGCCTGGAGACTCAGGGGCAGATGCCGACAAGAGAGATCTCGTAAAGCCTGAGGATTCAACTGGGCCGCACGATGGTGAGCGCCCAGACGGCGAAGACGATACGCCGGAGGACGAAGAAAGCTCGGAAATAGAACCGGGTAAGCCTGGAGCGCCTTGTTATAACAACAGTGAGTGCGATTCCAACCTATGCGTTGAGGGTTCAGAGGGGGGTGTTTGCACACAATACTGCCAAAGTGAGGGATGCCCTGAACACTGGTATTGTCGTGGCATGAGCATTGGGCAGGACGTCGTGTTCATCTGTATCCCGGAAGGTGCCAACCTGTGCAAACCTTGTAGTGTTGACACTCAATGCGGCGATGGAGTTTGCCTTGAAACTGCCGAAGGTAAGTTCTGCACCAGAAACTGCGAAAAATACGGTTGTTCCAAGGGGTACGAGTGTAAGGAAATTACTCATGGAGGACGTCAGAGCAAAGAATGCCTTCCCGTCAGTGGTAGCTGTACATGCAGCGAGAAAAACGCTGAAGAGGAACGCCCCTGCGAACAAAGAAACGACGTTGGGGTGTGTCAGGGCTTTGAAACATGCGACCCCAGACTGGGTTGGGTGGGATGCACCGCTCTTGAGCCATCAGTCGAAATCTGTGACGGCATCGACAACGACTGCAACGGCGTGGCCGACGATAATCCGCGGATGCCTTCAGAGGAATGCTATAACGAAACCCCAGGAGTTGAGGGCAGATGTAAGGGCACGTGGTCTTGCGGAGGTGAGGACGGATGGCTGTGCATTGGCCCAACTCCAGCGGCTGAAGAGTGCAACTACAAAGACGACAACTGTGACGGCCAGATAGACGAGGGTTTTAGAGATACCAGCGGTCGCTATTTCACCTTGGAGCACTGTGGTCAATGTAATAACAGCTGTATAGGACGAATTCCTTATGCCGAAATAATTGTATGTGAAGTTCCTGACGACCCTGATGAGGCACCAACCTGCCAGGTAGATAAATGCCAAGATGGGTGGGTTTTATTTAACAATTCCTGCGTTCCACCTCTGTCCAATCTTTGTTTGCCATGTAATACGGACAGCGACTGCGGCTACGGCAATGACAAGTGTGTTGAACTTGATGGAGAAGGTTATTGTGGCCGCGACTGTGCGCCTGGGGCACCCCAAGGAACTGACTGCCCCGATGGATTTACATGTACTGCCATGACTGGAGGCGGTGCTCAATGTATCCCCACATCTGGAACCTGCCAGTGCACCTTGTCCAACAATGGTGTAAAGCGCCCATGTGAAAAGAGCAACGAATTTGGCACTTGTATCGGGGCCGAAATCTGTGACGGGCTCGTCGGATGGGGGCCTTGTTCTGCCGCCACCCCAGAAAGGGAAGTTTGTGATGGCATCGACAATGACTGCAACGGCATCATTGATGACAACCCAGTGCTACCTAACGAGCCATGTGCAAAATCCTGGACCGACCCGGTGACTTCAATCGAGTACACCTGCACGGCAAACTGGCACTGTGTATCTGTTGGTGGTGGGGTAAATGATTGGGTGTGCGATGCCCCAAGCCCAGAACCTGAGGTTTGTAACGGTCTTGATGACAACTGTGATGGTCAGGTGGACGAAGATTTCAAAGTCAACGGTAAGTACGGCACTTTGGAACATTGCGGAGCTTGTGGAGTTTCATGTATCGGCTTGGTTGAAGGCGCAACCGAAATGCGCTGCAATACCGACCTGCCAAAGCCTGCGTGTGAAGTTGTCTCGTGTGAGCCCGGCTTCTGGAAGGCTTCAAGCCTGTCATGCCAACCGTTCCCAGACACGCTGTGCCAGCGGTGCTCTTCTGACCGGGCCTGTCAGGTGCCGGGTGATAAGTGTGAGCCAGCAGACTCCGCGGGCAGGACTTATTGCCTGTGGAGCTGTGACCCTGAAACAACCATCCACCCTGAATTAACCCCTGGAAACTATTGCCCAGATGGCTATACATGTGTTGAGCACATGGCCGCACTGATTCCAGGATTTTATTGTGTGCCAGATTCCGGCAGCTGTGACTGTCTAGCACCTGATGCAGGGGCTGAAAGGCTTTGTTACAACCAAAACGCCTACGGAAGATGCCAAGGCGTTGAAACATGCGATCCTGAGCATGGATGGATTGGGTGTGACGCCTTGGTGCCTGCTCAGGAAACCTGCAACGACATTGATGACAACTGCAACGGTTATGTCGATGAATTGTGGCCGACTAAAGGCGCCGTGTGCAGTGAAGGAATCGGGGCATGCCGTGCCGAAGGACAACTGGAGTGTAACGCCGACGGGACCGACTTGGAGTGTAGCGCCACTCCCAGTGCTGGTGATCCTGAAATTTGCGACGGTCTCGATAATGACTGTGATGGTTTGGTCGACGAATTGTGGCCACTTAAGGGCAGTGCTTGTGCTATTGGTCAGGGACTTTGCTACGCAACTGGAATTTGGGTCTGTTCTGATGACAAGTCTGACATTGTGTGTAACGCCCCAGTCCTGACTGGTTCGCCAGAGCTGTGCGATGGGTTGGACAACAACTGCAATGGTCAAATTGACGAAATTTTCCCGAACCTTGGCAAGTTCTGTTCGGTAGGAACCGGAGAATGCTTGAGCCAGGGCGTCTACGAGTGTAAGGCCGATGGTAGTGGCACTGAGTGTTCGGCCGCTATCATCGAGCCAGACGAAGAAATATGTGACGGAGCGGACAACGACTGTGATGGTCAAATCGATGAAGACTGGCCGACACTTGGTCGTCTGTGCTCCGTTGGAATTGGGGAATGTATGGCTGTGGGTGTACAAGTCTGCTCTAATGATGGGTACAGCACGGTTTGTGATGCAATCCCTGGCGAGGAAGAAGATGAAATCTGCGACGGACTGGATAACGACTGTAATGGCCATGTAGATGATCCTTGGCCAAACAAAGGCAAGGCATGCAGCATTGGGCTTGGCGAGTGCCATTCCACTGGCGTATGGGAGTGCAAGGCCGACGGCAGTGACGTGGCTTGTAATGCCCCGACTATTCCACCAGGCACCGAGATTTGTGACGGAAAGGACAACAACTGCAATGGCGAGGTTGACGAAAACTTCCCAACCTTAGGGCAGATCTGCTTTGTAGGTAAGGGCGAATGCATGAGAATCGGCACCAACATCTGTTCTAGCAATGGATTGGGCGTTGAGTGCAGCGCGACAGCTGGCCCAGTGGCAGATGAGATTTGTGATGGTTTGGACAATAACTGCGATGGTTTTACTGACGAACTGTGGCCAACCAAGGGTCAGCCATGCACTGACGGTGCCGGGCCATGTCTAGTAACCGGTGTGTTGCAATGTAATGCCGCCAAGAATGGCCTTGAATGCAGCGTAGTTGCTGGCAATGGAACTGATGAAGTCTGTGACGGTATCGATAACGACTGTAATGGTGTTATTGACGATGGTTTCCCGGACTTAGGTAAACCCTGTAGCAAGGGCAAGGGCGAGTGTTTTAGAACTGGCGTCTACATCTGCAAGACCGACGGCACCGGCACCGAGTGTGATGCAGAGGAAATTGAGCCCAAGCAGGAAATGTGCGACGGAAAGGACAACAACTGTGATGGCGTTATTGACGATGGTTTCCCGGACCTAGGCAAACCTTGTAGTAAGGGCATGGGCGAGTGCTTTAGAACTGGTGTCTACGTCTGCAACGCCGACGGTACAGGCACCGTGTGTAATGCAGAGGAAGTTTTGCCTGGGGTGGAAGAATGCGATGGAAAGGACAACGACTGCAATGGCGTTATCGACGACATAGCCCCGGAAAATGTCCCGCCATGCGAAAATCAAAAAGGCGTTTGTGCCGGTGCCCGCAAAACATGTGGTGGTACAGCTGGTTGGCTGGAATGCACCACGGCTACCTATGTGGCCCACAGCCCAAATTATGAGCAAACAGAACATTCTTGTGATGGCTTGGACAACGACTGTGATGGCGTCACTGATGACGTTCCAGCTCCACTGTGCGAGAAGCAGCAAGGCGTCTGTGCTGGCTCAACCAAGGTTTGTGGGGGCGCCAATGGATGGCTGCCATGCGGTGCCAGTAATTATGGAGAACATTACCAGGCAACAGAGACTAAGTGCGACGGGCTTGACAACGACTGCGATGGAAGCATCGACGAGGGTCATTCAAACAAGGGCAAGGCCTGCAGCAAGGGACAAGGCGAGTGTTTTAGAACTGGTGTCTACGTCTGCAACGCCGACGGTACAGGCACTGAGTGTAATGCAGAGGAAATTGAGCCTGGGGTGGAAATCTGCAATGGTTTGGACAACGACTGCAATGGCGTTATTGATGACGTAGCCCCGGAAAATGTCCCGCTATGCACAAATCAAAAAGGCGTTTGTGCTGGTGCCCGCAAAACATGTGGTGGTACAGCTGGTTGGCTGGAATGCACCACGGCTACCTATGTGGCCCACAGCCCAAATTATGAGCAAACAGAACATTCTTGCGATGGCTTGGACAACGACTGTGATGGCGTCACTGATGACGTTCCAGCTCCACTGTGCGAGAAGCAGCAAGGCGTTTGTGCTGGCTCGACTAAGGTTTGTGGGGGCGCCAATGGATGGTTACCGTGCGACGCCAGTAATTATGGAGAACATTACCAGGCAACAGAGACTAAATGCGACGGGCTTGACAACGACTGCGATGGAAGCATCGACGAGGGTCATTCAAACAAGGGCAAGGCCTGCAGCAAGGGACAAGGCGAGTGTTTTGCAACTGGCGTCTACGTCTGTAAGACCGACGGTACCGGCACCGAGTGTAATGCACAGGACATTGAGCCTGGGGTGGAAGAATGCGATGGAAAGGACAACGACTGCAATGGCGTTATCGACGACATAGCCCCGGAAAATGTCCCGCCTTGCGAAAATCAAAAAGGCGTTTGTGCTGGTGCTCGCAAAACATGTGGTGGTACAGCTGGTTGGCTGGAATGCACCACGGCTACCTATGTGGCCCACAGCCCAAATTATGAGCAAACAGAACATTCTTGCGATGGCTTGGACAACGACTGTGATGGCGTCACTGATGACGTTCCAGCTCCACTGTGCGAGAAGCAGCAAGGCGTCTGTGCTGGCTCGACCAAGGTTTGTGGGGGCGCCAATGGATGGTTACCGTGCGACGCCAGTAATTATGGAGAACATTACCAGGCAACAGAGACTCTCTGCGACGGGCTTGACAACGACTGCGATGGAAGCATCGACGAGGGTCATTCAAACAAGGGTAAGGCCTGCAGCAAGGGACAAGGCGAGTGTTTTGCAACTGGCGTCTACGTCTGTAAAGCCAACGGCACCGGCACCGAGTGTAATGCACAGGAAATTGCGCCTTTACCTGAAGAATGCGATGGAAAGGACAACGATTGTAATGGCGTTATTGACGATGTAGCCCCGGAAAACGTCCCGCCATGCGAAAATCAAAAAGGTGTTTGTGCTGGTGCTCGCAAAACATGTGGTGGAGCCCTTGGATGGCAAGCTTGCACCACGGCTACCTATGTGGCCCACAGCTCAAAATATGAGCAAACAGAGCATTCTTGTGATGGCCTAGACAACGACTGTGATGGCGTCACTGATGACGTCACTGCTCCACTGTGTGAAAACCAGCAAGGCGTCTGTGCTGGCTCGACCAAGGTTTGTGGGGGCGCCAATGGATGGCTGCCATGCGACGCCAGTAATTATGGAGCACATTACCAGGCAACAGAGACTAAATGCGACGGGCTTGACAACGACTGCGATGGAAGCATTGACGAGGGTCATTCAAACAAGGGCAAGCCCTGCAGCAAGGGACAAGGCGAGTGTTTTAGAACTGGTGTCTATATCTGCAAGACCGACGGCACCGGCACCGAGTGTAATGCAGAGGAAGTTTTGCCTGGGGTGGAAATCTGCGACGGAAAGGACAACGACTGTAATGGCGTTATTGATAATGGCTTCCCAACCTTGGGTCAAGTCTGCTACGCGGGTGTGGGTGAATGCCAAAGAGCTGGAACCCATGTCTGTAATGCAGATGGTAACGGCACTGTGTGTAACGCAATAGCGGGGCCAGTGGGAAATGAGCTTTGCGATGGCTTGGACAACAACTGTGATGGGTATACCGATGAAGACTGGCCGGATAAGGGCAAAGTCTGCCTAGTTGGGCAAGGACAATGTCAGGCTTCTGGAACCTATAGGTGTAAGACAGACGGTTCGGGGCTTGAGTGTGATGCTGTTGCAGGCAGTCCTACGGCAGAGGTCTGTGACTATCTTGATAACGACTGTAATGGAGTGGTTGATAACGGATTTAAGGACGCGGACGGTCGTTACACTGCGGACACCGCGTGTGCCAACTGCTTTACAGACTGCACCACCATTTGGGTCTCATCGGTACATCACGCGAGCGGCGTTTGCAATGCGACTCCAACCATCCCAACTTGCACGTTCGTGTGTGACGAGGGTTGGGTTGATGCTGACCAGAACCCGGACAACGGTTGTGAGATGCAGATTGACGTGGGAGCTGTCTATGTTTCCACGCCGTACAATGGTGGAACTGACAACGCAAGTTGCGGAGCTTGGAATGCCCCATGTGCAACCATTACATATGGTATCGGTCGCGCTAATGGTTTAAGCAGACCAAGAGTCTTGGTTTCAGAAGGAATCTACGCTGAAAACATCACTTTGGTAAACGGAATCAGCGTGAAGGGTGGGTACTCAGCGACATGGCGTTACTCGCCTGAAACAAACGTGACAGTTCTTTACGGGACGACACCTTCACCAGCATCAGTGAAGCACAAACGTGCTGTAATAGCTCAAAATATTACCAGCGCAACTGAATTTTCAGGCTTCACAATCTACGGTGAAACCAACTTCTACCAAGCCACTGGCGACACTGGAGGCAACTCGTACGCGATTTGGGTGAAAAACTGCTCGTCTGCGTTGGTGATCAAAGATAACGTCATCTATGGTGGTCAGGCGTCGTCTGGAGCCAACGGAGCTGCAGGTGCCCAAGGCGCAAACGGGGGAGACGGCGGAGTGGGAGCCAATGCCTTTGACACGAGCAACAGGAATTGCCCCGGGGCAAGTTCAGGGGCAGGAGGAGCTGGTGGAGCGAGCACTTGTGGAGTGGCCGGAGGTAAGGGCGCTGACACAGCATGTCCTTACAATAACAGTCAACGAGCTAGCGGTGCGAACGGCTTAGGGACTGGAGCAGGAACAGGTGGTGCTGGTGGTTATGACCGCTACACAACCGACTGCAACACTGGGCAAACAGGTGGTCACTCTGCGGAAGCAATTCCTGGAACAAATGGTGCAAATGGTGCGAATGGTGCTCGTGGAAATTCGTGTACAAGTGCTGCAGGTAGTATTTCGGGAGATCACTGGGTTGGTAACGTAGCCACAGCTGGCACAGCCGGAACCAGTGGTGCTGGCGGTGGCGGTGGTGGAGCTGGTGGTGGCTTGGACGTCCAAACAACCGGTTGCAGTGGTGGAGACACGCTAGGTAGTGCTGGCGGTGGAGGTGGTGCTGGTGGTTGCGCAGGTCAAGCAGGTGCCATAGGACAGCCTGGAGGCGCTTCAATCGGGATCTTCATCGTGGGCTCAAATGGCGGCACAGTACCCGTAATTTCAAATAACTTTATCAGCCGCAATGCTGGCGGCAATGGTGGCTCTGGAGGTAATGGTGGGATGGGGGGCATAGGTGGTCAAGGCGGTAACAGCGGTACGATCCATGTTTCCCCGCCTCTTAAATATGTTTATGCTATCGGCAGCGGTGGCTTCGGTGGTAACGGTGGTTGGGCTGGCGCAGGTGGCGCAGGTGGCGGAGGCTGCGGTGGCAACTCCTACGGCATTCTGTCTGCTGACGGCTCAGCTGCGGTGCCAAACTACTGTAACCCAGCAGCAGCCAATACATTTTCAAGCGTAGGTGGAGCCGGCAACGGTGGCGCCGCAGGCACGTCTCAAGGCCACGCCCAAGGCCCAGCAGCTGTAAACGGCGAAGCAAACAACTGCAAAATCCTGCCCTAGAATTCCCGCCGTCCTTTCTTGAAAACCAGTTTCTCATAATCGCACTCCCTGCCCCCTGTCCCCGTCCCCGCCCCCGCTTCGGTGCCCCCTTTCTTCTCGTGTCATTTTTTACTGTTCCACATGGAAAAATAATGTACAATGGTTCGCCTGCGAGTGTGCAGGATTCCTTCCTAGTGTTGGAGGTTTAGATGAATCGCTTGAGAGCTGTAACGTTTGGACTGACCATAGCCGCCTTGTTTGTAATGACAACTCAAGGATGTAGCTGTAAAAATGCCTCGGTGGTGGAGGACAGGAACCTCTCCTTCAACCCAACGACCCTCAGCTTTGCGCGTGTTCCAATAGGTAACACCAGCAGGCAGACCGTTACGCTGACCCACGTTGGCACTTCTGGAACCATTGAGTTCGCCACGATCTCCTTCGAAGGACTTAGCACTGATGAGTTTTCCTTTGAAGGTCCTGGGTCGATGACATTGGAACCAGGCGACTCCACTACTTTGACGGTGATCTATTCGCCTGTTGATTCCAATGCAGACAATGGTCATCTGGTCATCAGGCACAACGTTGTTCAGCTAAACAACGTGACCAGAATCCCAGTCAGCGCACTTGGTCAGGTTGCAGAACTGATTGCGAATCCTCATCCAATTGATTTTGGACATGTCCACGTCGGCGACAGCAAGGACTTGGATGTCATCCTAACAAACGTCGGCTCGGATGCGGTTAATATCACCAACATCGGGCTTCGTATTGACGGCAGTCCTGACTTTGAAATAACTGCAATATCACATAAAAATGGCGACAAACTGCCTGTCGAGCTGATGCCAGGCGAAGATATGGGACTTGTAATCAACTACAAACCAGCCGGCGATATTTGTGAGGCAAGTGTTTTACAGGTAGTTGGGGACAAGAAGGGAGCCAAATCCTATTGGAATTTCAGTGTACAGGGTTGCCAAGTTGGTCCAAGAATTGTTATCACCCCCGGCGTGATTGATTTTGATTGGGTATCGTTGGATGAAACCGCGGAAGGAACTCTGCACATAACCAATGCAGGTAACGCTCCCCTTGAGATTCAGCCTAATGATATTCAAATCTTCCCGGGTAGTTTAGAACTTGAAAATCTTGCGGTGTCTAACGTTCCAACCGAGCCAATTATTATTCCTGATGAAAGCGATGCTTCGGTGGCTTTCAAGGTTCAGTGGACGGCAAAAACCCCAAGACCTGACGATGGAGCTCCTATTGGGCATGTTTCTGTCGCCAGTAACGATGCTGCCCATTCGCCAACGATGATTCCAATTTATGGTAAGGTTGAAGCGCCGCTACTCATAACTGTTCCGAACGATATGATCAACATGGGATACGGAGCCAAAAACGTCCCGGTTCAAAGGCAGCTCACCCTTATCAACGAAGGGCATGGCTTGGCTAAGATATACACCATGGAAATAGTGGATGCCAGCCCGAACATCTACGGAGAGGAGTTCACCTTTGGACATGACTCCACATTCCCGGTTCTGCAGGGTCAAGGCGAAGGGCTGATCCCAGGCTTCGAACAAAAGAGCGTAACGATTTTCTTCACGAATAAAGGTCCTGACACTGGTAAAGTAACTGCAACCTTGAGAATGACCACCAACGTCAAGGGCAAGGAAACTATTGAGATCCCGATTGTAGCCCAGAGGGTTAGCTCTCCAGTATGCAGAATCGGCATTCTTCCAGCGACGATGAACTTTGGAACGGTTGCCTACGGCTTCCCGGAAAGTCAAAGGTTGTTCCTAGCGAATGATGGTAGTGGTGACTGTATCTTCAGAGAGCTGAGAATCTCTGACTGTGGTGGCGGTATTTTTGGTGGTGGGGCAAATAGTTGTCCTCAGCCTCTAACTGGTAACGCGTCACAGGCCTTCAGCGTTCAGGGAATTCCTGCCCCTGGCACCGTTTTAACTCCTGGACAGAGGGTTTCAATGACCGTTACCTTTAACCCGCCAAAACAAGGTGGTTTGTTTGCAGGTCTGCTCTCTAACTACTATGGATTGCTTGGGATTAAGGCTGATGACGCTACGACTCGCCAGCCCACTATTATCCCTGCGTGCCCTGCTGGGTCGACCTGTGCGGCCAACCTTCGTGGAGCGGGTGGTATTGCCAAGGTCAGCGTATTGCCTGCCGAGGTCAATTTTGGTGTGAACACCATCGGTTGTTGTTCGCAAACACACTCTGTTTGCATCTACAACTCTGGTAATGCCCCTCTTAAGCTTACTGACATCGTCTTTAAGGGTTGTACCCCCGAGTTCAAGTCAGTTAACGTGCCTGCATTGCCAAGGGCTATCTTGGGTGGTGGTAACCCACTTTGCTTCCAAACTCAGTACAAGCCATTGGATGAGGGGCCAGATGCATGCAATCTGCAGATATCTGTAACTGACCGTGAAAACCCAATAGTTGTCATACCATTAAGGGGAGAAGGAACATACGAAACCGAGCAGATTGACGAATTCAAGCAGGTGTCTGGTAAGGAAGTCGACATTCTATTTGTTATCGACGACTCGGGCTCCATGTGTGATAAACAGGAGGTCCTTAGCAAGAGCTTTAGCGACTTTATCCAGCACGCTGACGTTTGGGAGAACGAGTATCACATCGGGGTCGTTTCCGTTAACGTTTTGGATGATAAGGTCATTGGACGACTGAATGCTGGTAATGCTAGTAAGACTCCAAGGTACTTGACACCAACCAGCGGTGGTAACTTCAGCCAGTTGGTAAACCTTGGATGTAACACGACAGATTCCGACCAGCAGGAAGCTGGGCTCCAAGCTGCACAGGCAGCACTGTCGGCTCCAAACACGACCGACACCGGAATTTCATGCTCAAGTGATACCCAGTGCAGGAACGATCCGAACATCTGTCCTGATCCAAACAAGTGTGGGTACACCTGCATTGACGGCACTTGTGGAGGCTGGAACAGAGGCTTCTTGCGAGATGATGCCCAACTGGAAGTCGTGGCTTTGGCTGACGAAGAGGACCAGTCTGCTGCAGGTATCGACTTCTACACGGACTTCCTGAAAAACATCAAGGGCTGGTACAACGTGGGCATGATGCACTTTAACGCTATCGTTGGTACAGGCGGGCAAGACGAATGTGCTCAACACGGTAAGCGTTACCTTGAAGTGGTGAGACAGACTGATGGTTTGTCTGGATCCATCTGTGAGAGCACCTTTGCTCCAATCATGAACCAGATTGGAACGGTCACTTTTGTGCCCAAGGTCCAGTTCTTCCTTTCACGACTGGCTGACCCAGCAAGCATCGAAGTCAAGGTCAACGGCGTGCAATGTAAACCACCTGCCTGGAACTACGATGTTGGTTCAAACTCAATCATCTTCGATAAAGATGGCTCTTGCATGCCAGAAGCCGAAGACGATATTTGGGTGAAGTACCAAACCCTGTGTATTAAGTGCTAACGCAACATTCTTGATTCATTCCAGATAGATCTGTTCGATGCTGCTCTAGGGGGTTGTTGTGCCTGGGTCGGGGGCTGGAGGCAGGGCAGGAGGCAGGGACCGGGGCAGGAGGCAGGGACAGGGGCGTGAGGCAGGGACGGGGACGGGAGGCAGGGACGGGAGCGGCAACGGGAGGCAAGTACGGGGACAGGGGCGGGATCAGGGCAGGAACTAGGAGCAGCCACCCTGGACGGCGGCTTTCCTTTCCAGCTTTACCTTGCGCTCGAATTTTACGATTGGGGCTTCCGGCTTTTTCTCGCCTGCTTCCGAGTGCGCCGCTGCGTCTTGAGAGAAGGATTCAAGATGGCAGTCAGTCGGCTTTTCTTTGTGCCTGATTTCAGGATATGCGGTGTTGCAACAGTCGCCTACTGCACGATGGAATACAAAGGCCGGTTCTTCCGCCTTACGCTCACCTTTTTTTGGATAGGCCAAGCATGGAGGTGGGGTAAAAATACTCATCCAATTATTGACTCCACCCTCGATTATGTAAACATTTGGCACACCTTGAGCCACTAACATCTGCCAACCAATAGCAGCTACCTCGTCATCGGTCGAGACGGTAAAAATCACCGTGTTAGCAGGCAATGCCTTCAAGGATTTGATGTAGTCCGGATCCTCCAGCTGATCCATTGTCACGTTCACTGAATTGCGCAGATAAAACAGGTTGTAGTGATACTGAGGCCTCAAATCCAGGATCTTCACATACACACCGGTATTTTGGGTCAGCTCTGCAACTTCCATCGGGTGCACATACACTGAACGGTCAGCCATCTTTGGGCCCAATTCAGCGGCTTTCAGCTCCCAAAGTCGTTTAGCGTCAGGTTGACCTACAAATGCTGTAACAAACGCAATCGTAATCAAGATGCCGCCAAAGGCCCAAGCCATAGGCTTTTTGGGGTAAAAGCGTAGCTTGTCAGCAGGTACTTTTTTGCCAAAAACGTCCTCAAGCATCTCGCCGCCCAAAAACATGAACAAGGCCATGAAAACAACACCAATCAACACAATACCAGCATCAACGCCAAACAGTTCAGGCAAAGTAAAACGGCCAAGGAAGGTGGAATTGTAAAAACCCTCAAAGCTTGAAACCGTCTCACCAAACAGAAAAATTCCAAAGGTCGCCCCAAGCACAAAAAAGAGGCCGTCAATTTTAAAAGTTGAAGCCGCAACCAAGGAAGTCCCAGGGCAAAATCCACCGATGATGAAGCCAATCCCCATGATTACCCCACCAACAATCTGGGGTGCCAGATAGGTGGGATTAACAAACAGAGCATCAAAATCGATAAGACCAATGGCGGATGAAAGGCCTATCAAAAGCGAGGCCACCACGATTGCAGTGAACATCACCCTCAAAACGGTGATGTCTTTAAAGTAAAACTGCGCCGCCAGCTTACGAGAATCGCCAAACCCTGACATTTCAAGGGCGGCACCAAAGCCCATGCCAATTAAAAGCGGCACAAGGTACGAAATCCAAGTACCAAATTCAGCGGTAAGTTGGAAAGGTCCCATAATACACCCCTCCTAATTCCACAGCCGGCGAACAAACCAGGCAAGCATGTAGCCCCCAGCGAACACCGAAAGCATGAAAGCCCAGGAACCAACAGACAAGACAGCGCCGCCACTTAAGGCTTGACCCGAAGTGCAGCCCCTGGCCAATCTGGCCCCATAACCCATGATTGCCCCGCCGATGAAGGCGGTGATGAGGCGGGTGGCGTTGGAAACATTGGGGCCACGGCGAATTTCAGGCTTTACCCGTCCAAATGCCAGCCCAGAAGCAAAGCCACCCAAAAGGACGCCCACCAGCATCAAGACCGACGGGTCAGCCAGCGGGTTTTTGTCTCCACCAGCCAAATCCGCAAAATAGGGCACCCTGTCAACATGGTTTGGGGCTACCAAGTCAACTACGGAAACCTGCACGCGATTGATCGCACCTGAGGCTCCAAGGCCGCCACCTGTTAACAAGAAGGCCGAAAACAGGACTATGCCAAGCAAAGTCCCACCAAGATAAGGATTGACGTAAGGCTTTGCGGTCATTCTGCTTCCTCCTCCAGCATTTCCCAGCCACTAACCATGGCCTTGATCAAGGCACCAGGAGTGTGTCCTGTAGTAGTTAGATAAACGTGAACCACTATAAAAGTTAAAAATAGCCAAGACCCGACATTGTGGACCGGCCCAATAATCGACAGCCCACCAATTGGTTCAAGAACTTGTGGAGCCACCCCGCCGATCCACAACAGGGCGCCTGTCAAGACCTGCAATGGGAACAAGACATTCAACAGGCCTACATAAGTCACCTGCTGCAACGGGTTTAGCTTGTGCTTGGCACTTTTTGCAAGAGGATGGGCTGCGCCAGTGAAGATGCCACGAAGGTAGTACATGGCTTGGGCCGTTATCCTGCGCACAAATCCCTTTGGGCGTGGGACGAATTGGCGAATCTCCCCGGTTGTGATGTGGAAAAACAGGGAAAGGGCCGCGTTTAGAATCATGATTACAGCGGCCACGTTGTGGACCAGGACCAAGATGTTGAACCTTTGACCAGAACCTGACCCTGGGAAGTGAATCTGGATTCCAGTGATCAGCAGGGCGATGATGGACGCGGCCATAGTCCAATGCCAAATTCGCTCATAGATTCCATATAGATATACGCGCCGCATTGGTTTTTCAGCGTGTGGCTGCCTTTTTATAATCCTTAAACCACCGTGAACGGCTACCCCCAGGATTGAGGCCAGGAAAATCAAGAATCCCAGTTGGTCAGTCCATTCATAGCGGTGGTGTCCCAAAACGTAAGTGCCGGTAGAATCGACAGAACCAGCTAGGACGACTTCTTGATCGTTGACCTCGATGACGCGGCCGCTGAGCGCCAGCTCAGAATCTGGCGCTACGCTAAGCTCGACACCTTGTGGCCCAGTAATGGTTCCAAGGGAAATCGGTGAATTAAAACGTGAATCCTGGGAGTGGCAGGATTCGCAACTGGCCGCAGTAAAGTCGCCTTTAACAATTCCGTGGCTAACTGGATGGGCTTCAACAACACCTCGAATTTGTGGACTTTTAACCCCAAGGACGCTCAACTTTTCTTGTATTACCAGCTGTGCTTCCTCGGAAAGGGCCAGTTCGCCTTCTGAAATCAGGCCATCTGCATCTTTGTCCAAAAGCTTAATGATGTCAGGCCTGTATTTGCCATCTTCACCGATGAAGACTTGGCGCACCAACTGCGCGTCAACTGGGGTGCCGTCCTCGGATGATACCCACTCCCAAGTCGCCACAGGGTTGTAGGGGGCAAAACGAACACCGTCGTCGGTATGCTTGCGCCCTAGGATGGGCTGATATCCGACTGAATACCAGGTGTTAGGAGCCTTATATTCGGCATGCTCAATCCCTCTGAACTGCATCACAGGGCCGCCATCTTGGGTTATGACCGTCCTGTCCACGGCCTTAAGCGCCGGGGCATAAAGCTTTGGGGAGTGACAAGCCTGGCAAGCGAGAGCTTGGGTGTGTCTTTCAACGTAAGGCAGTGATTTGTGGACCTTTAATGGATCGTGACATTTTTCACAGGTGGCCGCTTTCAGCTCGTGGTCTGGGCGCTTCAAATAAGCAGAAATGGACAAGGAACGAGGGTCCTCTTTCAGATGAACTGGCCCCTTTTTGATCCAGGTCGCCTTTTGCGGATGGTTGGCTGAGTAATGGCAGTCAGAACACTGCAGGCCTCTAGCGGCGTGCACATCCCAAGGGCGGTCATGGGTAAACTTGCCTTCGAGATTCAGCAACGATGATGACATGAACTGGCCGGCGTATATTTCGCCAGTACGCAGAGTTTGGGCATAGATTCCAGGCATCTCACCAAGCATTAGGTCCGGCAGAATTTCAAGCGGTGTCTGCAAGTCATGGGTGATTCCATGGCAGCTACCACAGCTGAAGCTTGAGGGCGCTGACATGGGTAACAGGATTTTGCCGTTAGAGTCAAACGCATGGTTTTGGACGGCCTCGACCCCTCCTGGCAAGTGGCAGGTAAGGCAGTCCACTTGAACGTGTTTTGCGTGATGCGAACTGGTTGAATTGATAAAGGCCGTGTCATGACAATCGGCACAGGTTTTGTTTTGATCGATCTGCACGATTGGGATGGAGACGGGGGCAGGGGCAGGGACAGGGACAGGGTCAGGGTCAGGGGCTGGGGCTGGGTCCTGGAGCTCCTGTGCGCTGAGGTCATCTGCCTCGCCTACTGTCGGTAATATCACCGCGCCCGTTGAATCACGCAGATAAAAGGCTGGATGCATCTCGTTTACCGGGGCCTGTCGCTGGGGAGGCTCACCCTGCTGAGCCTGCGCGTTTGATAGTGCCACCAGTTGAGTAGCTAAAACTAACACTGCTAATTTCCAAGAGGTCTTCATTTGCCCCTCCCACCAACATCCATTGGATCTGCTCCATAGCCCAAAGCCTTCCAATCCATGCGCCCTCCTTGGCTGTGACAATCGTTACACTGCAAGGCTTGTTCGGCTGGAACTACCATATGAGACAGGGGCCAATGCATCCTGGTTTCGACGAATCCAAGCTGGCCGCTGTATTCCAATCCAACTAGCTTGGCACCCATACCCATGGCCTTGTCCCAGTCAAACTCGTGCCAATAACCGCCCTTCCCTGCTGTAACTGGCGGGATTAGCATTTTGCTTTCCTTATCGTAAGGTTGTTTGGCAAGGTGCAGTTTAAAGGGCCAGATTTTGGCGCCTGGAGAGCCACGCTGACCTCTGGGACGGTTCAAATCTACCATCTTGGTATCATCGATCGTGTCGCCAAGTAGGTAGCGGTCAACGGTCATGTCAAACCATTCATAAGCCGGTATTACAGCCGAATCATAAACGAATTCGCCCTTTATTTTCAGATAGTTATGCACATCATCTTTTCTGCTATCATCACCCGCCTTGGACCAGTCCCAAACCATCTTGGTAGGAACTCTGTTGGCAAAAGTGGGGATATGGCAGGTTTGACAAGCCACTGCGTCAGTGTGGTCGTTAATCCTCGAATCCGCGTGGGGCTTTTCTTCGTGGCAGTCAGTGCAGGCGATGCCATTTTGGGGATTCACGCTAACCGAGTAGCCCTTGCCCATGATCTGATGCTTTTTGCCACCATGGCAGTCTATGCAAAGCATGTTATGACGCCCCATGTGTACATCATCGTAATCATTAGGGTTATCCAAAGTGGCATCCAAGTCACCATGCTTCACACCCAGCCCACCGCCACCATAGTGGTGACAGCCCCCACAATTGTCGCGTCTGGGGAATCCCACACTCTTGGCAACCGCTTGAAGGTCGACGTCTTTGGCCGGCATTCCTGATGGCCCTTTTTTGTAAGTACCAGTGCGGTCATGGCAGACAAGGCAATCAACGTTTGTCTGCTCGTCGAAATCGTACTTGTCATCACTCCAGCCATAACCGGCGTGACACCGCGTACAGGAGGGCCAGTTCCCGTCAATTCCTATGCAGAAATTGTTTATCAGGTTCTTTTTGCCGACCTTGATTTCTTGCCCAGTGCGTGGATTTTGCATGGTATCCCCCAACCACTGGAAGTGAGCGGTGGCCATAACCTCCTTGGACGAATCTGGATGGCAGGTTAGGCACTGTTTAGTCGCCTCCTGACCGCTTGCGATTGGGTCGGGAAAGAACGACGCATGGTCCAGATGGGGCCGGTAGGAGGGAATTTTGTCCCAAGGACTAGCGGACTTTGGCTTTAGCAGCAAAAATCCGCCTATCACGACTACAGCAGCCACGACGATTACTAGGACTTTTTTTGGCATAACTCCCCTTTCACATAGCCTGCGACATTCAAGCTAAGAAATGAGACTCAAAGCAATTAACCAAGCTACGAAGCAATGGTTCCTTCAAAGAGTAAGTAGCAGTACCACCAGTGCGATCCACTGCGACCAATCCCAGCATCCTTAGCGGGGCCAAGTGTTGGGAAACTGCAGCTTGGCGCTCATTAAGCAATTCGGCCATTTCACCGACCTTATGAGGCCTGTCGCAAAGCAAGCAAATGATCCGAAAACGTAGTGGATTAGCTACGCTTTTCATAATATCCATGATTCGTTTTAGGCGTTCTGGGGGAATTTGGTTTATCTTTGATATTGCCATATCGCAATCTCCGAAAGTCACTATGTTGTACAGCTGATAACGACGTGCGTCAAGGATTAATTTACTCCAATAAGGTAAGCTGCGGTATTTTTGCTACTAACTTGATTTTACAGGCATTTAAAGGCGCTTAAAACGGCAGAGAGAAAAAGCCGCTTGAAAGAAAAGTGAATCGATGCGGTGTGAAACGGCAGGCAAGGAAACGCAGTCAGGCAGATTATGACGTTGAAGGAGCCTTGCACGGCGGTCATCGTGTGAAACAGCACGCAAGGAACCGCAGTCAGACAGGAACAGCGCTGAAATGAGGCATCAAAGGGACATCAAAGATGTACAGCCTGAAACAGCTGGCATGGAAATGTCGATATGAATTGGTCTGCAATTTTGGTGGTTTTGCCATGCAAAGTACAAAAACAATGGTTCGAGTTGGTTGGGTATTTCTTTCATGGTTGGCGTTTATGATGCTTGGTTGCTCAGACTACCAGGGTTATACAAGTGCAACCAGCGATAACGCCTTTAACCAAGATGATTTGGGGATATGCAACTTGGATTTGGCGCAGCTGTGCGGCCCCAACAAGGGCGATGATTTGGCTGAGGTTCTGGAAGTAGCTGCAGCTTCGGATCCATCTGGTGATGAAGAGAAAGTGGTTGGTCCACAAAGGCCGCCATTTGATCTGATTGATTGGGAGTCTGAAACTGTGGACGAATCGGAAGAGGCTGGGGAGCCTTCGGTTGGTGAAGAAGATTCACTGGACGAAGGCGAACCTGACGCTCCAAGGCTGGACTGCCCTGTTCCAGGTGCCTTGGTTATTACCGAGATCATGCCAGATCCTGCGATGGTTGCTGACACTGATGGGGAGTATTTTGAGATCACAAGCGTGATAGGAGACCCGATAGATTTGGCTGGTTGGACTATTACAAGCCAAGGTAAAACCTTTCAAATTCCGAGGGATGAAAGCTTTGTGGTTGGGGATGGGCGGACGTTTGTGTTTGTGGCGAAGATGGACCCTGGCAAAAACGGTGGCATCCAAGGTGACCTTGAATGGTCAGCAATTCGTTTGGGTAATAAAGCTGGAAATATTGCCCTTTGGTGTGAAGATAGTCTGATTGATCAGGTAGCTTGGGATGCTGTTACCTGGCCTTTGGCTGCTGGTCGTGCGCTCGTACTTGATCCAGCATTTACGGATGCTGTTTTGAATGATCAGCCTGAGTATTGGTGCTTGGAGTCCGAGGTTTTTAGCTCTGGAGACCGAGGTAGTCCGGGGGTGAAAAATAAGCGTTGTGGTGGCAATTCTTGTGGAGACAAGGTGCATCAGGTGTGGGAGGACTGTGAGGATGGAAACCAGCTTCCTGGTGATGGATGTGATGCGAAATGTAAGATTGAGAGTTTTGAGGTGGGAAGCGTAGTAATTACAGAGTTTCACCATACTCCAGTTGCTGGAGGGTCGAATGGCGAGTTTGTGGAGCTGAAGAACATGACTGATAAGCCGATTGATATTGCAGGTTGGGAGCTGTCAGATGCTAAAAGAGACCGCGTGAGGATACTGCCAGATTCGGGTAGTTTGGTCATCGAGCCACAGGGGCTGCTGGTTTTGGCGAAAAATGGCGATCCAAAAGTAAATGGCGGTTTTGCGCCTGACTGGGTGTATGGAGGTCGATTTACCATGGCTGCGCCGAATGACGAGATTATTCTTTCCTGGAATGGGACGGTTATCGATGAAGTCCGCTATGAAATTGGGGTAAATGACTGGCCAGCGGCTAAGGGAGCGTCGGTGAATCTCGATGTCAGTTGCATAGACCACGAGTTCAACGACTGGGGCTTCTTTTGGTGCGCAACATGGGCCGACCACCGCCTGCCAGGTGGAGACGCCGCCACCCCAGGCACAGCAAATCACACTTGCCCCTGACCCTGATCCTGTTCCTACTCCCGCCCCCCTCCCTGAGCCTGCAAATCTGTCTGTTCCGGATACAAATTGTTTGTTCTTTTTGGCGTTTTTCCTCTTCGTTACAGTTTTAAAACATGTCCCCGCCCCCCAAGCCTCTCCACAAGCATTGAATTTCTGGGCTCGACCAGATAGTTGCTTAGCGCGATCTTTAGGGCCCTTTGGTTTGTGCAGACTACTACCAGCTTTTTGCCGCGGGTTATCGCGGTGTACAGCAGGTTGCGGCGGAGCATGACGTAGTGAGAGGTGTGGACGCAGATTACAACTGCTGGAAATTCGCTGCCTTGAGATTTGTGGACGGTAATCGCGTAGGCTGGAGCTAGGTCGTCTGTTTCACCAGCTTCAAAGAAGACTATGCGGTCATCGAATTGTACTGTGGTGCCTTCAGGGCTGACGTTTAGCACTACACCGACGTCACCGTTGAAGACCTCGCGGTCGTAGTTGTTTTTGGTTTGGATGACCTTGTCGCCAACAGCTGGGAAAGGCTGCTTTGCTGCTTGTGGGTTCAAACGCTGGCGTAGAGCGGTGTTCAAGGCGTCAGTTCCGCACTCGGACCTTCGCATTGGGGACAGGACTTGAATGTCAGTCAATGGGTCCAAGCCAAACCTAGCTGGGATGCGCTCGGCTACAAGGTGCTCGGCCATCCTTGCCAGATCCGCAGCATCCTCGCGAACGACAAGATAAAAGTCGCCTAGCTCGTCAGGGCCTCTGTTTCCAGAATCAGTGCCACATTCAATGTTCCTGCCTTTTAGAACCTGATGTGCGGCGGCCACTATTTCACTGCCTTCTTCTTGGCGAAAAACCTCGGTGAGCCTGGCGACTGGAACTACTTCAGAGGCAATCAGGGAGCGAAAAGGATCGCCAGGCCCTACAGGGGGTAATTGGTCGGCGTCTCCAACAAAGGTCAGCCTAGTTCCAGGTGATATGGCCCTCAACAGGTGATCAGCCAAGCCTATGTCCAACATGGAGGCTTCATCTATGACGACCCAATCTGCATCGAGGGGATTGTGTTCATCACGCATGAAGCGACCGTTTTGGGGATTGAATTCCAACAGCCTGTGCAGTGTTTTGGCCTCTCGACCGGTGGCCTCCTTCATGCGCATGGCTGCCCTGCCAGTTGGGGCGGCCAAGGCGGTCTTTAACCCAGCTTGGTCAGCAAGGCTCAAGATTGCCCCAATTACAGTGGTTTTTCCGGTGCCAGGTCCACCGGTCAAAACGGCCATGGATGATGACGCTATGCTTTGCAGTGCGGCCCTTTGAGATGCCGCCAGTCTTGAAACTGCCTCACCAGTCACCTCAACAGGTCGGACGCCAATGCCGGCCAACTGGCGGACTCGGTTTGCAACCTGAATTTCCGCTTTGTGAAGGTGAATATCAAAGACGATTTTGCCTTCAAATACCGTTTCCACGACCACCTTGCCGTCTTTAGCCATCTTTTCAACGGTATCCAAGGCCAGCTGCTCAGGTTGCTCAGTCAGAACAGCTACCTGGGAAGCCAATTCTTCAAGTGGCAAAAACAAGTGGCCAAAGTTTGATGCCTGCAAGAGGATGTGTCGGACAGCGGCCTGCTGTCGAATTATAGAATCAGCAGTAATTCCAGCACGTTTGGCGATTTTATCGGCGGTCAAAAAACCAAAACCGCTTACATGCTCAGCCAATACATAGGGATCAGCAGCGACCACGGCTGGAGCCTCATGGCCATAAACACGAACCGCCCTTGAGGCTTGATTTTGCGTCAGCCCCATATCGAGCAGCAAAACCATGGTCTGGCGTTCTTCAACCTGGCTATGCCATGCTTGGGCAACTTTGGCAGCTCTATCCTTACCAATGCCTGGAACTTCAGTCAGTCTTTCAGGCTCGTTATCCAAAACCCACGCCAGCTTTGGCCCAAAGTGAGCAGCTATCCTGGCGGCAAATTTTTCCCCAATCCCAGGAATCTGGCCTGATTTTAGATAGGCAACAATCCCATCCAAGTCAGACGGAGGCAGCACCAAGACGGAGGCAGCTCGAAATCTTTTGCCATAACGAGGATGGTCCTGCCATTCACCTGTTACACGCACTTGGAGCCCTTGGGCAACTAAAACACTAGGCCCACTAACAGTGGCCTGGGTTTTGTCAGGAAGCAAAACATCAAAAACAGAAAAATCACCCTGTTCATTAACGAAGCGAACGCGAGTAACAGTACCGTTTAAAACCAAACTATCCCACCCAAGAACCAAGGACGCCGCATTATACCAGCCAACAGCCCCAGCACCCCTAAATTGTTTTCCCCCGCTCCCTGTCCCCCGCCACCTGCCCCTTCCCCCTTCACTCTTCACTCTTCACTCTTCACTCTTCACTCTTCACTCTTCACCCGGCCCTGTCCCAGGCCCTGCCTCCTGTCCCTGTCCCCAAAATTCCCGATATTTACGCCAAAATTCTGTTGACGGCATTTCAAGCTGGTGGTAACTTTTGCAACGACGGACTCCCGCCGCCTAGTTTGTAAATTGGTTTCTTTAGGGCTAATACCGATTGTTTGGAGGATTCTCATGTTCAAGAGAGCTTTACCATTGGTAGCAGTGCTTTTTATCGCCTGCGGAGATGGCGATTAGTCGGGTAATCAGTGCATTGATGTTAATTGTGGTGCCAATGGTCATTGTATAGTTGGTCCCGAGGGTCCAGTCTGCGTCTGTGGCCATGGCTATAGACCACAAAACGGTACTTGTGTGGAATCCAAGCCGTCGGACCCTTGTACCGGTGTGACCTGCAGTAATCATGGCACTTGCTTAGTAACCGCCGAAAATAAAGCCTTTTGTGCCTGTGACGAAGGGTACCATGCCGAAGGCACCGATTGCGTTATTGACCCCAGCCCATGTGCAAGAGTCACCTGTGGCGACAATAGCTTCTGCGTGGTAACCAGCACTTTTGAGCCGCTATGCCTTTGTGACGATGGCTACCATCGAGATGGCGACAAGTGCGTTTTAACCGGCAATCCCTGTGCGGAAGTCGACTGTGGTGAGCATGGGCGCTGTGCGCTTGGCTCAGATGGGCCATTTTGCGTCTGCGACGACGGATTTACACTGCAAAATGGAGTTTGCAAGGAGACCCCTGAACCAAACCCCTGTGAAGGAGTCGTGTGCGCAGGAAATGGAGTTTGCGGCATCTCAAGTGACAACACCGCCGTCTGCTACTGCCGCCCTGGCTACTATTCTGACGGTGACAAATGTGTGAAAGTTGAACAATCAGACTCACCTTGCGCAGACACCGACTGCGGCCCCAATGGTTCTTGCGTAGTTACAAGCGATAAGAAGGCCTTGTGTATCTGTGACCAAGGCTTCCACTGGGCTTCAGACACTTGTGTTATCGCCACCAATCCATGCGAGGAAATCGACTGTGGCGAACATGGACGTTGTGCATTTGGCGCTGATGGAGCGATCTGTATTTGCGATGAGGGCTTTATCTGGCGAAATGATGCTTGCCTGGAGATTCAGGCAGACGACCCCTGTGATGGAATTGAATGTTCAGGAGACGGAGTCTGTTTAGTAGCTGACCTAAACACCCCTGTCTGCATCTGCCGTCCTGGCTATTATTCCGATTTCGATAATGGTCCTAAGTGTGTAGAGGGCGATGGCGGGGACGCGCCACTCACGCCATGCGCCGGTGTTACCTGTGGTGGTCATGGTACTTGCGTTGTCACAAGCGACAGGTCGCCCTTATGCATATGTGACGATGGCTATGCCCGCAATGGTCTGAACTGTGTCAAGATTGAAGAGTGTGACGCTTCAGTTACTTGCTCTAACGACTGGTGCTTAATCCCAGCATGCACTTTTAGAATGGGGTCGTCCGAGAATGAACTATGCCGGTTTAGTGATGAAAGTCCGGCTCATTTTGTCAAGATTTCACGTCCTTTCTACATGAAACAGACCGAGGTAACCCAGAAAGAGTGGGAGACATTGATGGAGACTACTCCAAACCCCATTAATTTCTGTGGAGATCGCTGCCCTATTGATTATGTCACTTGGTATGGTGCGGTTTCGTACGCGAATGCCCTGTCTGTTGCACAAGGTCTTCCGCCCTGTTATCAGCTGGATGATTGTACTGGCAATGGTTTAGATTATGACATCTGCGAAACAGTGATTTTTAACGGCCTTGATTGTCGCGGTTATCGCTTACCAACTGAGGCAGAATGGGAATACGCCGCCAGAGCTGGAACCACGACTGCACTTTGGAATGGTGGCATCGTTCGTGACGGATATAACAAATGGGGCTTAGAAGCTTGCAAATCTGACGAGTCTTTAGAAATAGCACTAACCGATATTGCTTGGTTCGCGGACAACTCCGGTGGTAAGCCTCATCCTGTTGGCACAAAGCTTCCAAATCCTTGGGGTTTGTACGATGTTCACGGTAATGTGTATGAGTGGGTGCACGACAAGTACGATAGATACTACTACGGCGAATGCGACCCACAGTGCACCGACCCATTGGGACCGGACCCAGGCGCTGGCCGGGTTGCGCGTGGCGGCGCTTATAGCAACGATGTCAGGTTCATACGGTCTGCAGTACGCGAGTACACTTCGAGCGACCTACGTTCAGACGGTTTAGGGTTCCGTCTCGTGAGGTCGGTTGTTGACTAATTAGGGTGTAAATGAGGTTGTTTCGGCCAAACGCCGACTGTTGGAGGTTTTTCATGTTTAAGAGAGCTATACCTTTGGTAGCACTGCTTTTCGTCGCCTGTGGAGATGGTGGCGACCAATTGGACGATCTCTGCTCTGGCATTAACTGCGGCAATGGTTATTGCGCAGTCTCATCCCAAGGTCCAATCTGCATTTGCGATGAAGGATCCACAAAGCAGAATGGAGTTTGCATGGAAGCCCCGGCCGCCAACCCTTGCGAAGGCGTCACCTGCAGTGGCCATGGCTCGTGCATAGTGACAGCCTCAAACGAGGCCTTTTGTGCCTGTGACCAAGGCTATCGTCGTGAAGGCACTAGCTGCGTCCCAACGACTGCCACCTGTTCAGGAGTCAACTGTGGTCAAAATGGCTTCTGTGTAATCACCAGTGCCAATCAGCCACTGTGTGTATGTAACCAAGGGTACCACTGGGACGGAGAACAGTGCATCGCCGATCCATGTTCAGGGGTCGACTGCGGCGAAAATGCCTCTTGCATTGTCACTAATGACAACGAAGCCCTATGTGTCTGTAATCAGGGGCACCAATGGGAAGGCGACAAGTGTGTTCCCAGTACCAACATTTGTGCTAAAGTCGACTGTGGTGAGCACGGGCGCTGTGCACTTGGTGCCGAAGGCCCGATCTGCGTATGCGACCACGGATACACACTGCAAGATGATGTGTGCAAGGAGACCTCGACGAACAACCCATGTAAATCGGTCTATTGCGCTGGAAACGGGGTATGCGCAGTCGGACACGATGACACCCCCGTCTGCCTCTGCCGCCCTGGTTACTATTCTGACGGTGACAAGTGCGTGTTGTATGGGGGTGAGGTACAGCCAGATTCGGTGTGCTTTGGCGTTACCTGTGGCGGTTATGGTTCTTGTGTGGTCACCACTAACAACTCGCCTTTGTGCATTTGTGATGAGGGCTACCGTCGCGAGGGGCTAAACTGTGTGGCGACCGATGCATGCATAACCTCAAACTTCTGTGTTGATGGCTGGTGTTTGGTTCCTGCGTGCACCTTTTATATGGGGTCTCCTGATGACGAAGCGTGCCGCAACACAAACGAGGGGCCTGTTCACTCAGTCAAGATTACACGCGCTTTTTACATGAAGCAGACCGAGGTGACCCAGAAAGAGTGGCGGACCTTGATGGGTAACAATCCATCTGCTCACAGTGGTTGTGATGATTGCCCTGTGGAAAAAGTAAACTGGTATGACGCGATTTATTACGCTAACAAGCTTTCCGTTAGAGAATACCTCGATCCCTGTTACACCATCGGAAATTGTACGGGCGAGCTAGGTTCTGGGCCCTCTGAGTGCGAAGTAACCTTTTATGGCCTTGAATGTACGGGTTATCGTTTGCCCACCGAGGCAGAGTGGGAGCATGCCACGCGAGCAGGAACTAGTACGCCATACTTTGTTGGGGGTAACACTGGTCCTGATGGTACGCCGGTTTGTGGCTCAGGTGCTCCTTTAGGAATTGAACTTCCTAGTGTTGCTTGGTATGGATACAACTCGAATAATGAAACCCATACCGTTGCGGGCAAGTTGGCGAATCCATTGGGTCTGTACGATGTTCACGGTAATGTGTGGGAGTGGGTAAATGACTGGTTTACTGACAACCACCACATTACCTGTGGTCACTATTGCACCGATCCTACCGGGCCTGACGATGGGACGAAGCGAGCCCTTCGTGGGGGAGGTTATTCGACGAACGCTGACCGCCTACGCTCGGCTTTCCGTGGTAGTGACGAGCCTAACCACATCGCTGACAACGTTGGATTCCGTCTTGTAAGGTCCGCATTCTAACGTCGGGTCCCGGTCCCTGAGCCTGGCCTTGCCAACTAGCACGTTTTGGTTCTTGGTTGTTTGTTCTTTTTGGCGTTTGATCTCTTCGTTACAGTTGTAAAACATGTCCGGGGGCATCCTTCCGGGCCCAAAATCTCCCGTAGCCACCCCGACTGTCTCTTGGT
>Ga0255342_1001160_pt1 | contig 39225 bp, 42 predicted proteins | sample wastewater_treat_3_FD_192416 | JGI IMG/M metagenome (GOLD analysis project Ga0255342, IMG submission 192416) | Wastewater microbial communities from Lulu Island WWTP, Vancouver, Canada - plant14 | ecosystem: Engineered > WWTP > Wastewater > Unclassified | place: Canada: Vancouver, British...
CTTGGATCCAGTTGAGTTATTGGAGATAAAAAACAACTATACTGCACGAATCTTAAAGATTGCTTGGTGACGTCAATTATGAGGCAACCATACCCTGTTCAGTGACGTTTTATTATGAGGCAATACGGATTTTTTGAAGTTTTGCTCTGAAAATTGAACAATTCTTTCATCAGTCGGGTAAAAATGGATGGGGGATTGGTTTAGAGCCTTATTTGACAGATACCCCCAGTAGTTTTTTGATGTGATCGATATGGACTCTACGGTGCCAGAGCAATCTGCGGACAAATTTCCGAGCGGTCCAGCTTTCTTCCGAAAACTTTGTAACTACCTCCGACTCGGTGAGTTTTGGAAGCTTTTCCAAAACGAGCTGGTAACTATACTCGATTTTTTCAACCGCGCTGAGTTCTTCATTGGGTGGCTGAGCCTCAATCCCTAAAACCTGAAGATACCAGACCTCGGCACACGCGAGATGCCTGAGGATTCCGAGAATGCTCCAATGTTCTCCTTCCTTGATAAGGTCAAGCTGTGCAGGATCTGCAAATTCAATGCCTGCCAACAATTCCTGATGTTGCCAGGTGAAGACCTGTAGAGCCTGTTCAGTTTCCTCAACAGTGAGAGGTCGGAGGTCATCCTTGAAAAAGGCATTAACAATGTATGGCTCTTGTTTGAATGGAACCTCGAAGGTTTCAAAGCTTTCATCGATGTGGAAATCCATGTTCCCGAGCTCAAACCAAGGCTGATCGGTATGCAAGCGCACCCAATAATCGAACTGGAGCAGGTTGTAGGGTAACTGCAATAAAGCTTCCGCTTCGTCAGCCCCGTACGCAAAGCAGCCCGGAAAATCCAGCGCCCATGCCAGGGTTCGGGCTTCAATGTTATGCTCGATACCGACACGAATCAACATTATTATCCTTATCCAAAGAAGAGAGGCAGATGACCTAAGGAGAGGATCTCACGCCATTCAGCCCGATCCCCTTCGGTCAGGATGCCAACTTCCCTGGCAGTGATAGCGCCGGCTTTATCCATGATCATGTGCATACCCTGCAGGGTTGAACCGGTACTGATGACATCGTCAAGCAAAACAACCCGTTTGCCCTTGATCAGGTCAATATCTTTTTCATCGAGGTATAGCCTTTGGACTTTGCCGGTTGTAATTGACATCGTCTCCGTTGAAAGGGCTTCGCCCATGTAGGGTTTATATTCTTTGCGTAAGACGATATAGGGTTTGCCACTTTCTTTGGCAAGCATGTGCGCAATGGGGATGCTTTTCGCTTCGGGTGTAAGAATGATATCGAATTCTGTGTCAGCAAGGAGGCGGTTGAGTTCCTGCGCGCAGGCGTCAACCAGTTCAACATCACCCAGGATGTTGAGGATGGCGATGCGTAAGCCCGGCTTGACTTCAAAGAGGGGTAAATCGCGCTTGATGCCAGCGATAGTGATGGGATAGCTTTCTCGTGTTTGCATAATTCCTCCAAAAGAGATCTGGATATATTTTATCGCAAGTGAAAGAGGGTAGGGGCGAAAAGCTGTATTAAATTACTTGATGATAAGGCCTAAATTACCAAAATTTTGTGGTTTTATTGTATACAAAGGGGTTACAAAAAAGAAAACTCCCCTTTAACCATCTAATGCTGCGTACGCCGACCGCAGCATTAGTGTATTAAGGAGGAGAAGAAGAAGAGAAGTCGCCCTTACGACTTTATATTACAATAAACCAAGTAATAATACTTGACGTTTAACCTACGATTCCCCTACGATATTTCGTAGGATAGGGCTTGAAAGGGAGTATTTTTGGATAAAACAGAGAAAACATTCAAATCAGGCTTTATTGCCTTGATCGGAAAACCAAATGCCGGAAAAAGCAGCTTGCTCAATGCTCTAATAGGACAGCCGATTGCTGGTGTTTCTTTTCGTCCACAAACGACGCGTAGGCGCCAGCTGGGGATTCTAAGTACCGATCGTTATCAGATGATCTTTGTCGATACTCCTGGACTAAATAACGCCAAAGACAAATTAAGCCTATTCATTAATAATGAAGTACGCTTCGCGCTGGAAGATGCTGACCTACTGCTTTATATTGCTGATATGAGCATACCAGCGGATGAGCTTGATCAGCAGTTGACCGATGCGCTCAAAGAAAAGCGGAGTCAGGACGAGGTATTATTGGTCTATAACAAGAGTGACCTCAGCGATAAAGGGCAGATAAAACAAACTTATCAGGCTTTGTTGCCGGAATCCAGAACGATTGATATCTCAACACGCAGCGGGAGAGGTTTGCCAAAGTTGCTTGAATTGGTCGAAGAACGTCTGCCTGAAGGCCCTGAGTATTACCCGACCGATCAAATCACCGAGGATTTTGAGAGGGAAATCGCCGCTGAAATGATCCGGGCGAAAGCCATGGAAAATCTGAGTGACGAATTGCCGTATAGCATCGCTGCCCTGGTAAATGAATACAAGGAACGAGAAAACAATGTTACTTATATTCATGCCACGATCTTTGTGGAACGCGATGCGCAAAAAGCGATTGTCATCGGGAAAAAGGGTGCGATGATCCGCAAGATCAGCACTGACGCGCGTCTGGCTATTGAAGAAATGACACAGCAAAAGGTTTTTTTGGATTTGCAGGTTAAAACCCAAAAGGATTGGAAAAATGACCGTGCTTTCCTGAGGCTGGTCGGCTTGGCAGGAGCAGGAGACCATGCAAAATAGCCTTAACATGATCCTCATCGCTTTGATCGTGATCTCGAGCCTTTTCAATTGGGTGGCAGCCTGGCAGTGGCGGCCAAAACTCTATTATGCCAGCAAGCCTTTTGCCATGATCTTTCTGATCATTTTTTTCTTCTTGCAGGGTCCGCTGACCAGTCAGAAAACGCCTTTTCTGGTTGGTTTAGTCTTTTCATTTCTGGGAGATGTACTTCTGATCCCGCGCAGCATGCGCTGGTTTATCGCTGGGATGTGCGCCTTTTCTATCTCCCAACTCTGCTACACTATTGGATTCAATATGTCGTTGCCAGGTGTGCCAGTTTTGGTTCTTTCTGTTTTCGCGCTTGCGCTGGGGGGAGTGGTCATGCATCTGGCAATTGATCACTTTGCCAAGACCGTTGACATAAACAAAAAAGTCCTTCCTTTCTTCAAGATCTATGGGGTTCTGGTACTGGCCATGGCAATTAGCGCCATCACCAGCATCGCCAGGCCCGCCTGGTCTGACCAGGCAGCGGTGATGGCTGGCGTTGGTGGAATGCTCTTTTTCGTTTCTGATGTAATGATCGGACTCGACAAACTTGACAGACGACTACCAAAGTATAAATTCTGGATCATTATTAGCTACCACCTTGCCCAATTTCTCATTGTGGGAGCGTTGATAATCATGTAAGTCGATGGTTTTCGAAATAGTGCCAATGCCTTTGATTTTTTGAATAAATAAACAATGCCATCCCGGTAGCTTACAAAAGAAATAGAAAGGCAGACCAAATTCAATCATTGTTGAATGGACAAGAGACCACGCCCGATAAAAGACTTGAATGTAAAAAACAGGTTATTAATTTCAGTGATTCATACCAGATTGGATGCAGCAATAACCAAAGGCAGTGTGACAACCAAAGGGTATGTGTCTATGAGTTATTTGATTTGACCTGTGCCAACAAAAAAGAACATGCGGTGGAGCCTGGAATGAAAAACATCGAATTGATCGTTGTAGTTACAGACAATCGAGGTGTTGCCGATACAAAGGTTAGCCGGATCGAATCCCGCGATCCGGCCTACAGGCTTTTATCATTTTTTGCAGGCACGGAGCTATGCTGAATAGAATCCATATATCAATTATCGTGCCCATAACAATTAATGTCAATAAAAAATACGCATTTGAGATAACCTCAAATGCGTATGTACAGAATCATTCGTCTTTTAGATAAACTTTAATAGCAAATGACAAATCCTGTGCTAACATGAAAATGTCATCGAAATAAAAAATAGCAAAATTAAGTGGTGTTTTTTTTCCAGAATACAGCTCTTTCCATATTCCCTTATTGCACTGCGTGTAAACACCCAAAGTGCTAATCGAAAGAGCAGGGCCGTACTCCACACCGTAAGGAGTTAATTCATTTATCATGTACTTCTCATTACCGAGATAAAATACCATATTATAATCATTTAGGTTGGCGCCATAAACATCGGAACCTAAAAATCCATACGCTTCAGAAACATTTTTAGGTATACCCGCCTTTACCAATGCTACAGATACCAATGTAATAGGATTGACGCCATCAGGTGGTTCCTCATCCCCATTATACATAAACCATACAGAGTAGGGTCTCTGAACATAACCCTCACCATCATTTAAATCATTGGCATAAAGGTTATCAATTTGAACTTTTTTCCAATCTTCAGGATCATTTGTTTCTTGAGCTTTTGCCCACAACTCCATAAATGACATAAAATCATCTTCTGTAGGTATATCATCTGTATTTTTGCCAGGAGATCCTTTAACCCACCACACTCTAAATACATTTCTTGCCATAACATATGTAAACATCTCCTCATCAATTATTACCTTTGTAATCTCAGGGTTCATAGATGAATCAGTGATAAGTTCAAGATTGAGCTTAACGCCCATGTACTCAGTTGACATGGTTTGAACATAGGACGGATTTAAATCATTTTCTACTGGAATACCTAATGTTGGTGTTGGAACTAAGGTAGGTGTTGGGGTATTTGTTGCAGTTGGCAACGGCGTATCCGTTGGTCTTGGTGTACTGGTTTCTGTTGGAAGTGGGGTAAGGGTTGGTACAGGTGTGTCAGTAGGAACAACAGATGGTTGTTCACTTGGTACAACTGGAGTCACTACATAACCACACCCATTAAACAATAAAACAAAAACCATAAACAAAAACATTAATCTCTTTTTCATTTTCTCAATCTTTCTCCCATTAATCTATGGTTGTGATTTCTAATGTATCTCCTATTATTTGTTTGCTGTTTTCATATTTCCCTATAATCTAAAAGAACTCATTCAAAGAGAGGTTGCTGTTTAGACCAGCCTTCATCCATTTTACCCATTTCTCCTGACCTGTGTGTGAAAACAGGTATGACAAACTTCCACTCAAAGGCTGGTAGCCACCGCCTTCGCACCTGTTACAATCAAATTATGGAAAAGACCTATAGCAGATTTGACGAAATAAAAGACCAACACTTACGCTTCACTATTGAGGGTCTTGCAAAGCTTTACCATGGGGGAGACGTAGAAGCTGCGCTCAAAGAATACAACGAGATTGATCAATTTCTGAATTCCATTCAAACCACAAGAGGTGACGAGTCTTTCCACGTTCAGATTCATTTTTAACTCTGTTAATAATCATTGCCAGAAAATAAAAGTTTGAATAAATATCCACCCTCTACTATTATATCGGATTTTTTCTTAACTTCTTCCAATACTTTAGAAAAGACAGCATATGCGCGGTTACGCTGTTCGCGGGATCCAAACCAGTAGCCGTAGGTCGGGTTGCGCAGTTCAACCCGACATTAAATTTTATTTCCTAAATCTGATATCAATCCGTCAGGCTATCCTGCTCTTCGATGTACTTTTCCAGGAATTTGCGGTCATTGTCAGTTAAATTTGCTTTTTCGAGCAAATCAGGGCGGTTATTAAGCGTGCGGATCAATGACTGCTTACGTTTCCACTTGAGTTGTTCTCCTAAATTGCCATTGGTCATGATCTCAGGGACGCTCCAACCGCGAAACTCGGCTGGTTTGGTCCATTGTGGATATTCCAGCAAACCGTCTTCGGAAAAGGAATCGTCATCGGTGGCTTCGTTGTCGCCCAAAACACCCGGGCGCAGGCGCGCGACGGCGTCCATCACGACCAGCGCGGGCAATTCGCCGCCGGTCAGAACATAATCGCCGATGCTGAGCACACGGGTCGCCAGATGCTGGCGGATGCGCTCGTCGAAACTCTCGTAACGCCCGCAGATCAGCGCGAGATGGTCGAAAGATGCCAGTTCCCGCGCGATGGATTGATCGAAGAGCTCGCCCTGGGGGCAAAGCAGGATCACCGGACAGGATGGCGGCGCGCCGAGGACGCTCTCAACCGCGGCGAAAACCGGTTCGGGCTTCATGATCATCCCGCCGCCGCCGCCATAAGGCGTGTCATCGGTGGTGTGATGCTTGTCCGTCGCCCAATCGCGGATATTGTGGGTGTGAACCTCGATCAGCTCCTTTTGAATGGCACGCTTGAGAATGCTGATCTCGAGGTAGGGTTGAAATACTTCAGGAAACAAAGAAAAAACATCAAATCGCATGGCCAAATTTTAGACGATTAAGCCCCAAATGGGCAAGGTGATCTGACATACAGGCCGGATTCATTTTTTGAGATCCGGCCTGTATGAAAAAAAGCTTACTGCGTATCTGTGATCACTGGGGCAATAAAATAATAATCCTTGACATAATCGCTTTCCCTGGTCCAGCCTCTGATGCCGGAGTCTTCAGACTCGACGTACCACCAGACGCCCGATTGACCATTGCCGCAACTGGGACCGTCCAAAACTTTCATGTAACTTCCTGGTCTCATTCTGTAGAGCAGTTTAGAAGCGTCAATGATCGGTTCGGGATAAATGCGGTTGTGATCAACAGGCATCGGTTCAACGAAAGCGCGGCCACCTATGACCAGGCGGGTTGGTTTCGCGCCACTGCACACATCGCGGGTATGGATCGGTAGGATCCAAAATTCACTGCTATCTCCTTCCGGAAGCCAGCCTTTCTCGCTATTGACCGTACGGACTTCCCAGAACACCCAGCCCATATCGCAGACCGGCCCTCCAATAACGTGAAGCACTTCGCCGACAGAAAGTTTGCGTATGGCTGAGTTGCCAATTCTTGCGACGGGTTCATTCCTAATGGTGATGGATCCGGTCGCGAAGTTCACAAATGCAGAATCTCCAACGCTCAACTGGGAGGCAGCACAATCGCCCAGCGGATAATACTTTGTGGGTACTGGCGTTTGGTTTGGTTTGTTTGTTGGCGTTCGCGCCTGAACGGGCGTTGGTGCAGTTGTTGGAATAGGACGGTTTGTGTTGGTCGGCTGAATGACGGTTTCTTGTGTCGGGAAGATGTCAAAACTTATTTGGTTCGGGTCAGGGGTTGATGCCTCTCCTTGATCATTTCCCAATTGGTTTTGTTTAACCCTTTGATAATAATTGGTACCATCAGGAAAGTTTATCTGAAGCAAATCGCCATCAAGAAAAAAATCCACAACCTGAGCGTTGTCATTCACTGTCAACTTCATTTTTCCGGGGGATATCACCGCGTAGCGCAGTGTGGCGCTATCAAAACTGTAAGCGCCAACAAACTCAAGTTTCTTATGGTCATCAAAATTAAGGTCTCCATATAAGCTAGAGCTACTGCTGCTGGTCCAGTCGATCTGCCATGAGCCTCGCAGATCTACCTGGGTGGAACCATCGCAGGCGGAAAGTAATAAACTAAATAAGAAGAAAAAGATAACAATTTGGGCAATGTGTTTTTTCATACTCACCTTTCCATGACCTCATAGATCTCGATAAAACCGTCTAAATATGTGACCGCAAGCAAGAACTCGTTTTTTGAAAATACGATATCAGACACAGGTCTTCCATCAATAGGAATCTCTGCCAGCCGGTCCCCTGAGTGTGTATCCCAGAGGAAAACTTTGCCTTTAGATGTTAACCCAGCGATCATACTACCATCGGGCGAAAAACAAATTTTTTGTAACTGCTCAGATGTGTAATCAATGGACCAGCTTTTCTGTGTCAGATAGTTTACGAAAGTAATTCCATTCCATGGCCGCTCAAAATCGAAGGAATTGTATACGAAAAATGGTTCAGCTGGCGATTGTTCATAGCAGAAAGCGGGCTCTTGCACCTCAATGATAATAGCTTCCTTCTCAAGATCTTTAGAATCGAACATGTTTACATATCCAGAATTGTCGACAGCAAAAAGCCACTTTCCGTCACCTGAAAATTGGACATGTATTGGATAGTCGTTCAATTCCGGGGTTTTATCAAGGACCTGGCCTGTTTCCAACTCCACCAGAGCGATATCCTGATTGCCCGCGCTGACTGCCACGATGTTCTTTGAAGGATGCAGGTCATAAAGTGTAGTGCATCCTTCATCCAGACTGATACAATCCAACGCTTCAAGACTATGAGGATTGCTGACCATAACGCTGCAATAAGTTGTTTCAGTGAGCAGGTAGCGGTCATCAGATGACACTCTAAGGTCAAACGCTCTGAAACTGCCATCGGCAATCACCTGCTCAGCGTCCAGATCCCAGACCATTTCTCCATTGTCTCCAGCGGAGGTGATCAAATAATTTGAATCTGCAGAAAATATCGCCGAAAAATAGAAAACGGGCTCTGCCACCAGATCGCCGCCTGGCTGGATGCGATAACGACTGTTTCTTTCCAAAACATCTCTTGCATCAAGCGTCTTTATAAGCGCTAATTCAATTTCTCTGGGTTCGGGAGTGGTTTGGGCTTCTGCTTGGGCTGTCCCATCTATAACAGCCACCTCTTCAGTCACTAAAGTGAAGTCTTCAGCTGGGGGAACAGGCATCTCAACTTCCTGCTGTGCTTCCTGTGCGGGCTGGTCGATCAGGAAGTATTCTTGATCTCCTTCCTTGAAACTAAGCGTGAGGGTTTCGCCTTCGACACGATATTCCGCCACCAGAGAGACATCATCAATCACTAATTTTATTTTCCCCGGAGCGATAACCGCATAGCGCCCATTTGTTCCGGTTAGGGACAGGACAAGCTTCCCGTTGGGTTGAAACTCGACCTGTTGACAAAAGTTCATGACAGGACACGACCATCCGGATGGGATCCAGACGCCCTGGATATCTTTGTTTTCCAGGCTGGAAATGGATTGGCAGGACGTGGACAGCAGGATCGCTGCCAGCAAAACCAGGATCAGATGAGAGTTCGGGGCCTTTTTTTTCTGGTTTTTCATCTCATTTCACCCGGTTAAAATGGAAGAGAAATGGCTCATATCCAGGCGTATTGATGATCGCGTCTCCCACCCGCATATTGGCGATCTCCCAGTCTTCAACAACGTTCGCCTCCCTGATCTGTTCAACAATTCCACGGGAAGCAACCATAGACTTGAAAACTTCCATCTTTCGGTTCTTTCCAAGCAGCTCCTGAATAAATTTGCGTGTTGCGGCGTCGTTGACCCGGAATGCTATTGTAGTAAGAAGACCAGAAAGAATGGAATGGGCTTGGGCTTCCCCATAGGCATGGAAGACCTGTTCGATGTTTTGCACACCGATGATGAATTTTGCGCCCAAACTACGTCCAAAATTAATTCCATCGTCGATATGCTGCAAATTGGGGATCAGCCTGAACTCGTCGATGATGAACCAGACGTTGCCGGCACTCTTTTTCCTGCTTAGGGCTTCTTTGATGGCCATATCGAGCATTAATTGGTAGATCGGGGTCAACAGACTGCCGATCCCAAGGTCATATTCCACAAAGACCGCTCTGCCTTGTTTGGCACGAATCGCTTTACGAATGGAAAGCGTACCTTTTTTTCGAAAATTGCCGATGAAGATCTCCCGAAGATGCTGCTGCAGTTCTGAGATCACGCCCTGCGTTTGGGGCGATCTGTCATCGGAAATATAGGAGACCATCGCTCTTAAATCTGGATGCAGCTGCAAGATCGATCTGATATCCGCCGATGGGGATTGATCGAGGAAGTCGCGCAGTTCCTGATTGTTGCTGTTTCTGCCCTGGCGATAAAAATGAAGCATGAGACCGGTGAACAGGTCCCTGGCCGCGTTGGGGAAGAACGGCTGGCTGGATTTGGTGCTGCGTTCATAAAACAAGGCTCTGGCGATTTCAACGATATCTTCTTCGGCGTTGGAATCGGAGACGATCTCTTCAAAGATGTTCCAATAATCCCGACCGTTCGGACCGGTCGCTTTTTCGTCGTTGCTGATGACGATATCGCCAGGACGGTAATAGGCGTCGTAAAAATCGCCCTTGGTGTCAAAAATGATCATGACATCTTCGGGGGTCATGGCGTTTCGCAGCTGCGAAAGGATCTGAAAAATGCCATTGGTCTTGCCCATGCCAATCCCGCCAATAAACAAAAGATGTTTGCTGAGAAGATCATCGCTAAGAGGAAAACTAACCGGTCTGTTATCAAGATCTGTTCCCTGAATGAAGCAGCGGGCTCTCTGCGGATCTACTTTGGGGACGGTGCGATTAAGTTGATTCCCATCGAAAACGGTAGTTCTGTTCATCGGGTTTGACGGTAGCATCTATGGCCCCTTTCACATCGAGTAACTGTTGTAATAATCCTTGTTTTCTTCTTCATCCAGAGCCTGGTCAACGGTTTTTTTAGGTTCCTCAGTGGCGGCTGACTCTTGCTCAAGCTCATTCAGCATCTCTTTGGTTTCCGCAGAAGTGAGCCCGGTGCCCTGGATCCTTTGTGTGAGCGCTTCCATTTGCTCTTCTGTGTAATCTTCCGGAAGTTGGTAGGTTTCCGGGAATTCTGCGGCTTTTTCCCGCAAATGGTCGCGCATAAGCTGAACATGATCCTCTGGGATGCAGAGGATGCTATTATTTTTAAGATAATCAACTTGTTCTTCAGGGTTTTTCCCTCGGAATTCTGCTGGTAAAGGAGCGCTTTCTGACAATTGGTTCAAAGCCTGGGCATCCTGCTGCACCGAGTTGCTCCATGTGCCCCATCCATTCAGTTTGTCGAAGTCTTTCAAATAAGCACTTTTGACCCACTCTTTCATCTCCCCTGATTCGCTGATATGGGATTTCACGCTGTAAACACCCTCTGACGAGATCAGATCATAGGTTCTGAATTTATCGTTTCCAGTTACGTCATTGAGGTTTACAATGTCTCCGCCGAACTTTTTAGCCGCGGCGTCCTCATGCAGCCTTCCCTGAATTTCTGACGAGCCTCTTTTTTTATCGTAATATGCCATTTTTCACATCCCGTAACTATAGTCGTAATCCTTATCCTGCTCCTGGTCTTGTTGCTGGGTCGCCTCTGGATTAAGGGTTTTCGCTTGTGAACTGGCTTGTTCCTGGTATTCCCGCAGGAATTTATTTTTTGCTTCCATCATTTCAGTCATTTGTGATGAGACTTCCTGTAAGTCCTGGGTAGCTATTTCTGCCAGCTCTGTTTGGTTATTTAAAAGGTTTTCTCTTCGTCTTTCAAAAATTGTTTCATAGGATTTTTGAAGATTGCCCATATCCATCTCATAAATGCTTAGGTATTCCTCTTTCGATATCTTTTGATCGCTCATTACGCTCCTACCAAGCCATTATGTGAGAATTTTTATTCGCTTTGAGCCCATTTCATGGCTGCCAGATCACCGGTTTGCTGCAGATCCATGACCAGAGAACCCAATTCTTTTGCGACTACTGCCGCTTCTTTTGATGGCACGATCGAACCTGGGTAGGCAAACTTGCCTTTGGTAAGAAGAGACTGAAAAGAGGCTGAGCGGATGGTGATGCCGGTGCCAGCACCGGTTTTGGACGCGATCTCCAGAACATAATCATCTTGAAACCCAAAAAATTTCAGGAACATAAAGGTGAACAAAGCTGCCGGGATTGCCATGCCAACGATTCCGAGACCGCGGACGAAATCACTTTTGATGAGCGCGGCGCCAAGCAGCAAAATACCAATATTTAAAAGGACCTTAAAAACGATTTTGAGCGTTTGATTCATTTCAACTTTACTTATTTCCGTGATTTGATCTGACCCAAAGTTATTAATGATCCTATCTTTTAGCTCCTGATTGAGTATGTTGCTTTCCAACAACCAAAACACAAACCATGGCAGCATCAGCACGAGCGCGAAGGCCCAATGGGTCATGAACTCAGGTAACTTTTCAGCTAAAAAGCCCGCGATCATAAATGCAGCGCCAACAAACAGAAGTAAAGCCCAGATCTTGATGGATTTTCCAATAAAAGAACTGATCGGGCCAACATCCATCAATGGCAACTCTGAGACGAGAAGGTTGCTGCCGCCAAGCTGTGTGGACGTCGCGTAGATGATCCGTTTGTTGGTAACCTGCAGATAACCATCCGTTTTTCGGGAAAAGAAGCCTTTTTGAACCGCGCACTGATAGCTTTTGACGATTAATTCGCCTTCTGAAAACTCAACGATTTTTTTATCCATGTCAGCACTCCGGGTTTATCTTTGAGTCCACTTGGCGATGCCGTAATCTCCCAGTGTCTGGATATCATTGATCAGTGCTCCAAGTTCCCACAACATTCTTTCGGCATCTTCAGCGGGTTGTGCATTCAGAGAATTATTGGATGAAATGCTCAAAAAACCGCCCGCGCTGGCGATCCGAATGGGTGTGCTTGATCCGCCTTTCGAGCTGACCTCCAGTGAAAAGGTTGGTCTGCGGGCAAACCAGGCCGCGCAAAGGAATAGATAAATCAGTGCGGCCAGAGCAAGCAGGATCAGCCAGATCTTGCTTCCCATTCTTCCACTGGTCAGTGCCATAAGCAGATACTGAAGCTCCAGTCCAGCCAGGCTAAGGAGCCCTCCCACCGTACAAGCCGCCAGCACGGTGCGCCAGATCTTTTTTGCGGGAACAAGAAAAGAGGTGGCAAAGCTGGCAATGATGATCAGCCAGGCAAGGATCTGAAAGAAAGTGGATGATTCCAGCGCATAAGCGATCGCTGTCAGCAGGGCGGGAATGAGGGTAAGGACGATGGATGCCAAAATGAGCGCTCCGAGCAATAAAAGGATGCTGAAGTAGGTGCCTTTGAAGCTGTTAATACCAGAAACATCCGCGATCGGAACTTCACTTTGCAATATAGTGCGTCCGGTTGTTGAATTGCCAGAGGCTAAAAAGATGAGCCGTTTATTGGTCACACCCAGGTAGCCGTCGGTTTGAATGCCTAATAGTTTTGATTTGTAATAAGTACATCGATAAGTTCTTACAGATGATTCTCCCTCTGCGGGAGCGACATTGCTTGCCAACAAATCCATTTTTACCTCCTCAGGGATCGGTTAATGTTGGGGATTGTTAAATAATTATAACGGAAATTTCCTCGATGTGAGCTAATTTTTCTGGCAATTCCTAAATTGCCTATGGAAATAGTTAGTGGATCTAGTGCGAACAGAATAAGGTAAGAGGCTGACCCAAAAGATTTTCTGGATAGATTTGACGTACGCGAACAAAATCGTGATAATATGAAAACATGTATCTTAAAGGAAGTAAGCTCTCTTTAAATAAGAAGCGGCATAGACCGAATGGGTGGTTGATACTGCTGCTCGTCGTCGGGATCGGGGTTTTGCTGTATTTCAACCTGGTGGTTGTGCCGGTGATGAACCCGCCCTTCGTCCCCACCCCAACGCCGACGCGGGACCCGCTTTCTTATATCGAAGAGGCGGATCAACTGGCGCTGGAGGGCAAGTACATCCAGGCGGTGGAGGTCTATCAGGGCGCGATCAATGCCGACCCGACCAATATCCAGAACTATCTCAAGATCGCCCGTTTGCAGATCTATACCAATCAGCTGACCCAGGCGCAGGTGAACGCCCAAAACGCGATCCTGCTGGATAACACATCCTCCGACGCCTTTGCGCTTTTGGCATGGGCAAAGGGTTTTCAACGCGAATATCTGGCGGCTGAGGTGGACGCGAAAAAAGCGATCGAGCTGGATATGAATTCGGGTCTGGCGCATGCGACCTACGCCTACATCCTCGCCTTGCGGGTGGAAGCCAACATGCACGAGCTCGACACGATGGACCGCGCGATCGAAGAATCGCGCACGGCGCTGGCGCTGGAGCCAAACCTGCTCGAAGCGCACTGGGCGCGCGGTTATGTGCTCGAGATCACCAGCAACTATGAGGAAGCGGTGCGCGAGCTTGAGGCAGCGGTGGCGCTCAACCCCAATATCGCCCGCGTTTTTATGGCTTTGGGGCGAAACATGATCAATACCGGGCAGCTTGACCAGGCTGTCTATCAATTTACCAAAGCCTATTCGCTCAACCCGACCGATCCGACCCCCAACCTTTTCATCTCGCGCATCTACGGTATGTTGGGTGAGTGGGAGAAGGGCATTCAATACGGCACTGCCGCCTTGCGCGATGGGCCCTCGGACCCAACCTTGTATGCCAATCTGGGCACGCTCTACTTTCGCAAAGGGCAATACAACCAGGCGGTCGAGTATCTGGAACTGGCAGTGAGAGGCGGCAGCAACGAAGACGGCGTCGCCGTGGAAGGCATTCCGCTTTCTTATGAAGTCAGCGTGATCGAGACGTACAGCCGTTACGGCCTGGCGCTGGCGCGGATCAATCGCTGCAGTGAGGCGATCACTGTCGCGAATGCTTTGCTGGCGAATGTCGCCGATAACGAAAACGCGGTCTACAACGCCAATGAGATGATCAAGACCTGTGAAGAAAACCTGCTCAATCCGCCGACGGCGACGCCCGCGCCCACCCCGACGAATGTGACAGGACCCACGCCAACAGCACAGCCTTAGCCATGTATATTCACGAACGCAAGAACCTCTTCCGCAACCCGCGCGGCACTTCGAACCCCTATTTTGTGATGGGGATTCTGCTGATCGTGGTGATCCTGATCGCGGTCGTGCGCGCCTTCGCGCAAGGGGAGATCTGGCCGCCTTTCATCCCAACGCCCACGCCGACCAGAACGATCAACTCCTATGTGGTCGAAGGGGACACCCATTTTCAGGCGGGCAACCTGGATCTGGCGATCGATTCTTATCGCAAGGCTCTGATGCTTGAACCTCACAACAGCCATATTCGCGCCAATCTGGCGAGCATCATGGTCTATTCTTCCTATACGATGACGACCGATCAGGAACGTTTGGATCGACTGGAGGAGGCTTTGGCTGTCATTGACCTGGCGAAGGAAGACGACCCGATCAACTCGGAAGTGCTGGGCATCCGCGCCAGCGTTTTGAGCAGTCTGGCAAATTCCAACCTGTCTGAAGCGGAAAAGCTGGAATATCGCAATCAGGCTGAGTCGGAAGCGCTGTTTGCGATCCAATATGATAACAACAACCGCCTCGCTAAGGCTTATTATGCCGAGATATTGATCGACCAGTTCAAGTATGAACAAGCCAACGACTATATCACCCAGGCGAGGGAGGGCGACGGCGAAGGTATGATGGACGTTTGCCGCATCCAGGCATATATCTACGAAATGTTCCGCGAATACAACCTTGCTATAGAGTGGTATAAAAAAGCCTCCGAACTGACCCCAAACCTGACCTTTTTATACAACCGCATTGGCGTGCTTTACCGCCATTTGCGTCAATATGAGACCGCCCTGGAATATTTTGCCAAAGCGGCTAATCTGAACAACCAGTTGGGTCTGGCAGACCCGATCCCTTATATGGCGATCGCCAACACCTATATTCGCATGGGTGAGGCGATGGCGGCATCGCGCAACGCCTATCGGGCTTTGGAGATCAACCCCTATAACGCCGATACCTATGGGCAGGTGGGCGTGATCTATTACCGCGCGCGCAACTATGAGGGCGCGATTCTGATGCTGCGCTGTGCTGTTATGGGCTGCGACGCGCTGCAAAGCTGTGAGGCGAGGGAGGACGACCCCTGCGATAGCGATATCGTGATCAAGCCCCTGCCGTTGACCAATTCAACCGTTTTGTATTACTACACTTTTGGCTCAGCGCTGGCGGGTTTGCATCGCCCTGGCATTGATGATAACTGCGCCGAAGCCGCGATCGTTTTCGCGAAAATACGCGAGAAGTTCAGCGATAACGAGGACGTGATGAAAATTGTGCGCCCGAGCGAGAATATTTGTCATATCAACCCCGATGAGGCGGTGGAGACCGAGCTGCCGACCCCCACATCCTCAGGCACCGCCACACCGATCCCAACCGAAACGCCTTTGTTCATCCCAACGCTGACGCCGACAGCTCCCTAATGTAAAAACTGTATTAGAAATCCCTTAAAAAGCTTGACTTCTTCCCTCTGGAAGCGTATATTAGTATTAGCACTCTTCAAAGACGAGTGCTAAATTATGTAAAAAATTATCGGAGGAAACATGACAATTTCTATGAAACCATTAGGTAGCCGTGTGGTTATCGAACCAATCGAACAAGAAGAAATCACCGCGTACGGTATCGTATTACCCGAAACCGCAAAAGAAAAGCCCCAAAAGGGCACCGTTCTGGCAGTTGGTCCTGGCGAGCGTGACGAAAAGGGCGATCGCATCGCGTTGGACGTGCAGGTTGGTGATGTGGTCTTGTTTGCCAAATATTCTGGCACTGAGATCAAATATGACGGCAAGAAGTTGTTAATCATGCGCGAGAGCGATATTCTCGCGGTTCTTTAATTAGCAAAACGAGTATAGGAGATTGAAATATGGCAAAACAATTAGTTTTTGGAGATGAAGCACGTCGTTATCTGAAGAGCGGCGTTGATGCAGTCGCGAACGCAGTCGCAACAACTTTGGGACCCAAGGGTCGCAATGTTGCTTTGGATCGCAAATACGGTTCCCCCACCATCACTCATGACGGTGTGACTGTTGCAAAAGAAATTGAACTGGAAGACCCCTATGAGAATATGGGTGCCCAACTGCTCAAAGAAGCAGCCACAAAGACCAACGACATTGCTGGTGACGGCACCACAACCTCGACTGTTCTGGCACACGCGATCGTGAGTGAAGGTCTCAAGAATCTGGCCGCTGGCGCCAATCCGATGCTGCTCAAGCGCGGTATCGAAGCTGCCTCCAAGGTCGTTTCTGAAGCCATCCACGGTCAGGCAATCGACATTACCACCAAAGCCGAGATCGGCAGCGTTGCTACCATTTCTGCTCAGGACGAACAAATTGGCTCCCTGATCGCTGATGTGATGGACAAAGTTGGCAAAGACGGCGTCATCACCGTTGAAGAATCCAAGGCTCTCGAATTCGAGACCGAATACGTTGAGGGTATGCAGTTCGACCGCGGCTATATCAGCCCCTATTTCGTTACTGACACCGAGCACATGGTTGCCGAGATCGTTGATCCTTACATTTTGATCCACGATAAGAAGATCTCTGCCGCCAATGACATCGTGCCCCTGCTCGAGAAAATGGTTCAGGTTGGCAAGCGCGATATCGTCATCATCGCAGAAGACGTTGACGGCGAAGCCATCGCAGCTCTGGTTCTGAACAAGATCCGCGGCGTCCTGAACGTTGTCGCAGTCAAGGCTCCTGGTTTCGGCGATCGCCGCAAGGCCATGCTCCAGGACATTGCTATCCTGACCAATGCCAGCGTGATCTCTGAAGAGACTGGTCGCAAGCTGGAAAATACCACCATTGAAGACCTCGGTCGTGCCGAAAAGGTCACCATCGACAAAGACAATACCACCATTGTTGGCGGTAAGGGTGATGTCAACGCCATTAAGGGTCGCATCGAGCAGATCCGTGTTGAGATCGACAACACAACCAGCGATTACGACCGCGAAAAACTGCAGGAACGTTTGGCGAAACTCTCTGGCGGCGTCGCGATCATCCGTGTCGGTGCCGCAACCGAGACCGAACTGAAAGAAAAGAAACACCGTGTCGAAGACGCTTTGTCCGCTACCCGCGCTGCCGTTGAAGAAGGTATCGTGCCAGGCGGTGGTGTCGCGCTGGTGAACGCTGTTGAATCGCTCAAGGACCTCAAACTGGACCAAGAAGACGCTCAGATCGGCGTCAATATCGTCCGCAACGCACTGACCGTTCCGATGAAGAAGATCGTTGAGAATGCCGGGCAGGATGGCTCTGTGGTTGTTGAGAACGTACGCCAACGCCAGGCTGAAGCCAACAATCATCACATTGGCTACAACGTCCTGACCGAAGAGTACGGCGACATGGTCGAACTCGGCGTGATCGATCCCGCCAAGGTAACCCGCGGCGCGCTCGAGAATGCCGCTTCCATCGCTGCGATGATCCTGACCACCGAAGCTCTGATCACCGATATCCCCGAACCAGCCAGCGCTGCCCCCGCAATGCCTCCCGGAGGCGGAATGTACTAAACCGAAAGGTTTATGATTTGAAAACGAGCTGGATCGCGGTTTGCGATCCAGCTTTTTAATTTTTGTATTCATGAAAATTTTTGAAGAAGTTCTTACATGGCTATCGTGTTTTTATGCGGGACGCCCGAACATGGCGAAGTACCGCAATCATAGATTCAAAAAACGGGAAGCTCTAAACAAAGTAGTAAAGATCTTCTCTATAATGATTCCTCAATTCTTTTGATCGTTTTTTTCAGCCACCTGATCGTTGCTTCGTTTTCCACGATGCCATATTCCAGAACGAGGTCGTAGGAGAGGCTCTCGGGTTTGGTTGAAATCATTTCCTGCATTTCCAGATAAACCTGCTGCCGCGCTTCCAGGTCTGCAAGAACATTTTTCAGATCGATCAATATGGCAGGATAATCACTGCTCTTGCTGACGAACAACTTCAGTAAAAGCTCATCTCTATAAATGATCGTATATTCGTGGTTTGACAGCCATGCTGACAAGGCTTGTCGTCCGAGATCAGTGATCTCAAAAAGGTTCTTGTTTCTGCTTCCTTTTTCCGGCAATTTTTCTACAAGCTTTTCGTCAACAAGAATATTCAATGTTCGGTGGACATTGCTGTAAGACTCATTCCAAAAATACCCAATGGACTCTTTCGCGAATTTCGCCAGCTCATAAGCTGACATCTTCTTAATGCTCAACAAGCCCAATAAGGCGAATTTGGTTGACATAACAGTATCCTTTACATATACAGTATTTGCATAATTTTAATCAATAATTTGAAACTTGCTACCATATCTTTCGAGTTACCGACATTTAAGACTATTACGATGTAAAAGACCATTGGTAGCGCTTTTGTATAACCTTAATGCCTCGCGTCTATTTGAATTTCTCACTTTGGTTTAGATATAATCCGAAATTGATGAATGGAATAAATTATTTGTTTACAAATTTCAACTAATCGTCCAGAAGACTGACCGAACAGCCTGGATGGCAAGAGTAGGCAGAACCTGGTATATGAAAATTTTGAAGGAGATCATGATGAAGAAAAAGGATAAAAAATCTGTATTGAAAAAAATTCTTTTGTTCGTCTTAGCCATAATATTTTTGCTGGTTCTAACAGCAGGGTTTCTTTGGAAAAATGAGATCAGAACTTTGCTAAGTATCAAAGAGATCATGACGGGGAACGATGATTTGGACGGCTATATCTATGAGATGACCATCTACGAGGATTACTATCTTGATGAGTTTCTGCAGGCAGGCGGCGTAAAAAGCGATATCGAATTGATCAAATTTTTGACTGGAAAGATAACGAAAGGGTTATTCAATTTATCAATTGAGGAGTCGGACATAGTAGGTTGTTCTTCTTTCTCTACCAGGGCGAAGAATGGCGATAAGGTGTTTGCAAGAAACTATGACATGTACAAAACCAACATAGCCATTGTTCATACAGCTCCAAAAGGCAGATACCAATCCATAACCAGTGTTGACCTTGGTTTTTTAGGTATCGACCCGAATAAGAAAATGGAGGGTCTGGAGGCAATGATCAACACCCTGGCAGCTGCCTATGCTCCGCTTGACGGAATGAATGAAAAAGGGCTTGTGGTAGGTGTATACATGACACATCAGGGTCCAACCAAAAAGAACGTTCCCACTGATCAAAACACAGACAAACCTGACATTACCTCAACCGTTCTTCTCAGACCTATGCTTGATCAGGCTGCCACAGTTGAAGAAGCGGTGGCAATTGCAGAAAAATACGACATGCACGACTCTGCAAACTCATCCTTCCACTATATGGTATCTGACGTAAATGGAAGCTCTGCGATCCTGGAATACATCGCAGGTACGGACTCAACCGACCTGGATGGACAAAAGAGAGAATTGCAGGTAATCTACAATGATGACCCCACAAGCCTGTCAGGAACAGATAAATTTCAAATAGCAACGAACTTCATCATTTTTCCAGGCTATTATGAAGAGGGCGACCAACAACATGGTCTGGACAGATATCAGCGAATGAAAGAAGAATTAGAGAGAAGGGATGGCTTTGTAAAAAGTGATGAAGATGCCATGTCCATTTTAGAAACAGTCGCTTTGAGAGACCTGAACAACGAAATTTACTCTGTTACGATGCATAGTGTGATCTACAATCAAAGCAACCAGACCGTTTATTGGGTAGGCAATCGGAATTTTGGAGAAGAAGCATATATTTATAGATTCAATTTTAGGAAATAGGATAATAAAGATCGTGCAGCAAGAAATCTTATCTTAGATATGAAAAAATGTTTATGGAGATCGATGTTTTATGACAAAATACAGAGCAGCAGCTATTTTAATGATAATACACGGTGGAGTGATGGAGCTCGCAGGGGTCTTCTTCATCTTTCTTCCTTTGCTTTTTGGCAGCAGCACCGTTGAAATGGGGAAATATTTCTCGTTCAAGCTCCCATATTTTCAGGAAAATCTTTGTATGATGATCATTATGGGGGTGATCTATGGCGTAATGCGAATTATTGGCGCGATCGGACTGCTGAAAAACAGGATGTGGGGATTGGCATTATCCATAATTAACTCCGTTACTACTATCATCGTGATGATGTTTATGCTGCCTGCTGGAATTATGGATGGGATCCTTGCTGGCAGCGCTTTAATATTGATCTTGATGCAGTATTTTGGGGATAAAAAAGTCATAGAATAGCGGCGGTAGATCTCAGTATCTCTGGGAGTTTAAGTAGTCATAGTATTCAATGAAACAGAGTAGATTGTTCTTAAGTCATCCTGCTCTCTTCCTGTAGAAAACCAGATTATTATCCTTGGTGTATATCCATTCGATGATATTGAGCAATCCGAAAGAGAGTAGAATGCCTTATGGAGCATGGGAAGTTGGAAAGAGATATTACCAGATAAGATTTAGGTATGCGAAAAATGACATCAGCTGTGTATCACCCCAAACGTTTTCGTAATATCTCTGAATACAAGTAGATTTTTGTCATTAGAGAATTGTTGGATGATTTTGACGAAATTGATGATTCATCTGATAGAATTTAGCTTAAGAGGAAATTAAAATGATAGATGAAAAAACACTAAAAGCAATAAAAAAATTCCAGCAGGACGAGATAAATGACCATGCCATTTATAAGCAGATCGCAGCTGGTTTGAAGAACGAAGAAGATGCCAGAAAAATACAGGGTTTAAGTGACGACGAGTTGAGTCACAGCCAGTTTTGGGAGAAGCATACCGGCTGGGTCGCTAAGCCTCAGGGATTTGTTGTTGGACTTTTCTCATTCTTATCAAAATTGCTTGGTTATACCTTTGTGATCAAGCTGCTCGAGAATCGTGAAAAAGCCACGATCGAAGCCTATAAACCACTGATAGGCGAGATCCCAGGCGTGGACTGGTTGGTGCAGGATGAGGAGGAGCACGAGGAAACGCTGATCTCGCTTCTGGATGAGCAGCATCTCCAATATACCGGCTCGATCGTTCTCGGTCTGAATGACGCGCTGGTGGAACTCTCAGGTACTTTGGCCGGCCTGACGCTGGCTTTCCAAAACACGCGCATGATCGCGCTTTCGGGGCTTGTTACTGGTATCGCGGCGGCGCTTTCGATGGCTGCCTCCGAATATCTTTCGACCAAAGCTGAGAAGACCAGTAAGGATCCAATAAAGGCTTCAGTATATACAGGCATCGCCTACATCATTACCGTCGCGCTGCTGATCCTGCCTTATTTAGTTATCTCAAACTACTTTATTTCCCTGGCTTTGATGATGACAGTTGTATTTCTGATCATTGCTTTCTTTAGTTTTTATATGTCAGTATTGAAAGACGAAAAGTTTAGCAAGCACTTCTTCAGCATGGCTGCTATCAGCGTTGGGGTTGCCCTGATCAGCTTCCTGTTTGGATTTTTGGTCAAGAATTTTATAGAAATTTAGATTCCATCTAAATCTTTCAGCAATGCAAGGACCAGATGCAAACTGTCGATCCGCCAGGATGACGATCATCAGGGTCGAAGAGCCCTGATGAAAATTGGTCAGGAATCTGTTATAGAACCTGGGATAAAAAAGAGGCTGCCTTTTGAACAGCCTCTTGATTGTTAACCGATCAGTTTTTGCCTTTACCTCCTGATGAAGGGTAGATACGTTCGAGATTCCCTGTAGTAATAAACCCGCAGGTAATCGATCCGGCTGTCTTGAGGTAAGTTTAGATTTTTGTTGAAACCAACCTCGGGATTTCCAGATTCCACGTAAATGCATCCACCTGACCAGTCCGAAGCCCATTCCACATCGCTATTTCGTGGAAACAAGACCGAGCCAGGAAAATATTTATAACTAAAGCCTTGATAACCACCAGCACCGTCAGATAGTCTGTATGCCACTCGCATTCCGCACACCCACATGCTGTCACCTACGACATTGGGACGCCAGTTGATCAAATAACTGTTAGAAGAAGTGTCGACTACATGTCCGATAAATGAGCTTAGTTTGGTTCGAAACCCATAATCCTGCCCAAATTCCACGTAAGCAAGGTCTTCTAAGTTTCCTGCGCCATTATAGGTGGTGATCCACGCCTGACCCATTGGAAGCGCATCAATTTGCTGTTCACCTTCAATGATCGACTCAGCCATCACCCCGTTTATTGAACTAAATGTGAGGAATGAACTCAATAAGACGAGCAAGATCAAAACTGAAATAAGTTGCCTGATAAACATAGCTTTCTCTTTCATAATTCACCTCCGGTTCGATGTGAAGAATACTACGGAAGCCTGTAGGCAACGCGCAAACCGCAAAGTTTCATGGTAACCCCATTTACATAAGGGCGCCAGTTGAGAACGTACGAATAAGACGTATTATTGACAATGTGACCAAGATATGCACTTAACTTGGTCCCAAAACCAACGGAACCGTCAGATTCTACATAGCTGATATCCTCCATGTTTCCATTGCCATCATAGCGGGTAATCCAGGCAATGCTATCCTCGGAATTTGTGTCGTAGTAATAAATCCGCAGGTACTCAATGCGAGCTCCGGAAGGAATATCCAGATGGATGTTGTAAGTATTCAAATGATCTCCACCATACTGGTAAAGGCAGCCGCCACTACTATAATCAGGTTTCCATTCCACTGAACTGTTACGAGGGCGTAGGGCTGAGCCTGGTACGTTGTAATAATAGAAATCAGACCAGTTTGGATCGGCATTTGCGTCGACCTGATCCGGAGCATCTTCTGGGATAATCGCATCCCAGTTCGTTTCTTCTGACAACGAACAGCCACTCGGGGGTATATCTTCCTGGTTGATTTCAATGACGGTGCCTGTGTAGCCATTATCATCTGGCTGCAGTTCAAGGCTTTCATCCAGGGGATTTCCAGCAGCAGCTGTACCGACAAGAGCCTTTGGTTCAAAGCCAGGTTCGCTTGACCAGGGCCAGTCAATATCTGATGCCACCGCGGCAGCTGTTAAACCGAGCAGTCCGATTACGACGCCAATCACTATCCATGTGGTTTTCTTGATTGTAATTTTCATTTGGAACCTCCTTGTGTTCACCTACATATTTTTTTGTTGTTGTTGATTGATAATTAAAAGCGAACAAGATTTTTATTAACATTATTTGGAATTTAAGGAGCAAAAACGAGTAGTGTTCAAAGTGATTTTATCATAATTCCCTGTTTTAGCCATGTGTCTTTTCAGCGATTCTCAGTATGGAATAATATATGGCTCGTGATCGGGAGACTACGAGCGAACCAATTTTCCTTCTCTGTTTAATGTTCGGACACTTCTTGCGTGTCGGTTCTTTACCCGACGTGGTCACAATTGAGAATTACTGCATTGACAGATTGTTGGGCTTGTTATAAAATTAACGTTTGATTGTGAAATACTTCACAATCAAACTGATCTCAGTAGTGTTTCTAAAAATCTATAAAAAAAGGAGAAAGATGGATCGTAAAGTTAGAGTTGCACAGTATGGTTGTGGGAAAATGAGTGTTTTCCTGATGCGGTATCTGGTGGAGCACGGTGCTGAGCTGGTGGCTGCCTTCGATATCAATGAGAAAGTTATCGGTAAGGATGTTGGCGAGATCGCTGGGATCGCTCCGCTCGGCGTAAAGGTTTCCAACGCTGCTGATGCTGACGCGGTCATAAAAGAAACAAGACCCGATGTAGGCGTGATCGCCACCATGAGCACCATGGCGGATGTTGAAGGAGCATTTACTGTTTTTGCACAAAACGGTGTCAATGCCATATCTACGTGCGAAGAGTCGCTTTTCCCCTGGAATTCGAGTCCTGAGATCACAAAGCGGCTGGATGAACTCGCGAAAAAGAACAATTGCACGCTTGCGGGCAGCGGCTACCCCGATATGTACTGGGGTGTTCTAATTGACGTGCTTGCAGGTTCGATGCACAAGATCACCAGGATCAAAGGTAGCAGCAGCTACAACGTTGAAGACTACGGCATCGCGCTGGCAAAAGGTCACGGCGCGGGGTTGAGCCTTGAAGAATTTGAAAAAGAGATCGGCGCCTTCAATGATCTGCCTTATAAGGAGATCAGCGAAAAGATCGAAAGTGGCGCATATCCGCCACCCTATATGTGGAACCAAAACGGTTGGCTTTGCAGCCGCATGGGCCTCACCATCACAAACCAGACACAGCGCTGCGTGCCTCATACCTGGAAGGAAGACCTTTATTCCTCAACTTTGGATATGACAATCAAGGCGGGTGACGCCACAGGCATGTCTGCTGTAGTTATCACCGAAACAGCTGAGGGGATCACCTTCGAGACTGAATGTATTGGCAAGGTCTATGGACCAAGCGAGTTTGACAAAAATGAGTGGACACTGATCGGCGAACCGGACACCAATATTGTCGTGAGCAGACCGGCAACGGTCGAGCTGACCTGCGCGAACCTCGTAAATCGCATCCCACAGTTGATCATGAGCCCGGCAGGCTTTTATACCACTGAAAAGATGCCAAATAATGTTTACATGTCTAAACCCATGAATGAATATGTTAAATAGCTGTAAGGAAAATGTTCAGACGAACAGATAAGAGAAAATTTAAGAGTTAACCAGAAGAGGCTGTCTATTTTTCGGCAGCCTCTCTGTGTATTCTGACAGTTTGAAATCAGTATTTAATTCGAGCGTGATGAGGACTTTTTCACCAGTGTCATCATCCTCGACATCGACCAAAACACCTGGCACGCCGTCATTGAGCATTTCTTCCGTGAGTATGTTTTCGAGGTCAAGGTCTTTGAGAGCGTCACCAGCAATATTGACCTTGCCGCCCATGCGCAGGCCCCAGCGCACCAAAGCCAGGGGCACCTTTAGATTGACTTTTTTCTTGCCGGTAAGGTCCGTTACGAGGATTTTCAACCAGCGGGCTTTTCGTCCATCGGCCTGGATGGGGAGTAGCTCATATTTTTCATCGCTCTGTTCATTGGATGAAGCTTCGAGTGCCTCAAGTAGTTGGATCGCGTCCTGTGCGCTCAGTTTTCCATCCTGGACCATATTCAGGATTCGTGTTTTTTCTTCAAGGTTGGACATTTTTTCTCCTAATTTAAATTGAACTCTTCTTCGCCCTGTAAGTAGCGAAGAGCCTGGTTGCTGTCAATGCGTCCTGCTTCGAGATCATCAAGGATGCTCTGACGCTGGGACGCGGTTAATTTCGTCTGAGTCGGGCGCTCTGGTTCCATACCGAGCGCAGTGATCAGCTCGTTCAAACGGTTCTTGAGGGTAGGGTAGGATAATCCAAGGATCTCTTCCATGCGGTTGAGCCTGCCCTCGTTGCGGACGAAAGTCAACAAAAAGTTAAGCTGCTCTTCAGACAGATTTTGAAATGCCGATAGGGCAGGTCTGAAGTTGCCCTCAACTGAGGACTGACAGTCAGGGCAAAAAAAGCTGGTGATGATCAGCTCTCCCTGACAGATCGGACAATTTTTCGGTAGTTGCTTCATTTTTTACCTTTCTTATAGCGCTATAGCAAGATAATAAAACATAACTAAAGAAAAGTCAAGTTATAATAACAAAAATCTCAAAATAATTTATATTCTATTTTGAAAAACTTTAAGTTATAGCCTTTAAAAATTAAAAAAGGATCAAGTCGATAAGAAACGAGACGAACTTTAATGAATACGATCAGGCGGGCTTGGTATAATTAAGCCAAGAAACCAAGGAGCTAATGAAACAATGAAAATAATCGAATGTATCCCCAATTTTTCTGAGGCCAGATGCCCTGAAGTGATCGAAACCATCATTCAGGCGGTTGCAGAGGTGCCAGGCGTGAGCGTTCTGGACCGTCACTCTGATAACGATCATAACCGCACCGTTCTCACCTTTGTTGGTGATCCGGCGGGCGTTGAAGAGGCTGCTTATCAGGGCATTGCCAAAGCCGCTGAATTGATCGATATGAATCAGCACCAGGGGGAGCATCCGCGCCTTGGCGCCACCGATGTGGTGCCGTTTGTTCCGATCTCGGATGTCACCATGCAGGAATGCGTCGAAATCGCCCGTCGTTTGGGCAAGCGCGTCGCGGAAACGCTCGATATTCCCGTTTACTTTTACGAAGAAGCCTCCACACGACAGGATCGCCGCAATCTGGAAGATATCCGCCGTGGCGAATATGAGGGCATCAAAGAGAGCATCGCGATTGACCCCTACAAGGAGCCGGATTTTGGGCCCAAGGTAATGGGTACTGCCGGCGCTGTGGTGATCGGAGCCAGGCAGCCCTTGATCGCCTATAACATTTTTTTGAATACTCCTGATGTAAGCATCGCTGAGAAGGTCGCCCGACGCGTGCGAAATTCAACCGGCGGCTTTCGGTTTGTGAAGGGGATTGGTTTGTTGGTCGATGGCCTGGCGCAGGTATCAATGAATCTGACCAATTATCAGCGCTCCCCGATGGCGCAGGTGACCGAGTTTGTGCGGCGTGAAGCGCAGCGCTATGGTGTGGGCATTCATCACACCGAGATCGTTGGTCTGGTTCCCAGCCGCGCGATCATCAATGCCGGTCGTTATTACATGCAGATGGACGGCTTTGAACATGAACAGCTGCTTGAAAATCGTCTCTTTGCTGCTCCCGCCAGCCAGCAGGAAACGCCGCAGGTCAGCTTCCTGGATCGTGTCGCGGAAGGAACAACTGCTCCGGGCGGCGGTTCAGCTGCCGCGCATGTCGGAGCGCTTGGCGCCGCCCTGGCAGTCATGGTTGCCCGCCTGACAACTGGCAGGAAAAACTATCAGGATGTTGAAGCTGAATGCTGGCAAACGATCGAAACAGGCGAAGCTTTGCGTGCCAAATTAACCGAAGCGATCGAAAATGACGCGAAATCTTTTGACGGCATCATTCAGGCCAGACGACTGCCGAAAGATACTGAAGAAAATCAGAAGATCCGTGAGAACGCCATCATGGAAGCCAGCTTCCATGCCGCGGCGGTGCCTCTGCACACCACCGAAATGTGTCTGGATGTGATGCGCCTTGCCTTACGCATGGCTGAGATCGGCAATGTGAACTGTATTTCAGATGCCGCATCCGGCGTTTACCAGGCCTATGCCGGGATGCAGTCGGCCGTTTTGAACGTGAAGATCAATTTGCTCGGTTACGAGGCAGAGGTTCGCGCAAAAGAATTGCAGGATCATGCCAGTAATTTACTCGAAGAAGCTCAACTTATTCTTCATCAATTGAAGACCATTCTGGCAGAACGAGCTCAACTTTAATTATTCCTGAGGATTCGAAAACCCGAATTCTCAGAGCTTTTCATAAAAAAGGAAGTGTGTCTGGGTGAAAGAATTCTGGAAACACAAAAGTTTTGAAGAAATGACCCGTGAGGAGTGGGAATCATTGTGTGATGGCTGCGCCAAATGCTGTCTGATCAAGTTTCGCGACCCCAAAACCAAAGCGGTCCGGTTCACCAATGTTGTCTGCCGCTACCTCAACCTTGAGACCTGCGCTTGTACCGATTATCCGCGGCGGCATGAGAATGTACCGGAATGTATTTTTCTGACGCCGGAGATCGCCCGCCATGCTGACTGGCTGCCAAAAACCTGCGCTTATCGTTTGGTGGCTGATGGACAGGACCTACCCTGGTGGCATCCCCTCAAAACGGGTGATCCGAATTCCGCGCGCAAAGCTGGAAGGACTGTTCTTAGGAAAGTGGTCAGCGAAGCAGAGGTTGATGAAGCTGATCTGGAAGATATGGTTGTTAATTGGTTTGATTAGCATTGTTAAACTGTAAGTTTTACGTTAGAATTTATATATCTGATCCTTAATCCAAGGAGGACTGATGACAAACCAAAAAACAGAAATTACTCGTATGGTCATGTCAGTTGTCCAAAGCCCTGATAGTGACCTGGTGGAAACTGCTCTTCGGGAGGCTTCGTTTTGCTTTGTCAAACTTCCCAGTTCAGGCGGTTTTTTGTTTGAGAAGAACGTTACCTTTTTGATTGCCTGCGACCATAAAAGTGAATCAAAAGTAAAAGAACTGCTGAGCGCAGCAGCTCGTAAGCGTATCAGCTATGTGGCTGCGGTTATGGACAACACCCCATTCCCGATGATCATCCCCGCGGAAACGATGGTGGGAGGCGTGACATATTTTTCAATGGAAGTGGAACACTTTGAGGAGTATTAAGATGAAACTGATCATAGCGATTATCAAAGATGCCGACAACGACAAAGTCTCACGCAGACTGACTGATGAAAACTATCGTGTTACTTATATTGCCTCAACAGGTGGCTTTTTCCGCAGCGGCAGGAGCACACTCCTGATCGGTGTGGAGCCTGAACGTGTCCAGAGGGCACTCGATCTGATCCGGGAAACGACTACCATACCTGAGAGCGATGAGGAAAAGCGGGCAACCATCTTTGTTCTGGATGTGGACGAATACAGCCAGATCTAAGTTTGCTGCTGAGCCTTGTTTGTTATTTCAAGGATAACACTAGGCGGAGGTGTTTACTGAAAATTAACAAAAACCTATACAAAAATTGAAAATATTAAAGAATTATCTACTACAATATCAATGCGACCATAAAGAATAATGGTCAGGAGGTATAAATGAATTTTGGAAAATCTTTTACATACATTTTTGATGATCCGGAGTGGTTCGACAAATTGCTGACTCCTATCCTGGTCAGCTTAATTCCAGTATTGGGCGCTATGGCATTATTGGGATATGTTTTACGGACAATCGCAAACGTGGCGAACAGAGAAACCCACCCATTACCCCGTTTTAGTTTTGGGGAAGATCTGGGAAGAGGCTTCCGCTACATGCTCGTGGGTTTAGTCTGGGCTATTCCTGCTATTATCATGTCCGTTTTGATCATGATCCCGGTCAATCTTCTGCAAGGAAATGATGGCAGCGCAGTTGCATGGATCTTTATCGTCTTGTTTGCTATCGGACTTTTGATCTATGCTGTTTTCATGGGGCTCTTCCAACCCATCATCATGGCAAATTTTGCAGTAAAGAACAAGTTTTCAGCTGGATTCGAGATCGGTAATTTTTTCCGTCGTCTGGGGAACAATTTTGGTGCCTGGTTGCTGGTGTTTGCCGGAATGTTGATTGGAGGCTTAATTGCTCCTCTCGGTTCGATTGTCATCATCATTGGCGTTCTACTCACAACGACCTATGTCCAGTTAATGGTCGCACATCTGACTGGTCAGGCTTACGCCGTTTCGGAAGTGAGAAGACAGTAAGTTTTTGTTAATTTGATAAGATTTAAAAAGAGACCGACTAATCCTAAGAGTCGGTCTCTTTTTTTCTTACTTTTGTTGTCATAAAGAAGTGTTGTAATCCATTATGTTTTGGTGAATTTTGCATGTGGACTCCTCTCCACGTGCAATCAAACGGATCTGGCAATGCGTGCAAGGAACTCTGTGGTAGAATACGCAATCTGAAACAGGTGCGTGGTGAGGCGATTATTCCTCCGAAAACTCCTCCACCCGATACGTTTCAACATCCAGCATGTTGTGTTTCCAATAATTAGGGCTGCAGCCCATTTTTCGGCAAAGGTGGGATAAGAACTGCTCAGGTTCGGGCAATTGATCCCAAACCTGGGGCAGGAAGGTCGCGCTACGGTTGCCGTCGGAGATGACTAAACCGTCGATTCCAGGTTCGAGCAGATCGGGAAGTTGCTCGGGTGAATCGTATTCCAACGGCACTGGTGAACTTAGCCTCGAGACTTCGATTTTAATACGCTTAACCTCATCGGGTGAGACGGGGGCGAAGCGCGGGTCCTGTTTGGCGGCTTGCATTGCCCGGGTTTGCACATCAAACGCAAGCGGTTGGTAGGCTGAGAGTGTTCCGATGCAGCCGCGCAGGTTCCCGCCAATGGTCAGGGTGACGAAGCTGGCTCCGTCCTTCTGCAGTTCGGGGCTATAGCTCTCCAGGTCCAGTTCAGGCAATTTTTCGCCTTTCGCGACCAGTTCGATCGTCTGGCGGGCAAGTTCTAAAAGCGTTTTTCGGTCTTCGGGTTTGAGTTGTGCTGGCATAGGATTTGCACCTACCTTTCTATTCATTCTGTCTTGACCTTATTATACAAAACAATTTACTTATTAAGCAGAATGTCGGAAAGCAGGATTGCAAATGGCAAAACAAATGCACCAAATTGATGACGACGAAAACCCCGGCAAGGGCGGCTTTTTTCATGGTTTTGAGAGCGCTGAACCAGTGCAAAAACCGATCGGATCATTGCGCCCGGAAGCACAAACCGGCTATACTCAACAAGATGCTTTTGTTGATCACAGATCAGGGGATAGCGAGCCTGGTATGGGGCGAAGGAATCCATTTGAAAATTGGAAGGTCAAGTCAACCCAATCCGACAGAGTTGAAGAATCTGACCTTGTTCGGTCAAAAGCTGTCAAAGGGCTCGGAGCAGTCATCTGGCACACTCTTTCGACAGTCTTATTGGCAGGGGTAATAACCGCGACCCTTTTATCGATCTGGATGCCAGCCAATTTAATTCCTGGTGGTCTCGATCAGAAGTTGGCAGATGCAGTTTCAGTGGATAATCTTTTTGAGCAAACTGAAATCGCTGAAGGAATCTTGCCTGCAAACTTCCCTGTCGACCGAATTGGCATTGTTGTCGGGCATCGTGGGCATGATTCCGGGGCTGTTTGTGCCAATGGACTGACAGAACTGGAGATCAACAGCAATGTTGCAACCTACGTGCAACATAAATTGATCAAACTGGGCTATGAAGTTGATTTGCTGGATGAGTTTGACGCGCGTCTGGCAAATTATGAGGCAGGGCTGCTCCTTTCGATCCATTCCGATTCCTGTGATTACATTAACAATTCTGCCACTGGTTTCAAGGTAGCTGCGGCTTTTTCTCAGAGAATGGATAAAAGCTCTACTCGTTTGGTTGCCTGTGTTGCGGATCGCTATGCAAAGCTTACTGGTTTAAGGTATCATTATCAATCAGTTACGACCGATATGACCCAATATCACGTCTTTGATGAGATCAGTCCGTACACAACGGCGGGGATTATCGAGCTGGGATTCATGAATCTGGATCAGGAAATTCTGACTAGCAAGCCGGAATTGCTGGCAGAAGGCATTGTTCAGGGGATTCAATGCTATATTAATAATGAAGAAGTAGATCAACCTTAAGCGGAATCGAAACGAACTTATGGAAGAACAGGTAAGAACAATTGAATCACTGATCAACCAGGCAAAAAATGCTGTTTTGGCTGGAGATTCTGAGCTTGCACGTCAGCTTTCCGAGCAGATTTTGGCACAATCTCCCATAAATATTGACGCGAAATTGATCTTAGCCGGTTTATCTGATCCACTTGAGAGCACGAAATTGCTGCGCGAGGTTTTGGAGCAGGAGCCAGACAATCTCACCGCGCGAAAAGCCATGCACTGGGCGATCGCGCGCATGCGAACGCAGACTGCAGCACAGTGGAGGGCTATACCTGAGCCAATCGCGCCCGAACCTGTTGTGCCAGCGGCTGTATCCGATGAGACAATGGCAGTTGCGCTTCATTTGAAAAAGCCTAAAAAGAAGGCCTGGGTGCTGCCTCTGTTGTTGCTATTGGCAGCGCTGGTTGCCTTTGGATTATATTCGATTGGTATTATTCCTGATAAACCGGTTGCCGGGCAACAGTTTCTAATCAAATACGAAACCAATGACCTGGTGAAGCCGAGTTATACTCCCACCAATACGGCTACTCCGACCAATACGGCTACTTTTACACCAACACCAACGTCAACAAACACGCCTACTCCAACTACGACGCCAACCGCGACACCGACGGAAACGCCAGTACCAACAGTGGAAATTACTCCCTGGGGTTATGTGCCAAATCCCTATGATCCGCCTACGGTGGATCCATTGGGTACAAAGTGGATTGATATCAATCTTTCAGAACAAAAGCTCTATGCTTATGAAGGTAATACTCTGATTGATTGGTTCTGGGTTTCAACTGGCTTACCGGACACTCCGACCGTAACAGGTACTTATTATGTTTGGGTAAAATTGCTTTACGACGACATGGTTGGAGCGGATTATAATCTACCAGATGTACCTTACGTCATGTATTTTTATAGAGGATATGGAATTCACGGAACTTACTGGCATAACAACTTCGGTACTCCGATGAGCCGCGGTTGTGTCAATATGGAGACTAGCGAAGCAGGCTGGTTGTTCAACTGGGCTTATGTTGGGATTCTGGTAAATATACACTATTAATATGAAGAAATTTGAACTAACACGCAGAGACTTTATAAAGTCGATGGGCTTGGGTGCCTTGGGCTTGTTATTGCCGAAAGCCAAACCTGCTGAAGCAAAACTTTTTGGATGGGGCCCCGAAACACGTTTAGGGCGTGTATTACGATACAAACTTCAGATAAAAAAGGAACCAAACCATCTTGCCGACACTCTCGATATGCTCCTTTACGATGAAGTTCTGCCAATTAAAAAAATGGTTTATTCGACCGATATTGTAGGCAAGAAAATCGAATGGTATGAAATTGGAGACGGTCAATATCTCGAAGCTGCCTGGGTGCAACCGGTTTACAATCGTCCTAGTCCGATAAACAACGACCCGATCCCTGAGGGTGGTTGTTTGGGGGAGGTTTGTGTGCCGATCGTTCCGGTTTATCATGAACCTAACCACCGCAATGTTCACCGAACATTCTATTACGACAATAATTTTTGGATCATTAAACAGGTCAAGGATGATTACGGTATTCCCTGGTATGAGCTCTGGGATGATCTGAGTGGTGTTTCCTACTTTGTAAAAGCCTCGACAATGCGTCGTACTAAAATTGAAGAAGTTACGCCAATCAATCCCGAAGTACCACCAAAACAAAAACGTCTCGTGCTGGAGCTTGGCCCGCAGGTCTTGCGGGCTTATGAGTTCAACAAAGCAGTCTGGGAAGTATCGGTTTCTTCGGGCTTGATCGATGGTAGTACGCCGGTTGGTAGATGGATGACCCATCGCAAGCGCCCTTGCCGGCGAATGGTCAACGAACCGGGCAATCCAAACGTATACGATCTGCCGGGCGTGCCCTGGGTGACTTATATCACAATTGCCGGTGTGGCTTTCCATGGCGCTTACTGGCACGCTAATTGGGGCCATGTGATGAGCAATGGTTGTATCAATATGAGAGCAGATGATGCCAAATGGCTCTATCGTTGGTCTAATCCACATGTGCCATTTGGAAAGTACTTTTATTCTGAGCCGGTGGGTACTCGTGTTGATGTCGTAACTGGATACGGCGATTCCCCAAGTAGTTGATGTTAATCTAACACTTATATTCGTAAGCTATAATGGAGACAAACAGAAAAGGGAAGGTTGCCTGTGAAAAGGGCTATTTTTGAAGGTTTGGTATATGACATGGACAATAGATTGCTCCCTGTGGTCTATGTTGGGTTGGAACCAACCTATGTAATTGACGATTATGGCTTTGACCGCCATGTTCCGGCTGAAGATGTTGATCGTCAGGTTTGGGACTTGTTATCCGCTGGCATCGAAGGCAATGAGGATATGCTTAGCGAGCAAACTGCCAAAATGCTCGGTCAGGAAGATATTTTTTCAGTTGCCGTGATTCGCAATCAGCTGAAAAACAGAGATAAACAATTTGCGGAATTGCAGGAGAAAGGTTTTCCGCATGATGCCCGCGTATATATGAACATGATCGGATTCAAAATCATTGTTGACCATCGTGGTGAAGTTCAGGAAGTTAAGCAACCCACGATCACCAGCGAAGACGAGGAATAAAGAAGTTTCACACAAGAAGTAATCAAGAAGTTAGAATTAACAACAGAAAAAACATGGGAAACGCGAACATAATTGACGTAAATGAAGAGACTTTCGATTTTGAAGTGCTCAATTATTCTACACATGTGCCGGTTGTGGTCGATCTGTGGGCGCCCTGGTGTATCCCCTGCCGTGTCCAATCCGAATTATTGGCTCAGTTAGCCGATGAGGCTGATGGTGCCTTTCGCCTGGCAAGAATTAATGTGGACGAGCAGTCCCGTCTTGCTAAACGCCTGAAGGTGAATGATCTGCCCGGGATAAAAGCTTTTGTTGACGGGCGCATGGTTGCTGAATATATAGGAGTTTTGTCAGAAAAGAATACCCGCCTTTTCCTTGACCGCATCATGCCAAAAACCGGAGGACTCCTGCTGGCAAAAGGCAAAAGCCTGATCCTGCTCGGGGAATATGAAGAAGCTGAGATTGCCCTCGAACAATTTATCATCGAGAGCCATGGCGAACCCGCCGGTCTGCTGGCTTACGCGCGCGCTTTGCTTTTTCAGGGCAAAGCCAGACCCGCGCTGGACATTCTGGAACATTTTCCGTCCAGTGCCGAATCGGAGTCAGCCAGTGCGCTAAAAGTTCTGGCAAAGGCATACCTGCTGCCTGAATTAGACCAGTTTATTTTCGAGGACATGCGGGAATCTGCTTTCCGGAACGCTCTGCGCATGGCGAAAAAAGGCAAAGTCCTGATCGCCCTGGACGGTCTGCTCGGCGTTTTGCGGAAGGACAAAAACCATCGCAGCGGAAAGACCAAAGAGATATTCCTGGGTCTGCTCGAACTCCTCAGCGACGACCACCCCTCCACCCGCCAGTACCGCTCGGATTTATCGAATGCTTTGTTTTAGCAATTCGCTCGAAACAGACAGGGTGATTGTCGCGGGATTTGACCCCTGCGAGGCGCTTGTTATTCTGAAGCTTTTTTGTAACTGTCTGCATGCTGGGTTTTATTCCTATTAGGGGCTATTCGGTAGCCAAGCAAGGAATTGACGACGATGGAAAGTAAGTGCAACCAGTTTTGACTATGATAAGACTGGACGTCCAATCCAAGACATATCATTAAGGGCCTGCGTTTTCTGTAATTATTCCAGCGGTAATACAAATTGTGTTAGATGGTTTCCTTTTCTGAAAGTCATTTCCAATAGCTCCGCAGCAATACGCTTGCTGGGAACACGCATGATATTATCCTCGACATTGACCCTGGATAAAAGGTTCATACTTCCATACCAAACGATTTCATTATCAATCACGGCATAACGCTCACAGCTGTTTTGAACAAGTTCAATATTAAATCCTGCTTTTCGTAAGGCTTCCATTAGTTCTATTCGATGTTCCTCAGAGCCATAGGCATACGCGTCCGGATGCCAGGTCACAATTGTGATTTTTACCCCTGCCATCTGCCGTTCCCTTAGAAGTGAAAGGATATGCATCACTTTGCGCTTTGCGAGTGTTGGACTGGCGATAACAATATCGCTGCGAGCTTCTTTAAGGTCCTGTTCGAATATCGGGCCATAGCTGTCTGAATCAAATATTGCGTTGACAGATTGCTTTTCTATTGGATTCTCATTATATAGTTTGTACCCGATACGCTTATATGCCTTTAGTCGCTTCGCATACATGTTATCAAAAACTGGGATGTTGGCATCGATGTAATCATAGATCATCACATCCTTTTTGCCTTCAAAATCACGGTTCAACCGACCAGCGTACTGCTCAACAACCCCTTTCCAGGCAACAGGAACAGCCATGATCAAGGTGTCCAGCCTCGGGAAATCAAAACCTTCGCCGATCAATTGCCCGGTTGCGATCTGAATCAGGCTTTCGGTTACAGGCACCAAATCCATTTGTGCCCGCAGCTCGCGTTGTTCCTTTTTAGATTTGTTGCCGGTCAGAAGAAAAACATGATCCGCGCAATCTTTCAGCAAATCATATAACACATCAGCGTGGTCGGTAAATCTTGTCAGGACAACAGGCGTACGATTTTCCATAATACAAGCTTTAATGTCATTTACGATCTGCTCATTACGGAGTTCGTTGTTGCGAATGATTTCATAGGCTTTGTTAATATGGAGCTTTTCCCGTACGTGCGGACTAACCGCCCCTGTAAAACGGGGAACAACCAGATGTTCCAGTCCTTGTTCCTCAGCTTTTTCCTTTGCTGTGTATTCAAAGCGAACCGGACCAAGAAGCATCTCGTTAATCTTTTCCAGCCCATCGCTGCGGAACGGGGTTGCCGTTACGCCATACACATATTTAGCCGACACTTCCCGCAATATCCTACTGACAGTTTCCGACGCGCTATGGTGGCATTCATCGACAAGGATCATGCCATAATCTGACAGCCGCGGATGAAATTCGCCTTTTTTGTAGAGTGAACCAACCATGGCAATATCCACAATGCCAGTGGAGGTATCCTTTGCACCCTGAATGATCCCGATGAGGCTTTTTCTCTTTTTCACACGGCCTGTTTTGGTTTTATATTCCGGCAGTTCCTCATCTATCGTCAAAAATTCGGAAAGCGATTTCTCCCATTGCTCAATTAAGGATGAAGATTCCAGAAGAATTAAGGTGTTTACTTTCCTGCGGGCAATTAAATTGCTGCATACGACTGTTTTCCCAAAAGCTGTGGCGGCACTTAATATGCCATTGTCATATTGCAGTAATGCGCTGACAGCTTTTTTCTGGCTATCCCGCAATTCGCCTGTAAATTCAGCCTTGATCGATGAGCCAATACATCGCTTATCTGAAATTATGTAAGGAATTTCTGCTGCTTTGAGCTTCTCTGTTAGTTCTTCCAGCAATCCCCGTGGAATACAAATATAACCGCTATCGTCTTCTCCGAGGTAGATGTACCTTGGATTGGCATAGTTTGACAAGCCAATCGCCCTGTTTCGAAAGAATAGCGGATTCGAAAAGGCTGCCATTCTTCGGATTTGATTTTGGATCCTTGGTTTTAGATTGTCAGTTTTGATATATAAAAGTTTGGATATGGTAAGAGATACTTTTCCATCCACATCTTCAGCATGTAAGCGTTTGCTTCGTTCCCATGGTTTTGCATCCTCATTTCCTGTCGCAGTAATACCATCCGCACTTGTTTCTGTCGTGGGAATGTTCCATTGCCTCAACAATTCTTCTATTCGTGTGGCAGAAAGTTTTTCCACACTCTGTAAGGTGGCCCATTGGTTTGGATAAGCGTTCCAATATTCATCTATGAAGGCACTGTTGCCCTGTTTCAGTGCCCGCCCCTGAAGTGGTAGAGCGATCAGGTATCCCAAACCACCATCTTCAATATAATCTTGCGCAGGGAGCATGCGATCATAAAAGCGGAAAGACTTCATATTTACAGACTCTGCGCCCTTATTCAGTAAGGAAAAACCAAATTTACGGGCAAGGGCTGCGGAAATCGGCGCATCGAAGAATATCCATACATGTGCTCCTTTTCCGGAACGGGAGCGTTCAACCAACATGGGAATTTCGTTTTCTTTCCCGATTTCCCGCAGCGCATCAACTTCCTCAATCCAGCTGTTATCTGTATTTGCGTAGTCCTGATCTTCCGCGCCAGAATCGTGATTATCAAAATCGAAAACAAGCAGCCTGCAGGTGCCGTCAGGAAACAAGGGGTAAATCCCAATTACATCAGAGGCGTCCTCTTTGAGCCCTCGCAGGTGGTTTTCAATTTGAGTGCTTTCCAACCTTGTCCAGCGCCGATTATTACAATCTTTGCATTTGATCTTCTTGCCTGATGCCTTCGGGCAGATGTTCCTTTTCCAAAGATTATCGCATTGAGGGTAATAAGCCGCCCTTCCTGTGGTCTTATTTTGCGACCGCTTGCTGTAAACATCCGTCCTACCCCAGAAATAAGAATAAAACCTGCGGGCGTGATTGCTTGTGATTTTTTGTGGAAGGATTCTACTCCCTTGATCAGGGATGAATGATATATCCTGAGGCTGGCTATCAGCATTGAAAGGCTCATATTCAACCCCTGCCTGTTCAAGAAGGCATTTAAGATACGAATTTTCAGCCTCAAGTCTTGTTAAGCGAATCATTAGCTCATCTGCCTCAGCCATGTTGTTTTCCTTACTCAACGGTAAATTATTAATGTTACCTGCTACCAATGATGCCTGTAACTGATTGGTACTCAGCGATATAGTAAAGAATATATATAAATTTGGCTGTTGAAAGAATAGAATTTTATTCCTGTCAACCTGAAAAAGACCGTTGAAAAAAGCAGTATTTTCGACAGGAGTACCATTGATTCCAGTTGTGAAGCAGATCAGAGTCCCATTTTGGGCCTTTCAGCTTCGGTTTACCAGGTCTTTTAGCTCCTTTTTCACCTCTTTTCCTCCAACATCGACAATCCTCCCTTGTTCAGCACTAACATGCTCCATAAACCGGGCAGTTTAAACCAACTCCGCTAATCAGTTTCACCATCCGCTTCAAATTCAGTACGATCGCCGTAAGATATGCCTGAACTCCATACTTCTCCAATCCTACATACCCGCAGCGTCCAAGTCCATGTTGTTTTTTAGCCTCCCCAAATTTGCGCTCAATCTTATACCGCTCCCGTTTCCCCTGCTGGTATTCTTTTGTCCTGACCATTTCCTGCCAGACCTCTTTGTTGCTGTCTTTCTTTTTCAGGCGATTATTCTTCAATAAAATCGCGGAATGCAGGCCTTTATGTTCCAGATAATAATGGTTGTTCCCATCGTCATAGCCCCGATCGGCAGCATAGATTTTTACAGGCAAACCTTGTTTCATGTCCATATCCACCAGACCGGTGAAGTGTTTCCCGTCCCATTCATTTCCACTGCTGACTTCCAGTCCTGTGATCAAATTGCCCTCCGCGTTCATGCTCACAGACAGCCTCCTGCGAATTGTAGGATTGTCAAACATATTGGACAGTCTGCGATAAAAATTGAACAGGAGATAAGAACTTCAATGGTCGCATCGGTATACGGTTACTACGCTGATTGTGTCTTCTCAGTTGTTTCCTAAAATCC